>Ga0213876_10002350_pt1 | contig 11142 bp, 10 predicted proteins | sample BarmaccomBMRX_R9_FD_160113 | JGI IMG/M metagenome (GOLD analysis project Ga0213876, IMG submission 160113) | Root-associated microbial communities from Barbacenia macrantha in rupestrian grasslands, the National Park of Serra do Cipo, Brazil - RX_R9 | ecosystem: Host-associated > Plants > Roots...
TGCGGATGATTCCTGCCTTCCGCCGTGGTCGCCGTGGTCCGCCGTGTTCGCCGTGTGAACTCTTCCGTGGTGCCCGCCAAACCCGCTGTGCCCGCCGTGTGACCGGGGGGCGAGGGTCGAGTTTGGGCCTCCGGTGTGCTTGTTTGGGCTGGAGGGATCTGAAACAACGTTTACGTTCGAACCGAATTGATCGCAGCAAAAGGATCGACCGTTAAGGACTATGGATTACGCTCAGGCTGTTTTGGAATTGGCGCACGCTGCCGGAAGCCATCCGTCAGGTTGGGTCATCTGGGACGAGGGACTCGTGGCGGGAAAACAAGGGAAGCACCTGGCCATCAGTGCTCCGGGCGCTCGCCTGACGAATCTGCAAGCGTCAGATCTGATTGCCGTGAAACCGGCGGTTCTCCTTGAGGCGCTGACGGCGAATCATGGCCGCACCCACGTCGACAGCGAGATCCTGGGGCAGGCGCGGCTTGCGCCGGATGCGCCGGTACCCGGCCCGGAAGCATTCCTGGCGGCTGAACTCCTGGCGGAGGATTGGCCGGCGCTCCTGGTCCTGCTTCAGCCGGTACCTTTGCACCAGATTCTGGCATCGCCGCGGGCGCGGCAGTTTGCGGACCGCCGGGTGACGGTGAGCGAATCGTACGGCCTGGGCCGGGCGATGCCGTTGGTGCCGTACGCCGACCCGGGGATCGCTCTGGCCAAAGAAATGCGCAGCCGGATTTCCTTGTGGCGTGACCGTTACAAAGCGGTTCCGCGCATCGTGCTGCTGCAAAATCAAGGGGTGATCGTGCTGGGTGACACCGTGGCCGAAATCGTCGAGACGACGGAGAAGCTGATGAAGGCCGCCGATGTCTTCATCGGGGCGAGTGCGCTTGGCGGCCCGCAATTTCTCAGCATCGACAACCTGGACCGGGCTTTGGTGTTCCAACAGGCATTATCGCCCGTCGCCCCGGCTGACCGCGCCGACGATGCAGACGAGTGAACCCGGGTTCCGTCGAGGGAGGACCGAGGGTCTGGCCCGCGCCGTGGCTCCTCGTCGGGGCGGGATTGGCGGGTTATGTGCTCCTGCTGGTTTCCAACCCCGTTTTCCCCTTCCTGCTGAACGGGTTGCGGGCGCTTCAACGGCATCCCCGGATCTGGCTGTGGTTCGGGGCACTGAGCGGTTCGTATTTTCTTTTACAATGCATTCAGGCCTACGAACTTGGTTTCCTGCAAATCGGCGTTTCCGACGTTCTCTACTGGCCGGCTTTTCAGCCTGAGACCGAAAGCATCGCCGCCGCGAAAGCCTGGCTGCCGGCCCTCGATGGTGTGGCCGGTCTTTTCCAGCAAGCCGTGGTTACCTTTCCGGCCTCAGCCCTGGCGGCGTTCCTTTTCCTTGTCAACTGGCGGAATGCACGCACCACGACCTTCTCGGTGGCGCGAAAACGCCTGGAGCGGTGGCGGTTCCCGGTGTACTTCGGCGTGCTTTTGTGCGCGGTTGCCGCCCTTCTCAAGCCACTTTTCGCCGTCTGCATTTATCTGCTCAACGATTTTATCGGTGCAGTTCAGTTGCTGCAGCTCGGGGCGGTTCTCGACGCGTGCTCATTCCAGTTTGAAGCCCTGTTCGGCACGCTGATCCAGGTTTACCTCGTGCTCCTGGTCTACGCGTGGCTTCGCGGCCTGAGCGTGTCTTCCGACCGCGTGTTCGCTCTGGCCATCAAGCGCAGCGTGCATGCCGCCCGCTGGACCGGCCTTTTTCTGCTGGCGGGACTGGTGCTGGTGCACCTGCCCCTTCTGACGACCTACGCCCAGCTTCAGGGTGACGCGGACTTTACAAAGGCGGTCGTGCAGTACATTGACCAGATCGCACGCCCTTTGCTGGATGTGGTCCTGATCCTTTTCTGTTCCGTCCAGTTGAGCCTGGTATTCCATAACGAGGCGTTGAGCGACGCCCTGGGCATGCACGCCGCCTTCGTACGCGCCCATTGGTACCGGCTGCTCTGGTTTTTGCTGGTTGCCGCGCTGCATTTCTTTTTGCTGGAATGGCTCAGGCATTTTCTCGCGACCGGTTTCCCTGAGAATTCCTTTCCGGAGCGGTTGACTACCCTGCTCGCGCTGGAGGCCAAAGCGTTCCTGTCGGCATGGTTTCTCGCGAGTTGGGTTTGCCTTTACCGGGGGTGCACGGGAGCGGGACCGGCGGTGAGGTTTTAGGGTAGCGGGTAACGAGTAACGGGTAACGAGTAACGAGTAACGAGTAACGAGTAACGAGTAACGGGTAAGGGGTAAGGGGTAAGGGGTAACGGGTAGCGGGTAGCGCGTAATGAGTAACGGGTAACGGGTAGCGGGGAGCGCGTGGGGGCAAATCGATGGCGATGTGGTGAAAGCCAGTTTTCGCTTTACGCGGGCTGACGCGCGTGGTGAGCTTCCGTGTCCCGGCTTTTGAAGAATTCCGTAATGCCCATTCTTCTTCGTGCTCAGCAGCTCCAGGGTAAACGCCAGTTCGGGGACCAACCCGAGGAGAAGGTGCAGCCGTTCGATTATGCGTTTGAGTCCCGCCGGATCTACCGGTTGGACGGTCCTGACCGGGGCGGCAAGGACCTGGCGTGGCGCCTCCTGACGCTGCTGGAGCGCCCGACGGCAGGCGAACTGCTCGTGCGCGAGGCTGCCACGTCGCGTCTCGGCGACGCCGCGCTGGCGGAGTTGCGAAACCGCGAAGTCGGCTACGTTTTTCCGACGCCGTACCTGTTGCCCGGGTTCACGGTGGTTGAGAATGTCGCCATGCCGTTGTTCAAGGTCCTGCAGGTTGACCCGGCGGAGGCAAAAGAAATTACGGAGGAACTGTTAGGAATAACGGGTCTGTCCGGCGTTACGGAGGAGACTCCGGACGGCCTGACGGCGCTCCAGCAACAGGTTGCCGCCCTGGCGCGTGCCGTTATCCACCGGCCCTCGTTGCTAGGCATCGAATCACTCGGAAAAAGCCTGGCTCCGCGTGACGCCCTCCTGTTTTCGGAGGTTTGCCAGCGACTCGTAAATCACTTCGGACTCACGGCTGTCGTCACCGTGGCGCCCGGCACGGAGACCGCCTGGTCAAGTGTAATCCTGGAAGTTGCGAACGGGACGGTGCAAGAAGTAGTAAAGGCTCACCCAAGCCAATGAGTTCCGCGCAGGAGATTACCAAAAAGAGCCAGTCAAATCTGGCGCTTGCGTTCTTCGCTCTCCCGCGGCAGCGCCGCGAGGCGATAACCATTTTCTATGCGTTTTGCCGTCACATAGACGATCTCGCCGATGATGCAAGCCAACCCCTCGATGAAAGGGTTGCGGCGTTGCAGGCCTGGCGAGCCGCTCTCCGGGGACCGATTCCCGGCGAAATGCCGTTTGCGGCGGAGATGAGGGGGGTGATTGAGCAGTACCGGATCAATCTGCGGTACCTTGACGACATCCTGGACGGGGTGGAGTCGGACCTGAGCCCGAGCCGGTTCCAGACCTTTTCCGATCTCAGCCGGTACTGCTACCGGGTCGCCAGCGCGGTCGGCCTGGTGAGCATTGAAATCTTCGGCTACCGCAACCCGGGAACGCGGCGTTACGCATACATCCTGGGGCATGCGTTGCAGCTGACCAACATCATCCGGGACGTCGAAGTGGATCTGCGCAACGGCGGGCGAATTTACCTTCCGCTTTCCGAAGTGGAACAATACGGCTACTCGGAGGAACAACTCCTGGCACGCGCTTATAACCGCCGGTTTTTGAACCTGATGCAAGCCCAGGCCGAGCGCGCCCACGGTTTTTTCCGGGAAGCGCGCCGGTTACTGCCGCGAGAAGACGTGCGCTCGATGGTGGCGGCCGAACTGATGCGCGCCACCTATTTCCGGCTGCTGCAAAAGATCGAGGCGGACCGGTTCCGGATGTTTTGCCGGCGCTACCGGCTCGGCACGGCGGAAAAACTTTCGATGATCACGCTCGCGCTTTCGTCCAACTGCCTGGGTATCAAACTGTGAGTGAAACTGCCCCGTACACGCGAGCGTAACGGCTCGGGTACGCGAACTCGCTTCAAGAGGAATGGAATTGGAACATCGTTGTATGAGGTTAAAAATCTGTGTACTGGCGGTCGTGACGTCGGCCGGCTTGTTGAGCGGCTGTGACACGCCCGAGGGGCAAGGCGCAGGCTATGGTGCCGCGGGGGGTGCGATCATCGGCGGTCTGGCCGGCGGTAACGTCCGGAGCGCGGCGGCCGGTGCAGCCGCGGGAGCCGCGACGGGTGCGATCATCGGAGCCATCGTGCACGAGAACGAGCGCCAGCGTTATGATCAGGATGCCCCGCCGGGGGGATACCCCTATGGACGCCGGACCGAATACCCGGGAGTGGTGCAGAGCCCGTATTATCCGCACAACCTGATCGACGTCCACGGGATCCCGCCCGGCGCCCTGGTGCTGGATCCATCAGTGAACCGCCCCTTCGTGCGGCCCTGAGGGGAAATGCCACAAATGGAAGAGAGTGGCGGGTAACGGGTAATGAGTAACGGGTAACGGGTAACGAATGTAAGGTGTCGGGTGTCGCGTCGAGTAAATGCCGCTGAGCGGTGACTTCGACGGCTCATGCGCGTGGCGTTGATTCCATACCGCCGGGGTTACAACTTCGGCCCGTGCCCTTCCACCCGACACCCGACACTCGTTACCCGTTACCCGCCACTGTCTTCCATTTGTGGCATTCTGCTTCTAGCGGAACAGGAGCCGGCAGAAGGCGATCGCGGCGATCATGCCGGCCAGGTCGGCGAGCAACCCGGCCGCAATCGCGTGCCGGGTCCGGGTGACGTTAACTGACCCGAAATACACCGCCACGACGTAGAACGTCGTCTCGGCACTGCCGTAAATGGTGGCGGCCGTGTAGCTTGTGAGGTGATCCGGCCCGAGGCGTTTTACGAGGTCGCTCAGCACGGCAATGGAGCCGCTGCCGCTGAGGGGGCGCATAAGGATCATCGGCAGCAGATCCACCGGCGCGTTCAGCTGCCTAAACACCGGTGCAAGCAGTTGTTGCAACATCTCCAGTGCGCCCGCCTCCCGAAAGACGCCGATGGCCACCAGGATCCCGACCAGGAACGGGATAATGCGCACGGCGATCTGAAACCCTTCTTTTGCGCCCTCGACAAATTCGGTAAAGACCGGAACACCGCGGCCGGCCGCGTACAAGGGAAAACCGGTGATCAGGCAAGGAACCACCAAGGGCGAAAATGCCCGGAACAAGTTGGCCGGGAATCCGGGTGCGTCCGGCGGCGCCGCCTGCCCAAGCACTTCCGGAAAAAGGGTGTGAAGGAAGAGGAAGCTGAGAAACAGCACGAGCGCGGCGAGCAACGCAGCCGCCCAGGGGGCAAGGGGACGCAGCCCTGAAACGGCCGGCGCCGGGGCAGAGGGGGTGCTCGCCGGGGGGGGTCCCGGCGCGGATCTTCGCGTAAAGTACGGGTTTTGCCGGGCAAAGACGGGCAGGCGCTCGAGAATCTTCACGATCGCGACGGCGCACACCGTGGCGAAGCCGGTGGCCAGCAGGGTGGGCGCAATGATTGCCGTGGGGTTCCGGCTTCCATTGATCGCCAGGATATTCATCGCGGTAGCCGGGACCAATTGGACGGCGCTGGTATTCAGGGCCAGGAACATGCACATGGCGTTGCTGGCGGCGTTTGCGCCGGCGTTGAGGCGGTTGAGTTCACCCATGGCTTTGAGGCCGAGGGGGGTGGCGGCATTGCTGACGCCGAGCATGTTGGCAGCGATCGACATCATCATCGAGCTCATCGCCGGGTCAGCGGGTGGAACTTCCGGGAACAGGCGCTGCATCACCGGACGAATCAGCCGGGCCATCACGGCGATCAGCCCCGATCTTTCGGCCAGACGCATCAGGCCGAGCCAGAGCGCCATGGTGCCCACCAGCGGCAGCGCGATGTCCATGACCGCACTCTTGGCGCTCGCGAACACGGCTTGATTCAGGGCGTCCAGTCGTCCGGTGATGCCCGCCACGATGACGCCGGCCAGCAGCAAGCCCGCCCAGATAAAATTCAACATGGAGCGGGCGGCTGATTTCTCTGCAATTGCATAAGCATCTCTTGAAGGCAGCGGCAGGCTGGGCTTGCGACGGGGCCGATTGTGACAGAACTGACAGTGGCGGAAAGGAAAGTTTCGGTTGATCGGCTCAAAGCAACCCGGGAAAGTGATTAATCAACATCAGGTCGATTCACGAAGAATTGCCTTTGCCGCATTTCACCTCGTATTGTGCGACCGAAGGTGACGTGAAGCCAAGAATGCGGAATCTGGCGGTTGAACTGGCGCCGTTCGGCAGTACCGTCAACAGCATTGCCCCCCAGTCCGATTGAAACGCCTATCAACGCCAAGCTGTTGAGTGACCCGAAAGCGCTGCAAGGGCTGTTGAGCAACATTCCGCTGGCCCGGCTCGGGAAGCCTGCGGACGTTGCGGGCGTCGCAGTTTTTTTGGGCTTCGGCAGACGCGGATTACATAACCGGCGCGACCATTTTTGTGGACGGGGGATTAACCTGGAACTACAGCGAACAATAACGACGAATACCTATGCAAATCGGCATCGTAGGCCTTGGCCGGATGGGCGCCAACATGGCGCGCCGCTTACAGCGTCATAATCACACGGTTGTCGTGTTCGACCGAAACAAGGAAGCCGTCCAGCGCATGGCCAAGGAAGGTTTTGAGGGGGCCCATTACCTGGAGGAACTGGTTGAAAAGCTGGAGAAACCACGGGCCGTGTGGCTCATGGTGCCTGCGGGGCTGCCCACCGAGAGCAGCGTGCAGTCGCTCAAGGCGTTGCTGGATGCGGGCGACGCCGTGATCGATGGAGGTAATTCCTTCTACAAGGACGACGTGCGCCGCAGCCGTTCGCTTCATGAAAAGGGGATCCACTACATCGACGCGGGGACCAGCGGGGGGGTCTGGGGCCTTGAGCGCGGGTATTGCTTGATGATCGGCGGACCGGAGGAGGCCGTTAAACGCCTGGAACCGATCTTTGCGGCGTTGGCGCCCGGAAAGGGCACGATCGACGCTACGCCGGGCCGGGAAAAACTCCAAAGCACCGCCGAGCAGGGCTACCTGCACTGCGGGCCGTCAGGTGCGGGCCATTTTGCCAAGATGATCCATAACGGGATCGAGTACGGCTTGATGCAGGCTTACGCGGAAGGTTTCGACATCCTGCGCGGGGCGAACGCCGACCAGCTGGAGGATGGTTACCGTTACGATTTTAACGTGGCCGACATCGCCGAGCTCTGGCGGCGGGGCAGCGTCGTGGGTTCCTGGTTGCTTGATCTGACGGCCATGGCGTTGGCTGAAGACCCGGCGCTGGACCATTTCTCGGGGTTCGTGCAGGATTCGGGCGAAGGCCGCTGGACGGTGCAGGCCGCCATTGAAGAATCGGTTTCGGCCGATGTCTTAAGCACATCGCTGTTTACCCGGTTTCGCTCCCGCAGAGAGCACACCTATGCCGAAAAAGTGCTCTCGGCAATGCGCAACAAGTTCGGCGGCCACGTCGAAACCTTTCCCGGCGAATAAGTGAGGTTATATGGACGTATGCCAGCCGACTCCGCGGGCGGGTGATCCGTGCGCGATCGTGATCTTCGGTGCGTCGGGGGATCTCACGAAGCGCAAGCTCATCCCGGCGCTCTATAACCTGACTTCATACGCGCTTCTGCCGGACAAGTTCAGCATCATCGGGGTTGGTAGGCAGGACTGGTCGGATGCAGCGTTTCGGGATCAGCTGGGCAAAGACCTTGCCCAGCTGGGCACCCAGCCGGTCGACCCAAAAATATGGGGTTACTTTGAGCAGCGAATGAGTTTCTGCTCAGGCGACTTCGGCGACGATCAGACCTATGAATGCCTCAAGGGTTCGCTCGAGCGATCCGAAAAGGAATTGGGCACCGGGGGAAACGTCCTTTTTTACTTTTCGATCCCGCCCGGTTTGTTTGCCCCAGTGGCCGAGAAGTTGGCTCAGCATGGGCTGACCAGGCAGGAGAAAGGCAATTGGCGGCGGGTGATCATCGAGAAACCGTTCGGCCACGACCTCACGTCGGCCCGCGAACTTAACGGGCGGCTCACGAGCGTCCTGGAAGAAAACCAGATTTACCGCATCGACCATTACCTGGGCAAAGAGACCGCGCAGAACCTGCTGATCTTCCGCCTGGGCAACGCGGTATTCGAACCGATCTGGAACCGGCGGTACATTGACCACGTGCAGTTGACGGTGGCGGAGTCGCTCGGCGTGGAGAACCGGGGCGCCTTCTACGAGCGGGCCGGCGCGTTCCGGGATGTGATGCAGAACCACATGTTCATGCTGCTGGCGCTGATCGCGATGGAACCGCCGACGTCGTTGCAGGATGAAGCCGTGAGAACCGAGAAGGTCAAGGTGCTTGACGCGATCCGTAAACCTTCCGAGGAACAGGTGCTGCGCATGACGGTGCGCGGCCAGTACGGCCCGGGAATCATCGACGGCAAACCGGTGCCCGGTTACCGCCAGGAGGCCAACGTGGATCCGCATTCGCTGACGGAGACCTACGCCGCCATCAAGCTTATGATCGACAACTGGCGCTGGGCCGGGGTGCCGTTCTACTTGCGGACCGGCAAGCATCTGGCCAAGCGCAGCACCAAGATCGTGATACGCTTTAAGATACCGCCCCTCGCGCTCTTCGGTGGCGCGGAAAGCGATCCGATCGCGCCTAACTACCTCGTGTTCCACATCCAACCCGACGAAGGCATCGCCTTCCAGGTCCGAGCCAAGGTACCGGGGCCGACCATCGCGACCAAGGCGGTGCACATGGATTTTGACTACAGCCAGTTCGGGGGCCAAGTGCCGACCACCGGGTATGAAAAGCTGCTCTACGATTGTATGGTCGGCGACGCCACTTTGTTTCATCGGACCGACATGGTCGAGGCGGCCTGGACGGCGGCCCAGCCGATCCTGGACGCGTGGGCCGAGCATCCGCCCGACGATTTCCCGAATTACGACGCCGGGTCCTGGGGACCGGCCGCCGCTGATGCCTTGATGGCGCGGGACAACCACCGCTGGTGGTACGCCCCGGCGAAATAGCGGCGCAAAGGAGAGTTCGGAGTTCGGTCACACGGCGGGCGCAACGGGTGTGGCGGGCACAACGTAAGAGTTCACACGGGCACACCACGGGCACAACGTAAGAGTTCACACGGCGAACACGGAGAGCCACGGCGACCACCGCGGGAAGAGGAAAGAGTTCGGAGTTCGGCGTTCGGAGCGGCATCCTGGGTGCCGGCTGCCGCTGTCGAGTCCAGCGTTTGGGATTCTGTTTCTACGTATTCTGCGGATGATTCTGTCTTCCCGCCGTGTGAGCGTGACCTCAGGGGAGATCGGACCGGGTTCTACGACGCCTCCGAACTCCGAACTCCGAACGCCGAGCCCCGAACTCTTTCCTCTTCCCGCCGTGGTCGCCGTGGCTCGCCGTGTGAACTCTTACGTTGTGCCCGCCAAATCCGCCGTGCCCGTGGTGTGACGGCGTTGCTTTTTGAAGACTGCGTGCTTAGCTTGCCAGCCTCTTGTTGGTTATGGCTGCAAGCATTATCCCGAACGAACGGTTGCACGAAATTCAATTTAGCAACGACGAGATCGCGCGTTACTCCCGGCACCTCATCATGCCGGAGGTAACGCTTGAGGGTCAGAAGAAACTAAAGGCGGCCAGCATCCTGTGCATTGGGACGGGCGGCCTTGGCTCGCCGATCGCCCTTTACCTTGCGGCTGCCGGCATCGGGCGGCTCGGGCTCGTCGATCCTGATGTCGTCGATTTTTCTAACCTGCAACGCCAGATCCTGCACGGAACGGACGACGTCGGCCGTAAAAAGCTGAACTCGGCCCGTGACCGCATCAAGGAGATCAACCCGAACGTCCAGGTTGACCTGTACGACACCCTGTTCCGGAGTGACAACGCCAGGGAACTGGTTGCCCCATACGATGTCGTTATCGACGGAACCGACAACTTTCCGACGCGCTATTTGTCGAATGACGTCTGCGTCCTGGCAAAAAAGCCGAACGTGTACGGGTCGATATTCCGTTTCGATGGCCAATGCACGGTGTTTGCGCCGCACCTCGGGGGTCCCTGTTACCGGTGCATGTTTCCGGAGCCGCCCCCTCCGGGCATGGTGCCCAGCTGTGCCGAGGGCGGGGTCCTCGGCGTTCTCCCCGGCATCATCGGGGTGATGCAGGCCATCGAAGCGATCAAGCTTATCCTGGGGATCGGCGAACCGCTGATCGGACGTTTGGCGAGTTTCGACGCGCTCAAGATGCGTTTTCGGGAGTTTACCATCCGGCGGGATCCCCAGTGCCCCCTGTGCGGTGAGCATCCGACCATCCACGATCTCATTGATTATGAACAATTCTGCGGGTTACCTCAGGCGGAAGAGGAGAACGCCAGGGAAATGCAGGTGCCGACGATCGAGGCGCGCGAACTCAAGGCGAAACTGGACCGCAACGAGCCCTTCGTGCTGATCGACGTGCGCGAGCCGTACGAGTATGAGATCTGTCACATCCCGGGCTCGCGCCTGATTCCGCTCGGCGAACTGCCGGCGCGTCTCAGTGAACTCGACAGCGCGGACGACATCATTCTTCAATGCAAGAGCGGGGCGCGCAGCGCCCGCGCCTTGCACATCCTGCAGGAGGCGGGCTTCAAGAAACTGAATAACCTTGAAGGCGGCATCATTGCGTGGGCGGAGCAGGTTGATCCTTCCGTGCCGAAATATTGAGCCGGCGAATTCAGCCTTAACAAATGGGCTTTGGTTTTGAACCCGCCTGTTGCTGATGACGGGGTTGCAACCCCGGATCCCGGGTTGATCGCGATCCTGAGGTGCCCGGTGACCCGGTCCGGGTTGCGGTGGGCTGAACCGGAAGAACTGGCCCGGGCACAGCGCGCAATGGCCGCCCGCGCCTTGAAAACGCGGGTGGCAGGCGAGCAAATTCTACCGTTCGAGCATTGTTTGGTTTGCGAAACGGGCGAAATCTGCTACCCCGTTCGCGACGACTTACCTTTTCTCGTCCCAGAAGAAGCGTTTCACCTGCCCCCGGCTTGATTCATTCCGTGTATCCGAGCCCGGCGCCCATCACCCCCGTATGGCCAAGGACGAAAAACTGCAAAACCGGTACATAA
>Ga0213876_10002351_pt1 | contig 11142 bp, 10 predicted proteins | sample BarmaccomBMRX_R9_FD_160113 | JGI IMG/M metagenome (GOLD analysis project Ga0213876, IMG submission 160113) | Root-associated microbial communities from Barbacenia macrantha in rupestrian grasslands, the National Park of Serra do Cipo, Brazil - RX_R9 | ecosystem: Host-associated > Plants > Roots...
TCATGTCCGAACCTTAGCATTGGCTCTCCCTTTTGCTTTCCTGAAGATCAATAGGCCCCTTTACGCTCCTGAGCTTTTCTCGACATGCGACATATCCAGATTACCGCTTTCATCGTTCGCCTGATCGGCTTGGCTTTAATTGTTCATCTACTCCGAGAGCACTTTGATGTTGGCCTCTATTCAGACACACCGGCGTCCGACATTTTCGCGACAGAACCTTCATTTAGGTTTGCAGGTATTTACCTGCTCCATGCCACACATGGTTTTTGGGTCGTCGCGATTTCCATCGAGTTGCTTGGCTCATTATTGCTCTTTGCTGCTCCTCATCCCTTCGCCCGTCTGTTGTGGTCAGGTATCTGCCTCAACGCCTCCAGCCAGTCCAAGGCCTAACCCTGCGATGCACCGAACCGGCTCCGCTTGTCATGTCTCCTGCTTTCGCAGGAGCCACGCCACGCTCCGCCGGTCGGTGATCTTGTTCTCGTTAGGCCATTCCACCGCGCCTCGCGTGAATCGCGCGTTGACCCAGCGGCATCACCAGACTACGCTTTTGCCATGCACGCGGTAGAGTTTACCATCCAGTTGGGCGATCAGCCGGTCGTAACCATTCCGCACGAGGTTGCGGCGCAGCTTCCCAAAGCCGTTCAGGCGCGTATCATCATTCTGACTGCCGATGATCCCAATGACTCGCAGTGGCGCAGCGGTGCCTACGAGCAGTTCATGCGCGAGGACTTTCCAGAGGATGCCGTTTACGACAGCTATCGTTGAGTTTCTCCCGTGTTTGGCGAGGTTTTCATCTGCCAGTTTCCTTTTACTTCCGGAGCAGTCAGCAAGCCGCGTCCGGTGCTTGTGCTCTTTGACTTGCAGCAGGACGTGCTTATTTGTCGAATCACATCTGTTCTTCGCACCGGCCTGCTCGATGTCGCTCTTACGGCTTGGGCGCAGGCAGGGCTCGCCAAGCCGTCAGTAGTCCGCCTTGACCGGCTGGTCACAGCCGAGAAGACGATTTTGGGACGGCGGCTCGGCGTCCTGAGTGCAGCCGACCAAGAGGTGATTCGCACCGCGTGGAATCAGCATATGCGACTTTGATGAACCAACCACAATGACCTAACCCTGCGATGGAGCTAGCCGGCTCCGTGTGTCATCTATCCTGCATACCTTTGGCAGCAGGCTGGCTGACACGCTCCGTCGATAGCTCATCTTGGTCTCGTTGGGCGCCACGGGGCGAAGCCAACGTCAACCCGCTCCGCGACTCGCGGGTAGCTCCGGCGGATAGCATGCGAGGGAAGCGCGCCAGCGCTGCTGCTCACGGCGCGGGCGGGCAGCGCAAAGACTTGGTTTAACTTCGCGCCCAAGCGCTCGCCGGCGAGGGTGAGCGCAGCGGCGGAGAATTGTTTCACCTGCGCCCACGGGCCATGCCGCCAAGGCCGGGCTTGCATCCCGCCCGCAGCGTCCGGCATATTCCCGCTCCCTTCCTTTCCCCATCATGCGCCTGACCGACAAGCTCCTGCGTCCCCTCACCCCGCGCGGCTGGCGCAGCTTGCGGCTGGGCCTGCGCCGGATGCTGCACCCGCTCGATTGGCGCGACGTGCATCGCACGATTGATCCGGTGGAATTGGAAAAAGTCGCCGCGCGCCATCGCGTGCCGGGCGAGGAACGGCGCTGGCCGAAATACGTCGATGCCGAGAAATGGCTGCCGCTCAACGCGCGCCGCGCGCAAGACCTCGGCCTCAATCGCGTGCCCGCCGCGAAGCGTCCGTTGCGCGTGCTCGACCTCGGCAGCGGCGCCGGGTATTTCCTGCTCGTCTGCCGGCACCTGGGACACACCGGCGTCGGCCTCGACACGGACGACATCCCGCTCTACGGCGAGATGTTTGCGCTGCTGAATCTGCCGCGCGAAATCGCGCGCATCGAGAAATTCCAGCCCTTGCCCGCGGCGGCGTTGCTGAATAAAAACGGCGGCCAGCGCTTCGATCTCGTCACCGCGTTTTCCATCGCCTTCAACGGCCACAAATCGCCGGCGCTCTGGAGCACGCGGGAGTGGGATTTTTTCCTCCACGATCTCAAAACCCACCTGCTCGCGCCGGGCGGCCGGGTTTATCTCGACCTCAATCCCGAACACGACGGCAGCTTCTACACGCCGGAGCTGCTCGCGTGGTTTCGCGCCCGCGGCGGCGACATTGATCGGTCGAAGATTTTGCTGCGTCCGTAGCTGCTCGCACCGGGTGGCTGCGGCGGACCAAACCTGCTACGCTCGCCGGCGTGAACACCGCTGCGGAATCTCCCTTGCGCGACGCCGCCGCGCGCGAGGAATTCATCACCGCGCTGGACGAAAACTTCTGCGTCTCCGCCGGCGCGGGCGTGGGGAAAACGCGGGCCATCACCGAGCGCATCGCCGCGCTCGCGGGCCGGCGCGCGCAGGAGCCGGACATCTTTTCGCGGCTGGTCGTCGTGACCTACGGCCGGCTCGCCGCGGAGGAGTTGCGGGTGCGCACTCGCGAGCGATTGCTCACGCGCCTCGGCGACAGCACGGCCTTCGGCCGGCAACAACTGCTCGGTGATCTGCGCGGCGCGTTCTTCGGCACGATCCATTCGTTTTGTCTCAAGCTCATCGCCGAGCACGGCCGCTTTCTCGGCCTGCCCGCGGCGCCGGAACTTTTGGAAGGCCGCGCGCTGCAAACGCTCTGGACGAAGTTTTGCGACAGCGAACAACTCCTGTCGCTGAGTCTGCCCGCCGACCTGCTGCGGCGCGTGGAACGGCACCTCACGTTCGAGCAACTCCTGGCGCTCGCGCGGGAACTCGATCCGGCGGAGATCGAGCCGTTGTTGGAAGCCGGCACGCTGCTCGCGCCCGACGTCTCGCCCGCGCCCGATTTCGCCGCAGCCCTCGCCGATGCCGGCGGCAAGAACGCGAAGGGCCGCGTCTCGACGGCTGCAAATCAAGAGCGATTGCGACGCTGGCTCGACGAGTGGCAGGCTGCGGATGCGAACAGCGCGGCAGCCAACGCGTCGCGCTTTCTCAAGCTCCCCGAGTTCAAGACCGGCAGCCAGACGTTCAAAACCGCGTTCGCCGATGGTCTGCGGCCTTACGCGCGCTGGTTGAACGCCGCCGCCGGCCGGCTCGCCGCGCTGCTGGCCCAAGCGTGGCGGAACTACCGGCTCGAACACGGCGCGATGACGTATCGCGACCAGATTTTCTGGGCGCGCCGGCTCCTCAACCGGCCGGCGACCTTGCGCGCGTTGCGCGAGCGCCGCTACCTCGTGATTCTCGACGAAGCGCAGGACACCGACGCGGAGATGTTCGCGGTGCTCAGCGAGATCGCGCGCCCGCTCGATGCGCCGCTCGGCAACTGGCCGCGCGAGGCTGACGCGCCGGGGCCGTTGCCGGGCCATTTTTCGTTCGTCGGCGACGAGCAGCAAGCGATCTACCGCGAGCGCGCCGACCCGGAAATTTACGCGCAATACGTGCGCGCCTTCCGTGAAGGCCGCGGCGGTCGGCGGCTGGAATTCAGCGTGACGATGCGCTGTCCGACGCGCGTGCTCAGCGTGGTCAACGCGCTGTTCGCGGACGGACGGCTGCCGCAACCGCACGTCGAATTTCGCGCCCTGCATCCGCGCCCGGCTTGTCCCGACGGCGGCGCGTGGCTGCTGCCGCTGGATGAAATTTCTGACACTGAAGACGAGCGCGCAAACACGGCCGAGCGCGTGGCGCGCGAGTGCGCGCAGGTGGCGGATTTTTTGCTCGCGCGCGGCAAGGGGGGATTGGGCGTCGCGCGCTGGGACGAGGTCGCCGTCATCGCGCCGCGCATCGCGTGGCTCGAAGCCGCCGCGGCGGCGTGCGGCGAGCGCGGGTTGCCGGTGAGTTTGATTTCTCAAAACCGCCTCGCGCGCGAGCTGCCTGTTTTTTCCTGGCCGGCGGCGCTGTTGCACGTGCTCGTCAATCCGTGGGATCGCTTCGAGTTGATCGGCGTGTTGCGGGAAATTTTTGCCGTCTCCGATGTCGAACTGGCGCGGCTGCACCGGCGGGCGGAAGGCGGGCTGGCGTTCTGGCCGCAACTGCCCGCCGCCGCTTTGGCCGGTGCGCCGAAACGCCTGCGCGACGCGCTGACGCTGCTGCACGAATTGCGCGCCGTGCTGCCGGGCGAGCTGGAGGCAGTGGAGGTGAGAATGACAACGCTGGCGCGCTTCGTCGAACATTTGCTCGAACGCACGGCGCTGGCAGCGCGGCTGGAAGTCATCGGCTGCGAAGACGCGCGCGTGGCGCTCGATTGGTTGCGGCGAGAGGCGTTGCAAGCGGAGTGCGACGGCTGGCCGTTGCGCGCTTGGGTGCGGCGGTTGGTGGAAGCGCTCGATGCGCCGCCGCCCACGCTCGGCGCGGCGGCGGAGAGCATTCAACTGCTCACTTGTCAGAAAGCCAAGGGCTTGGAATGGCCGGTCGTGATCCCGCTCGGTTTCGGCTGCGCGATCCACGAACGGACGCCGGATTATCCGCGGCTGGAACGCGAACTCGGCGCGGTCGCGCAAATTCATTTCAGCGCGCTGACGTTGGAAAAAAATCTCGCTGACACGCGCGAGCAGCGCCGGCGCGAGGAGCTGCAGCGCTTTCTTTATGTCACGCTGACCCGCGCGCGGCAGTTGCTCATCGTGCCCGATGGCAGCCGGCTGCACGGCGAGGCGGAGACGAGTTTGCAAAGTCTCGCGCACTGGCCGGAACTGGCTGGAAATGGCGCGCTCGGCGCGTTGCTGACGCCAGCCGCGCAGGCGCTTTTTTTTAACGACGCCGCCGGTTTGCCGGGGCCGGCGGAGAGCGCGCCGCCGGCGTGGTTTTCGTCCGACGAAAAGCTCACCGCGCAAGCCGCGGAGATTTCGCAGCGCATTCCCCAGCGCATCCTGCCGTCGAGCCTCGCGCACGGCGCGGCCACGGATGCCGCCGCACCGGAGACCGTGCCGGTTTTTGACGACGATGATCTCCAGCGCCTGCTCGCCGCCGATGCCGCGGCGCTCGAAGACACCGACGCAATGAGCGACGAGGCGTCGCAGGCTCTCGCGGCGGTCGCGGACCACCGCGGCGGCGCGCTGCTTTTCCCGCCGCGCGCGTTGCTCGGCGGACGCGGCGGCAAGGACTACGGCAATTGGTGGCACGCGACGCTGGAAAGTTATCCGTGGACGCACGGTGCCGCGTCCGCGCGCACGGAGTATTTGGCCGGCAGGCTGGCCACAATTCCGGCCGGCGAGCCGGAGCTTTCCGAACGCGCGAGGTTTGAAGTCGCGCGTTTTGCGGAGAGCCGGGCGCACGCGGAATTTCTGCACGCGGGCAACGTGTTTTTGCCGGAGGCGCCTTTCTCGTATCCGCGCAACGCCGGTGAATGGCTGGAAGGCATCCTCGATCTCGCGGTCCTCACGCACTCCGGCGAAGTCTGGATCGTGGATTGGAAAACGGACCGCCGCCGGCAGGACGAAACCGAGGCGCAACTGCTCGCGCGCCTGGCGGAAAAATACGGCCCGCAACTGCGGGCTTATGCCGAGGTTTTCGAGCGCGGGCTTGGCCGGCGGGTCAGTCGGTTGCTGCTCTACTCGACGCCGCTGGGACAAACGGCGGAATTGTGAGCGCGCGTTCGCTCAAGCTGGCTCGGCCGGCGGCGAAAATACTTTCGTCAGCACCAGCTCGGTGCCGACATTTTTCCGCAAGTAGTAAGCGCGGTCGAAGACTTGTTTGATAAAATACAAGCCGAGTCCGCCGGGCTTCACGTCGTCGAGCGCGCGGCCATTGAGCTTTTTCGGATCGAGCGGCGGACCGTAATCGCGCAGGCGGAAACGCACGCCGCAACGGCCCGGCATTTTGTTCCCGAGCACTTCGACCGAAAGGCAGATGCGCTGATCGTCGCGGTTATCGTAGGCGTGACGGATCACGTTGGAACACGCCTCGTCCACGCCGAGCACCAGGAGGTCGGCGATATCCGCGGCGCAGCCCAGTTCAGCGAGAAAATTCCGGACGTATTTGCGCACGAGGGCCAGGTTGCCAACGTGGCTGCAAAATTCGACCTTTCGCTTCATCAGGCAGGGCGGGAAAATACTTAAAGGCGACTGCGGGCCGGCCGGGCGGAAAGTGTTGGGGTCAACATGGAGTGGTCAGCGGAAACCAAACGCCAGGAGCGTCAGATCGTCCGGTGGCGCGGCTTCCCCTCGGTAAGCCGCTTCTCCTTCTGAGAGAGTCTTCACAATTTCCGTGGCGCTGCCAATGGGTTTTTTCAAAAGCATGGCTCGTGCCCCCTCGACGCCGAGGCAGCCGCCGCCGGGGTTGGCCGAGGGCGAACGGCTGTCCGTCAGCCCGTCGGTGAAAAAAACGAGCGTGTCGGCCGGCGCGAGTTGGAGAAAGTTTGCCGGACACACGGCGTGCGACACGACGGCCAGCGGCGGCGCGCGCCCGAGGACGACTTCTTCCACTCGCTCCTCGCCGCTCGCGTGGCCCGCGCCGCGCACGAGCAGCGGCGGACAATGCCCCGCGCTGGCCAGCTCGACGACGCGCCGCGACGGCGTCAGCCGCCCGAGCGTCGCGGTGACGAACAACCCGCGCAAAGCCTGCCGGCCGAGCGTCTCGTTCCAGCGCGCCATCGCCGCGACGGGCGCCACGCCGGGCACGATGAGCAGCCGCAGCGAGCTGAGCGATTGCGCCATCAGCAGCGCGGCCGGCACGCCCTTGCCGGCGACATCGCCGATGACAAAATAAATTTCGTCCGGCCCGGTTTCGTAGATGTCGTAGAAATCGCCGCCGACCTCGCGCGCCGGGCGGTAGTGCGCGGCGAACTCGACATCGTCGCGCTGCGGCAGCGTGCGCGGGAGAAAATTTTGCTGAATCTCGGTGGCGATGCTCAGCTCCTGCTCAAAGCGCGCGCGGTGCCGTTCCTCGTCGAGATAACGCAGCTTCTCGATCGCCGTGGACGCGAGGTTGGCGTAAGCCTCGAAGGCTTCCAAGTCGGTTTGGTCAAAGGCCGTTTTATCCGGCTGTTCGCAATTGATGACCTCCAGCACGCCGACCGGCTTGCCATCGCGCAACAGCGGCGAAGCCAGGATCGAGCGGGTGCGGAAACCGCTCTTCGCATCCATCTCGCGATAGAATCGCGCGTCCGCATACGCGTCCGGCACGAGCAAACTGCGGGCATGGTCAAAGACCCAGCCGGCGATGCCGCGCCCGCTCGGGATCACCTGCTTGGCCACGCTCGTCAGGCCGTCCCCCGTGCGCGCCACGACGATCTCCAACTGCCTGGTGGCTTCGTTGTGCAAAATCAACGCGCTGCCTTGCGCAGCCATCACGCGTCGTGCGACTTCGAGAATGGCGGTCAGGAGTTCGTCGAAGTCCGTGATCGCACCCATCAGCGCGCTGACTTCCACCAAGCCTTTGTAAACCGTGATGGTGCGCTCCAGCGCAGCGATCCGCCGATTCACCGCGACGCTGCCACCGTCCTCGCCGCGCGCGACCGGGGGCGGCAAGGAAGGTCCGGGAGCAAGGTCGGCCGGAGCGTGGGTCATGGGAGGAGGCTGCCAGTGCATCGTCGTCACGAAATTGTAATAAATGCAAGCGCAGAAGGCGGTTTGCGCCTGTCGGCAACTCTGCGAAGCTCGCTGCCGAAATGCGCCGCGCCTCCGCCTTTGCCCGCCGAGCCGGCGGTGTCGCGCTCGCTGTGTCGATCCTGCTCGGGCTGCTGGCGGGCTGTCACAGCATCGCCTCCGGCAAGGCTGCGGCGGAGCGGACGATGCAGGATTTTTACGAAAAATTGCAGCAGCACGATTTCGACGCCGCGCTCGATGCTTACGCGCCCGATTTTTTCGTGAAAACCTCGCGCCCACGCTGGCGCAAGACGCTGATCGCCGTGCAGGATCAGCTCGGACCATTGCGCGAAGCCAGGCTCGCGCGCTGGAGCGTGGAAACGCAGCTCGGCACGGATGAGGGAACGTATCTGCAACTCGTCTATACCACGCGCTACGAACGTTTTTCGGCCGAAGAAACCTGCCGCTTGAAGCGGGCGGCCGACGCCGGCGGATTCCAGATTTTTACGCACGAGATTCGCTCCGCCGGTTTGCGCGCACCGTGATCCAAGCTGAACCTCGCACGAATTCTTCGTTGCGCGCGCCAGCGGTTGCGCAAGGTTCACGCATGCAGTCCTCTCGGCTTTTCTTTCGTTGCTGCCTCCTCGCGGTTGTTGCGCTCACTTCGACCACTCTCCGCGCGGCCCGCCCGCCCGCGCCCGAGACGCGCGACAACCCATCGTCCTACTCCGCGCTGCGGCTCATCGGACGCGAATTGGGTTCGGAAAATCTCGGTCGTGTCGTCGAGGTCAGCGGGCGCGAAGGCGTGCCGCAGCCGTTTGTTTGGCGGGTCACGCTGCTGCCCGACCGCGCTGGCGGCGACGGCTTGCGCGAGATCGAAGTGGCGGGCGGACGCATCGTGGCGCGGCGCAACATCTCGCGCATCTCCCGGCCGGCGCTGGGGACAGTCAACGCGCCGATGAACCTGCGCGATTTGAACCTCGATAGCTCCGGCGCGTTCACCGCCGCCGACACGCAGGCGCGCAAAATCCGGCTCTCCTTTGACGCGCTGAACTACACGCTGCGCGCCGATCCTGCCACGGGCAAACCCGTTTGGAACGTGCAACTGCTCGGCGCCGAGCACGATGACCTCGGCACGCTGCTCATTTCCGCCACCGACGGCTCCGTGCTCAGCACCACCGGCCGCATCGCCGCGGCCGGCGGAGGGAGCGGTGTCACGCCGCCTCCCGCCGTGGAGCCGGGCGGCCCGCCACCGCAGCCATCTCCACCCAACGTGATCGTCGATACCAACGACCCGCGCGCCGGTGGCGGATTCCTCGAACGCAGCGGACGCACGCTGGACAAGACCGGCCGGCAGGTCGAGCGCAGCCTGCGCCACGCGGGCGCGACCGTGGAGCGATTTTTCCGCGGTCACAGCGACCTCGACCGGGATTAGCGCTATGCGGCTGCCGCGCAAGCGTGTAGCAATGCGGGCGTCCCGTTTCCGCAACTTGGTTCGAGCCTTATGAATCCCACGATTTTCTTCGTCCTCCTCGCCGGCGCGGCGCTCGTGCTGCTGATCGTGCTGATCGTTATTTTTAACTTCATCGGCATCTGGATTCGCGCCCGCGTCGCCAACGCGCCCGTCGGCATCATCAACATGATCGCCATGCGCCTGCGCCGCGTGCCCGTCGATCTCATCGTGGACAACCGCATCACCGCCGTCAAAGCCGGCATCAATCTCGAAAGCGACCAGCTCGAAGCGCACTACCTCGCCGGCGGCAACGTCAACCAGACCGTGCTCGCCATGATCGCCGCGGACAAAGCCGGCATCTCGCTCGATTTCAACCGCGCCTGCGCCATCGACCTCGCCACCAAAGGCACCGGCAAAACCGTGCTCGAAGCCGTGCGCACGTCCATCAATCCCAAGGTCATCGATTGTCCCAATCCGGCTTCTGGAAAAAACACCGTCGATGCCGTGGCCAAGGATGGCATCGGCGTGCGCGCCCGCGCCCGCGTCACGGTGCGCTCGAATCTCGACCGCTTCGTCGGCGGCGCGACGGAGGAAACGATCATCGCCCGCGTCGGCCAGGGCATCGTCACCTCGATTGGCTTGGCGGATTCTTACAAAGACGTGCTCGCCAATCCGTCGAGCATTTCCAAGCACGTGCTCGACAGTGGACTCGACAGCGCAACGGCGTTTGAAATTTTGTCCATCGACATCGCCGAGGTCGATGTCGGCGAAAACGTCGGCGCCAAGCTCCAGGCCGAGCAAGCCGAGGCGGACAAGCGCGTCGCGCAAGCCCGCGCCGAAGTGCGCCGCGCCGCGGCGGTGGCCGTCGAGCAGGAAATGGTCGCGCGCGTCGCCGAGATGCGCGCAAAAGTCGTCGAAGCCGAATCGCTCGTCCCGCAAGCCATGGCCGAGGCGTTTCGCAATGGCAACTTGGGCGTGATGGATTATCAACGTCTGCGCAACCTGCAAGCCGACACCGAAATGCGCACTTCGATTGCCGGTGGCGAAGGCAGCGGCGCCGGCAGCACGGCGAGCAAGCCTTGATCAGAACAAACGCGGACAACCGCCTGCGTCGTCGTTCATGCAAAGCGACAAAGTCATCCTCCTGCTCCTGTTCGCCGCCGGAGCGATGTTGAACACGCTTTTCAAAAAAGGCGGCTTGTTGGAACAATGGCGGACCAAAAAATCCGCTGACGCTCAACGCGCTCGCACCGCGCCCAGCCAGCCGTCCCAAGAGCAGGACGCCGAGTTGCGCAAATTGCTCGAAGCCTTGGGCCGTCCGACGACAGATTTTCCTCCGCCGCCACTGCCACCCGCGCCAGTTTGGCGCCCGCCCGTGTTGACCGCGCGTCCGCCAGTTCAGCCGGATTTTTTACCGCCGGTGCGTCGCCTACCACCCCCGCCCCTGCCGAGTCCTTCGACGCCGCCGCCACCAGTTCCCGCGGGATTTCCGAGTGCGAACCTGCCGGAGTCGGCTCGTGCCCGCCGCCGGGCCGAGAAACGCAAAAAGAAATCGGCTCCTTTCCTTTCGCCTGAGCTTCCCCCGGCGACGGCACAGTCGCCGCCGTTGTTACCTGTCCTGACGACAGTGGTTCGTCGCCAGCGCGCAGTCGGCGAACTACGTGCCCGACTCACTGCGCCCGGCAGCGTGCGCCAAGCCATCGTGCTGGCGGAAATTCTCGGCCCGCCGCGCGCCCTGCGCTTGCCAGCGGCCAACGGCCAGTTTACATAGTCGCCCGAAGCTTCCGTTTTCTTTTCGATTTCAGCCGGCGTGGCGGAACTGGCAGACGCGCCAGACTCAAAATCTGGTATCCTCACGGGTGTGTGGGTTCGACCCCCTCCGCCGGCAGTTGATTTTCAGGCACTTATGCTTATGGTTGCTAAACTGGCCTAGCAACCGGCTGGTTGGAGAATGCCAGCGTTTAAGTGATCCAAGTTCACAAACCGGTCTGGAAGCACCTCGTATTGGGTAAGCGGCTTGCTCGGCGATGGTGCTCGCCGCTGTCGTTATTGATCTTCAGGAAAGCAAAAGGGAGAGCCAATGCTAAGGTTCGGACATGAGAAGTCAAGGCAGTGCCCGGGAGCTGGAGCGGCGCCGACAACTAGCC
>Ga0213876_10002352_pt1 | contig 11130 bp, 12 predicted proteins | sample BarmaccomBMRX_R9_FD_160113 | JGI IMG/M metagenome (GOLD analysis project Ga0213876, IMG submission 160113) | Root-associated microbial communities from Barbacenia macrantha in rupestrian grasslands, the National Park of Serra do Cipo, Brazil - RX_R9 | ecosystem: Host-associated > Plants > Roots...
GGCGGTGGGCAGCTTGGCCAGCTGGACGCGGCTGCTCTTGTAGGAGCAGTGCTCCGACCACATCACCGAGAAGACGCCGAGCTCCACCAGGTTCGGCTCGCGGTTCAGGCGCCGCACGATGAGGGCGTATTCGTCGGGCTTGAGGCCGAATTCGGCGGCCGTCTCGGCCATAGTCTGGGCGGACGCGGCCACGTTCAGGCGCTCGCGAGCACGCTCTGGAACAGCAGCGCCCCGTCCGAGGAGCCGAGCTCGGGCTCGAAGGCGCGGTCCGGGTGGGGCATCATGCCGAGCACATTGCCCCGCTCGCTCATGATGCCGGCGATGTCGCGGGCCGAGCCGTTGGGATTGTCGCGGTAGCGGAACACCACCTGGCCTTGGCCTTCGAGGCGGTCGAGGGTCTCAGGGTCGGCGAAATAGTTCCCCTCGCCGTGGCCGACGGTCATGACCGCCCGCCGGCGTCCTCCGAAGGCGGCGGTGAAGCGGGTATTGCCGTTGGCGACCTCGAGTTCGACCGGCTTGCAGACGTATTTGAGGCCGGCGTTGCGCAACAGCGCCCCCGGCAGCATCCGCGCCTCGCACAGGACCTGGAAGCCGTTGCAGATCCCGGCCACGGCGACGCCGCGCTCCGCGCTCGCCCGCACCTCGACCATCACCGGGGAAAGGGCCGCCATCGCCCCGCAGCGCAGGTAGTCGCCATAGGCGAAGCCGCCCGGAAGGACGATCAGGTCCAGGCCCGCCGGCAGCTCGGTCTCGGCATGCCACACCATGTGGACCTGAGCCCCGGTCGCCCGCTCGATAGCGACCTTGGTGTCGCGGTCGCAGTTGGAGCCCGGAAAGACGACCACGGCCGCCTTCACGGCGCCGGCCCCACGTCCACGCGGTAGGCCTCGATCACGGTGTTGGCGAGCAGCTTCTCGCACATGGCCCGGATCTCGGCCTCGGCCGCCGCCCGGTCCGAACCGCCGATGTCGAATTCGATCACCCGGCCGATCCGCACGCCTTCCACGCCCGTCCACCCCAGGCCGTGCAGGGCGCTCTCCACCGCCTTGCCCTGGACGTCGAGAACGCCCGGTTTCAGGAAAACGTGGACGATGGCCTTCACCGAGCGGGACTCAATGAATCCCGCCCTGAATGACGGTGGGCATTTCCTTCATGATCCCGAGCCGCCGGGCGACTTCCGTATAGCTCTCGATGACGTTGCCGAGGTCACGCCGGAAGCGATCCTTGTCGAGCTTCTCGTTGGTGGCGCTGTCCCATAGACGGCAGGAGTCGGGGCTGATCTCGTCGGCCAGGATGATGCGCGAGAACTCGCCCTCCCAGATCCGTCCGAATTCGATCTTGAAGTCCACCAGGGTGATGCCGACCGCGCCGAAGAGGCCGCAGAGGTAGTCGTTGACCCTGAGCGTCAGGGCCATGATGTCGTCGATCTCCTGGGTGGTGGCCCAGTTGAAGGCGGTGATGTGCTCCTCGGCCACCATCGGGTCGTGGAGCTTGTCGTCCTTCAGGTAGAATTCGATGATCGAGCGGGGCAGGGCCTGGCCTTCTGGAATGCCGAACCGGTTGGAGAGGGAGCCGGCGGCGATGTTTCGGCAGACCACCTCCAGGGGGATGATCTCGACCTCCTTGATCAGCTGCTCGCGCAGGTTGAGCCGCTTGATGAAGTGGTTCTGAACCCCGATCGCGTTCAGCCGGGTCATCACATATTCGCTGATGCGGTTGTTGATGACGCCCTTGCCCTCCAGCACCGCCTTCTTCTGGGCGTCGAAGGCGGTGGTGTCGTCCTTGAAATACTGGATCAGGGTGCCGGGCTCGGGCCCCTCGTAGAGGATCTTGGCCTTGCCCTCGTAGATCTTCTTGCGGCGGGTCATGGTCCTAGCCTTGCTCCGGCCCCTAGGTGATGGCCGCGACGAGAGGCGCAAGCGGAACCGCACGCGCCTCCCAGCCTCGTTCGAGCGCACGCAAAAACCGGCGCCGGAAACGAAACCGCGCGCGGACGACGATCCAGCGCGCGGCGTTCCGACTCAGGGTCGCGTCTCGCTTCAAGGCTGCGCGAACCTAGCCGAAATGGCGCGAGGCCGCAAACCGGCCGCGCGATCGCTTCGGGGCGGCTCGCCAATGGCGACGTTTTGGGCGATGTCTTAACCATGTCCGAGACCGGCCAGGCGCGGCCCGCCTTCGTACGGGTCACCAATGAATCGCCTGAGGGGGTGGTGTTCCGCGGGGCCAACAGGGAAGGCTGGCGCGACGCCTACCACCACCTTCTGACCATGCCGCTCTGGCGGTTCATGGCGATCATGGCGGCCGGCTATATCGCCATCAACGTGGTGTTCGCCTGCGCATACCTGCTGACCGGGGGCTTGCAGGGCGCGAGGCCGGGAAGCTTCGCCGACGCCTTCTTCTTCTCGGTGCAGACCCTGGGGACGCTAGGCTACGGGGCGGTATGGCCACGCGGCCTGGGCGCGAACCTCGTGGTCACCGTCGAGACCTTCGTCGGCCTCTTCAACCTCGCCATCGCCACCGGCCTGCTCTTCGCGCGGATCTCCCGGCCGACGGCGCGGGTGATGTTCTCGCGGGTGGCGGTCATCACCGACTTCGAGGGCGCCCCGACCCTGATGTTCCGGGCCGCCAACCAGCGCCGCAACCGCATCGTCGAGGCGGAGGTGACCCTGTCGCTGCTGCGGGACATCGTCACCCCCGAGGGGCATTCGGTGCGCAGATTCGTGGATTTGCCCGTTTTGCGGTCCCGTTCGCCCATATTCTACCTAAGCTGGCAGATCATGCATCGGATCGACCAGGCGAGTCCCCTGTTCGGGGAGACCGCCGAAACCCTGGCCGGTCAACCCCTGGAGGTGGTGGTGGTGCTGAAGGGCCTCGACGAGACTTTCGCCCAGACGATCCATGCCCGCACCTCCTACGCGCCGGACGAGATCGTCTGGGGTCGACGCTTCGTCGATATTTTCGAGGTTAGCCCGGAGGGGCGCCGCGTGATCGACTACACACACTTTCATGATGTCGCATGACGCCGGAGGCGACTTCGATTGCCGGCCCGCCCGGGCCGCGATATTAGCCGTGGCCTGTCTCGGTTCCGGAGTAGCCATGACGTCGTTCCAAGATCGTGAAAGGGGCTTCGAGAAGAAGTTCGCCAACGACCAGGAGCTGGAATTCCGGGCTCACGCGCGCTCCAATCGCCTGCTCGCCGAATGGGCGGCCCGCCGGATGGGCCTCACCAACGTCGAGGACTATGTGAAGGCGGTGGTCCGCGAGGACATGGAGCAGCCCGGCGAGGGCGACGTGCTGCGCAAGGTCACCCAAGACCTGGCCGGGGCCGGTCTCGAGATCCGGGAATCCGAGGTGCGCACGCGGATGGACGAGTTCCTCGCCCAGGCCCGGGAGCAGGTGAAGAGCGCCCCCTGAACCGTTCGGGCGGAAGCCTCAGGCGGCCGCGTCCCCGAACACCCGGCCGAAAATCGTGTCCACCTCGCGGAAGTGCCAGGCGGGGTCGAAAAGGACCGCCAGCTCGGCGTCGGAAAGGCGTCCGGCCACTTCGGGATCGGCCTTCAGCAGGTCCATGAAGGCGCCTTCGCCCCGCCAGGTCTTCATGGCGTTGCGCTGGACCGCGGCGTAGGCGGCCTCCCGGGCCAGCCCCTTCTGGGTCAGGGCGAGCAGCACCCGCTGGGAGTGGACGAGGCCGCCCAGCCGCTCGAGGTTGCGCGCCATGTTCTGAGGGTAGACCACCAGCCGGTCCACCACCCCGGCGAGACGCCGCAAGGCGAAATCGAGGTGGACGGTGGCGTCCGGCGCTATGCCGCGTTCCACCGAGGAGTGGCTGATGTCCCGCTCGTGCCAGAGGGCGACGTCCTCCAGCGCCGGGATCACCGCCGAGCGGACCAGCCGGGCGAGGCCGGTCAGGTTCTCGGTGAGGATCGGGTTGCGCTTGTGGGGCATGGCCGACGAGCCCTTCTGGCCTTGCTCGAAGGGCTCCTCCGCCTCCAGCACCTCGGTGCGCTGCAGGTGGCGGATCTCCACCGCCAGCCGCTCGACGGAAGAGGCGACCACCGCCAGGGCGGCGAAATAGGCGGCGTGGCGGTCGCGTGGGATGACCTGGGTGGAGAGCGGCTCGGGCGTCAGCCCCATCTTCTTGGCCACATGGGCCTCCACCCGCGGATCGACGCTGGCGAACGTCCCCACCGGCCCGGAGATGGCGCAGGTGGCGATTTCCCGCCGGGCGGCGCGCAGGCGCTCGCGCGCCCGGACGAACTCGGCGTAGTGGCCGGCCAGCTTCAGGCCGAAGGTGGTCGGCTCGGCGTGGATGCCGTGGCTGCGGCCAACGCAGGGGGTGTGCTTGAACTCCTGGGCGCGGCGCTTCAGGGCCGCCTGCACCAGCTCGACGTCCTCGAGGATCAGGTCGGTGATCCGGCAAAGCTGGACGGCGAGCGCGGTGTCGTTGACGTCAGAGGACGTCATCCCCTGATGGAGGAAGCGCGCCTCCGGCCCGACCACCTCGGCCACATGGGTGAGGAAGGCGATGACGTCGTGGCGGGTTTCGCGCTCGATCTCGTCGATCCGCTCGACGTTCCAGACCGCCGGCCCGCCCTTTTCCCAGATCCTCTGGGCGGCGGCCGCCGGAATGACGCCCAGCTCGGCCATGGCGTCGGCGGCGTGGGCCTCGATCTCGAACATGATTCGGAAGCGGGTCTGAGCCGACCAGATCTCGGCGGCTTCGGGCCGGCTGTAGCGGGGGATCATAGGCGCCTTCTAGTCCGTCGCCGGCGGACAGGAAAGCGCCGGGGCCGGGGGATCGGTCGGTTGCGCTCGGCGCTTCTCTCGGCGAGGCCGGCGGATTAGGAGCGGGGCGAGCCCGAGCCATACGGAGGCGGCGATGGAGATATTGATCGGCGACAAGCTCTGGTCGAGCTGGTCCATGCGCCCTTGGCTGGTCCTGAAGCGCGCCGGGGCCGACTTCAAGGAGACGCTCATCCGGCTGCGCACCGAACGGACCACCGCGAACGCCATCGCCGCCGGCTCGCCCAATGGCCGGGTCCCGGTGCTGAAGGACGGCGACCTCACCGTCTGGGACAGCCTGGCCATCTGCGAGCACCTGGCCGAGCGGTTTCGGGCCGCCCAGCTGTGGCCGCCCGACCCGGCGGCGCGGGCGATGGCGCGGGCCGCGGCGGCGGAGATGCACGCGAGCTTCGCCTCCTTGCGCGGCGAATGCCCGATGGATTTGGCCCTCGACCGCGAGGCGGAGCTCTCGGAGGCGACGCACGCCGACATCCGCCGCATCGTCGAGCTCTGGAGCGGCCTTCTCGCCCGGTTCGGCGGCCCCTTTCTGGTCGGCGGCTGGTCGATCGCCGACGCCTTCTACACCCCCGTCGCCACCCGTTTCCGCAGCTATGGCGTCAAGCTCTCGGATTACGGCGACCAGGGCGCCGCGGCCGCCTACGCCGAGCGCCTGCTCAGGACGCCCGAGTTCCTGGAGTGGGAGCAGGAGGCGCTCGCTGACCCGCGCCCGTCGTGAGCCGGTTCGCGGGCCGGTCCGCGCTCAAGCCTCCGCGGCGGCGCCCTCGTTCGCGTTCTCCTGCGCGCCGGGGGCGGACGCCGAGAAGTAGCGGCGCGGGTTCTCGATTGTGAGGAGATCGAGGTCGGCCTGGCTCAGCCCCGCCGCCTTCAGCCGCGGCGCGATATTCCGCACGAAGTGCAGGATGTTGTAGCTCTCGTCATCCTTGACGCTGTCGACGGGCGGCCAGGCGCTGCCGCGGTAGCAGCAGACATGGTCGCAGGCGACCACCACCTGCCTCGCGTCCCGAGCCCGCACGATCTGCATCAGCGAGGCGATCTTGTCCTCGTCCGGGCGGCCGTAGCGGCCGGTCTGATAGCCCCAGCGGTCGAAGCCCAGGTAGGAGCCGCCGTCGATGACGCCGAGATGATAGTGGTGATCGGGGCTGCCGTCCGAATGGCCGATGACCAGCTGGCAGGCCGGGACCCCGTGCCCGGTGAGGATGGCCTGCTGCTCGAGGCCGAGCTCGCCTTGCTGGGTGTGGGTGGTGATGGGGACACCCGTGGCCTGGCTGGCGATGGCCGCGGCCTTGAAGATGGCCCTCTCGTAGGGGGTTACCTGGCCGACGTCGGTGGCGACCTTGATGATCCCCGCCCGAACGCCGCTGTCGCCGATGCCCTCCTCGATTTCCTTGACGAACAGCTCGGCGATGTAGGGCGCCGCGTCCTGGCCGGCGGCCGCGGCCGCGGCGACCTTGGCGCGCCAGTAGGCCCCGCCGGCGTGCAGCTCGCAGAAGAGGCCGGTGGCCAGGACGATCTGCATGCCGGTGCGCGCGGCCACCTCGCCCGCCAGCTTGGCGTCGCGTCCGAGGTCGGTGGGGCAGGGATCGACGAAACTGCGAACCCCGGCGTCCTTCAGCTCCGAGATCCGATCGACGCAGACGGCGAGGGCGTCCCGGAAGGTCGGACCGGGGTGGGCGACGTCCAGCTCCCAGCCGGGCAACCCCACCACCAGATGTTCGTGCATCATGGTCCGGCCGAGCTGATCGGGGCTGATGCGTCCCCCGACGACGTTGATCTCGCGCATGCTTCCAAGGCCTCCCTGCCTTAACCGGGCCGGCGTTCCGATTGCGGGTGATCAGGACGGGTGTCGGCCGCCGCCAGCTTGCCCCCCCGCCAAGACGGTTTCCAGCCCGATCTGGGGGCCGCGCCTGGGTCGAAAATCGAGGCGATCCGCAGCCTTCGGCATAGCCTGGGCCACCGGCGCCGAGTAGACGGTGTCGTCTTCGGCCGCGACCGACCGACGGTCAGGGAGGGAAGCGGCGGCGATCGGATCTGCAGATGGAACGTGGACAATTCGCCGGCCGCACGGCGCTGGTGACCGGCGCGGGCCGCGGCATCGGCCGGGCTCACGCGCGCCTCCTGGCGCAGCTCGGCGCGTCGGTGCTCGTCTGCGACGTCGGCGCGGCGCTGGACGGGCGCGGGCGCGACGTGGCGGTCGCCGAAGCGGTGGCCGAGGAGATCAGGGCGGCCGGCCGCGCGGCGGCGGCCGACGCCGGCGACATCTCCAGCTTCGCCGGCGGCGGGGCGGCCGTGGCGCGGACGATCGAAGCGTTCGGGCGGATCGACATCGTGGTCAACAACGCGGGCCTCGGCGGCGGGGGCGGCGATGTGGAGGCGCTCCAGGAGTCGGAGGTCAAGCGTGTCTTCGACGTCAACTTCTACGGCGCCCTGGGCGTGGCGCGCGCCGCCTGGCCGCATCTGAAAGCCCAAGGCTGGGGCCGGATCATCAACACCGTCTCGGAGGTGGCGCTCGATTCGAAGATGCCGAGCGCCGGGGTCTCCTATGGGGCGGCCAAGGCGGCTGTCTGGTCGATGACCTTGAGCCTCGCGCGGGAGGGCGCGCCGCACGGGATCACCGTCAACGCCCTGTCGCCGGGCGCCTTCACCCGGATGAACGAGGCCTTGTTCGCGGCCCAGGGCCGTCCGGCGCTGGATTTGGACCCGGCGCACGTGGCCCGGGTGGCCGCCTGGCTCTGCTCCGAGGAGGCCTCGGACGTCACCGGAAGGATCATCCATGCGGCCGGCGGTCAGCATCGCGAATACTTGACTGGCCGGCGGAAGGACACCGAGCTGACGGCGCGGGTGGACGCCGGCGTGCGGGCCGTCATGGCCGCCGCGCTGCGGACCCAGCCGAACGGGTAGGATTGCCGGCAAGGCGCAACCGTGAAAGCCCTGCGCCAGGGCAAGTTGGAAGGAGACGCGCATGGCGGAGAAGCCTGTCGCCATCGTGACCGGCGCCAGCCGCGGCATCGGCAAGCAGACCTGCCTGCGTCTGGCCGAACGCGGCTTCAGACTCGCGCTGGCCGCGCGGACCGAGGCGCCGCGCGCCGGGACGCCCGGAACGCTGGGCCAGACGCTCGACGGGCTGAAGGCCCTGGGCGCCGAGGCGATCGGCGTTCGCGCCGACATGGCGATCCAGGAGGATCTCGACCAACTGGTCGCCCAAACCCTGGAGCGCTTTGGCCGCATCGACGCCCTGGTGAACAACGCCGCCTACACCGTGGGGCGCACGCTCTTCACGCATGTGCCGGACCTGTCGCGGGATCAGTGGGAGAAGCACTTCGCGGTCAACGTGACGGCGCCCTTGATGCTGATCCAGGGATGCTGGCGCGCCATGGTCGCCCAGGGCGGCGGGGTGATCGTCAACCTGACTTCCGGCTCGTCTTATCCGCGTGAGCTGGACCAGGGGACAAACCTCGAAGGAATCCCGGAGAACGGTCCCGCCTACGGTTCGAGCAAGGCCGCGATCAACCAGATGAGCAACCTCGTGGCCGGGGAAGGCGCGCCGCATCGCATCGCGGTGATCGCCGTCGATCCGGGGACGGTCCTCACGGAAACCATGGAGCTGACGCTGGGGCCGGAGCGCGCGTCCCGCTCGCCGGCCATCTCCACGCACATCCCCGCGTCGGTGATCGCCTATCTGTGCGGCGCGCCGGACGCCATGGCCTACAGCGGCAAGATCGTCAGAGCGCCCGAGCTGCACGCCCGGTTGGGACTCTAGCGGCCGCCGTCACGACAGGTGCAGGCGGCGGTAGCGTCCGCCAAAGTAGAGAAGCGGGTCGCGTGAGCGGTCGAAGCGGGCGTGGACGACGCGGCCGATGATGATCGCGTGGTCGCCCCCCTCGTGGACGGCGAAGCGTTCGCACTCGAAGTTGGCGAGGCTGTTGGTCAGCAGCGGCAGCCCCCTCATCCCCGGCTCCCAGGACGTGGCGCCGAAACGGTCCTCGTCGCGGCGGGTGAACCGGTGGGAGGCCGGCTGCTGACCGATATGAAGGATGTTCACTGCAAAGTGCCGGGCCGCCAGCAGGATCGGCAGGCTCGCGGAGGTGTTGGCCACGCAGACGAGGACGAGCGCCGGGTCCAGGGAGACCGAGGTGAAGGAGTTCGCCGTGAGTCCCACCGGCTCGCCGCCTGCATCCAGCGCGGTGATGATGGTGACGCCGGTGGCGAAGCAGCCCAGGGCGTCGCGAAGCGTGCGCGCGTCGGAGCCGGCGTGATACTCGATCGGCGCCCGCGGCGCCTTGCGCTCAAGGAAGTCCACCAGCAGGGCGTTGAACTCGTCGGTGGGATCGGTTCCGACGAAGGGGCCGGAGGTGGCGACCTCAGCGAACTCTCCCTGAGGGAGGGCGCTGACGAAGGCCTCGAAGGCTTCCCGCCGCGCAAGATCGCTGGCGGCGCCCCGCACGATCAGCGCCGGGATAGTAATCTTGGGCGCCAGGGTGTTCATCAGCTGCAGCGCCTTGTCGGAATCGATGGCGTTCAGCAGCCGCGTGTCCCAGGGCACGGAGTCGGGCCGCCTGGCCGCAGCGCGCTCCAGCCGCGCCTTCACCTTCTCCCTGGCCGGCGACTGCAGCTCGGGGGGCGCATCGACGAGGACGAGGCCGGCGGCGAGGTTCGCCGACTCGTCGCGCAGGGCGGCCACCGCCGCCCAGCCGCCGAGCGTGCCGGCCACGATCACCGGGCGCGAGCCCAGCGCGCGCAGCACGGCGCGCACGTCCTCGGCGAACGCGGTCAGGTCGTAGCGCGCATCCGCGGGGCGCTCGCTTTCGCCGTGCCCGCGAAGGTCGAGGTTGATGACCCGGCGTCCGACGGCGACGAGCGCGGCGGCGGTGCGCGCCCAGGCTCTGCGGGTCTCGAAGCCGTCGTGCAGCAACAGCACCGTGGGGTCATCCGGCGCGCCGAGCTCCTCGGCGGCGAGCCGCACGCCGGCGAAGCCGGTGAATTCAATGTCCGCCATGATGTCCGCCCGCCATGTCCGGCTCTCGCCCTCGGCCGCCGCGCTCAATCGGCGCCGAAGAGGCCGCAGAGAAGCTCGTCGAGCACCTCGCCCTGGGTGCCCCACAGGACTTCGCCCTCGCGCACGCCGAAGAATCGCATGCCGGCGCGCCGGGCGTCGCCGTCCCAGCCTTCCCAGCCAGCGGCGGGCGGCCCGGCCTGATGGTCCGGCATATGGACGCTGCGCCAATAGGCGCCGGGCGCCGTCAAGGCGGAGATCGGCAGCACCGCCCAGTCCGCCACCTCGTGCGGATGGGGCGCTATGTCCTCCAGGGGGACGAAGCCGATGAACACGTCGATCAGGAAGCCGGTCATGATCGGCCCCTGGGTGGCCAGCTGGCCGATCAACTCGATCCGTCCGGGCGGCGCGCCCAGCTCCTCGGCCGCTTCGCGCACCGCCGCCTCGCGGGTGCTGGCGTCGCGGGCAGGGTCCAAGCGTCCGCTGGGGAACACCCAGTCGTCGCGGTGATGAAGCATGGTCGGCGGGCGCTTGGTCACCACGACGGCGGCCTCGCCGTTCAGCTCGGTTATCGGCGCCAGCAGCGCCGCTGGCCGGGCGCTTTCCATCTTCGCGCGGAAGGTTGGCGCCCGCGGCGACAAGGTCGCGCAGCGCGCCCGCACCTGGCTGACGGTGAGGCGGCGCGCCGCCTCGATGAGCCCGTCCCAGGGACAGGCTTCGGCCGAGGCCGCGGTCGGGGATTCGACGCTCACACCCCCATCCCGGACGCGGGCAGGCCGGTGAAGTCGGCGATCAACGCGGCGAGCTCCCGGGGAGTGTCGCCCTGGAGGCTGTGGCCCGCTTCCGGAAAGTGCTCGATGCGCGCGCCAGGCTGCCGGCGCCGGATCTCCGCCTCGTCGGCGTCGTCGACCACCGACTGCGGACGCAAGCCCCGCGCCAGGCAGAGCGGCGCCTTCAGCCGCGAGACCGCCTCCCAAAGCGGGCTGAAATCGACCCGTCCCTGGCCTGCGCCGGCGAGCCGCGCGTAGCGCCAGCGCCAGGTTCCGTCCTCGAGCTGCACCGCGTTGTGGAGGATGCCCCGCCTCAGCGAGCTCTCTGTGCGGCCGGGATTGTACTTGATGGTGCGCGCCAGCAGCTCGTCGAAGTTGTCGAAGCTCTCCGGCCCGTTCACGAACTCGTGGATCATGCGGGACTTGGTGTTGTTCACCCCGGGGGTGACGTCGACCAGCAGCACCGAACGCGCCAGCTCGGGGAAGGCGTCGGCGGTCGCCAGCGACGTCAGACCGCCCAGGGACATGCCCACGAGGTGGACCGGCCCTGGCGCCAGGGCGCGGATC
>Ga0213876_10002353_pt1 | contig 11130 bp, 13 predicted proteins | sample BarmaccomBMRX_R9_FD_160113 | JGI IMG/M metagenome (GOLD analysis project Ga0213876, IMG submission 160113) | Root-associated microbial communities from Barbacenia macrantha in rupestrian grasslands, the National Park of Serra do Cipo, Brazil - RX_R9 | ecosystem: Host-associated > Plants > Roots...
CGTCTTGGTCTAAATCAGCGCCTGCGCCACCGAGACAGGCCGCAGGCACAGGCCGACCTCGCCCGCGAGCACGTTGGCCGTGCCCAAGGGCAGGATGCCCAGGGGAGGCGTAGCGTCATCGTTTCGTAACATCAGCCCGTTCACCACCTCGTTGATGGTGCCGTCGCCACCGGCGGCGACGATACGGAGCCTGTCGTCACCTTGAGCGTTACGCGCCAGCCGCTCGGCATCGCCGCGCCGGGCGGTGTCGTGGATTTCGACCCGATGGCCGGCTTGGGCCAGCGTCCGCAGGGTGCGGCGCAACAGTGAGGGATTGCGACGTCCGGCAACGGGGTTGCGGATCACAACGAAACGGAGCGGTTGCATGGTCGTCATTAAAGCATCACGGCCAAGGAGTATCCACAGGGCAACGCAACTAATGGCGTGTCATGGTCCAGTACTGGCGCACCATATACCTCTCTGACATCCATCTTGGCACGCGCGGATGTCAGGCCGAGCTGTTGCTCGATTTCCTCAAGCACAATGAGAGCGACCACCTCTATCTGGTGGGCGACATTGTAGATGGCTGGCGCCTTAAGCGCTGGTGGTACTGGCCACAGGCCCACAACGATGTTGTGCAAAAAGTCCTGCGCAAGGCGCGCAAGGGCACGCACGTGATCTACGTGCCCGGCAACCACGACGAAGCGGCGCGCGACTATTGCGGCCTGACTTTCGGCGACGTGCAGGTGATGCGCGAGGCGATCCACGAGACCGCCGACGGCAAGCGCCTGTTGATCATCCACGGCGATGAGTTCGACGCGGTCGTGCGCTACGCGCGCTGGCTGGCGATCCTTGGCGACTGGGCCTACGCCTTTGCGCTCAGGCTCAACGTGATGATGAACTCGATCCGCCGCATGCTGCGTCTGCCTTACTGGTCGCTGTCGGCGTGGCTGAAGTACAAGGTCAAGAACGCGGTCAGCTACATCGGCGACTTCGAGAAGGCGGTAGCCGCCGAGGCCAAGCGGCGCGAGGTCGACGGCGTGGTCTGCGGCCATATCCACCACGCGCAGATCCGCACCATCGACGGCATCACCTACTGCAACGACGGCGACTGGGTCGAGAGCTGCACGGCGCTGGTCGAGGATTTCGACGGCCGCATGTCGATCCTGCGTTGGACCGCGGAGTCTGCCGCCACGATCCCGACACGCGACCAGGAACCGCGACTGGCCGCCGAATAACAACGACGGGGAAAGCTTGCGCATCGCAATCGTCTCGGACGCCTGGTTTCCGCAAGTCAACGGCGTGGTGCGCACCCTCGATGCGGTGCGTGGCGAGTTGGTGGCGCTGGGCCACACTGTCGAGGTCTTCGGCCCCGATCGCTTCACCACCATTCCCTGTCCGACCTATCCGGAGATCCGTCTCGCGCTGCTGCCGGGCCGGCGGCTGGAGCACCTGATCCACAAATTCGCGCCCGACGCGATTCACATCGCCACCGAGGGACCGCTGGGCTTCGCCGCGCGCCGCATGTGCCTGCGCCGCAAGCTGCCATTCACCACGGCCTATCACACGCGCTTCCCCGAATACGTGCGCGCGCGCATGTTCTTCCCGCTGGCCTGGACCTACGCCATCGTGCGGCGTTTCCATGCACCGTCGCGCGCGATCATGGTGTCGACCGAGACGATCCGCGCCGATCTCGCCGCGCGAAACTTCTCCAACATCGTGGCCTGGACACGCGGCGTGGATCTCGACCTCTTTACGCCGCGCGAGGCCGGGCCGACGCCCGAGGATGCGACGCGACCGATCTTCCTCTATGTCGGCCGCGTCGCCGTCGAGAAGAACATCAAGGCATTCCTCAAGCTCGACCTGCCGGGCACGAAGTGGGTCGTGGGCGGCGGGCCGCTGCTGGAGAAGCTCAAGGCACGCTATCCCGAGGTGCGCTTCACCGGCCACAAGCACGGCGCCGAGCTGGCCGCGCTCTATCGCGCCGCCGATGTCTTCGTCTTCCCCAGCCGCACCGACACCTTCGGCCTAGTGTTGCTCGAGGCGCTGGCTTCAGGTCTGCCCGTCGCGGCCTATCCGGTGCCCGGCCCGCTCGACGTGTTGGGCGGCACGCCGGTGGCCGTGCTCGACGACAATTTGAAGGCCGCCGCCTTGAAGGCATTGACGCTGGACCGCAGCCAGTGCCGCGCGCATGCGATGCGCTATTCCTGGCGCCGCACTGCGGAGATGTTCCGCGACAATCTCGCGCCGATCGCCGATGCCGCATCGGTCTGGGGGAGTCAGGGGCAGACCGTTCCGAGCCAGGTCGGGCCGGCGACGGCTGCCGGCAAGCCCTAGGCGCTCAGTCCTCCGGCTCGCCGGCTTCGATCCACTTCTGGTACAGCGCCTTGTTGTCGTCATTGGGCGGGTAGAGGCCGGGGATCGTGTGGCCCTGCTTCACCCGCAGCGCGACGAATTTCTCCAGCCGCTCCTGCTCGAAGGCATCGCGCGCCAGCTCGGCCGCCATGTGGCGCGGGATCACCACCACGCCATCGGCGTCCGAGACGACGATGTCGTTGGGATAGACCGGCACGCCGCCGCAACCGATCGCCACCTGCACGTCGACCGGATGCAACGTGGTCATGCTCGGCGGCGCGGCGTTGCAGGCCGAGAACACCGGCAGCTTCATCTTGGAGACCACCGGCACGTCGCGCATCGCGCCGTCGGAGACGATACCGGCGACGCCGCGTACCAGCATGCGCGCCACCAGGATGTCGCCGAAGGTGCCGGAGCGCAGTTCGGGCCCGGTCGAGACCACCAGCACGCTGCCCGGCGGCGCGTTCTCGACCGCGTGCTTCTGCGCGTTCTCCGGATCGCTCGGCTTGGGCGGCAGGTCGATGTCCTCGCGCGCGGGGATGTAGCGCAGCGTATAGGCCGGGCCGACCATGCGCGTGGCCGTCGGGTTCACCGGCTTCAGGTTGATCGCCATCGTGCGCAGCCCGCGCTTCATCAGCTGCATGGTCACCGTGGCGGTGCTGGCATACATCAGCTGCTGGATGGTCTCGGTGCCGAGCTGCTGGAACTTCACCGCGCTCATGTCGTCTTTCCTCCCAGATCTCTAGAACAAGCTGCCTTGCGGACCACCGCTCCGCGGCGGCGTCTTCGCCGGGCGTGACGGGACAGCAGGCTTTGACGTGCCATCGATCGTCGCACCGACCTTGCCGTCGCCGAACTCGATGCTGACCTCGGCGCCCGGCGCCGCTCCCGCAGCGCTCAGTATCGGCGTACCCGCCGCATCGCGCACCAGCGCGAAGCCGCGCGCCAGCGTGCCCTTGAAGGAATAGCTGTCGAGCAGCTTGCCGAGCGAGTCGAGCCGCGCAGTGCGCTGCTCCGCCAATGCGGCAACGGCTCGCGACAGGCGCTCACCCAGCGCCGTGGCGCGATCCCCCAACCGCTCGCCGGTCTGGCGCGTCTCGCTGGCGTAACGGCGCAGGCCACCCAGCAGCACGCGCCATTCCTCGGCAAGCTCGCGGGTCTTGCGCTCGATCACCTCGTGTGGCGTGCGCAGACGACCACTTAGCCCGTCGAAGCTTGAGCGTCTCAAAGCGACGAGGTTGACCGTCGCCTTGGCCAGCCGCTCGGCCGAATCATCGACGCGCTGAGCGCGCTCCTCGATCAGGCGGCGCGGATCGGGCAGGCCGCGCGACAGGCCGGCCAGCTCGGTCTCTGCTTCACGCAGCCGGCGGGTGAGCGCGTTGAGCAGGCGTCCGTCGTGCTCGCGCAGGTCGCCGAGCAATTCGGCGCGCACTGGTACCGCCTTCTCGGCGGCGGCGGTGGGCGTGGGCGCGCGGTGATCGGAGGCGTAGTCGATCAGGGTAGTGTCGGTCTCGTGGCCCACGGCGGAGATCAGCGGGATCGCCGAGGCGGCCGCGGCGCGCACCACGATCTCCTCGTTGAAGGCCCAGAGATCCTCCAGGCTGCCGCCACCGCGCGCGACGATCAGCAGGTCGGGCCTCGGCACCGCGCCACTTGACGACAGCGCGTTAAAACCTTCGATCGCGGCAGCGACCTCGCCGGCGGCGCGCTCGCCCTGCACCGAGACCGGCCACAGCAGTACATGGCGCGGGAAGCGGTCGGCCAGGCGATGCAAGATGTCGCGGATCACCGCGCCCGACGGCGAGGTGATCACGCCGATCACCTCAGGTAGGAAGGGCAGGGCGCGCTTGCGCTCGGCGGCGAACAGGCCCTCGGCGGTGAGCTTCTTGCGCCGCTCCTCCAGGAGCTTCAGCAGCGCACCCTGCCCCGCGAGCTCCAGCCGGTCGACGACGATCTGGTATTTCGAGCTGCCGGGATAGGTCGTGATTCGGCCCGAGGCGATCACCTCGAGGCCTTCCTCGATCTTCAGCCCCAGGCGCGGGATGCCGCCCTTCCAGCACACCGCGTCGAGCACGGCGTCGGCGTCCTTGAGCCGGAAATAGCAGTGGCCGGAGCGCGGGAAGCTGGGCTGCGAGATCTCGCCGCGCACGCGCACGCGCGGGAAGGCCTGCTCGACCTCGCGCTTGAGCGCGAAGGCCAGCTCCGAGACGGTGAACTCCGGCGAATTGTGGCCGGTGGTTTCCAGGGCGGCGTCAGTCACGGCGATACTATAGACCTCGCTTTAGCAGCGGGCGTCCACGCGTTCTACCGTACCCCGCCAATCCAGGATGTCTTCGTCGGCTGTCACCACCGCTGACGTTTCCGCCAGTGCGGTTGCGACGATGATGCGATCCCAAGGATCCTTATGGAACTCCTCGAGGCGTGCGGCGGAAACGGCGATCGCCCCCGAGACCGGAATCTCGACGACTCCGATCTGGAGCAGGCGCTGACGCCATTGTTCGACATCGATCACTCGCTCCAGCCGCTTCTTGCGCACCAGATCGACGATCTCGTAGTAGGTGACCGTCGAGATCAGCAGGTCACTGGCGGCGAACGCGCTTTCGCACGCCGCGCGCGCCTTTTGACCCAGCCTCGGCTCGTCCTGCGTCAGCCAGATGATCGCGTGCGTATCGAGCAGGAGCCTCATGGAGCCGTCCCGTGATGTTGCGGTACTCGCGGTCTTCGTCCCAGTCGGGCTCGCTAGACGAGATGATATCGCCGACGATGGCAAACGAGCCTTTGAGAGCACCTGTGATCGCCGCCGGCCTGACGACCATCGATACGATCTGGGCAACTGCCTTGCCGTTCTTGGTCACCGTGACCGGTTCGCCGGTGGCGGCGACCTCGTCGAGCACCGCGAGCAACTTCGCCTTGCACTCGGATGCCTTCATGACTTTAGTCATGGCGGCACCTCCTTAGTGACTATGGTCATGACCATGGTCATATTGGGCCTGCCGGTTGGTATTTTCAAGCTTCGGGGAGCGCCTTCATGCGGATCATGGTGGTCGGGAACGGCGGGCGCGAGCATGCGCTGTGCTGGGCCATCGCGGCCTCGCCGTTGTGCGACCGGTTGATCTGTGCGCCTGGCAACGCCGGGATCGCCGAGGTTGCGGAATGCATCGCGGTCGGGCAGGAGGATGTCGACGCTCTGGTGGACCTCGCAAGGCGCGAGGCGATCGACTTCGTGGTCGTCGGGCCCGAGGCGCCGCTGGTCGCGGGTTTGGCGGATCGACTGGTGGAGGCCGGAATCAAGGTGTTCGGCCCGTCGGCGGCGGCGGCGCGGCTGGAGGGCTCAAAGGGTTTCACCAAGGACCTGTGCCGCAAGTACGGCATCCCGACCGCGACGTACGAGCGCTTCACCGAGGTCGACGCGGCCGAGGCCTATATCCGCCGCCAGGACAACCTGTGGAAGGGCGCACCGATCGTGGTGAAGGCTGATGGTCTTGCCGCCGGCAAGGGCGTGATCATCGCCAAAGACGAGGCCGAGGCGGTTGCCGCCATGAAGGACATGCTGGCCGGCAACCGTTTCGGTACTGCCGGCAGCTCGGTGGTGATCGAGGAATTCATGGAGGGCGAGGAGGCCAGCTTTTTCGCCCTGATTGATGGTGAGCACGTGCTGCCGCTGGTCGCCGCGCAGGACCACAAGCGCGTCGGCGACGGCGATGTCGGGCCCAACACCGGCGGCATGGGTGCCTATTCGCCCGCGCCCTGCGTGACGCCTGAAGTCGCGCGCCGCGTGATGGACGAGATCATCCTGCCGACAGTGCGGGCGATGAAGGCCGAGGGCGCGCCGTTCCGGGGCGTGTTGTTCGCCGGGCTGATGCTGACGAAGAGCGGGCCGAAGCTGATCGAGTACAACTGCCGCTTCGGCGACCCCGAATGCCAGGTGCTGATGATGCGGCTGAAATCCGACATCGTGCCGGCCCTGCTGGCCGCGGCCGATGGAGAACTGGCGCATTTCGACCTGCGTTGGCACGACGAGACGGCCCTGTCGGTGGTGATGGCGGCCAAGGGTTATCCCGACAACCCGCAGCGCGGCAGTGAGATCCACGGCCTGGAGGCGGCGGGCAAGGTCGAAGGCGTCGCCGTCTTCCACGCCGGCACCAAACGTGACGGCGATCGCATACTGGCCAATGGCGGGCGTGTGCTGAACGTCACGGCCATGGCGCCCACGGTCGAGGAGGCGCGGCGGCGTGCCTACGCGGCGGTGGACCGGATCGACTGGCCGGAAGGCTTCTGCCGCCGCGATATCGCATGGCGGGCACTCACGCCCCGGGGATGACACTCGAGGTCGCGGCGCGTAGATTGCTGCATCGCACCATAAACGTACATTCATTCGGATTTGACCGATGCCCGATCATATCGAACAGGCCCAGCGGCTGTTGGCGCAGCTGCGCTTCCCCTGCGGCGACGCGCCGGCTACCGGCGAGATCAAGCAGGTGGCGCCCGGCATCCACTGGCTGCGCATGCCGCTGCCCTTCCAGCTCAATCACATCAACCTCTATCTCCTGGAGGAGGCCGACGGCTGGACCATCGTCGATTGCGGCATGCAGCTCGACGAGACTAAGCGCCATTGGGAGCACATCTTCGCCACGCACTTGAAGGGCAAGCCGGTCAAGGCAGTGGTCGCCACCCACATGCATCCCGACCATGTCGGCCTGGCCGGCTGGCTATGCGAGCGCTGGCAGGCGCCGCTCTACATGTCGCTGGGCGACTACATGAGCGCGCAGTCAATCCGCAACGGGTTGGTCGACGACAACGAGTCTCGCGCGGCGCACCTCAGGCGCGGCGGCGTGCCGGAGGACAAGGTCGCGACCTTCCATCTGCATCGCGGCGGCTACTCCAAGGGCGTCGGCGCGCTGCCGGCGGCGTTCAACCGCGTGATGCATGGTGATCGCGTGTCGCTGGGCGGCCATCGCTGGCAGGTGATCGTCGGCCGCGGCCATGCGCCCGAGCACGTCTCGCTGTGGTGCGCCGATCTCAACCTGCTGATCTCCGGCGACCAGGTGCTGCCCAAGATCAGCACCAATATCGGCGTGTGGCCCAACGAGCCGATGGCCGATGCGCTGACCTGGTTCCTCACCGGCTTCGTGCGCTTCCGCCGCCTGCCAGCCGACGCGCTGGTGCTGCCGAGCCACGGCTTCCCCTTCGTTGGCCTGCATACGCGTCTGGATCAGCTCGTGGCCCATCACGAGGCACGCCTGGCGGAGATGCTGGCGGCGATCACCGGCTACGGCGAGACGGGCGCGACCTGCTGGCAGATGGTGCCGGTGCTGTTCGCGCGCCATCTCGACAACAACCAGGTGGTGTTCGCCTTCGGCGAGACCCTGGCGCATCTGCATTGCCTGGAGTCGCGCAGCCTCGTGCGCCGCGTCACCACGCCTGAGGGCGTGCACAATTTCGTCGCCACCCCGCCCGTCGATACGGTGGCGCCGGCGGATGACGCGGTCGAGGTGATGGACGTCGTCTAGGCCTTGTTCACCAGCGAGGGATCGCGCAGCGTGGTGTCCTGGCCGCGCACGGGATCGTTGATCGCGTCGGCGAAGCTGCGCGCGCCCTTCCATTCCTCGGCCGGCCGCACCTGGCCGTCGCTGCCGACCTGGTCGAGACCCCAGTAGATCTCCAGCCGGTGGCCGTCGGGATCACGGAACTCCACCGCGATCTGCACGCCGGCGCGGCGGCGGCCTTCGAAGTCGACCGTGGCGCCCGCCGCGTGCAGGCGCTTGGCGGCCAGCAGCACCTCGTCGAGCGAGCCGACCTCGAAGGCGAGGTGATGCAGCTCGGTGCTGGTCGAGGTGCCCTCGAGCGCGCCGACCAGGGCGATGCCGTGGTGATCGCCGTTGCAGCGCATGAACACCATGCCGCCCGGCATCATCGTCTCGGGATAGACGTCGGAGATCTCGAAGCCCAGCACCTCGGTATAGAAGCGCGCCGAGCGCTCGAGGTCGCTGACGTTCAGCACCACGTGGCCGATCTTGGTGATGCGAAACGGCATCCCGCGCGGCCGACCCATCGCCTGGATCCGCTTCGGATCGTAGTTGCTGCTCATGCGCGACCTCCCATGCCGGAGCGCGTGCAGATCAGCACGCGACAGGGCGCGCGTCAGCCCCTTTTCGCCATCGCCGAGAATTGCGCTTCGACGCCGAAGCGCCACACCGCGCAGGACTTCTCCCAATCGTAGCCGCAGATCCAGCGCAGATGGGCCCAGCCCTCGTGGTCGGTGAGCGTGGTCACAGCATCGATCAGCAGGTGCTGCTCTTCGGGTGACAGCCGGGACAGCTCGGGTTCGTAGAGGATCCGCATGCGGATGCGCAGCGCGTCGACCGCGTTCTCGATCCGCGTGCGGTAGGTCGGATCGTGGCGGGCGAAACGGATGCCGACGCGCCACAGCGGTAGCCACTCCTCGCAGATCTGAGCCCGGCGCTCGACGAAACCTTGGATGCGATCCTTCAGCGGCCCTGACGACGACAGGTCGGGCAGGGTGGCGTTGGCGGCGGCCAGGAAGTGATCGAAGGTGGCGCCGTAGAGCGCCGCCGAATCAGGGAAGTGCTGGTAGAGCGTACGCGGTACCACGCCGGCTCGTTGGGCGATTTGCGCGACGGTGGGCATCTCGTCGCGCTCACGCATCAACTCGCCGGCGGCCTCGAACAGGCGCTGTCGGGTGCGATCGCCGCGCCGTCGGCGACCGTCGGGGTTCTCGCCGGGCAGGGGCGGCGGTACCTGGTTTTTCCGTCGTGGCATCGTGTCCGCAATAACGTCGGGACCGGGAGGCGCGGCCACGCCAGACACCCGCACCCCCCGCGGCGCGGACCTCTGAACAGATGTTACATGAAAATCTCAGTGAAATGAACAAATGCTCAACTTTGTTCCAACGCGCTGCAAATAGCTGCGGTCACTGCGGCCGTGCCCGCGGTGCCGCCAAGGTCGCGCGTGAGCGTCTTGCGCTCGGCCGTCACCCGTTCGATGGCGCGCATCAGACGCGCCGCAGCATCCGATTCTCCCAAATGTTCCAACATCATCACAGCTGACCAGAACGTGCCGATCGGGTTCGCCAGGCCCTTGCCCATGATGTCGAAAGCCGAGCCATGGATAGGCTCGAACATCGAGGGATATTTGCGCTCGGGGTTCACGTTTCCTGTCGGCGCGATGCCGATACTGCCGGCCAGCGCGGCGGCGAGGTCGCTCAGGATGTCGGCGTGCAGGTTGGTGGCGACGACGGTGTCGAGGCTGTCGGGCCGGTTGACCATGCGCACGGTGGCGGCGTCGACCAGCTCCTTGTCGACGCTGACGTCAGGGAAGCCGCGGGCGGTCTCGGCGGCGATCTCATCCCACAGCACCATGCCGTGACGCTGCGCGTTGGATTTGGTGATCACCGTCAACTTCTTGCGCGGTCGAGAGCGCGCCAGCTCGAAGGCGAAGCGCATGATGCGGCTCACACCCGCGCGCGTGAAGATCGAGACCTCGGTGGCGATCTCCTCGGGATGGCCGCGATGCGAGCGGCCGCCTTGGCCGGCGTATTCGCCTTCGCTGTTCTCGCGCACGATCACCCAGTCGAGCTTGCCTGGCGGGCAATCGGTGAGCGGGCTCTTCAGACCGGGCAGCACGCGCGTGGGCCGCACATTGGCGTACTGGTCGAAGCCCTGGCAGATCTTCAGCCGCAGGCCCCACAAGGTCACATGATCCGGCACATGCGGATCGCCCACTGCACCGAAATAGATCGCATCGAACGGTTTGAGCGTATCGAGCCCGTCCTCGGGCATCAGCGCGCCGGTCGAGCGATAGAAGTCGGAGCCCCAGGGGAACTCGGTGAAGTCGAGGCGGAAATCGTTGGTCATGCGCGACAGCTTGGTCAGCACCTCGACGCCCGGAGGGATGACTTCCTTGCCGATGCCATCGCCGGGGATGGCGGCGATCCTGTATGCGCGCACGATGGGCTCCTTGTTGTTGCCGTCTGTTTGTAGCGCCTTTCGCGCGTCTCCAGTATAAGCCCCGCGCCCGTCGGCCTGTGTCGCCGGAGAGGGCAGGAGGATCAGATATGTCCCACATCTCGCGCGGGATGGTGTTGGCCGTCGCCGCCATGGTCGCGGTGGTCGCGGCCGCCAACTACACCGTGCAATTCCCGGTCAACGCCTGGCTCACCTGGGGCGCGCTGATCTACCCGGTGACGTTTCTTGTCACCGATCTCGCCAACCGCGCCTTCGGACCGGCGCGCGCGCGGCAGGTCGTCTATGCCGGCTTCATCGTCGGCGTGCTGCTGTCGGGCATGCTGGCGCCATGGCGCATTGCGCTGGCTTCGGGTATCGCCTTTCTGGTGGGCCAGCTTCTCGACATCCACGTCTTCGACCGCTTGCGCCGCGCGAGCTGGTGGAAGGCGCCATTCATCGGCTCGGCGCTCGGCTCGATCATCGACACCGCGCTGTTCTTCGGCGTCGCCTTCATCGGTGTGATGCCGCTGCTGCCGCTGGCGCAGGGACCATCGGTGGTGACCCTGTCGCTGGGCGACCTTGCGGTGAAGCTGGCACTGGCGCTGCTGTTCCTCGCACCGTTCCGCGCGCTGATGAACGTCATCGCGCCGGTCGCACCGCGGCCCGCCTGATCTGCATGCGCGTCGATCTCTTCGATTTCGAGCTGCCGGCGGAGCGCATCGCGCAGCGCCCGGCCGAGCCACGCGATTCGGCGCGGCTGCTCGAGATCGGCGACGGTGCGCCGATCGATCGCGTGATGCACGACCTGCCTACGCTGCTGCGCGCGGGCGAC
>Ga0213876_10002355_pt1 | contig 11122 bp, 8 predicted proteins | sample BarmaccomBMRX_R9_FD_160113 | JGI IMG/M metagenome (GOLD analysis project Ga0213876, IMG submission 160113) | Root-associated microbial communities from Barbacenia macrantha in rupestrian grasslands, the National Park of Serra do Cipo, Brazil - RX_R9 | ecosystem: Host-associated > Plants > Roots...
TGCGTGCCAGTTGCGGGTCGAGAAGCTGCATCGTCTGCAGCACCGAGTCGAGCAGTGCCGGACCAAGTCGACCCGCATCGTCGAGCGGAACCTCAATACGTACCGTCGAGCCGTCGATCCGGCACCGCACCACGTCGATTCCCGTGCGTCGCCGTACGAGGTCTTCACCGACCTCGACCGCGCGAAGTCGCGCTGCGGTCACCCGGGTGCCGGTATAGAGGCGACTAGACAGGCAGGGCGATGCGGGAATATCGGCGAAGTCCAGTCCCAGCTTGCCGGCGATGCGGCGGATCGCGGCCTTCGAGATTCCGAGTTCCACGTATGGATGACGTACGCCGTGCTCGCTGGCCGCGCGTAGCCCGGGCCGATACTCCTTGACGTCGTCGCTGTTGGCACCGCTGAGTAAAGTCGCGCCGCTTCCAGTCGGGATGTTTTGGGCCACTTGGCTCATCGCGCTGTACAGGTGGGTTTTGCAGAAATAGCAGCGATTTCGCGGATTCGACAGATAGCGCTCGTCTGCGAACTCTTCGGACGTGATCATTTGCAGATTCCAACCTTGCACGGCAGCATGTTCGACGACACGCGACGTCGCGGCCGCCGGCACTGCCGGCGACATGTCATGAATCACGGTCGTTCCGCCGGGATGATGGCGGTGCGCGAGAGTCGCCAGCAGCATACTGTCAACTCCCCCGCTGCATGCCACCAACCGAACCGGCACGCTGCGCAGCCACTTGGTGAGGGCAAGCATGGTCAAGTCGGTCATGGCTCGACCACCATATGGACGTCCCACAGCGGTGCATCAAGGATCGCGCGTCCCAGATCAACGACATCGGCCCCGTTCCGCCGGATCTGATCCAGGTCGTCCGGGCGCACGCCCCCGGCGAAGGCCAGCGTCACTCTGTCCCGGAAGCCGTTGGTGCGCAGCGCGTGATCAATTTTCTGGAGTATGTCTAGCTGTCCGGTATCATCCATCACGATCCTGGCGCCCGCCTCGACGGCTGTGATGGCGGCCTCCGGAGAGGTGACTTGGATGGCGACGGGTCCGTGCTCAAGGCGGCACGCCGCGGTGACTGCCGCGAGGATACCGCCACTGAGCGTCACCACGTTCTTGTCGACGTAGACGAAGTCGCCGTCGACGAGCCTCGGCGCGACGCCCCCGGCTGCCAGGCCGTCACGCAAAAGCGGTTTGAGCGCACCGGGCAGCTTCTTCCATCCACCGCACACTACCCGCAGGCCGCCGGGCCGATCGGCCATGATCTCGCGGCAACGTCGGGCGACGCCGCCCGCGAAACCCAACGGCCCCAGGACGACATCTTCCGCGGCGGCGAGTTGGGTTGCAGTTCCGATAATTTCGACTATCGGAGTATCTGCGTCGACCCAGTGCCCATCGGCGCACATAACCGTGAAGTCACCAAAGCGCTTGGGGGATGCCAATTCTCGCAGTTCGTCAGTGCCAGCTACCACTCCGGGCTCAGTAGGTGCGATCACCGCGCGGCTGATACCCTGAACCTCGGCGAGCATTTCCTGAGTAAGCCGGCGTCGCACCATACTGATCGCGGTCATGAGTGCCGCCCGGACTCGGCCATTCGGTCGCGGAGTAGCTGCCGCAAGGTCTCGGCGATCGCCGAAGCGAGAGCCTCGTCAGAAGCGTTGGCAGTCAGCCCTTCTATGATGCGTGGAAGGCTAGCGCGTACTTCATCATTGGGCCCCGGTACCGATATCACCCGGCAGCCCTGATAGGTGGCGACAGCGATACGGACGCCGGCCTTGGTGTGGCGACCGTGCCCGACGGTGAAATGACACGTGTAGCGAGTGGCCGCATCGGGCGCCAGCGACAGCACGGCCTCGACAGTGCAATCTTTTTCTTCTGCACCGACCCCACCGGTGGTGACCACTACGCCGAAGCCCGAGTTAGTGGCACGCCGGATCGAACCCGCGATGAGCTCCTGGTCGTCAGCAAGTGTGCCGAGGTGCTCGCAGCTGAAGTCGGCGTCTTCCAGTTTCTCCGAGATCACCTGCCAGTTAGTGTCTTTGACCTCACCACTGACCAGCTCGGCGCCGGTGGAGAACACGGCGACCCGCCTAGCGATGCGCGTGCTGACCTGTTTGGCGATCAGCTCGGCTCGGCCGAGGGCCGCGACCGTGTCATCGTCGTCGGCTGCGATCCAGCCCAGCATCCCGTTGGATGTCACCCGCGATTGCCCCGACAACGTCACGCCGGGCGCGGAGCGCAGTGCGCCGAGCAGCTCGTCGGCGCGGCCGAGGAGCTGATGGCCGTAGATAGTGGGGCGTAGCACATCAAATGTCAGCGTGTTGTCGAGATAGTCGGTGACCAACACCTCGCTGGTCTGCAGGCCGAGGACGGTGGCGGTGGCCGCCGCCAGGGCGGTCAGGTCGGCGCCGTTCAGTTGGATCTTCGTGACCCGCAACTCGTTTTTGTCGAGCAGATCGTACTGGCTGGTCATGTGAGTACCCGAGCGGGATCGATGCCGCGCTGCTTGAGCCACTTCGGCAGCAAAACGTCGTCGACTTCACGACTGCAGGCAGGCGCAAGTTCTGAAAGATGTTGCGCCATCGATGTGCTGACGTTCAAAGATCCGTAGCTGCCGTCGAAGACGATGACCTTATCGGTACCACCACGTTGGATTGCGAGGTCGACGGCTTGGTGCAGATCGTCGGTGACTTCGGCGCGTTTGAAGAACAATGGGTTGGCGAAGTCGTGCCGCAGCGCGTCGGCCATCTGCGCATTGGCCACGATGGTGGGACAGATCAGTGTGACGCTAGTGAAGTTTAGCCCGATCAGGGCTTGGTTGATGACAGCGGCCTTAAGGGATTCGGAAAGTCCTGCGGCCAAGCTGCTTTCGATGGCTACGTCATCTTCGACGCGGTCGAGGTCGAACCAGTCCACCTTGTTGTAGAAGAGGTGACCGAAGATCAGCCCACCGGCATGGATGTAGTAGGGCCACTTACCACCGTCGATAACCGCGACGCAGTCGTTGATCGAGCGGAACAGCGCAAGCATCTTGCCGTAAGAGCGCAGGATGTTGGCGGTCAAGCGGTTGCCAATCGCATCGAGATCGTTGTCCGCGTCGACCGAAATCACACCGTCCGGTGAGGTCATCAGTGTCGTGGTGAACGCGAGCTTCGAGCGGACGAACGCCGAATCGGCGATCGCACGCCCGATGAAGTTTCCACTGCGCGGGCCCATCGTGATGTGGAAGACCGATCGGGTTTCCATCCGGGCGTAGGACATTCCGAATGGCTTGGTGATGCGGTCGATCGCACGGTGCAGATAGATCTCGCGTGGATCGTCGTAGTGCGCGTGGATGATCCAGTCCCCGTCGTAAACCTTCCGCAGCCCGTACAGGGTGCCCATGGCGGTGTCGATGGCTACGCCCTGATCCATCGGGGTCGCGCCACGCACCCGGCCGTCAAAACGTGCCGTGAGTCCGTAGTACTCGATGATCTCGTCGGCCTCTTTGGCGCCCAGCCACGCGATCACCACTAGCCGGACGTTGGTGCACCCGGTGCGGGCGTGCACGGTGTCCTTGATCGTGGTGAGCATTTCCGCGTATGCCCAGCCGCCGAGCATCCCGAATCCGTGCTCTGAACACAGCACGTTGACCGTGTCAGTGGTTTTGATCATCGACATGTCGACACCGACGAGGATGCGCTGCGCGGAGGCGCGCACAGCCGAAACGTCCTGTCCACCGGAGTAGATCGACTCGGGGACATCGGAGAACAGATCGCGCACCTTGACACCGACGATTCCGGGCAGGTCGCGTCCACGCATTGGCTGTGGGGGTGGCCCGTAGACCGTGGGCATGACCGGCGGCGGTTCGACCGCCGGATGGGTCAGCCCGTCAACGCTCATCGGAGAACACCTCGTTCAGTCGTGCGTGGGCGGCGGCCTGCTCACGCCTGAGGGCAAACAACGGGTAGCGATCTGCGGCGTCTTCGGGAATCTCGCACAGCACGTGAGCGGTGTCGTAACGGCGCAGGTGCTTCTTGTCTTGGGCGATCTCGCCATAGTGGGCGCTGAGGATGCGCCGCATCGGCACACTGCAATAGAGCAGGCAGCCCGACGCTGCACCGGTGTCCAGCGCCAGCTGCTCGAAGGTGGCCGCGCCGTTGATCACGGCGGCCGCGAGTTCTTTGACTTTTGTCGAGCTGCACAGACACGCCATCTGCTCGGGCTCTAGCCCAGCGGCCCGGCAGAGATCCTTGAGTTCGGCCGGGTCGACATCGCGCGCTTTGGTGCCGACCACCCGAGGCTCGTCGAGTTCGGCGATAGTGATGGCGTCGTCGTCGCAGACGTCGATGCAGCGAAAGCAGGCAATGCAGGCCGGTGTTTCAACCACCGCGAGTGCTTCCTTGCGCGGACCGACCATCGTGATCGCGCCGGTGGGGCAGGCGCGTTCGCAGCGATAACAGCCCGTGCAATTCTCGTCGACGATTTCGACGGTCTGCTGGACGATTTTCACGAGCCCTCCTAAGACAGCGGCTGTTGCGATGCTAGGAGCCGATTCGATGGTGATTCAATGCCTGCGGAGCGTTTGCGGTGAAAAGCGGAATCTCACCCGAATATGGCTCGGAACAGCGCTTTATCGCCGAAGCAGCTGTGCACGAGCGACCTTGCCCATGGCGTTGCGGGGCAGTTCGGTGACGACAAACTCGTCTGGCACCTTGCCGTGCGACAGCACCTCGCGTGCGCAGCGGCGCAGTGATTCAGCGTCGACGGCGGTATTCGATGGTTCGATGAACGCCACAATCCGCTGCCCGAGCCGAGTGTCCTCGGCACCGACCACCGCGACATCTCGAACCGCCGGCAGCTGGGCCAGGACGCTCTCGAGTTCCGCGGCGTTGACATTGACGCCACCCCGGACGATGACATCGGCGCTGCGCCCGGTGACATGTACCGCCCCGTCGGCATCTATCCAGCCGTAATCGCCTGTACGGAAGGTTTTTTCGGTCGCTGGGCGGCGGAGTAGACCGTCCGCTGTCCACCTTCCGACCGCCGGGCTGTACAGATCCGCCCACGGCCCGCTGTCTGCTGGCCCGACGATGATCTCGCCTTCCTGTCCGGTGAGTAACGGCTTGCCCCGTACGTCGCACGCCGTGACCGTCAAGTGGGGCAGCGGGGTGCCGGAGGCGCCCGCGGTGTGCGGGACATCGGGGTCCTCGATGCACACGACGCCCGGGGCCTCAGTCATCCCGTAAGAAGCGACTAGTCGACAGCCGAACTTGGCTTCGAATGCCTCACGGAGCGCCTCGGATAGTCCCGCGGCACCGGTCCCAGCCGTCCGCAGCGAGGCCAGCGCTTCGGGCGGGATCGTGTCGTCGTGCACCAGGTCGTAGATGGTGGCAGGGACCAGCGCGTTAACCCGGGAAAGGCCAAGGTCGTGGCACGCTGCGGCCACGCCGGCGGCGTCCATTCGACGCACCGGAACACACGTGGCGCCCGCGAACAGGGATGGTAGCGCTCCCACGGCGATGAGGTTGTGGATGCTCATCGGTAGGATCACCCCGACGCGGTCGCCGGCGCGGAGCTGCGATTGAGCCAGCACGGCAGCGACCAGCGACACCCCGGCTCGGGTGTGCACGATGGCTTTCGGTGTGCCGGTGGTTCCACTGGAGAACCCAATCGCACACGGCGTCGACAGCTGAGGTGGTGCGCCGTCGAAGGTTTCGGTTTGCTCAGTCTCCAGTGCCGAGAGCATGTTGTCGGCGATCGTCAGCACCGGCCCAACCAGAGCACATTGCCGATCACGTTCCGCCGCGGGCGCCGCGGGGTTGATGCCGACCCAGATCGCTCCCACCAGCGCGCAGGCGAGATAGAGTTCCACCGCTGCCGCGCAGTTAGGGAGGACGACCGCAAGACGATCACCCGGCGAGACCCCGCGCTGTACGAGCGTCGCGGCGAGGCGTCGAACCGACGGGCCAAGATCGGCGTGGCCGCCAGTTCGATGGGTGTCTTCCACCGCGATGCCGCGTCCTATAGGCGCATCAAGCAGCGACAGAAAGTCTGGCGGCGGCACGCTGGCTAGTCGCTTTTCCAGTTCGGTTCGCGCTTTTCAGCGAAGGCACGGAATCCCTCGGTGAAATCTGGGTGGTGCCAATGGTTTTTGACCAGGCCGAAGCCGTACTCAATGGCCTGGGAATACGGCATCTCTAGTGAACTCCAAATTGCTTGTTGCGAAAGCGATACAGCATGCGGCGAGTTGAGTGTGATGTCGTGTGCTATTTGCTTGGCAGTCGCAAACAGCTCCTCGGGCACCGTTAGCTCATCGACGAGGCCCAGCTGGTAAGCGCGTTGCGCCGAGAGTCGATAATTGCGTCCCTGCAACGTCATTCGCAGTGCAGCGCCCAATGGCAATCGCTTGGCGAGGCCCACGTTTTCGACGCCGCCGACCATGCCGACGTTGACGTGGCTGTCGAGGAACCACGCGTTGGTAGAGGCCACGATGATGTCAGCATCGACGACAAAATGTAGCCCGGCTCCAACAGCCAGCCCGTTGACCGCGCACACCGTGGGCTTCCATACGCCGTTGTGGCGCGAGGTCAGACCGATGTCTTCACTGACACGGCCGAGGCCGACCCCGATGCCGCCACGTTCGTTGACCCCGGTCAGGTCGGCTCCGGTGCAGAAGTGCCTGTCGCCTGCGCCGGTAATGAGCACGCACCGGATATCGGGATCGTCGGCGATGCGCCGCCACGTCTTCTGGAACCACGTCAGGATCGCCGGGGTGAGGGCGTTCGCGTGCGCCGGTCGGTTCAACGTGATGTAGGCGATGTGGTCTGCGACTTCGAAGAGGACGTCGTCGGCTGGCGTGGGGTTCATCCTGTTCCTTCGCACAATGTTGCTACTCCGACCCTATGCGTGCGGGCCAGTCTCGCAGCCATCCGAAACGGGAATCGCATTCTCACTGATTGCAGCGATATCTGGTGGACGCCCTTGCGTCACCTTCATACCGTGTTTGCAGCTCGTGGGTATGCCGTTGCCAGTGGGGGCGCAATGTCCTGGATGACAGTCGACAGGGCATCGAGCTTTCCATTTCCGACGAGGGCGCTGGTCCGGCAGTGCTGTTGTTGCATGGGTGGGCCTGTGATGGCAGCGATTGGAGTTGGCTCGCCGCTGATCTTGCACGCGACCATCGCGTGATCATTCCTGATCACGGCGGGGCGCGCGTTAGTTCGGTGAGAACCGAGTTTTCGAACCTGTTCACGATCTTCGCCGAAGCTTACCGTCGTGTCGTGACGACCGATACGAACGTAGCGCTACCCCGGGATGTCGACGGTATCGATGCGGAATTCCTTTCCAGGGCACTGGGTTCGCGCTATCCTGGTACCTTTATCGAAGCAGTGGAGGTGACCGACGCGCATCAGGGCAGCGGAAGTACTTTCCGTCTGGCACTCACGTACGCCGACGATCCACACAATGTGCCGGAAAGCGTGTACCTCAAGGCAAACTTTGTGGCCCACGGTTATACGTCCGACGCTGCCTTCCTCGGCGAAGCCTGCTACTTCGCCGAGTTCGCCGACCGAACCAGTCGTCTCCTGAACCAGCCTGCCGGATTGTTCTCCGGCGCGGACAACAATGGTCAGGCCATTGTTCTCATCGAAGACCTGACCCGACGTCCGGTGACGTTCAACGACTGCGAATCACCGTTGACTGTCGGCCAAGTAGCCGACGGCGTCGGGCAACTCGCCGCATTGCACGCCTCGTTCTGGGCCGACAGCCTGCCCACCCACGCCTGGTTGTCCGACCAGGGAGCGTTGGCGCCGCCCATGATGTATCTCGTCCAACCTGCTCATTTCGACGGCTACATCAACCGCGAACGCGCGGCATTGCTATCGGAGCCACTGAAGGACCGTCAGCGTATCGCCACAGCACTCGCGGCGATGTTCCTTAACGATGAATGTATGCCCAAGACGTTGTGTCACGGCGACCCTCATCTAGGGAACACATTTCTCGATGCCGATGGGCGTGTGGGTTTCCTCGATTTTCAAACCGTCGGACGTGGGTCCTATATATGGGATGTCACGTACTTCATGACCGGCGCACTGGCACCCGTTGACCGTCGCGCAGCCGAGCGTGATCTTCTCGACGGCTATCGCGAAGCCCTACTTGGCCGCGGCGTCGAAAATGTACCGAGTCGGGAGGATATGTTTCTCGCCCATCGTCAGCACATGATGCATGGCTATCTGAACATTCTCACACCTGTCGAAATGCAGCCAGACCAATTTGCGGTGTCTATGGGTCAGCGGTTCGCCGAAGCGATGGAAGACCTTGACACACTTGGAAGTTTCGACCGACTCTCACCTCGCATAGCACCGCAGAACGGCACTGATTCGCCAATCACCGAGGAAACGATGACTGATATCAACGCCGACGAGGCGACTACGAGCGCAACGCAGCGGCTAACTAAGCTTGCCGACCAACGGACTTCACCCGATGGGATGTTCGCATTCTACGACTCACTGCCGCCGGTGACAGTGAGCGAGATGCTCGGATCGTGGAAGGGTGCAGGTGTCGACACCGGCAACCCGTTCGACGGGGTTCTTGAAAAGATGGGCTGGCGCGGAAAGCGTTTCGACGGCCCCGACGACGTGCATCCGCTCGTCATGGTCGGAAGCGACGGCGAACTCTTCCATCTGTCGAAGTCTGGTCGCAGTAGCGATTCCCGCAGGATGCTGTTTCCCAGCTTGCCGGTCGCCCACTGAACGACCCGAAGTGGTTTGCTTTGCGTCATAACGGTCCTTCCGGCCCTAGCTATCTCGGGTTATCACGGGATCACGACTGCTTTGACGACCGATCCGTCGGCCGCCGCGGCCAGGGCCGCATCGATCTCGCTCAACTTGAACGAGGTACTGATCTTTTCGATCGGAAGTAGTCCCCGCTCCCAGAATCGAACCAGCTGCGGGATGAAAACACGAGGATTGGCCAGTCCCATCGTGCAACCGCGCAGTGTGCGGCCGGACAACAGTGAGACCGAGTCGATTTCGTACTGCGTACCGATCGGAGCGGCCCCGACTAGGACCGTGATGCCGGTGGCCTTCGTCGACATGAACGCCTCGGTGAGGGCCCGTCTGGCACCACTGGCCTCGATCGAACCATCGACGCCGCCGGGGACCAATTGCTGGATCGTGCCGACCGCGTCACCGGCGCCGCCATCGACGACGTCGGTAACGCCGAACTCGGTGGCGAGGTCAAGTCGGGCCGGATTCAGGTCGACGCCGATGATACGCGAACATCCGCTGAACTTCGCGGCGGCAACCGCTGACAGCCCGACCGCTCCAAGTCCGAACACCGCGACGGTTGAACCCGGTTGAGGCGTAAGAACGTTGAGCACAGACCCGGCGCCAGTCGAAATGCCGCAGCCGAGCGTGCCAGCCAGCTCCAACGGGACGCTATCCGGCAGCTTCGTTGCGAACCGCTCCTCGGTCACCACATGTGTCGCAAAGGATGATTGCGTGTTGAACGAGCCGTGGACGGATTTCCCGTTCTGCGACAACGTGGTTGATCCGTCGTCTCGTGTGCCGCGCATGTTAATCAGCGGCGCGGTCGGACACGTGGCCGGCTCACCCGCGAGGCAGGATGGGCAGACGCCGCAAAAGCCAAACGACAGAACGACGCGGTCTCCCACGGTCAATGACGCTACCGCCGAGCCGGTTTCGACGACTGTGCCGGCGCCTTCGTGACCGAGCACTGCGGGTAGTGGGTAGGGCCACGACCCGTCACGGAATGACAGGTCGGTGTGGCAGACGCCGCAGCCGGCGATCTCGATGACGATCTCGCCGGGTCGCGGGCCGTCGAGGTCGAGGGTCTCCAGCGACATGGGGGCGCCGGTTTGGCGAAGGACTGCAGCGGTGATCTCCATTGGGATCCTTTGCTTCTCAGCTGAACTAACAGGCAACTGCCGCGGGCACCGCCCACACGTTGTCTCCGAAGATGCTCAAATGCGTGACAGCATTTCGAAAGTCCCTCGCCACTGCTCACTCCTCGCCGATCAGCAGCGGCAGCGTCATCATCCCGCGCACCGGGCTGTAGTAGCTGATCGGCGGGCTGCCGGGATCCAGGCGGTAGTCCGGGATTTGGGCGTGCCACTGCTGCAGAGCAACGGCGATGATGCGCCGAGCGAGATGCATACCCAGGCAGCGGTGCGGCCCGACACCGAACGCCAAGGTGCGGTGTGCGGGGCGGTCGATCCAGCACTCGTCGGCGCGTTCGTAAGCCTGCGGGTCGCGGCCCGCCATCCCCCACGACATCAGCACCTTGTCACCTGGACGCAGTGTCGCACCGGCCAATTCGACTTCCTCCGTCACCATGCGCGCTGTCGTCAGCACGGGCTCGTAGCGAATCAATTCCTCGGTGATCTTCGGGATCCGGTCGGGCTCGTTGACGACGAGTGCCCTCAAGTCCGGGCGCTGGGCCAGAGTCAGCCAGCTCAGGTTCAGGGCCGAGGTGGTGGTGTCCAGGCTAGCCATCATCGAGATGAACGACGCGTTGACGATCTCGTCGTCTGTCAGCGGACGTCCCTGGTAGCTGCCGGCCAGCAGTTGGCTGATGACGTCGCGGCGACCCTCGAAGCCTTCGGAACGTCGCCTGTCCACCTCGGCTTGGAAGAAGTCCAGCAGCGGCTTGGTGGCCTTGGCCATCTGTTCAGGCGACTCGTCGGAGGCCAGGCCTTCGCGGACGAACCAGTCCTTGTATTCGAGGAGCTGCGTAAGCGCGGCCGGGTCGACACCAAAATTCACCAGGAACACCCCGGCGGGAAGCTTGACCGCGAACTCGGGTGCGAAGTCGAACCGCTTTGTCTGCGCTGCCTTTTCGACCAAACCTCGTGCGAGTTCGTCGATTTGGGGTGTGAAGTGATTGACCACACCAGGGTTGAACGAATCGGCGAGCGTCTGCCGCCACGCGGTGTGCTCGTCGCCGTCGAGCTCTAGCGGGATCGCCTTGCTCGGCAAGTTCTGCCGGAATGGAATTAGTGGTTCGGCGCTGCTGAAGATCTCGGGATGACGCGCCACCCATTCGATGTCTTCGTAGCGGGTCGGTATCCAGAACCCGCCGAACTCGTCGGAGTGTCCCATTCGGGTGTGGTCGCGCACCTGCCCGAAC
>Ga0213876_10002356_pt1 | contig 11118 bp, 11 predicted proteins | sample BarmaccomBMRX_R9_FD_160113 | JGI IMG/M metagenome (GOLD analysis project Ga0213876, IMG submission 160113) | Root-associated microbial communities from Barbacenia macrantha in rupestrian grasslands, the National Park of Serra do Cipo, Brazil - RX_R9 | ecosystem: Host-associated > Plants > Roots...
CCCGACCGAATACCGCCGCGGCGGCGGCCTGTACGTCGTGGTGGCCCACGATCCGCTCGAGCCGACCGAGATCCTGGCCTACCGCCGCCAGCAGGGCTTCGTGGCCGAGACCCTGTCGGCCGAGGAGTGCCGCGCCCGTCTGCCAGGGCTGACCCCGAACATCAAGGGCGGGGTGCTCTCGCCGCGCCACGGCCAGGTCAACCCGATCCTGACCACGCGCTCGCTGGCCCAGACGGCAGCACGCCACTTCGGCGTCGCGTTCCATCTGCACGCCGACGTGACCGCCATCCTGACCCATGATGACACCATCCAGGGCGTGCAGACCGCCGACAGCCAGCGGATCGCCAGTCCGATCGTCGTCATCGCCGCCGGCGCCTGGACCGGCCGGCTGGCGAGGCTGGTGGGCGTGGCGTGTCCGATCGGCCCGCGGCGCATCCAGATCCTGCTCTCGGAAGCCATGCCGCCGCTGAGCGACCTCGTCTGGGCCGGCAACGGGCTGTACGCCCGCCAGGCGCAGGCCGGCCACCTGCACTTCGGCGCGGGCGGCCCGGCCTGGGAGCCGACCCTGAGCAGCTTCGACCACCTGGTCGCGCCCGGCGGCATGCAGCGCACCGCGCGGCGCATGTGCGAGTTCATGCCCGGCCTGGGCGACGTGGCCGTCCTGCGCAGTTGGGCCGGCGTGATCGGGCCGGCGGCCGACGGGATGCCCGTCCTCGAGGCGTGCCCGAGCCCGCGCGGCCTGATCATCGCCAGCGGCTTCGGTGGCAACGGCTACGTGACCGGCCCGGCCGTCGGCCAGGTGGTGGCCGACCTGGCAACCACGGGCCACCCGCGCGTCGACATCAGCGGCCTCAGCCTGGCCCGCTTCGCCGCGGCGGCGCGCTAGAGGTTCGGGGTGTCCTGGGGCTGTTGCTGGAGCCAGGCGGCGTAGCGCTCGAGGGTGGCGGCCGTCGGCGGGTAGGCCTCGCTGGTCGGGACGCCCTGCTCGATGAGCGTGCGGATGAACGTCTCCTTGCGCTCCTGCTCGGCGCCGGCCGCGGCGACCTCCTCGGCCAGGGCCAGCGGGATGGCGACCAGGCCGTCCTCGTCGGCCAGGATCACGTCGCCCGGGCGGACGGTCACGCCGAAGCAGCGCACCAGTTGCCCACTGTCCAGGCAGGCCAGGAACGGCGGGTAGCCGCTGCCGTGGACGCCGGCCGACCAGCAGGCCAGGCCGACCAGGTCGCGGATCTGGGCCGCGTCGCGCAGCGCACCGTCGACTACCAGGCCCACACCGCCGCGGTGCTTGATGCGCGCGGCCAGGATGTCGCCGACCGTGCCGGCGCGGGTGTCGCCGCCGCAGTCGAGGACCAGGAAGTCGCCCGGCTCGACCGACTCGATGGTCGACCACAGCGGCTCGCGGTGGCGCTCGTCCTGAGAGAACGCCAGGTCCGGCCGGCCCGGGCCGAAGCGCACCGTGACGGCCCGGCCGCAGGCGCGGACGCCCGTCTGGAGCGGCCGGGCGCCGCTCATGAACTGATTGGGATAGCCGCGCTGGTTGAGCATGGCCGTGGCGGTGGCCGTGGTCATGCGCAGGAGTCGCTGGCGCAGGGCAGGCTCGAGGTCAGGCATGGCGGGCTCAGTACAGCCGGGCCGGGTCCTGGCGCTCGCGCCACAGCGCTTCGAGGGCGGCCAGGTCGGCCTGGATCTGGGCGGCGGTCATCTCGGGCCTGGTCTCGAGCACTTCGAGCACCTCGAAGGTGAAGGCCGCCAGCCCAAACTGGCGGATGTCGGGGCCCAGGCGGTGGTCGAGGGCACTCGGCGTGTTGGTCGAGCGGGCGAACTCGAGCTTGGCCTGCACGCTCGGCAGGTTCAGGCTCGAGCCGAGCAGGGCGCGCTGGGTGCGCTGATTGGTGATGCGGTAGACGCCCGCCGCCGGCCGCTGCTGCTTGTACTCGGCCAGCAAGGCCTTCCGCTGAGCCTTTTCGGTCACGGGTGAGGTTGTAGCAGGCGTCCGGGCGGCGGTGACGGACGGAACCGTGTCGCGGCGGGCTGATACGCTCGACGGCGTTCGCGCAAAGGAGGATCTGGTTGATGCTGGCTGCTGCTGGCCGTCGCCGCGCCGCGATCCGTCTCCTGGTTGCTGCCGCTCTGGCCCTGGTGTCGCTGCCGTCTGTGCCGGCGGCGGCCGCCCGGCCCGGTGTCACCCCAGTGGTGCTCTTCCCGGCGTACCACCTGACCCGCCTGCGGGTCGACGTCGACGACCAGCGTGTGGCGCCTGGCTGTCCGCGCTCGGGCACCTTCGAGTATTTCTTCCAGAACCCGCACCCCGGCCCGTTCTCGCAGACGTGCCAGGACCAACTGCTGACGCTGCGCTACGACGCCGACGCCGATCGCCCGATGAACCAGCGATTCTCCAATCAGCCGGGCGTGCAGGTGACCATCACCGACTTCGGCGCGACGGACAGCGCGCCGTTCTATGAGCCGATGTACCAGCGCCTCGAAGCGGCCGGCTACGTCCGCAACCGCACCATCCGCGTGGCCGGCTACGACGCGCGGCTGACACCCGACATCGGCGACTTTCTGCAGCGCACCATCCGCCTGATCGAGGCGACCTCGGCCGACAACGGCGGCCGGCCCGTCCACCTGGTCGGCCACTCGAACGGGCCGCTGTACGCCCAGTACCTGCTGACGCACACCTCGCGCGAGTGGCGCGAGCGGTTCATCCAGGGCTTCACGCCCATCGCCGGCAATTTTCCTGGCCAGGGCTCGCTGTACTCGATCCTGTTCACCGGCCTGAACATCGTCGACTTCTCGCTGCCGACCGACCCGGCCCAGGCCAAGACCAGCGCCCACCTGTACCTGACCAACCCGTCGACCTACATGAGCGCCGCCGACCCCGAGGTCTTCGGGCGGCGCGAGATCGTGCTCCAGAACTCGACCACCGGCAAGACCTATACCCCGGCCGACTGGCCGAGCCTGCTGGCCGACGCCGGCCTGGAGCGGCTACGGCCGATCGCCGAGCACTACATCGGCTTCGTCGAGTTCGACGATGCGGCGCACTTTCCGTACGTCGACGTCTACGCCGAAAAGGGCTCGGGCATCCCGACCCAGATAGGAGCGATCCTGGCCGACCTGCAGGTCGGCCAGGTGATCGACCCGAACACGCAGCTGATCCTGGCGCCGGGCGACATCAACCAGGAGGACCTGACCAATAACGCGGTGCTGGTGTGGCGGGCGATGCGCTGCTTCCACTTCAGCCTGACCGACAACCCGAGCGTCAACCACTTCGAGCTGCCGAGCCACCCGGCGCTGCTCGACCGGCTGGTGGCCGACGCCGCCCGGCCGAAGAGCGATTGTGATAGGTAGCGGTCGGTTCCTGACCGCTATGCTGGGTATGCTTGGCCCATGGATTGGAAACTCGAGCTGGTCGCGATCCCGGTCTCGGATGTCGAGCGAGCCAAGGCGTTTTACGCTGACAACGTCGGCTTCCACCTCGATCACGACCACACCGTCAGTCCCGAGCTGCGCTTCATCCAGTTCACACCGCCCGGCTCGGCGTGCTCGATCGCCCTCGGCACAGGCCTGCTCGAGACCCCGCCAGGCAGCGCCCAGGGTCTGCAGCTGGTCGTCGGCGACATCGAGGCGGCGCGGGCCGAGCTGGTCTCGCGCGGCGTCGAGGTCAGCCCGGTCCAGGACTTCGCCTGGGGGCGGTTCGTGTTCTTCAGCGACCCGGACGGCAACCGCTGGTCGGTCCAGCAGCTGCTGCCGCGCGCCTGAGCGGCCTCAGCACCTGCTGAGCCGCGGTCGACGCGGGCTCAGCGGCTGCTGACCAGGGCCGGCTGGTGCTGGCAGTGGGGCGCGCCGCAGCTGCCGGCGGCGTGCCACAGGCGGTACATGGCGGGGCTGCCCAAGACCTCGTCGATGGAGTAGACGCCGCGGCTGTCGTGGTCGCCCCACTGGTTTTTGAGGTCGCGGTAGACGTCGCGGGTGCGCGCGATGCGCTGGACGGCCGAGAGGCGTGGCAGCTGGTGGCGCAGCTCGGCGCGTGCGTGTTCGGCGGCGGAATGGGTGCGTAGGTGACGCTCGGCGGCCGAGCGGGCGGCGCGAATGACGCTCACGCTGCCGCGGTCGTAGTCGATGGTGGCGCGGATCTCGCCGCCGCACACGTAACAGGTGCCGATCAACTCCTCACCTGCTGGATTGCTCATGGCTGATCCTCCGCAGGGGGGGACGCAGCCGCAGAGCGCGTGCCGCGGCGGCGCGGGCGGCCGCGGCATACTGGCATTCTTACGTTGGGCGATATATCATTCGACGTAGCAACGCGTGCGTGATCTCGACGACTTCGGCCGCTACTCCGAGGCCGCCCTGCTGATCCTGGTCAGCCTGGCCAGCGGGCCCAAGCACGGCTACGCCATCATGGACGACGTCGCCCGTCTGGCCCAGGTCCAGCTCGGCCCCGGCACCCTCTACGGCGCCCTGGCCCGCTTGGAGCGCCTCGGCCTGGTCGAGCCGCTGCCGGCCACCCGTCGGCGGCGCCCCTATCGTCTGTCGCCGGCCGGCACGCGCGTGCTCGAATCGGAGCTGGCCAACCTCCACCGTCTGGCCCAGACCGGCCTGGCCCGCCTGGCGGCCATGCAGCCATGAGGGGCAGCGGCTGGCTCCTTCGCTGCTACCCGGCCTGGTGGCGCGCCCGCTACGGCGACGAGTTCGCCGCCCTGCTCGAGGGCCTGCCGACGCGGCCCGGCACGCTGCTGGACGTCCTGCTCGGCGCCGTCGACGCCCGCCTCCAGGTGCCGCCGCGGCCGGCGCCCGCGCCGCCACCGCCTGCGCCCGTGGTCCCCCTCGCGCCGCCGTCACCGCCGCCAGCGCCGCCGGTGGCGCGGCCGAACCGCGGCCTGGGGCCCATCGAGCGCGAGCTCGGCATCGACCGCGTCATCCGCGAGGCGATCGAGCGCGGCGCCTTCGACGACCTGCCCGGCCAGGGCCAGCCGCTCAATCTGGACGGCTACGACCCGGCCAACGAGTGGCGGCTGGCCTTCCACGTCGTCCAGCAGGCCGGCGAGACGCTGCCCTGGATCGCCCTCGGCCGCGACATCGAGGCCGCCCGCGGGCGCCTGGAGGCGCTGCTGGCCCAGGCGCGGGCCGCGGCCGCCCAACGGCGGCTCGATCGGGCGGCCCGCTGGCGCCAGCGGGCCGCGTTCGTGGCCGAGGCCCAGCGGCTGGACGCGCTGATCGTCAGCTACAACGCCCAGGTGCCGTCGATCCGCCTCCAACAGGCTCGCCTGCCGACCCACCAGGCCGAGGCGCGCTTCGACGCCGCCTGGCCCGCCGGCTGAGGCGCGCCGCCGCTGCCGCCCATGACGCGCCTGGCCGCGTATGGCGGCGCCGCGCTGCGGGTGGGCCGCGGCCGCACCCTGGCGCTGCTGGCCAGTCGCCGCGGCGTCCGCGCGCCGGCCGCTCTGCATCGGGCCGGCTTCCGGCAGCTGTGGCTGGGGTTCGGTCTCTCTGTCCTGGGCGCGCAGGTTGGTGGCGTGGCGCTGCCGCTGGTGGCCATCGTCGCCCTCGGCGCCTCGCCGGCCGAGCTCGGGGTGCTCGGCGCCGCCCGCTGGCTGCCGTACCTGCTGGTCGGCCTGCTGGCCGGCGTGGTCCTCGACCGCACCTCACGGCGCCGCGTGCTGATCGTGAGCCACCTCGGGCGGGCCGTGCTGCTCGGCAGCATCCCCGTCGCCGCCAGCCTGGGCGGCCTGCGCATCGAGCACCTCGTGCTGGTCGCCTTCGGCGTGGGCGGGCTGATGATCTTCTCCGACGCGGCCTATCAGTCGGTCGTGCCGCAGCTGGTCGAGCCGGCCGAACTGGTCGAGGCCAACGCCAGCCTCGAGGCCAGCCGCTCGGTAGCCCAGGTGGTCGGGCCTGGCCTCGGCGGCCTGCTGGTCCAACTGCTCGGCGCGCCGCTGGCCGTCCTCGGCGATGCGCTCGCCTTTGGCCTGGACGCGCTGCTGGTGTGGCGCATCCGCCTGCGCGAACCGGACGCGTCGTCCACCGTCGGCGAGGCGTTGCTGGGCGGCCGGTGGCCGAGCGTCCGCGAGGGCCTGGTGTGGGTCTTCGGCCACCGGCTGCTGCGGCCAATGCAACTGGCCTCGATGACCTTCATCGGCGCCAACGCGGTCTGGTCAACCGTCTACCTGCTGTTCCTGACCCGCCAGCTCGGCCTGGCGCCGTGGCAAGTTGGGCTGCTGCTCGGGGCCGGCGGCCCGGGCGCGCTGCTCGGCGCGCTCGTGTCCGACCGCACGGTCGCCGCCCATGGTCTGGGCCGACCGATCGTCGCGGCGCATGCGCTGGCCGCTGTGGCCATCGTGACCGTGCCGCTCGGCGCCGCACTCCCGCTGGCGTGGGCGCCCGCCCTGCTGGCGGCCGCCGCGTTCGGCGCCGGCCTGGGCATCACCCTGAGCAGCATCTGCGAGCTCAGCCTGCGCCAGCGGGTCACGCCACGCGCGCTGCACGGTCGCATGAACGCCACCATGCGCTCGCTCAACTGGAGTATGGCCGCCGTCGGCGCGCTCGTCGGTGGGACGCTGGGCGAGCAACTGGGCATCGTGCCGACGCTGATCGTGGGCACGCTCGGCGCAGTGCTGTCGTGCGGCTGGCTCATCTGGTCACCGCTGGCCCACCCAGCGGTGCCCGAATGTGGCCCAGCAGCGGCGTTATAGTGTGCGAAAGCGACGACGGAGCCGAGTAGCGGGCCGATCGGTGCGACCAGAGAGCCGCCGGGGCTGGGAAGGCGACCGCACCGGGTGCCGGCGAAGACCCTCCCGAGCGCGGGGAACAACGGCCAGCCGACTGGCCCAGTAAGCCCCGACGGCCCGCCCCCGTGATCGGGCGCCAAGGCCGCGCCGGCCGTTTATCCGTCTGGCGCGGCGAAGTGCGGTGGCACCACGATCGCCCCCTCGTCCGCACGACGAGGGGGCGATCTCGTCCTGTTCGGGAGGTGCCCCATGGCACGCATCTGGTCCACCGAGCTCGGCGCGTATGCCGGGCAGCCGGTCGAGCTCGCCGGCTGGCTACACCGCGTGCGGCGGCTCAGCCAGCTTAGCTTCCTGATCCTGCGCGACGGCCAGGGTCTGGCCCAGGTGGTTGTCGAGGACCCGGCGCAGGTGGAGCAGCTCGCCCAGTTACCGGCCGAGACAGTCGTCCGCGTGCGCGGCCAGGCGGTCCACGTGCCGGCCGCGCCGGGCGGCGTCGAGGTCCACGCGCCACACGTCGAGGTCATCGCGCTGCCGGTCGGGCCGCCACCGTTCGATCTCTTCCGGCCACAGCTGAAGGCCCAGCTGCCGACGATCCTCGACCACGCGGCCGTCGCCCTGCGCCATCCGCGGCGGCGGGCGCTGCACCTGCTGGCGGCGGCCTCGGCGGCCGGCTACCGGCAGACCCTCCAGGCGCACGGCTTCGTCGAGATCTTCACGCCCAAACTGGTCGGCTCGGCCACCGAGGGTGGGGCCAACGTCTTTGCGGTCGACTATCTGGGCCGCCCGGCGTACTTGGCCCAGAGCCCGCAGCTCTACAAGCAGATCATGGTCGGCGTCTACGAGCGGGTCTTCGAGATCGGGCCGGTCTTCCGCGCCGAGCCGCACGACACGCCGCGCCACCTCAACGAGTTCGTCTCGCTCGACTTCGAGATGGGCTTCATCGACGACCACACGACGGTCATGGCCATGCTCACGGCCGTGCTGCGCGGTATGCTCGCGGCCGTCCAGGAGCAGGCCGAGCACGCGCTGCGGCTGCTCGATCTGGTCTTGCCGGCGGTGCCGGCGGTGATCCCTCAGGTCCACTTTCTGGAGGCCCAGCGCATGATCGCCGAAGTGACCGGCGAGGACCTGGCGGGCGAGCCGGACCTGGCGCCGGCCCACGAGCGCTGGCTGGGCGAGTGGGCTCAGCGCACCTACGGCTCGGACTTTCTCTTCGTCGTCGGCTACCCGATGGCCAAGCGACCGTTCTACACCCATCCCGAGCCCGAGCGGCCGGCGTGCTCCAACAGCTTCGACCTGCTGTTCCGTGGCCTGGAACTGGTCACCGGCGGCCAGCGGCTGCACCGCTACGCCGACTACCTGGCGGCGCTTGCGGCCGTCGGGCAGTCGCCCGAGCCGCTCGGCGGCTACCTGGAGGCGTTCGCCCACGGCATGCCGCCGCACGGCGGCTGCGCGCTGAGCCTGGAGCGCTGGGTGGCACGGCTGGTCGGCGCGGCCAACATCCGCGAGGCGGCGCTGTTCCCGCGCGACCTCAACCGCTTGAGCCCGTGAGGCCGCGCCCGTCCGAGCCGCTGAGCGCCTCCAGGACAGCCAGCGTGAAGGCGGCCGCCCGACGGGCGATCTGATCGCGCCCGAGTTCGTCGAGCATCGCCGCGCCGCTCAGCGTCGGTCGCAGCAGCTCGTTGTTGGAGACGTCCTTCAGACTCAGGAACGGCACGCCCTGGCTTGCGCACACCAGGCCAATGGCGGCCGCCTCCATGTCTTCGCACAGCGAGTCGTAGCGCTCGACCAGCGCGGCGATGCTGGCTGGCGAGCGGTGCCAGCGATCGGCCGAGGTGACGGTGCCGAAGACGACCCGCGGCGGGCGATGCGCCACCGTCGCTGGCCAGCCCAGCTCAAGCGGCCACGGCTCGGGCTCGGCTGGCGCGTGCGCGGCAACCTGGCGGGCCAGGCCGAGCAGTGCCGGGTCGGCCTCGACGGCCTGCGTGCGCCGCTGCTGGCCGTCGGCCAGGTAGTACATGCCGGCATAGGCGAGCTCACCGTCGGGCGTCTCGCGCAGGCTCTGCGAGGCGATGACCCGCGTGCCGACGATGAGGTCGCCCGGCAGCAGGTCGGGCCGGTGGGCGCCGACGCAGCCGTAGTTCAGCACGGCCCGCGGATGATAGTGGCTGATCGCCGCCTGGGTGCCGGCGGCGGCGCTGACCATGCCCATGCCGCAGAAGGCCAGCACCAGCGACTGCTCGCCGAGCGACGTCAGATAGGCGCACACGCCGCCCGAGCGGTCGTCGTGGCCGCCTGGCAGGGCCCGCCGCAGGTGGGCCAGCTCCCACTCCATGGCGCAGATAACAGCGATCGCCCGCTCGCCTACCACGCCCGGTAGCGTACCGTGCCAGCGGCGCCCCCTACTGCTCGTACGCCGCCCTCACTGCTCGTACGCCCCCTTACTGCTCGTACGCCCCCCTCACCCGGCTCGCTGCGCTCGCCGGCCGTAATCCACCCCTCCAGGGGCGAGGCTGCGTGCGCCGTCCACCTCTCTGTGAACCTGCACCGTTGCAGCCCACCGCGACAGGGTCTTGCGGGCGTGCATGGCCCGTACCGCCTCGCCCCTGCGGGGAGAGGCCGCGCGGCAGCGCGGGTGCGGGGCGGCGTACGAGCCGTGCGGGGCGGCGTGCGTAGCAACATGTCCGCGGACAGACTTTGACCAAGGGAGAGCACACGCATGCGCTTGGGGTTGATTGGCTCGGGCTACTGGGCACGGACGATTCATGGCCGCAGCGCGGCCCAGCATCCACAGGTCGAGCTCGTCGGCGTCTGGGGCCGCGACTCCACCAGGACGGCGGCGGCGGCCGACGAGCTCGGTACCCGCGCCTACCCGAGCACGGACGCGCTCATCGCCGACACCGAGGCCCTCACCTTCGCCGTGCCACCCGACGTGCAGACCCAGATCGCCCTCCAGGCCGCCAAGGCCGGGCGGCACCTGCTGCTCGAGAAGCCGATCGCCATTTCGGTCGACGATGCACGCCGCCTGGCAGCCGCCGTCGAGCAGGCCGGCGTGGCCTCGATCGTCTTCTTCACCCGCCGCTTCGTGCCCGAGACGCAGGCCTGGTTGGAGCGCCTGGCCGCGCTCGGCGGCTGGGAGTGCGGGCGGGCCGAGTACGCCTCGTCGATCTTCGTCGAGGGCAACCCTTTCGGCGCCTCGCCCTGGCGGCATGACAAGGGCGGGCTGTGGGACGTGGGGCCGCACGCTCTGGCCATGCTGTGGCCGCTGCTGGGCGAGGTCACGTCGGTCCTGGCCGGTGGTGGCGTGCGGGACCAGGTGCACCTGGTGCTGCGCCACGCCGGGGGCGCCTCGAGCACGCTGTCGCTGAGCTTGAGCGTGCCGCAGTCGGCCGTTGGAACGCAGGTCTACGTCTATGGCGAGCACGGCCGCGAGCTGGCGCCGAGTGCGCCGGCCGACACGGTCGCCGCCCACCAGGCGGCCCTCGATGCCCTGCTCGCGCTCGCTGCGCATCCGTCGGCCGGCCACCCCTGCGACGTCCACTTCGGCGCCCGCGTCGTCGAAGTTCTGGCCGCCGCCGAGGCCTCGCTCGCCACCGGCCGCGCCGTCGCCATCGAGCGCAGCTAAACCGTCGCCGCCCACCGGGTACCTGTGTTCGGAACGGTGCGCCCTAGATGGGTAGTGACCCGCGGGCACGAACGCGGCGGGCGGCGAACGCACACCCACCGCCGGGCTGTGGTCGAGGGCGTCGGGCGGCTACGCTGGCGGCATGCCTGTGGCCCCTGCTGCCCTGCGCGCCCTCGTCTTCGACGTCTTCGGCACGTGCACCGACTGGCGCGGCTCGATCATCCGCGCCGGCCAGGCTGTCCGCCCCAACGCCGATTGGCCGACCATCACCGACCAGTGGCGGCGCGAGGGCTATATCGACGGCATCCGCCGCATCCGCGAGGGCCAGGCGCCCTACGCGACCAGCGACGCGCTGTTCGGTCGCAAGCTCGACGAGCTGAACACGACCCACCATCTCGAACTCCAGCCGGCCGAGCTCGCTGACCTGGCCCGCGCCTGGCGGCGCCTCGACCCGTGGCCAGACGTGGTCGAGGGCTTGCAGCGGCTGAAGCGCCGCTACCTGATCGCTCCGCTGTCGAACGGCACCTTCGCCACACTGACCCAGATGGCCAAGCGGGCCGGCCTGGCCTGGGACTGCATCATCTCGACCGAGCTGCGCAACACCTTCAAGCCGGCCCGCGAAGCCTACCTGCTGGCGCCCAGCCTGCTCGACGTGGCGCCGGACGAAGTGATGCTCGTCGCCGCCCACGCTAGCGACCTGCGCGGCGCCCAGGCGGCCGGCTTGCACACGGCGCTGGTCCTGCGGCACCTCGAATGGGGCCCCGGCGG
>Ga0213876_10002357_pt1 | contig 11116 bp, 9 predicted proteins | sample BarmaccomBMRX_R9_FD_160113 | JGI IMG/M metagenome (GOLD analysis project Ga0213876, IMG submission 160113) | Root-associated microbial communities from Barbacenia macrantha in rupestrian grasslands, the National Park of Serra do Cipo, Brazil - RX_R9 | ecosystem: Host-associated > Plants > Roots...
GATCGCCGCATTGTCGCCTGGGCGAAGCCTCGTCTCACGACCGGCGCGCGCAATCACCTCTTCCGCGACTCCTTCGAGCGACAAGACGATCAGCGTTTCGGCCCCGAGAGGCTCGACGGCGATCACGCCCGCTCGCGCCATGGCGACCAGGCGTCGGTCGCCGGGTGGGGACGCGGTCTCGTAGAGATCTTCCGGCCTTATGCCAAGCAAGGCTTGGCTGCCGAGCCTGCTCAGGGCTTCGGAAGGCCAGCAATCCGCGGGGAGCGACGCGCCACCGACGCGCAATTGCCAGCCGCCCCCTTCGGCTTGAATACTTGTCGGGATGAGGTTCATCGGCGGGTTGCCGAGAAACCTGGCGACGAAGATATTGGCCGGGTTGCGATAGACCTCGAGGGGCTTTCCGATCTGTATGACCTCTCCTTTGTTCATGATGCAGATGCGATGACCCATCGTCATGGCTTCGATCTGATCATGGGTGACGTAGATCGCGGTAATGCCCAGCTCGCGCTGCTGGCGGATGAGCTCGTTGCGCGTGCTGACGCGCAGCGCCGCGTCGAGGTTGGACAACGGCTCGTCGAACAGGAACACCTTAGGCTCACGCACGATGGCTCGACCGAGCGCCACGCGTTGTCGTTGGCCGCCCGAGAGGGCGTGCGGCTTGCGTTTCAGAAAGGGAAGAAGCCCGAGTTTCGAAGCCGCGCCTTGCACTCGCCGTTCGATCTCGGCTTTCGCGACGCCACGCCGACGCAAGCCAAAGGCGAGATTGTTGAACACGTCCATGTGCGGGTACAGCGCGTAGGATTGGAAAACCATCGCAATGTCCCGATCCTTGGCCGGGACTTCATTCACGATCTTCCCGTCGATCGCGACCTCGCCCGAGGTAATGGGCTCGAGCCCGGCGATCATTCGCAACACCGAGGATTTGCCGCAGCCGGAAGGCCCAAGCAGCACCATGAACTCGCCATCCGTGACCGTAAGGGAAAGATCCGTGACCGCCGGTTCACCACCGCCGTCATAGAGCTTGTTGAGCCGGGTCATCGCGACGATCGCCATCAGCGGACGGCTCCGGCGGTCATGCCCTTGATCATGGTCTCGGAAAAAAAGGCGTACAACAAGATCACGGGGCCGATCGCGATCATCAGGCCTGTTGCGACCATGCCGACATCGAGCTGATGATTGCCCATGAAATGCATGATGCCGAGCGGCAAGGTACGCTTGTCGTCCTCCGTCAAGAGCACCACCGCGTACAAGAACTCGTTCCACAAGATGATGAAGTTGAGCGTGACGGTGGTGAACAAGGCCGGTACGCCGATCGGCAGGGTGATGCGCCAGAAGATCTCGAGATCCGAATAGCCATCGAGCCTTGCGGCGTCGAAGAGGTCCTGCGGGATCTGCGCGAAAAAGCCCTCGAGGATGTAGACGGTGATGGCGAGGTGGCCGGCGACGTAGACGATGATGAGGCCGGTGAGCGTGTTGTAGAGGCGGTATTCGAGGAGGATCTGAAAGAGCGAAAGGATCATCAACTGCGGCGGCAGGATCAAGCCGGACAGGACGATGAAGCGCACGACACGGTTGCCGCGAAATCGATAGCGGGCCAAGCAATGGGCCACCATCGCGCCGATAATGGTCAACAGCGCAACGGCAGTCACGACCACGATCGTGCTGTTCCAGAAATAGGTGCCGTAGTTGGACTTGGTCCAGGCGTCGACGAACTTCTCCCAATGAATGCTGCTCGGCAAGGCATAAGGGCTCGCGAAGATCTCGGGTGTGGTGCGCAGCGACATCATCGCCACCCAGAGGAAGGGTCCGCCCGATACGATCGTGTAGATCAGGGCGAAGGCCGCAAGAGGCGCGCGTCGCGGATAAGCAACCGACTTACCGGCGAATGGTTTGGCTGCTGACAACGGGTTCATCAAGTTCAGAACTCGAGCCGGTCGCGCTGGCGCATGATCTGCGTCAGCCCGAAAATGAAGGCCAGGATGATGAGAAACCAGAGCACGGCGATCGCCGACGGGTAGCCCAAATCGAAGGTGTTCCAGTCGAAGGCGCGTTTGTAGACGTAAGTCGAGACCGTCTCCGTCGACCAGAGGGGGCCGCCGCCTGTCATGATCCAGACGAGGTCGAAGATCATCATCTTGCCGACGAATGACAGCACGGTGAGATTGAGGATGGTCGGCCTCAGCATGGGAATGATGATGTGGATGAGCTTGGCGAACCACCCGCAATTGTCGAGCTCCGCGGCGCCGAGCACATCCGCCGGTAATGCGTAGAGGGCTGCGAGAAAGATGATCATGTTGAAGCCGAGCCATTTCCAGATATGCGTCGCCATCACCGACCACAGGGCGGTGTGCGGATCACCGAGCCAGGACTGCTCGAGGCTGCCGAGCCCGATCGCGCGCAGGATGACGTTGGCGAGCCCCCAGTCATAGTCGTAGATCCAGACCCAGATGATGCCGACCACGACGTACGACATTAGGACGGGCGTGAACCAAACAACGCGCAAGAACCTGACGAAAGGCGCCCCGGAAAAGAGCGCGAGCGCGAGGAGCAAGCCGCCGAGCACGTCGGCGATCGTGGCGACGATCGCGAAGATCGCCGTGTTGCCCACCGCCTTCCAGAACACCCAATCATGTCCGAGGAGTTCCCTGAAATTGTCGAGCCCGACGAAGGCCGGGACATTGTTCGGCTTGATCGTGTGCACGCTGTTCCAGAACGTGCGCAGGACCGGATAGAGCATGAACGCTGCGTAGAGCAGCAGCGCCGGAGCGAGCAAAATGATGAGCGTTGCGCGGGAAGCGCGGCGGGCATCGAGCCCCCCTGGGGGAAAGCGCTTTGCTGCTCGTCCGCACGGCGCTCGCTCGGTCATGCGCGAGCCCGGATTGGCCCGTGATCACGGCGGGGCGAGGAACAGCCGCTGAGCGCCAACGGGCTCATCTCGACAAGCAACCGCGGGAAACCATCGATCCCGCGACGGCGGGATTCATCCCTCGTCGTCCTCTCATCCCTTGAAGCAGGCGGTGTTCATCATCTTGATCGCCTGGTCGACGGAGAGAAGACCGCCCGGAAAGGCGCTGTTCATCACCTGGGCAAAGCTGTCCTTGCATTCACCTCGCGTAAGGTCGCGCGGACCGCCGATGAAGTAATCGGCGCCCTTCTGGCGTTCCATGAGCTCGGTGAAATATGCCGCATACGGGCCGCTGAACGATTTCACATCCGCCTTGATGCCGGTTTGCAGATAAACGGTCTCGATCCAGCGTTTTCCCATCTCCGGCGTCGACATCGCATTGATGAACTCGGCCGCGATATCCTTGTGCTTGCTGGCCGAGTTGATGGCGAAGCTGGCGCCGACGGCGGAGGTCTTGCACTGGTTGCAAGCACCGCCGTCCATCGCCGGATACTGCATGACGCCGAGAGGAAAGTCCTTCGGCTGGCCGCCCTTGTCTTCCGGCACGAAGGCTCGCCCGGTGTACCAGCTGCCCATCGGCAACATCAGCGCGCCTGGCTTCGTGTAAAAGTAGTAGTGCGATTCGCCGAGCTTCAGCGTCATGAAATTCTTCGGATACGCACCGGCATCGACAAGCTCCTTGGTCCATTTGAAGACGTCGACGACACGAGGGTCTTCGAAGGACAACGAGCCGGTCCACAATTTGCGGTAATCGTCTTTCCCCAGCTTGCGCAGCAAAGCCTCGCCGAGGATGTAGGCGCCCGGGAAAGGACGATCGCCCACGCCCTGAGCGATGGGCGTGATGCCCGCAGCCTTGGCTTTCTTCACCAGGTCGAGGAATTGCGACTGGGTGAACTGCGCATTCGCCGGCAGCTCGACACCGAGCTTCTTCAGCAAGTCCTTGTTGTAGTAAATCTCGTTCGTATAGGCCTCTTGGGGCACGCCATAGGTCTTGCCGTTGACCACCCACACGGCGCGCGCCCAGGGCTCGATGTTGTTCCAGTCGATCAGGTCATCGAGCGGCGCCAGATACCCGGCTTCCACATACTCCGTCCAGTCAGGCTCGACATAAAGGACATCCGGGCCTTGCCCGGCGGGCAGCGCCGTCTTCAGCGCCGCGAGGAGGGGATTTTTCTCATACCAGGTGATCTTGACGTGCACGTCAGGATGGGCCGCTTCGAGATTCTTCGCCGCAAGCTCACGGAATGCGACCTTGGCATCCTCGTCGGCTTCATGCGTCCAAACATTGATCGTGACGTCCTCGGCTTGGGCTTTGGGCACGGCCGCCCATCCCAACCCGGTGGCGACCAAAAGCGCGGCTGCCAGTTTCCGTGTGATCATTTCCGGCTCCCGGATTTTCGGGGCGCTCTCCAGGGCGCCCTCCAGATTGTCGGGCGAGCTCAAATGTTGTGAGCCTTTTCGCCCATGTATCAGCAATCGCATGATTGAACGTTTCAGTTCATCTGGCAACAACTGCTCGGTGGATTGGCGAGAACCTGTAAGAGAAGCAAAATGAAAGGTGAAAGGTGAAACGTGAAAGGTGAAGGCGAGAGAGGTAGCCTCCCTCCTTCACTTTTTCCCTCTTCGCTTCTTCATTCGTAACCACGCCCCTTGACGGGAGTGGTTGGCTGCCGGAGGGCCTTGCGCCAAGCGTTATACTTTCCGGTGCCGCGCGATGAAATTCGCGAAGGCGGCCAAAGTCTGTGCACTCACATGGTGCTCAATTCCCTCCGCGTCCCGTCGCGCGGTGTCGCAATCGACGCCGATCGCCTGAAGAAAGGTCTCCACCAGCTGATGTCGGGCGCGGCTGCGCTCGGCGAGATCGCGTCCGAGCTGAGTGAGAAAGACTCCACGATACGGTCTCTGCGAGATGAGACCTTCATCGAGGAGGCGCTTCAGCATTTTCGCGACCGTCGGTTGCGCCACGCCGAGCCGCGCAGCGATATCGACTTGGCGAGCCTCCCCGGCACCGGCGATCAAATCGGCAATGAGCTCGATGTAGTCCTCGACGAGCTCGACGCGTCTGGCTTCCCGCGCCTGCCGGAAGCTCTCGACTTGCGCGCTCCTGTCGACGAGAGCCGCGAGCCCGCTGACCGCGGGTTGCGGGCGCTTGACCGTCATGCGTTCGATTCGGCCTTTTGCGTTCGTGATCGCAAGGATGCATAGCACAGGCTAAGAATCCTCACAACGCGCCGGACGCGCCGGGCCTGAAACGCGTGACCTTGCTCAGTCGCGACCACGTTCAAGCATCGCGCGGCGACTACGCACCCGATTATTGGTGTTCGCGTTTAGTGGGCCCTGGCCGCATTCGAGGAGGGGTTTGCGACGGCTTTCGCCATCGCGCCATATTTGCCGATGATGCGGCCCTTCTCCGTGACGCCCGCTTCCCGATCCGCCATTCTCGAGAAGGCGACGGCCCCACCCAAGACTTCGGCGAAAATTTGTGCCGCCCGCTGAGCGTCCGCCTCCGAGGGAAAAATCATCTGGGGTTGAACCGCAAGGTGCCCATCGCGGTCGCGGAAGACCGGGATGACACCAAATTCCGCTACTCTTGCCATGATGGTTGCCTGTCGATCGAATGTCGCCGACGCGCGATTGTATGAAACGTCTGCAGGTCGATCGGAGTTCCGTCGAAAACGTCCGCGGCGGCTCGAACAACGCGCGATCGATACCTGACCAATGATGGGGAGCGCGGAATGAGGCTTTGGTTTCTGATCTGGCTCGCCGCGTCGCTTGTCGGTTGTTCGTCGAACACCGCTGGGCCAGAAGCCCATGATTTTTCCGGAGCCACGATCGGCGTGAGCGGTGGCCCTCTCCAGGCACAGCACTAGACTAGGCCATCGGCTCAGGAGCCCTCGAACTTCGTGAATGGCTAGTCCTTGCTTTTCACGTCGGGGCGCGGGTCTTGCGTGATGAAACCGTCCTGGTTCGGCATCTTCACTTGCGGCAGGTTCTTCGCGTCGAGCACCCCATCCTCGGGAAGAATGTTGTTCATGTAGAGCACGTAGGCCGAGACCGCATAGACTTGGTCGTTGCTGAGGGATTGCGGCGCGCTGAATGGCATCGCGCGGCGCACGTAATCGAAAAGTGTCGTCGCATAGGGCCAGTAGCTTCCGACCGTCAACGTCGGGGACGCTTTGTCGAGTGTCCCGGCGCCGCCGACCAGTCGATCGAAGCCGCCGACCGCGCCCGGGACGGCCTTGCCCTCGCCCTTCTCGCCGTGGCAAGCGGCGCAAACCCGAGCAAAAATCTCACGTCCTTCCGCGACGCTTCCGCGCCCCTCGGGCAAGCCCGCTCCATCGGCGCGCACATCAATGTCCCATGCGGCGAAATCTTGCGGCGAGACCGCGTGACCGATGCCGAGCCGCTCGGCCGCATGTGCGATCGTGACAGTATTGAACAGAAAGGCGATCAGGACGACGAAGAAACGCGAGCTACGCCACATGAATCGCCACCCTGCCGTCGCTGTCGACACGCCAAGTCTGAATGGCGTTGTAATGATAGAACGAGTTCACGCCTCGTACATCGACGAGCTCGTCATGACGCGGTTGAACATAGCCGGTTTCGTCGATGGCACGGCTCTGCAACAAAGCAGCCTTGCCGTCCCAGCGCCAAGGCGCCCGAAAGCGCACGACGGCCTTCGAGAGAATCGGCTCCTGCAGCTCGGCCTCGTGCCAGCTCTGCCCTCCATCCGTTGAAACCTCGACGCGGTCGATGCGCCCACGTCCGGACCAGGCCAGCCCGCTGATCTCGTAAAAGCCGGGGCCGCCCCTCATCCTTTGACCGCCCGAGGGACGCGTGATCACCGATTTCGCCTCCATGACGAAGGTGAATTGGCGCGCTTTGCCGCCCGGCATGAGGTCGGTGTATTTCGAGGTCTCCTCGCGCGTCTCGAAGGGCTGATCACCGAGTTTCAGCCGGCGAAGCCATTTGATGTTCATGTTGCCCTCATAACCGGGCAGGAAGAGGCGAAGCGGATATCCTTGCTCCGCCCGCAAGCGCTCCCCGTTCTGGCCGTAGACGATGATGGCGTCATCAAGAGCTTTTGCGATCGGCACACTGCGCGTCATCGCGGCGGCATCCGCACCTTCCGCGAGCACCCATTTGGCCTGCGCAGCGACGCCGACTTCGTCCAGCAAAGTCGACAAGAGCACGCCCGTCCATTCGCAGCACATCAAAAGGCCATGCGTCTGCTGCACGCCGAAATCGGCACTGACACTCTTCCAATTCGGTGTATTGCCCGAGCATTCGAGAAAGGCGATGCGCGACACGGAAGGAAAGCGCATCAGCTCATCCATGGTGAAGACGAGCGGGCGTTCAACGAGGCCATGGACGAGAAGACGATGCCGGTCAGGATCGATGTTCGGCACGCCCGCGTGGTGACGCTCGAAGCACAAGCCGTTCGGCGTGATTATGCCGAAGGAATTCTGCAAAGGAGAGAAGCTCGTTGCCGCCGTGTCGGTGACGCGAGTTTCGCGTTGACGGCGCACCACATCCTTCTCGAACGGCGACGGCACTCCATAGGGAGGGCTGAGGATGGGCCGCCCCTGTTCCTTCATCCACTCCGGCACGGCAAGCGGCAGCCCGGTGGCCGCTTGCGCCATGCTCAGGCTCGGCACGGAAACGCCTCCCACGAAAGCGCTGAGCCCCGCACCCGTTTTCAAGATCGCGCGCCGGTTGGGTAGCTCACCCGACGCTGCGGTGGCTTCCCTCTTGTGATTCTCCGTCATCTGACGCCTCTTCGGTCGGCGAAGTTCTGCAAGCACGGAAGCATCACTCCGGAAGCGCGGAGCATATTCCAACTTTATCGTAAATGGGAACGACTTCCCAAACGGGCCAGCGCGGTCCTAATTGGAGCCCTCTTAGAGCGTACCCACCGAGTAGGGGCGTCCTCGTCGCGCGCGCATTGAGGCTTCACGGCGGTTGGGATACGAAGTCTCCAACATCCTCCAAGACAAGGAATGCCTTATGTGGCAGCAGAGCCTGCGCTATCCGGACCCGTCGATCGAAATTATCGACCCGTCCTTCGCGCCTTACCGGATCTTCAGCGCGGCGGTCGAGCGCCTCGCGAGCGGCACGCGCTGGGGCGAAGGGCCCGTGTGGTTTGGCGATGGTCGTTACCTTCTCTGGAGCGATATCCCGAACAATCGCATCTTGAAATGGGAGGAAGAGACAGGGTCCGTCAGCATTTTTCGCAAACCATCCGAATTCGCCAACGGCAACACGCGCGACAGGCAGGGGCGTCTCATCACCTGCGAGCAGGGCGGCCGGCGAGTGACACGCACGGAATATGACGGCTCGATGACGGTGCTCATGGACCGCTATCAAGGCAAACGCCTCAATTCACCAAATGACGTGGTGGTGAAATCCGACAATTCGATCTGGTTCACCGATCCGCCCTTCGGCCTCCTCGGAAATTACGAGGGCCGGCGAATGAAACAGGAGCTGCCGCAGAACGTCTACCGCATCGATGGCCTCACCGGAGAGGCAACGGCGGTCGCAACCGACATTCGTGGACCGAACGGACTTGCCTTCTCGCCGGATGAGACCAAGCTCTACCTCGTCGAATCGCGCGCCACGCCCAACCGGTTGATCCTTTCCTTCGACGTCGTCGAGGGCAAGAGGCTTGCCAACCGCCAGGTTTTCATCGATGCGGGGCCGGGCACACCCGATGGTTTCCGTTGCGATGTCGACGGGAATCTGTGGTGCGGTTGGGGCATGGGGTCGGACGAGCTTGACGGCGTCGTCATCTACAATCCGCAAGGCAAGCTCATCGGGCGGATTCGCCTGCCCGAGCGATGCGCCAATGTGTGCTTCGGCGGGCCGAGGCGCAACCGCCTGTTCATGGCCGCGGGCCAGTCCCTCTATTCGCTCTACGTCAACACGCAAGGCGCGCCGGGGGGTTGACGCAGACGCGCCCCCGCGCGGCGCTCCTTCGGTGGGCGCTCGACAAAAGCTTTGTTTTCGATCCGTCGCTCCCATCTGCGGGATGTCGGAAGGTGCTCCGACGTAGTGGCTGCAAGGCGGATTTGCAGGCAAAATCCTGCGCTTGCCTCGGAACCCGCTTGCGCCGCGTTCGTTGGCTCGCGAGGAGATGCCATGACCGACGGCCCGGGTCAGACGCGTCGCGGCGCCAGGGAGAGGGCCGCGTTCTATCGGGAAAAGGCAGCGGCCTTGCGCAAGCGCGCCGCCTCGTCCTGGGACGTTACCCGAGCGACATTGATCCAGGCCGCGCAGATCTACGAAGGCATTGCGGCGAGCATTGAGGAGGCCTGGAATGAACCGCCGCCCGCCGAGAAGCCCAAAGAATAGCCGGTCCGGACCTTCAGAACATTGGCGGCGCCCGGAAGGAGGTGAACCTCCGACCCCCAGATTCGAAGAGGCCCCAAGGGGCGTGACGCTGGTCGTCCTCCACACGGCCGTCCTTGCCGACGTCGCGGAGCTCGCCGAAAGGCGTGTCTTCGCTGAGCGTGCGATGTCACACTGTTCATACTGGATATCCAACGAGGCCCCTCACGTCTTCCCCGAGATAGCAAGTCGCCTTGGAAATGGCGGATACACCCGGGCGGTTCCTGCTGGCGGTGAACAGCACGCCCGTAGCCTGGGCAGATCCGCATGGTGCGGCACTCGAATGGATCGGGGCTGAAAGGTGGACGGCGAATAGCTAGAGTCGACATTTGCCTTGTATGGCCGGATCACGCACTTGTCGCTTCGCTCAACGTTGGATTGGTTGTGTGGAGAGCGTCCATCGACTATGCGTAGCCAAACGGAGTTCTTCGCGCGCGGCGTTGCTAAACTCCTTAAGAGGATCAATGTCCTCCCCTCCCTTCTTTATGATCGCACGCAGATCACGAATCGTTTTGTTAGGCTCGAAAAAGGTGTCGATCGTTCGGTTCATGATGCGATCTGCGCATTCGACAATTCGAGGCGACGAAAAAACGCGCATCGTGCTGATCATGGCATAAAGACTGACGATATCTTGTATCCCCGGCTGGCTGCTGACAATCGCTTGACCGTATATTTTCGACGCTGAAGCGATGAACTCTTTGTACAAAGCCTCACGTTGCGCGATATCGTGCGCGACAAGCGCCGCTTTCGCCTGAGAACGTTGGCTCATCCAAGTCGTGACGCCCGTTGTCAGGCCCCCGATGACCGACCCGGCAAGGGCCGAAAGCGCAGAGATATACGCTACATCCATTTCTTGCCTTTCCCGCGCGCTACAGCGATCCGTCCCGACAATTCAACTGCCGGTGCAACAAGCAAGGAGTGTTCAACATCCATCGCGACAGTCGATCACATAATCAAGTGTACCTCGGCCCTGCGAACCAGCATCCCGACGCGATCGCTAGTTCAGTTTGGTCCGGCTTCCCATCATGACCAAGTTCTGCTTGGTCTTATCCTTGACTAGGAGGCGTGGCCTCGGACGGGTGATTCGACAGCCACGATGACGCGCGGCGTCTCGAGGAGCGATCGGATTTACCGGCAGCTCGGCTGCGGAATTGGCAATCGGTTTCGATAATTCCCCAATAGACATCCGACCCATGAGTTTCGAAAGGCCGTCCCGGCCTTGGATGTTCGCTATCGCCTGAGACGGACATCGCGCGACAAACGGCTCCAAATCGCGAGCAATGAACGAGATGCGGCGATCGTGAGCCCGGTTGTCGGCGATCCACTGATCCGCTCGCCGAGGGCAACCGGTCCTGCCGCGCCTTCCCCGCCCGAACCCACCCGGGACCCCAAGCCGCCGGAACGAAGGGTCGCACGGGCACCTGCCATCATCGTGGCGATCATCGTTGCGGCGATTGTCGGCCTATCGTTGCGGTATCTTGTGCAGCCGCAGCCGCTCATCATTCAAGGCGAGGCAGACGCCCCACGCATCAATATCGCGGCTGGGGGCGTCGGGGACCTCTTCCCCGAGTTTCAATTGCACGCAACACACCACCCAGGGGCCTACTCGGGCCCCATCGAGGCAAGTAACCACACCACCTCACGATACCTGTCGAACACCCGGCGTGAGGCACGCAGACGATTACTGGTCTTACGCATTGAGTTTATTGGCGCGCCCGGAAGGAGTTGAACCTCCGACCCCCAGATTCGAAGTCTGGTGCTCTATCCAGCTGAGCTACGGGCGCCTCCTGGGCAATATACCCCAATCATCCGGTGACGGAAATT
>Ga0213876_10002358_pt1 | contig 11114 bp, 10 predicted proteins | sample BarmaccomBMRX_R9_FD_160113 | JGI IMG/M metagenome (GOLD analysis project Ga0213876, IMG submission 160113) | Root-associated microbial communities from Barbacenia macrantha in rupestrian grasslands, the National Park of Serra do Cipo, Brazil - RX_R9 | ecosystem: Host-associated > Plants > Roots...
GCGCTCATCAATCAGGCTATTCACCAGATCGATCTTTTGCTCTACCTTAGCGGGCCTGTTAGTTCCGTCTTCGGCAAATGGCAACTGGGGGCGCGCCACAGAATCGAATCGGAAGATATCGTGAATGCGTTGCTGGCCTATGAGGCGGGTGCAACCGGCGTCATCCAAGCCTCAACGGCCTTGTGGCCCGGCTACGCGGAGCGAATAGAAATCCACGGCACGAAGGGTTCCGCCATAATCACGGGCGACCGCCTGACGGCGTGGGAGGTCCTCGACGATGAAGCCGCCAATCGGGTTGACCCCGCGCCGCTGGCCGGGAGCGCCGCCTCCGGAGCTTCCGATCCTATGGCGATCAGCCTCACGCCGTTCGAGCGCCAATTCGAAGATTTCGCTGAGGCCATTCGTACGAAACGCAATCCGCTGGTAGACGGAGTGGAAGGTTGTCGCGCCCTTGCCACGGTGCTCGCGATCTACGAATCATGTCGCGAAAATAGGTTAGCGACTATTTCTGGTCGATAAGAAACTGACGTTTTTCGAGGCTATACTTAGCTCGTAGACCGAGTTGTCTACTCAATGACTTCTCCCGTCAACCAATCCGCCCGGAAGGTGGTTGTCCAAACACAAGCCGACCACGGACAATCCTTCGAAAGAGATTCGGCGGTTCATACCAACGTCGAAGTGGTACCCGACCCGCAGCAGTTAGCGCGCCGCACAGAAGAGTTTTCCACCCGCCATCCGGAGATCTGGCGCGATCTGATGCAGGATAACGACCGCATGCGCTGGCTGCTGACGATTTTCAACTTCAGCCACTTCCTGGCGGAAGAACTCATCCGTCATCCCAAATGGATCTGGAGCATTGGCGACATCCATCGTGCCCGCAGTTTCGCCGACTACAAAGAAAATCTGGCGCTCTTTCTGGTCCAGCGCAGTGTCCAAAAGCCCACTGCTTTCGAACTCGCGCTTTTCCGCCGTAAAGAACTGCTGCGCCTGGTTGTGCGTGACGCGTTAAGCCTGGCGTCCGTTGCGGAAATCACGCAAGAGCTTTCCGACCTTGCCGATTCGCTTCTCGAATGCGCTCTCAGGGCGGTTTTTGACGAGGTCGAGTTACGCTACGGCCTGCCATTGGCCGAGAGCGATGCATCGCGTGAAGCCACTTTCGCCGTTTTGGCGCTGGGCAAGTTAGGTGGCCGCGAACTGAATTACAGCTCCGACATCGACCTGATGTTCCTGTATAGCGAGAACGGTGAAACGTCTGGTCCGCACGTGGTTACTAACAAGGAGTTTTTCAAGAAGGTCGCGAATCAACTCACCAACTTACTCTCCACTTACACAGCCGCGGGCCTTTGTTACCGCGTCGATTTGCGTCTGCGCCCCGAAGGGACATTAGGCGACGTTTGCATCCCGCTTGCTGCCGCAAAGGAGTATTATGCGCACCGAGCACGCGATTGGGAATTGCAGATGCTTATCAAAGCGCGCGTGGCGGCGGGGGATAAGGCGATTGGGCAGGCATTGCTCGATTCAGTCGAGAGCTCGATTTACGCGACCACAGTCGACTTCTCGACTATCGAGACGATGTCGGAAGCGCGCGAGCGCATCAGCGAAAAGATCGCCCGGCGCAAGCTGAAGAAGAATGACCTGGACGTGAAACTCACTCGCGGGGGTATCCGTGATATCGAGTTCCTGGTGCAGTGCATGCAGCGCTTGCACGGCAGCCGCGAAGCCACAGTGCGCTCCGGTAGTACGCTGCTCGCGCTGGCGCGTTTGCGTGAGCAGGATCTTCTCTCAGAGACCGAATATTTGCGGCTGGTAAACGCGTATCGATTTCTGCGTCATCTCGAGCATCGTCTGCAGATAGAAGATGACCGCCAGACCCACACCCTGCCTCCCAATCCCGAGGATCTGGTTCGTGTGGCGCGGCGCATGCCTGCAGGCGAGCTGCCGGCGAATGCAAATCTCACTGCCCCCGCACTATTGCTGCAGACGTTGAACCAGCATTTGGAAAACGTGCAAGGGACCTATGACCGAATCGTGCACGCGCAACGGCCGCTCTACTATTCGCCGCCGAGTCAAACCATTTCAGTAGCTGAAAGTGTTCCCTCACCAGTTACTCGCGATACGGCTCCCGTTCAACTAACTACGTCATTTGATGGACTCGCGCGCTCGGCTCCGGACCTGGCGGCGAGGTTGCAAACTCGCGCCATCGGGCATTCCGATGAGCTGCTGGCCGGTTTTCTCGAACGGCTGAAAGAACAACCTGCCTGGCTCAAACTGCTGAACGACCAGGCGCAGGTATCTGACGCTGTGGTCACTTTGTTCGAACTTAGCCCCTACTTATCGCAGCAAGTCATTCGCCGGCCGGAGTTGCTCGAAGAAGTACGCCGCGCGATTGAGTTGCCGGGTCAGACCTGGCCGTATGAAGCGCTTGCGGGTTCGCTGAATGACATCGATGGCTTGCGCCAGTTTTTCCGCCGCGAGATGTTCCGCATCCTCGTGGCGAGCGTCTGTTTGCCGGAGCCGGTCTTTCGCACGCTCGACAAAACGTCCGGCCTTGCTGAATTTCTCATCAACCGCGCATACCGGATCGCGCGCGAACAGGCAGTGGCGCATGCGCGCGCTCACGCATCAACGGAAAAGCCGTTCGCTGAACCACAAAACGAAATGATGATTGTCGCGCTGGGCCGCCTTGGCATGCGCGAGTTCGATATCAGCTCCGACGCCGATCTGCTGTTCATCATTCCCGATTCCGAATCCGTTCGCCAGCGTTTCTGGATCCGTGTGACCGAACACTTGCTCGACATTCTTTCCGCTTACTCGGGCGAGGGCGCAGTTTTGTCCATCGACACGCGCCTGCGCCCGAACGGCCGCGAAGGCATGCTGGTGCAGACCGAATCAAAGTACGTCGAATACTTTTCTACCAGCGCCCAAGCCTGGGAAGGGATCGCGTACATGAAAGCGCGTGCCGTGGCAGGTGACGCGGAACGCGCCACCAAGTTTCTGGAACATCTGCAGGAAGTCGACTGGCGCCGCTATGGGCAGGGCGGCCGGTCACGGCAGGATCTCCGTCAGATGCGCGTGCGGCTGCAGAAGGAGCAGGGCCAGGCCACTCCGCTAAAAGCGGGCGAAGGCGGTTACTACGATGCCGACTTCATCCTGATGTACCTGCGCTTGAAAGGTGCCGGCATCTTCTTCAAAGTTCTGAATACGCCCGAGCGCATCGACGTGGTCGAAAAAATGGGTCACCTCGAGCGTGCCGATGCGGCCTTTCTGGTTCGTGCAACTACTTTCTTTCGCGCTCTCGATCACGCGGTTCGCGTCGTGACTGGCCGCGCCGAAGAAAAACTCCCGACCGCACCTCTCGAACGCGAGATGGTTCGCGACTTAGTTCGGCGCTGGGCGGTCGAGCTTCCCGCGGCCCACACGATCGAAGGCGAATGGGAATACCTGCGAACCAAAACGCGGCGCCTGTTCGAGGCGGTGTTTACAGCTTAGCCGTTCCAGCTCGCGACGCTGAATGCGCGCAAACGTTCGACAAACTCAACGGGCACCCGCACGTTGCCATCGAGCCCCGTCCCCAGTGAGATGCCAGGCTTGGGAGCACCGTGGAAATCGGACCCGCCGGTGGGTAGGAGATCGAGTTCTTCTGCAAGCTGCCGATAATCGGCCTGGAATTCGGGAGGATGGTCGGAATGATAGACCTCGAGCCCAAGCAGACCCGATCGCTTCAGATCGAGCAGCACTTCACGCTCTTGCTCGCGCGGTAGACGAAGGCGAATGGGATGTGCCACGACGGGAATGCCGCCGCCAGCACGAATGATAGCGATGACTTCCGCAGTGGACAAGCTTTGGCGCTCGACATAGCTGGGTGCGTTTTGACCGAGGTAGCGCTGAAATGCATCTTCAGAATTCCGAGCGTACCCTTTGTCGACCAGGATGTGGGCGAAGTGGGCTCGTCCGGCCAGACTGCGACCGCGCGCTTCCACTTCTTCCAAAGTGATATCTACATCGCGATTTTGCAAGGCCTCGACCAAGCGACGGTTGCGGCTGCGGCGATCATCGCGCTCACCGGAAAGCCAATCGTTGAACTCGGACGAGGCGTCACCAGTTGGAAAGTAGCCCAGCACGTGAACGTACAGAGGATTCTCGACCGCCGGTAGAAACAAACGGGAGTTCAGTTCGATGCCGCGCACGAGGTCAAGTCCGGCCTCGCGTGCGATGGGCAACGCCTGTTCGTAGCCATCGAAGGTATCGTGGTCCGTGATAGAGAGCGCTGCAAGGCCGGTGCGTTTCGCCAAGGCAATCAGTTCCGAGGGTGTAAAAGAGCCGTCGGATGCTGTAGTGTGCGAGTGAAGATCGATAAAGGCCGTGACGCGATCGGCAGGTTCAGACACTAGTGGAGTTTGACTTCGGGCAAGACGAAGAATTCAAAACTTTCGCCGCAGGTATGGACCACCAGTTTACCGGCACCCAAAGATTTATCCTTGGTTCGGTTCTCAAAGAACACGGCGCCATCCGTGCTGTCACCGGGCTTCAGACGCGTGGGCGCCAGCGTGATGGCAGAGGCGGCTACGGCCGCTTTGAGACCTTTGTTGACAAACTGCGCCATGGCCGCTTCGCGACGTTTCTCATAACCGTTCGTGGAGCGAAAATTGGGCACCGCATAGATGCTGTCTTCATACAAGAGCTGAAGCTTGATGACATCCGCCGCGCTGGCCTTCTGCAGCAAGGAATAGACAACCTCGTCGGCAGAAACAGGCTGCAGAACGGTTCCATCCTGCCGGATAAAGGTGAAATCACCCGAGTGGACGGTCCAGGTCAAGAGACCACCGTTGGTGACGGTGATTTGAATGATATTGAAGTCTTTGATGTGTGGCGGCAGCGGCGCGTACATGACGGTGATGCCGTCTTTTGTTAGCGCCTCGTAGGCGAGTCCGTGAGATTCGAATTCGAGCGGCGTGGGCGGCGCTTGATTTTGCGGAGCCGCGCTAGGGGTAGGGGGCGAGGGGTCGGCGGGCTTATCGGATTTCTGATCGGGCGCGGACTTTTGATCAGGTGCAACCTGATGGGGCTGGGTTTGAGAGCTGGTGGTGGCGGCGGTGAGTAGAGCAATCAGGAAAAGGTTGCACGCCGACGCAAAGACCCCGCCCCAGAAGCGGTATTTCATCAATAAGCTCACCACCATCATAGACGCTAACTAGAAGATGCCGGTTATTGTGCCGCGGTCGCGTCACGATACCCGCTCACTCGCGACTGGCGAGCTTCGCGGTCAAATACCAGCGCAAAATTCCTTTGGGCTTTGGCGGGAAATGCTCGAGGTCAATGCGGAGAATGGCGCCTTTTTTGAAATCGACCTGAATGCCGTTCGAACCGAGCAAATAGCCGCTCAATTCGCTGAACAAAGGGTTATGGCCAACCAACAGGAGAGAGGGTTCGTCGCGATGAACGCGAATTTCGTCCCAGACTTGCTCTGCAGTGGCGCCCGGCGCGAGCGCTTTGGTGCGCAGCAGCTGATTCTTGTACTTCAGAACGTCTTGCGCCACTTCTGCTGTTTGGACTGCACGCTTCAGCGGGCTGGTGACGATCAGAGAGGGATCGAGCCCAGCGGCCGCGGCTGCTTCAAGGACCTGCCGCAGCTTGCGACGGCCATCGTTCGTCAAAGCGCGTTCTGCATCGGGTAAATGGGCGTTACCCTCTTCGGCGACACCATGCCTGAGCAAGTAAAGCTCCATGACGGGGTTTCGCCTTTCATTCTGTCATACTGGCGGCGGGTGAACGAACAAAGACAACAGCAGATTCTAGTTTCCGTAGCAGTCGCAGCGGCTGCGCTGATTCACGTCTCTATTGCGGCCAGCCAGATTTTGTTGGGTGTTGGCATCGCTCTACTGCTGATTTGGCGGCGTCGGCTGGAATTCCCGCGAATCTGGATTCCCCTGCTGGCCTTGTTCGTCTGGACCATCCTCGCGGATGCCGTCAGTCCAGATCCTTTGGGAGGGTGGCCGCAGATCAAGAAATTTTTCGACTTCCTGTTTATCCCGCTTATTTACGGCGTGTTCGTGCGCGACTTCGCGAAAGTGTTCTACCTGATTGCGGGATGGATGGTTACGGCAACGTGCTCTGGCGCCTGGGCATTGGTGCAGTACGCAGTGAAATACGATCATGCAAAGCTCACCGGCCAGGATTTCTATGTCACGTATCTGGGCCATCGAATAACTGGTTTCGAAAGTCACTGGCTGACCTTCGGCGCCTTGCAACTTGCGGTCTTATTGCTTCTGCTAGCCCAATGGTTTTTTTCCAAACCGCGCCTGCCGCACTGGGGATACCTGAACGTCTTGATCCTGGCCGCGGCTATCCTGTTGACCTGGGACCGCAGTATCTGGGTCGCAGCGGTGCCGGCGGTGTTTTATCTGGTCTGGTGTTGGAAACCGAAGTGGACGCTGGCGATTCCGGTTGTCATCGCTTTGGGTTTCTTGGTTGCGCCCTCGGGAACACGCGAACGGCTGATGTCGCTGGTGCATCCACACGGCGATACGGATTCGAATCGCTTCCGCGTCGTAACGTTTGTTACGGGCGTCGAGATGGTGAAAGCGCATCCGATTTTCGGGGTCGGGCCTGAAGAGATCAAGCGCAATTTCGACAACTATGTTCCGGCGGATGTCAAGCGACCGTTGCCGGTCGGCTATTATGGCCACCTGCACGACGTATATGTGCAGTATGCGGCCGAGCGCGGTATACCCGGGCTGCTGCTGCTGCTCGCGCTGATCGTTTTGACGGTTTACGATTGCGTGCGCGCGTTGAAACGAGTAGCCCCCGCGCGATCGCAACAGAAGTTCGTATTGCATGGAACCATCGCGGTCACTATCGGGATTCTGGTGGGTGGCTGCTTTGAGTACAACCTGGGAGATAGCGAAGTTTTGATGATGTTTGTATGCGTGATCGCTCTGGGTTACGCGGCGGTGAAAAACGTCAACCTTAGTACCGGCTAGTTTTGAATTAGAACAGGTTTGGCCGTTATCATAGAAGACGATGGGCACATTGACTCTCAACAGAACTGCGACTGAATACAAGGTCGCCGATTTAGGCCTGGCAGAATGGGGCCGCAAGGAAATACAGATCGCCGAGCACGAGATGCCGGGCTTGATGGCGATTCGCGAAAAGTACGCTACGGAAAAACCGCTGCAGGGCGTTCGCGTGACCGGATCGTTGCACATGACGATCCAGACAGCCGTCCTGATTGAGACGCTGGTGGAACTCGGTGCGAGTGTGCGCTGGGCCAGTTGCAACATTTTCTCCACGCAAGATCATGCGGCGGCGGCGATTGCAGCAGCCGGTGTGCCGGTGTTCGCGTGGAAGGGCGAGTCGCTCGAAGAATACTGGTGGTGCACGTACCAGGCGCTCAGCCATCCTGATGGTCAAGGGCCGCAACTCGTGGTGGATGATGGCGGCGATGTCACGCTGCTGATCCACAAAGGTTACGAACTCGAGCAAGGCAGCGACTGGGTCAATAGTCCTTCAGGCAGCCTGGAAGAAAAGGTGATCAAGGATCTGCTGAAGAAGATTCAGAAAGAAGATCCGCAGCGCTGGCACAAGGTCGCGAAAGAGTGGCGTGGCGTGTCGGAGGAAACGACGACCGGCGTGCATCGCCTCTACAAAATGCAGGAAGCCGGCAAGCTGCTGGTTCCGGCGATCAACGTCAATGACTCAGTGACGAAATCGAAGTTCGACAACCTGTACGGTTGCCGCGAATCGTTGGCCGATGGAATCAAGCGCGCGACGGACGTGATGGTGGCGGGCAAAGTCGCGGTGATCTGCGGTTACGGGGATGTTGGCAAGGGTTCAGCGCATTCGCTACGCGGCATGGGCGCTCGCGTGGTGGTGACCGAGATCGACCCCATCAACGCGCTGCAGGCGGCGATGGAAGGCTTCGAAGTGACAACCATCGAAGATACGCTCGGGCGCGGCGATATCTATGTCACGTGCACGGGCAACGTCGACATCATCACGTTCGAACACATGCGATACATGAAAGACCAGGCGATTGTCTGCAACATTGGCCATTTCGACAATGAGATTCAGGTGGACCGTCTCAACGAGGCGAAGGACGTGAAGCGGACCAACATCAAGCCGCAAGTGGACATGTACACGTTTGCGGATGGTCACAGCATCTTCATGCTGGCGGAAGGCCGACTGGTCAACCTGGGTTGCGCGACAGGCCACCCCAGCTTCGTCATGAGCAACAGCTTCTCGAATCAGACTCTCGCGCAACTGGATCTCTGGAAGAATCGCGATACCTATCAGATTGGCGTATACACTTTGCCGAAGAAACTGGACGAAGAGGTAGCGCGGCTGCATCTGGAGAAGATCGGCGTGAAGTTGACGACGTTGAGTGCGAAGCAGGCTGAATATCTCGGCGTGCCGGTGGAAGGACCTTACAAGGCCGATCATTATCGCTACTGAGACTCGGCTACGTTTGGCGATGCCGCCCGAGCTGCGACGATGACTTGCGGTCCTTCGTTCGAGCCTCCGCAAACATCCCTAGCTTCTTCAGTAACCGGATGAGATCAAGGCGCTCGGGGTTCGTCAGAACCACGATCGTCTCCTCCATATCGAGTGCGTGCCGGTTGAACGCGCACTCGATGAGCCGCCTCCCCTTCGCAGTCAATTCAACCAACCGGGCTCGGCGGTCGTCGGGATGGGTTGTTCTTTGGACCAGTTTTCGCGTTTCCAGCCGGTCGATCGCGGTCGTGATGGAACCGCTGGTGAGCAGAACTCGCTTTCCAATCACATTCACCGGCTGAGCGCCCTTGTGTAGCAGCACTTCCAGCACTGCGAAATCGGACAATCCCAGGCCCAGCCCGGAAACGCTGTCAATCGCGTTCTGCTCCAGCGCACGGGCAGCCTTCCATAGGATCAGCCAGACGCGCGTCGCACTCGTGTCATTATCGTCAGTTAGTTCGCGTTCCCGCGCCGCCCTGAATCTTTTGTCCATTTGAATACATCTATCTTGATATCAAGATATTCTGGCACAATCGGTCGGAACTTGCATGAGGAAATATGTCATTACGCCCCGTTAGACAGATCATTGAAACGACACCCACTATTGAAGGCGCCGGCGTTAAGCTACAGCGCGCTTTCGGGTTTGGCAAAACAAAGGATTTCGATCCCTTCCTGCTGTTCGACGACTTTCGCAACGAGAATCCGAGCGATTACCTGGCTGGCTTCCCGTGGCATCCGCACCGTGGCATCGAGACGATCACGTACGTGCTTGCGGGTACAGTCGAGCACGGCGACAGCTTGGGAAACAAAGGCAAGATGGGCGCGGGCGATGTGCAGTGGATGACCGCGGGCAGCGGCATTCTGCACCAGGAGATGCCACGCGGCGATGCTCACGGTCGCATGCACGGCTTCCAGTTGTGGGCCAATCTTCCCTCGTCATTGAAAATGACGCATCCCCGTTATCAAGACATTCCGGCGACCGCGATCCCTGAGATCACGGACGATGACGGCACCCACGTTCGTGTCATCTGCGGTGAGTTCTGGGGCAAAAAGGGACCGGTGGAAGGCGTTGCCGCCGATCCTAACTATCTGGACATTTCAGTCGCGCCGGACACGCGTAAGCGGCTCAAAATAGAAACTACTCGCAACGCGTTTGCTTACGTGTTCGCGGGCTCGGGCACATTCCGCGACGCCTCCGATCCGCAAGGGGTACTGACGGAACAGGCGCATAAACCCGACGCCGCGCCCGTCTACGACGTCAAAAATCACTCGCTGGTGCTGTTCGATCGCGGCGACGAAATCGTAGTCCAGGCGGGACCCGAAGGCATCCGGTTCCTGCTTGTCTCGGGTAAACCTATTGAAGAGCCAGTCGCATGGTATGGCCCCATTGTGATGAACACTCAAGAACAGTTGCGCCAGGCGATGGCCGATCTGCAACGCGGCACGTTCATCAAGACTCAATGACGCTGCCGATTGCAGTGCCGAAACGCAGCGCTACTCGCTTAACGAAAGAGGGGCTCTAAGCGACGTCGGCCGTGAACGACGCGAAGAATAAGCGCCTCCTCGTCTTCAAGGCAATACACAATTACGTAATCGCCGATGGCTAGGCTCCGGAATCCCGGTCCAAAATCCTCATCGCGTTGCCGTCCAATGTACGGGAAGCGAGCGATCGTGAGAAAGCGGTCGGTAATCGCGTCAATCAAACGGTTTGCAGTCTCGATGCTGCCACTTTCTTTGGCGACGTAAATCCAGATATCGTCAAGGTCCGCTTCCGCGCGTGCGCCGACGCGATGCGCCATTAGCGTGACGAGGTCGTCAGTTCCGCGAGCAGCCGCGCCCGTCCTCGCTGTTTTACTTCCCTAGCGAGCTGCTGCATTGACTCTTCCGTGATAATCCGCGCATCGTCACGGGCCAGAGAAGCTCGGGCATCGTCGAGTGTCAAAAGGAACTCAGCGCGCTCACGTTCGCGCTCCTCCCATAACGCAAGCGCCTCGTGCACGGCTTCCGCTTCGGAGTGCAGCCGTCCGCGTTCAATCGCTCGGCGGACAAAGGCCTTTTGGTCAGCAGAGAGCTGAACATCCATACTTCTCAGTTTACGAGGCATGGTGGCTGTCCGTCCTCTATTCCATCCGCAGCGCTTCGATGGGCGATATTGAACTCGCCCTAAGCGCCGGAATCAGGGCGGCGCATAACGCGGAGAGACCGAGCGCCGCAACAGAAATGCCCGTCACCACCGGGTTGAACGGATCCACGCCATAGAGCTCATGGCCGAGGAATCGCCCCACGGCGAACGCGAGCGGCAGGCCCATGAGCAACCCAATGACAATCAGTATGAACGCGCCTCGCAGGATCAACGCGATGGCATCCGCACGATCGGCGCCTAACGCCATTCTCACTCCAATCTCGTTGGTGCGGCGGCCCGCATTGTAGGCCGTCACTCCATAGAGTCCGATCGAGGCAAGCACAAGAGACAATAGTCCGAACATGGAAGTGAGACGCGCAATCAATCTCTGCTGCCGGAACACACCCGCCACCTGCTCCTTCAAACTGCGGATGGAAATGATCGGCAGCCCAGGATCTACCGCCGCAATCGTGTGACGCAACTGCGCAACGGAGACGTGAGC
>Ga0213876_10002360_pt1 | contig 11112 bp, 6 predicted proteins | sample BarmaccomBMRX_R9_FD_160113 | JGI IMG/M metagenome (GOLD analysis project Ga0213876, IMG submission 160113) | Root-associated microbial communities from Barbacenia macrantha in rupestrian grasslands, the National Park of Serra do Cipo, Brazil - RX_R9 | ecosystem: Host-associated > Plants > Roots...
ACGTACATCAAGGAGCGGCTGGAGCAGAAGTATCCCGACATGAAGCTCGTCGCGATCCAGCCGAGCGAGGGCGATCGCGACCGCGCGTTCGCCGAGACGCAGACGGTGCTCAAGGTGCACCCGAAGGTCTCGCTCATCATGGCCATCGCGGCGCCGGCGGTGCCCGGCGCGGCCGAAGCGGTGAAGCAGTCGGGGCGCACGGACGTGAAGGTCACGGGGCTGTCGCTGCCCAACATGTGCAAGCCGTACGTGAAGTCGGGCGTCATCGAGAGCATCGTGCTGTGGAACACGGTGGACCTCGGGGCGCTCGCGGTGGCGACGGCGGAGGCGCTGGCGAGTGGGCGGCTCAAGGCGGGCGATACGGAGCTGGATGCGGGGAAGCTCGGCAAGTATGCGGTGGTGGGGGACGAGGTGCGGCTGGGGCAGCCGTTCGTGTTCAACAAGAGCAACATCGACCGGTTCGACTTCTGATGGACGTCGCTGCCTGGTCGTCATCCCGGCGAAAGCCGGGATCCATCCTCGCCGCGGGCGATCGTCGACCAGAGATTGGTCCATGCCGGGTTCGTGGACTCGATGAGCGCGATCTTCCAGTCGCGTCGCCACTCCTTGAGCTGCTTCTCCCGTCGAATCGCGTCGAGCATGCGCGCATGGAGCTCGTAGTAGACCAGCATGTGGACGCCGTAGCGGCGAGTGAATCCCGGGAGGGCGTCGTTCCGATGCTGCCATGCGCGACGTACGAGGTTGCTCGTCACGCCGACGTAGAGCGTACCGCGGCACCGGCTCGCCATGATGTAGACGACGGGTTGCATGCCCGCACGAGATACGGTCGTGCCGTCACACGGTCGTCATTCGGCCGAAGGCTCGTACAGTTGCTCGCATGGACCCCGGCTTTCGCCGGGGTGACGGTTCATGCCCAAGCCTGGCCCACCGCCTCGCGCGACGCCCGCCCGTGGACGCGGTGGTGGTGGATGGGCAGCGCCGTCGACTCGGCGGGGATCTCGGCGCAGCTGCGCGAGCTCGCGGCCGCGGGGTTCGGCGGCGTCGAGGTGACGGCGATCTACGGCGTGAAGGGGGCCGAGGCGCAGTCGGTGCCGTATCTGTCGGACCGGTGGGTGGCGCTGTTGGGCCACACCGCGGCCGAGGCGCATCGGTTGGGCATGGCGGTCGACGTGCCGCCCGGGTCCGGGTGGCGCATGGGCGGGCCTAACGTGCAGGACGCCGACGTCAACGCGTCGCTGCAGGTCACGGTCGACACCGTGCGCGGCGGCGCGACGTGGGCGAAGGACCTCTCGACGCGGCGCGTGGGCGCGGTGATGGCCGTGTCCGACGCCGGGCAGACGATCGAGATCGCGCGCGGGCAGCCCGACGGCACGCTGCGGTGGACCGCGCCCGCGGGCTCGTGGACCGTGTACGTCGCCGGCACCAAGTGGTCGGGCGACAACGTGAAGCGCCCCGCGCCCGGCGGCGAGGGACGGTCGATCGACGTGTTCTCGCAGGCCGCGTCGGAGCGCTACTTCGCGGCGTTCGGGAGCCGCCTCGCGTCGCTGCCGCGCGGCGCCATGCGCGCCTACTTCCACGACTCGTTCGAGTACACCGGCGACTTCTCCCCTGCGCTGTTAGGCACCTTCGAGGAGCGCCGCGGCTACGACCTGGCGCGCGATCTGCCCGCGCTCACCGGCCACGGCGACGCGGACCGGGTGGCCCGTGTGAAGTCCGACTACCGGCAGACGCTCGACGAGATGCTGCTCGACCACTTCTCGCTGCCCCTCACCGCGTGGTCGCACGCGCACGGGAGCCTGAGCCGGCTGCAGGCGCACGGGTCGCCGGGGAACCTGCTCGACCTCTACGCCGCGGCCGACATCCCCGAGACCGAGATCTTCGGCGTGTTGGGCGGACAGGATGCCGATCCGCTCGTCGAGAAGTTCGCGTCGTCGGCGGCGCACGTGGCGGGACGGCGGCTCGCGTCGGCGGAGTCGTTCACGTGGCTCGGCGAGCACTTCACCGGCACGCTCGACGACGTGAAGCAGGCGGCCGACCAGCTCTTCCTCGTCGGCATCAACCATCTCGTCTACCACGGCACCGCGTACTCGCCGGCGAACGCCGCGTGGCCGGGCTGGGAGTTCTACGCGTCGAGCGAGTTCAATCCGCGCAACGCGACGTGGCACGACCTGCCGGCGTTCAACGCGTACGTGACGCGCGTGCAGTCCGTGCTCCAGGCGGGGCGCGCCGACGGCGACGTGCTGCTCTACTGGCCGGTGTGGGACTCGTGGCACGACCCGGCCGGCTTCCGCATGGACTTCCGCGTCCACAACCCGCCATGGCTGCACGCGAAGCCGATCGGGCCGATCGCCGAGACGCTGTGGCGGCGCGGCTGGGGCTTCGACTACGTGTCGGACCGCCAGCTCGCGGCCGACGTCGCGGCGGCGCCTAACGGGCGCGTCCAGTCGGGCGGCGCGACGTGGGGGACGATCGTCGTGCCGCGGGTCGAGCACGTGCCGCCGGAGACGATGGAGCGTCTGCTCGCGCTCGCCCGCGGCGGTGCGACGGTGCTCTTCGTCGACGCGCTGCCCGCCGACGTGCCGGGGCTCGGCCAGCTCGCCGAGCGGCGCGCGCGGCTCGAGGCGGCGAAGCGCCGCGTCGCGTTAGGCACGTCCGACTCGGCGGGCGTGCGCCGTGCGTCGGTGGGGCGCGGCCGCGTGCTCGTCGGCGGGAACATCGAGGCGCTGCTGGCCGCGGCCGGCATCGAACGCGAGACGATGGTGGACCAGGGGCTCCGCGTCATGCGCCGCGCCGGCGACGGCGGACGCACGTACTTCCTGTCGCACGCCGGCGCCGAGCCGGTCGACGGCTGGGTGCCGCTCGCCGCCAGCGCATCGTCGGCGACGATCATGGACCCGATGACGGGACGCACGGGGCTCGCGCGCGTGCGCACGCGTGGCCGCACGAGCGAGGTCTATCTGCAGCTCGCGCCCGGCGAGTCGATGATCGTGCGCACGTTCGCGCGTGCGGTCGTCGGGCCCGCGTGGTCGTACCGCGCGGCGCCGGGCGCACCGGTGGCGCTGCGTGGGCGGTGGGACGTGCAGTTCGTCGACGGCGGCCCCGCGCTGCCGCCGGCGTTCCAGAGCGACACGCTCGGCTCGTGGGCGGGCCGCGGCGATGCGGACGCGGACCGCTTCGCCGGCACCGCGCGCTACACGCTGCGCTTCGACGCGCCCGATGCCGCGCCCGACCACCTGCTGGAGCTCGGCCGCGTGGGGGAGACGGCCCGCGTGCGGCTGAACGGCCGCGTGTTAGGCACGCTGGTGGCAAGGCCGTTCCACCTCGCCACCGGCCCGCTGCGCGCGACGGGCAACGTGCTCGAGGTCGAGGTCACGAACCTCTCGGCGAACCGCATCCGCGATCTCGACATCCGCGGCGTGCCGTGGAAGATCTTCCACGACATCAACTACGTCGGCATCGACTACAAGCCGTTCGACGCGTCGAAGTGGCCGCTGCGCGCATCGGGGCTGCTCGGACCGGTGACGTTGACGCCGCTCGGCGCGCACGTGCCATGAACGTCGCGCTGTTCGTGCCGTGCTACGTCGACCAGCTCTACCCGCACGTGGCGATCGCCGCGCTCGGGCTGCTCGAGGCCTTGGGCATCACGGTGGCGGTGCCGGAGGGCGCGGCGTGCTGCGGCCAGCCGCCGGCGAACGCCGGGTTCGAGCGGCGCGCCGAGCACACCCTCGGCGCCTTCGTGTCGACGTACGCGCCCTACGACCGCGTCGTCGTCCTCTCGGGGAGCTGCGCGGTGCACGTGCGGTCGCACGCGGGATCGTTAGGCGCCGCGGGCGCGCAGGTGGCCGAGCGGACGACGGAGCTGTGCGCGTTCCTGCACGACGAGGTGGGGCTCGACGCCGTCGCTTCGTTAGGCGCGTCGTTCCCGCGGCGCGTCGCGGTGCACGTGGGCTGCCACGCGCTGCGCGGGCTCGGCCTGGCGCGCCCCACGGAGCTGCAGGGGCCGCGCTTCGACAAGGTCCGCGCGCTGTTAGGCACGGTGCAGGGGCTCACGTTCGCCGAGCTCTCGCGCCCCGACGAGTGCTGCGGCTTCGGCGGCACCTTCGCCGTCGCCGAGCCGGCGATCTCCGCGAAGATGGGACGCGACCGCCTGCGCGACTACGACGCCCACGACGCCGAAGCCGTCGTGTCGACCGACGTGTCGTGCCTCATGCACCTCGGCGGGCTCGCGGCGCGCGGGGGCGTGCGGCTGCCGATGCTGCACGTGGCGGAAGTGCTCTGGAGCGAGGAGCGAAGAGCGAACAGCGAGGAGAGCGAGCGCGTGCGTTCCTCGCTCCTCGCTCCTCGCTCCTCGCTCGGTGGTCCCTCATGACGAAACGCGCCTTCGAGCTCCCCGTCCTCCACGAGCCGCACCGCGCCGACGGTGCCGTGGATCACGCGAAGGCCGCGGCGCGGTTCACGGCCGACGAGGCGCGCACCGACTGGCATGACGGCGCGCTGTGGTGGGTGCGGGCGAAGCGCGACCTGGCGGCGGCGTCGCTCGACGAGTGGGAGGCGCTGCGCGAGCTCGCGTCGTCGATCAAGGAGCACACGCTGTCGCGGCTCGACGAGTACCTCGTGGAGTTCGAGGCCGCGGCGACGCGCAACGGCGTGACCGTGCACTGGGCGCGCGACGCGGACGAGCACAATCGCATCGTGCACGGCATCCTCGCCGAGCGCGGGGCGACGCGGCTCGTGAAGAGCAAGTCGATGCTCACCGAGGAGTGCGGGCTCAATCCGTACCTCCAGGCGCGCGGCATCGAGGTGATCGACACGGACCTCGGCGAGCGCATCGTGCAGCTGCGCGGCGAGGCGCCGAGCCACATCGTGCTGCCGGCGATCCACCTGAAGAAGGAAGAGGTGGGCGACACGTTCCACGATCATCTCGGCACGCCCGCCGGCCTCGCCGATCCGACCGCGCTCACGCAGGCCGCGCGCGAGCACCTGCGCGCGAAGTTCCTCGCCGCCGACGCGGCGCTCACGGGCGTCAACTTCGCGATCGCCGAGACGGGCGGGCTGGTGGTGTGCACGAACGAGGGGAACGCGGACCTCGGCATGGCGCTCGCGCCGGTGCACGTCGCATCGTTAGGCATCGAGAAGCTCATCCCGCGCGCGTCGGATCTCGGCGTGTTCCTGCGGCTGCTCACGCGCAGCGCGACGGGGCAGCCGGTGACCGTCTACAGCTCGCACGTGCACCGGCCACGCGCGGGGCAGGCGCTGCACGTCGTGCTCGTCGACAACGGACGCAGCACGCAGCTCGCGCGCGAAGGGTTCTGGCGGTCGCTCAAGTGCATCCGCTGCGGCGCGTGCATGAACACCTGCCCGATCTATCGACGCTCCGGTGGCCACAGCTACGGCTCCACGGTGCCCGGCCCCATCGGCTCGGTGCTGACGCCGGGGCTCGACCTGGAGCGCTATGCGTCGCTGCCGTTCGCGTCGACGCTGTGCGGGTCGTGCACGGCGGTGTGCCCCGTGAAGATCGACCTCGACGCGCAGCTCTATCGATGGCGGCAGCTCGTCACCGCGGCGGGACATGCGTCCACCGGCAAGGCGATCGCGATGCGCGGTGCAGGCCTGGTGCTCGCGCGACCGTGGCTCGTGCGCGCGTTGGGCGCCGCCGCGCGCGGTGCGATGCGCGTGGTGCCGCGGCGCGTCATGCGCGTGGCCGCCGGCGCGTGGGGGCGCGCGCGCGACCTGCCGCCGGCGCCGCCGCAGAGCTTCCGCGCCTGGTATCGCGCCAACCGCTCCGACCGATCGTGACGACCGCCCGCGACGCCATCCTCGCCGCCGTGCGCGCAGCGCGCCCCGCTGCCACGCCGCTCCCCGACGTGCGCGCGGCCGCCGCCGCGTTCGTGCACCCCGACGGCGACGTGTCGCACCGGTTCGCCGAGGTGGCGCGCGCCGGCGGAGCGCACGTGGTCGAGGGCGCGCGCGTCGACGTCGCGCGGCTGGTGCGCGAGGCGTATCCCGACGCCGCGCGCATCGTGTCGATGCTGCGGGACGTCGCGGGCACGGCACCGATGCCGGCCGATCCGCACACCCTCGCCGACACGGAGCTCTTCGTCTGCGAGGGGGTGCTCGGCGTCGCCGAGAACGGGGCCATCTGGCTGCCGCAGTCGCGGCTCGGCGAGCGGGCGGCGCTGTGGCTCGCGACCCACGTCGCCGTGGTGCTTCACCGCGCGTCGATCGTGCCGCACATGCACGCCGCCTATGAGGCGATCGACGTGTCTGTCGAGCCGTTCGGCGCGTTCGTCGCCGGTCCGTCGAAGACCGCCGACATCGAGCAGTCGCTCGTCGTCGGCGCGCACGGCCCGAAGGGACTCACCGTCGTGCTGGTGAGCGACTGAGCCGGTTCAACGCGCGGCGGTCGCGGGCCGTGTCCATCGTCGGGACGCCGAACATATTACGCGGAGCCCGATCCTCTCCCCGCTTCCACGTCTTCGCATGACCCGCAGGAGCGTCGTTCTCCCTCTCGCCGCCGTCGTGCTGCTCGGCGGCTGTCGCAAGCCCGCGACGATGTCGGCCGCTGCCGCGCCCGCACCCATGCCGGCGAGCGCGCCGGCCGCGGCGGTCGCAGCCGCGCCCGCGACCCCGCCGGCGCGCACCGCCGACACGGTCGACGGCAAGACCGTCACGCCCGTGCTGGCGCCCGACGTCGCGCTGACGCGCTTCCGGCTGGCCGACGGCTATCGCATCGAGCTCGTGGCCGCGGAGCCGCTCGTGCAGGACCCCATCGCGATCGACTTCGACGCCGACGGGCGCATGTACGTCGTCGAGATGCGCGGCTACATGCCCAACCTCGAGGGGAAGGGGGAAGACCAACCGGTCGGACGCATCGTCGTGCTCGAGGACACCGACGACGACGGCAAGATGGACAAGAAGACCGTCTTCCTCGACGGGCTCGTGATGCCGCGCGCGGTGCGCGTGCTGGAGCACGGCGTGCTCGTGGCGACGACGCCCAACCTGTGGATCGCGCGCGACACGACCGGCGACCTCGTGGCCGACACGAAGACGCTCGTGCGCAGCGACTACGGCACGCTGCAGTCGAACCCCGAGCACAACGCCAACACGCCGCTGTGGGGGATCGACAACTGGCTCCACAACGCGAACTACGAGGGCGAGCTGCGGCTGAAGGCCGACGGCACGTTCGAGTACCGCAAGACGCCGTCGTTAGGCCAGTGGGGCGTGACGATGGACGACGTCGGGCGCTACTACCGCAACAGCAACGAGGATCCGCTGCACGCGGACGTCGTCGACGAGCACTACGCGGCGCGCGACGCGTCGCCGCCCAACCAGCGCGGCGCGTACGAGGCGCTGACGCGCAACATCCCCGTGTGGCCCGGGCACAAGACGCCCGCCGTCAACCGCGGCTACCGCGAGGAGACGCTGCGCACCGCGGACAGCACGCTCGCCCACTACACGTCGGCCGGCAGCCCCACGGTGTACACGGGCGACCGGCTGCCGGCGGAGCTGCGCGGCAACGTGTTCGTCACCGAGCCGGCCGGGAACCTCGTCGGCCGCTTCATCGTCAGCGACGCGCCCAACGGCTTGCTCGCCGGGCGCACGGCGTACGACCACGCCGAGTTCCTGACGTCGACCGACGAGCGGTTCCGCCCCGTGAACCTCGCCACCGCGCCCGACGGCACGCTGTACGTCGTCGACATGTACCGCGGCATCATCCAGCACCGCACCTACATCACCGGCTACCTGGAGCAGAAGATCAAGGAGCGCGGGATGGAGCAGCCGATCGGGCTCGGTCGCATCTACCGCATCGTGCACACGACGACGCGGCGCGGCGAGCGCCCGCGGTTGGGCAGCGCGACGCCGGCGCAGCTCGTGGCGACGCTGTCGCACCCGAACGGTTGGTGGCGCATGACCGCCCAACGGCTGCTCGTCGAGCGGCACCTCACGGCGGCCGCGCCGGCGCTGCGCGACCTGCTCCACACGTCGACCGACGCCCGGGCGCGGCTGCACGCCCTGTGGACGCTCGACGGGCTCGGCGAGGCCGACGCGGCGACGGTGCAGGGCGCACTCGGCGACGCGTCGCCCGACGTGCGCGCGGCGGCGGTGCGCGTCGCCGAGCCGCGGCTGGCGGCGGGCGACGCCGCGACCGAGGCCGCGGTGATGCGCCTGACGAGCGACGACGCGCCGGTCGTCAGGCGCCAGCTCGCGGCGTCGTTGGGCGAGCTCCCCGCGTCGCGGCGCGAGGCGGCGCTGGCGCAGGTCGTCGCGCGCCACGGCGACGACCCGCTCGTCGCGGACCTCGTCGTCAGCGGGCTCGCCGGGCGCCAGGCCGCGTTCCTCGACCGCGTGCTGGCCGGCACGGGCACGCCTAACGCGACGGTGCAGGCGCTCGCCGCGTCGGTGATGCGCACGCGCGACCCGGCGGCCGTGCAGCGGCTGCTCGCGCACGTCGGCGACGCGCGGCGCGCGCGCTGGCAGCAGGTCGCGCTGCTCGCGGGCGCGAACGTGCGCGGGCGCCGTCGCGGGCCGCCGTCCGACGCGTCGCCCGCGGAGGTGGGCGGCGGCGGCCCGCCGGCCGGCGCGATGACCGCGCTCGCGCTCACGGCGCGTCCCGCGGCGCTCATCGCCGCGTCGACGAGCGCCGACAGCGCGATCGCCGGCCCGGCGCGTGACATCGCCGCGTCGCTCACGTGGCCGGGCAAGGCGGCGGCCGAAGGGCCGAAGGTCGCGCCGCTCACGCCCGCCGAGCAGCAGCGCTTCGCCGCCGGCCGCACGCAGTACGCCGGGTCGTGCCAGGGGTGCCATCAGGCGGGGGGCACGGGGCTGCCCGGCGTCGCCAAGCCGCTCGTCGGGTCGAAGTGGGCGTTAGGCACGCCGCAGCGGCTCGTGCGCATCGTGCTGCACGGCAAGGAGGGCGACATGCTCATGCCCCCCGTCGGCGCGTCGCTCACCGACGAGCAGATCGCCAACGTGCTCACCTACGTGCGCCGCTCGTGGGGCAACGCCGCCTCGGCGATCGACCCGGCCACCGTGAAGGAGATCCGCGGCGCGACGATGGGGCGGTCGAAGGCGTGGACGGAGGCGGAGCTGGCGAAGGTCAGCCGATAGACTGTCGTCCTGAGCGCAGCGAAGGACCTGCTGTGCGACACGTGTGACATGCAACGCAGGGAAGCCTCTCTTCGCACGCGGTCCAAACGGATCGCCGAGTAGATCCTTCGCTCCGCTCAGGATGACCATTCGACGCTCGTTCGCCCTCCTCGCGCTTGGCACGTTAGGCACCACCGCCGCCGGCGCGCAGCCGCGCGTGTTCCGCGCCACGTCGCCCGACGGCGCGACGCAGATCGCCGTCACGGTCGGCCAGCGCGTGACCTACGCGGTGACGCACAAGGGCGCCCCGCTCGTCGCCGAGTCGCCGATCTCGATGACCGTCGACGGCGGCCGCGTGCTGGGGCGCGGCGCCGTGGTCGCCGGCTCGCGCGCGCGCCAGGTGCGCGACTCGATCCGCCCCGTCGTCGCGGTGAAGAACGCCGTGGTGCCCGATCGCTACGACGAGGTGCACGTCGACTTCCGCGGCGGCTACGCGCTCGAGGCGCGCGCCTACGACGACGGCGTCGCGTGGCGCTGGGTCGCGGCGTTGGGCGACAGCGTGACCGTGGCCGACGAGGAGGCGACGTTCCGCATCGTCGGCGACGCACAGGGCGTCGTGGGGCTCGACTCGACGTTCATGACGCACTACGAGCCCCTGTACCGGCGCGTGCGCCTCGACAGCCTGCGCGGCGGGCGCATGGCGCTGCTGCCGGCGCTCGTCGCGACCGAGCGCGGGCCGCGCGTCGCGATCACCGAGTCGTCGCTCGAGGACTATCCCGGCTTCTACCTCGTGAGCGGCGACTCGGCGGGGACGCTCGTCGCCACGTTTCCGCGCGCCGCGAAGGCCGAGCGGGCGCGGAACGATAGAGACGTGCTGGTGACCGAGCGCGAGGCGTGGCTCGCGCGCACGAGCGGCCGGCGCGCGTTCCCGTGGCGCGCGCTCGTCGTCGCCGACGAGGACCGCGGGCTGCTGGAGAGCGAGATGGTGTATCGCCTGTCGCCCGCCCAACGGCTGACCGACGTCTCGTGGATCCGGCCCGGCAAGGTGAGCTGGGACTGGTGGAACGCGCTCAACGTGCGCGACGTCCCGTTCCGCGCCGGCGTCAACACCGAGACGTACAAGTACTACGTCGACTTCGCGTCGAAGTGCGGGCTGCCCTACGTCATCCTCGACGAGGGGTGGTACAAGCTCGGCGACCTGCTCACGCAGGCGCCCGGGGTCGACGTGCCGGCCATCGTGCAGTACGCGACGTCGAAGAACGTGGGCGTGATCCTGTGGGCGATCTGGCACACGCTCGACGATCAGATGGTGCCGGCGATGGACCGCTTCCAGCAGTGGGGCGTGAAGGGCATCAAGGTCGACTTCATGCAGCGCGACGACCAGAAGGTCGTGAACTTCTACTGGCGCACCGCGCAGGAAGCGGCGAAGCGCCACCTGATGCTCGACTTTCACGGCGCGCACAAGCCGGCGGGGCTGAGCCGCGCGTGGCCCAACGTCATCACGTACGAGGGCGTGCACGGCCTGGAGAACGACAAGTGGGGCTCGACGACGCCGGAGCACGACGTGACGCTGCCGTTCACGCGCATGCTCGCCGGCCCCATGGACTACACGCCGGGCGCGATGATCAACGCGCAGCCGCGCGCGTTCCGCTCCGTCTTCGACCACCCGATGAGCATGGGCACGCGCGCCCACCAGCTCGCGATGTACGTCGTCTACGAGAGCCCGCTGCAGATGCTCGCCGACAGCCCGTCGGAGTACCTGCGCGAGCCGGAGGCGATGGAGTATCTCGCCGCGGTGCCGACGACGTGGGACGAGACCCGCGCGCTCGACGGCCGCGTGACGGAGTACGTGCTCGTCGCACGCCGCAAGGGGAACGAGTGGTGGGTCGGCGGCATGTCGGGCACGCAGGCGCGTACGCTCTCGCTCGACCTCTCCTTCCTCGGCGACGGCGCCTACACCATGGACGCCTGGGAGGACGGACCCAACGCCGACCGCAACGGCATGGACTTCCGCAGGACGACGCG
>Ga0213876_10002361_pt1 | contig 11107 bp, 9 predicted proteins | sample BarmaccomBMRX_R9_FD_160113 | JGI IMG/M metagenome (GOLD analysis project Ga0213876, IMG submission 160113) | Root-associated microbial communities from Barbacenia macrantha in rupestrian grasslands, the National Park of Serra do Cipo, Brazil - RX_R9 | ecosystem: Host-associated > Plants > Roots...
GGCAGCCCTTCGTCGGCGGCCGTTAGCGGCCTCGATAGCCTTTCCAGGCCCATTCAAAGGCTTCCGGCATGGTCTGCATCTCCACCGGCCGGCTGACATGGGCGACATCATCAGCAAAGACGAATTGGTACGGGTAGCCCTTGGCAGCCAGTACTTCGGCCATATGCCGGTTGGCGATCACCCAGTTGCGCTTGTTCTCTTCCGGTGTCTGATAGCCATTGTCATGCTCACCCACTTCCATCCAAATGCGCATGGGCTTGCGTGGCGTGTTGGGGATGAAATGCTCGTGATATTCCCAGGCGCCATCAGGCGCGGCATTGGGATCGCGTCTTAAAGCAACAAAAGTGCCTGAATAGGAGATGATGCGGCGGTAGAGCTCAGGATGAAACCACGCCATGGCGATCGCGGCAGCCGAACCCGAACTTTCGCCGAAGGCGGCCCGACCTTCCGGATCGGTGGTGAAAATGATGCCATAGTCCTTGGCGATCCTGGGCAGCACCTCTTTTTCAATGAACTGGGTATAACGATCGGAGACGGCATCATATTCGATACTGCGTTCGGGGCCGGGACCCGGGTCTATCATGATGGCCACCATAGCGGGGACCCGATGCTGGACGATCAGATTATCCAGCATGGTAGGAATGTAAGGAAGGTCGGGACGGTTGGGCAGGCCGCCGCCATACCAATGTACGCCGTCTTGTACCACGATAAAGGGCGCCGGCGTGCCGGCGCGATAGCCGAACGGAATATAGACCACAACAGGCCGCTTGTAGGGCGCAGGTTTGCCGTCGGCGCCGTTGGTGGTCGGATAGATTTTGCTGTCATCCGAATTCATCTCAAAGCGGACAACATGGCCTTTGGGCACATTCGGCTTTTCGGTAAAAACCGGATCGGGCGCATAAGGCGGTGCAATATGAAAATTCCCGTCGCGGTTAAGGGCGAGCGGTACCAACGGCGAGCCGTTCGGTGCACCCGCCGCTGTAGTGGCCGGCGCGTTGGGCGCAGCAGCCGTGCAGGCCGCGATGAGCATTGCTAAAGCTGCGCAGGGCGCAAGTTTATGAAGTCTCATCCGTGTCCTGTCCGATCATCATTTGCTGTTTCCTCCGATGGGAAGGCTGACGGGTTGCAGGCCGGATTGTGATTTGGGTTTGGTTGCGGCTGTGGTGGTGGCGCCGCCACGGGCGTTCTGGAAGGGGAAGCTTTTGACCACATTGATGATGACGCTGTTGAAGCTGTCACCCTCGGCCTTGACCTGGGCAACGATCTGCTCGATTGCCGGGCGGTCGGTGCCCTGAATGCCCCGGCCCAGCGCATAGGACAGGACCTTGCGCACCACCGCGTGGCGGAAATCATCCTTGCGGCTTTCCAGCACCTGACGGAACTCGGCCGGGGTGGTGAACTTGGTGCCGTTGATCTCGCCGGAAACGTCAATCGGGATGCCGTTCTCCTGGCTGCGCCAGGAACCATCGCCGGCGTAGTTCTCCAGGGCAAAGCCGTAAGGCTCCATGCGGGCATGGCAGCCGGCGCAGATCGGGTTGGTGCGGTGCTGCTCGAATATCTGGCGGGTGGTGCCGGTGAGGGGGTGGTTGTCGTCCACCTTCAGGGGCGGCACATCCGGCGGGGGCGGCGGGATGCGCTGATTGAACAGGTTCTCCAGGATGTATTTGCCGCGCACCACCGGGGAGGTGCGCAGGCCCGTGCCCAGCGGCTTGGAGGTCAGGGTCATGATCGAGGCCTGGGTGATCACCCCAAAGCGCTGCTTGGGATCAAGCTGGACCTTCTGGAACTCGTCACCGCTGACCCCTGAGATGCCATAGAGCTTGGCCAGCCGGCCATCCACGAAGCTGTAATCGCCGTCAATCATGTCAGTGATGGGCCGGTTGTTGGCGACGATATAATTGAAGAAATGCTCGGTCTCGCCCTTCATGGAGGCGGCAAGGGCCTTGTCGAGATTGGGGGTCTGTTCAAGCCCGCGAATCTCAAGCCACTGGCCCATAAAGTCCTTGGTCAGGGAAATCGCCTTGGGGTCCTTGAGCATACGGGCGATTTGGGCATCCAGGTTCTGGCGCAGGGTGCCGGCTTTGGCCTGGGCGAACAGCTCATTGTCCGGCATCGTGCTCCAGAGAAAATAGGAGAGCCGCGAGGCAAGCTGATACTCGGTCAGGGCATAGACCTTGCCGCTGCCATCAGCTTGCGGGTCCTCTTCCAGACGGAACAGAAAATTCGGCGACATCAATGCCGCGCGGATGGCGAGCGCGGTCGCTTCGGACATGGATTCACCGGCATGGGCAAAGGAAAGGGCGGCGAATTTCATGACGCCGTCCACTTCTTCCTTGGTGACGGGTCGGCGCCAGGCCCGCGGCAGGAAAGCTTCGATATTGATCCTTACCTTGGCCTGGCTGTTGGCGAAGTCGGCCTTGAACTCCTTGCTGGCGTCCAGAATCTTCTGGGCTGGGACCTCAGACAGCACACCGCGCTCCTCGTTCGTCGGCTTGAAGGAGCGATGGACAGAGTTTTCCGCTGCCTCGAGATAATGTTCGACCAGCACGGGTGAGATGGTGAGGGTGTCGCTGTTGTTGTCGAAGCCGTCGCCACGTTCATCGGCAGGGAAGTCGGCGGTTGGATCGTAGCTCGCCGGCAGATAGAGCAGTTCGCGAATGGTATTGGCGTATTCGCGATTGTTGAGCCGATGCACAATCACCGGCCCCGGATCGGGCTTGCCGCCGATGCTCAGCACATCATTGGCAATCCAGTCGGTGAGCAGCTTGCGCTCGCCTTCGCTGGGGCGGTTCTTGACCGAGGCGGGGGGCATCAGATCGCCCTTCACCATGGTGGACACCTTGTCCCAGAACTCATCATTGCTCGCCATGCGGCTCCTGGCATCATCCTCATCTTTGAACTTGAGCATGATGTCGCCCTTGGGCTGGGCGCCCGAATGACAACCGACACAGTATTTGTTGAAGACCGGCGCAATGTCGGAATCGAATTTGGGGTGGCCAGCCGGCGTGCTAGTTGCCGTTACGGAAGGTTCTGAAGTGGCGGCGAGAGCATAGAGAACCGCGCCTTGCAACAAGGCGCCGCTCAAAGCCAGCAATATGGCCTTGCGGTTCATCTGCGTCGCCTCCCCGAGGCCTGGGCCTTTGCCATATTTGTCTGAGTTATTCCTATATGGCTTTTCCCGGTCTCGCAATCCTTCCACACGGCCTCCGGGGACCGGTCAGTCGTCTTTGGCGGCCACGATCATGTCGGCAGCGTCCAGCGCAACCTGCATCGCCTGGCGGTTGTCCGTTATGGCCAGGCCGGATTTCAGCTTTTCCACCGCTTCCTGGAACCTGGCTTTTTTCGCAGGATCAGCGGTATCGGGAATAACACCGTTTCCGGTGGCGGCGCACGGATTGGGCGCGGCGGCACTGAAGCCGTCCGCCTTCGGGCCGACCAGGCAGTTGATGGCGCTCTGCATGCGCTGATGAATGTCCTCGATACGGAAAATATTCCGCGAGCCGGAACGGGCAACGGTCTGGGCGGCGCTGATTTCCACGGGCAGATCAACTGCAAGAGCAGGCAGCGGCAGCAACAGAAAAGCGCCCACCAGAGAACAACTCTTTACCATATCAATCCTCACCAAAATGAACCGGATCAGCGCGCCTTGACGGCCAGCACATCCATACGAAGCACTTGTCCGTTAGGCGGCTTGCTTGCAACATCGTCTAAAATCTGCTGCCGATCCGACCTGCCCTTCGCCCCATTGTCAATCTCCCGATCATTGCTGTCCACTGTCTGAATCAGCACTTTTGCACCCGCCGCAACCGGGATCGTGACCTGAAAATCCTCTTTGTAGATGGTGTGCGAGACGCGCGGATAATTGTTTAGGGTGTAACTTGCCGCCGGCGAAGAGACATCAATATGCCATTGCGAATAGTCGGTGCTCTTATCCTCACCGCCAACGACAAACCAGGGATTGGCCGCATCGGGCGCCTTGCCGCCCTCGATGCGGGTCGGCTCGAAAAGTCCTCGCACGCGTAAGGTCACGTCATAAACAACGCCGGGGCGGCCGCCAAAGGTAAAGCTCTTTTCGTGGGTGTGCGCATGGAGACAAGTGTCCGGTTGCTCGACATTCTCGCCCATGCATTCATCGTGAATAAACAGTCCCCGGAATCCACCGGCAGGGTCGTCCTGGGCAAGCACGGCACCGGCCGCCATCACACCTGCCAGCAAGAACACATTTCGTCTCATGACATCACCTTTTGTCCCCGCGGCACTCAACGCCGCGGCTGATCGAAAGACAGATTGCGGCTGAAGAACGGCATCACAAAATCCTGGAAGCGGAAGGCTACATTGCTGGTGTGCGTGCCGGGATAGATGGTGAAGCTATTGGGCACGCCATAGATGTCGAGCAGATCATGCAGTTTGCCCGCATCCACCTTAAGCCCGTCCTGGTCCCCCACATCCATGGCGATGGCACGATATTGCTTAAGGTTCTGGACATACTGGTCCACAAAAGCCAGCGGCGCATTGGCTGCCCATTTCGCCAGCACTGCGTCACGGTCTGCTCCGACCGGCAGGTCAAGATACAGCGGCGGTTTTTTCGGATTGGGCGACCAGGCGGCGGCACTGGCGAGCTGCGCGCGCAGACCAAAGGGCAGCTTTTCGGCATCGGCTGGGGTCTTGACCGCAGCAAGCGGATCTTCCGCCGGCGCAGTTCCGGCCGGTGCGCCGGGTGGTCCGCCCGCGCCGCGCGCCGACATGCAGCATGGGCTCATAATGTAAAGGGCGCCAAAGACTTCCGGATGTTTCATACCGATGCGGCTGGCGCCATAGCCCCCCATGGAATGGCCAACCAGGCCCCGACTGTTGCGGTCTGCAATGGTGCGGTAATGCGCGTCCATGTAGGCGACCACGTCACGGGAGACATAATCCTCGAAATTTCCGGTGGTGATGGAGTTGGAATACATAGACCCGTTGTGAACGGTCTTGGCGTCCGGCAGCACCACGATCATCTCGCGCACCCCCTTGGCGAAGGCTCCTTCCACGGTCTGGGGCACGCGAATTTCCTGCGTCCATTGCTCGGCCCCGATGGAGTAGCCGTGCAGGGCATAAACTACAGGATAACGGCGGCTGGTATCCGCGGCATAACCGGGCGGCAGGATGATCACGGCGTCGCGGTCCACCGCATCGCCTTCCAGGTTGCCTTCCAGCGCCCTGCCGTGAATTTTGACGTGTTCAACGATGGTTGGCTTGGCACCCGACACCGGATCAGGCCGGTTGGTGCCGACCTGACTGGAAACCGGACTGGCCGCCAGCGCCAGGCAAAGGATTGCCCCCGCGCGCCTCAGCATCGTCTTGGGCATGTTTTGCTCCCCGGCTTATGGTTATCGGCCGAGGGCAATTTGTCAGACAAAACTGGAAAAGGCCAGAAGCGGGGAGCTTTTGCAAACGATAGCGAAACACTAGCGCGGCAGGAGCCTGCAAACGCCGAATGTAGCGCCTTCGCGCTTGGGCGCGATCAGTTGCGGTACTGCTGCACCCGGGTTGCCCTAAGTCCCGCCAGACCGAAGCGGTCAATGGCGTGTTGCCAGGCGAGGAATTCTTCCACCGTCAGCGTATAGCGCCTGCAGGCATCGTCCAGGCTGAGCAGGCCGCCGCGCACGGCGGCAACCACTTCGGCCTTGCGGCGGATCACCCAGCGGCGTGTGGAGGGCGGCGGCAGATCGGCGAGCGTCAGCGGGCTGCCATCCGGTCCGATGACATAGCTGACCCGTCCCTTGCGCTCTTCGAGCATCTAGAAAACTCCCAACACAACCACGGCGAAATCTAAGCGCTGCGGCACTAAGAAAGGGCCAAGAACCGTGGTAAACAAACTCATAAACGCTTTCCTCGAATGTGTCGGAAAAGCCCGTTTCATGGGGCTTTTCCGCTCACATCAGCTGGTCGGCAATTGTTCCAGTTGCTGCAGCATCTGGTCCACGGTGGTGATGATGCGAGCTGAGGCGGAATAGGCTCGCTGGGTGGTAATCAACGTGGTGAACTCGGTGGCGAGATCAACCGTAGAACCTTCCAGCGATTGCGAGGCGACGCTGCCGGCCGAGCCGGAGTCGGCGACGTTGATGTTGGCGGCACCGGAAGCCTTGGTGGCCATATAGGCGTTGCCGGACATCGGGCCCAAGCCGTCGGGATTGGCGAAGGTCGCCAGCGGCACCTTGTAAACGTCCTGTGCCAGCCCGTTGGAGAATTGCGCCGTCACGGTGCCGTCCTTGGCGACGGTGACGCCGGTGACGGTACCGAAGGGTGAGCCGTCCACCGTCGAGGCATTCATGGTCGAAGTCGAGTCATATTGGGTGACGCCACCGGTGCCGCCCACTGTACCCAGGTTGATGGTGATACTTTGGGCCGCCAAGCCCGTTGTCGCGGCCCAGGGAATGTTCAGCGTAATATTTCCGGTGGGCGTGGCAATGGCGGTGTCGGCATTGGCCAGCGAGCCGTCACTGTTGAAGCTCATGGTACCGGAGTAAAGCGAGCCGCTGGTGGAGACATTGGCGGCGTTGCCGGCATAGGTGACTTCGTAGTTCCAGGTGTTGGCGGCACTCTTGATGAAAGAGAAAGTTAAAGGCTGGCTGCCGCCCTGGCTGTCATAGACATTGACCGTGCGCTGGAATTCCGGCGGCACGTTGCCGGCCGCCATATCGCCCGCGCTATAGGGGCTGACGATTGCTTCGCTGGACTGCAAATTAGCCTGGATGCCAAGATTGTCTGTGGCCTGCGCCTTGCCGGACACGCTGGAGATATTGATCAGCGTCAGATTGCCCGTATCGGTAGGAACCTTGCCCTGGCTGTCCAGAGCCCAGCCGCGCAGATAAAGCCCGGCAGCATTGACCAGATTGCCGTCAGTATCGGGGCGGAAGCTGCCGGCGCGGGTATATTCCAACACCGACGAAGTGGTGTTGGGCGAAACCACGAAGAAGCCGTTGCCCGAAATTGACAGATCGGTGGACGAGGAGGTGGTGATGGGAAGGCCCTGCGCCGTCACATCCTGGCCGATCACGGCGGTGACACCGGCGGCGGCGCCGCCCTCGCTACCGGCGGAGTTCAGGAAGGTTGAGAAGTTGCTGGTCGCCTGCTTGTAACCCACGGTGTTGACGTTGGCGATGTTGGAGGAAGTCGCCGAAAGGGCCGCGCTGTTGGCGGAAAGGCCGGCGACACCGATATTGAGAGAACCAAAAAGAGACATTGCTTCATTCCTTCAGGGAATTTTGGGCTTCGCCCGCTATTCCATCCGAGTGGCGCCGTTTCTCGGCGCCGTTGTTTGTTGAGTTCAGTTTCCGATTGCCCCGATATCCCCGAGGCCGATTTCCATGTTTCCGATGACAAATTGCGGCGTGCCGCTGGTGAGGTCGATCTGCCCGACCTTGCCGGCGCTGACGACGCTGGTGGTAAGCTTGTTGCCGGCGCTGTCAGTGGCGGCGATGCTGAGCTTGTAGGTGCCGTCCGGCTGAACATTGCCGTTATTGTCCTTGCCGTCCCAGGCGAAGGCATGGCTGCCCGAAGCGGTTTCCGCCGGGCCGGTGAAGACCACGCGGCCGGCGCTGTTGGTGACGATGAGGTTGGCGCTGGCGGCGGTGGACCCCAGGGTATAAGTCCAGTTGGCGGCGCCATCAGTCAGCGAGGCTTGGCCGTTTGTCACCGATACCGTCTTGCCTAGATAGGAACTGGCATAGGTGCCGGCTTGGTTGCTGCCTTGGGCAATCAGGCTTTTGAGATTGGTATTGGTGTCAATCTGCTGCTCGACCTGGCTGTACATCACCAGTTGCTGGGTGAACTGGTTGGAATCCATCGGCGAAGTGGGATCCTGGTTCTTGAGCTGGGTGGTCAAGAGGGTCAGGAAGGTGGAGAAGTTGCTCGACAGTTGCGCCATCGCGCTTGTGCCGGCAGCGCCGGCGGTAGGTGTAGGCGTTGTGCTGGTGACAGGCGTGGTCATGGCGGTTATACCCTGATGTCCAAAAGGCCCAGCCCGTTGCGGGCGTAGGTGCTTGCGGCCGTGTGGGCAGTTTCAGCTTGCGGTGCGGTGAAGCTCATCCGCGTGCCCCGTACAGGCGCCGTGGCCTGTTCCTGTCCGGCATGGCCGCCCTGCTGGCGCAGGGAGAAGTTGAGACCATCCGGATTGACGTCCAGACCGGCTTCACGCAGGGCACGCGTCAGAGCCGGGGCATCCTTCTGCAAAAGATCCAGTGTCTGGGGCTGGTCGGCGGAAAGATGGGCTTCGGCCTTGCCGGTGGCGTCAATAGAAAGGCGTACTTCCACCCGGCCCAGTTCCGGTGGATCAAGGCGGATATCGAACTGCTTGGCGCCGGATTGCGAGCGGGTGGCGATGTCCACCGCCAGGCCGTGCAGATTAGGCGCCGGATGGGGCAAGGGCGCAGGCAACGAAGATGCCGAAGCCGCGATCGGGCCGCTGCTGTTGGCAGTGATTGGTGCCGGCCCGTTTGCGGCCAGCAAATCCGGCTGTGCTGCGCTGTGCGTAGTGGGCGCCTGCTGGGCGGCAGACGCTTGCGGTTGACCGCGCACATCGGCCGGCAATTGATCCACCGGTTTGGTGTCGCCTTGTTTGGCATCGCCATCGGTGTTGGTGAAGGCTTGCGGCTGTTGGATGTTCGCGGTGGCGGTGTTGCCGGCAGCAGGCTTGGCGCCATCCAGCATTTTCTTGAAGTCGGTGCCGTACTTGGCGGCTTTGGCGGCAGCAGGCTTATCCTCAGGCGAAGCCTGGGGCGCGGTGGCCGTAACGTCGGGATCTGTTTCTTCTATATCGCTGTCGGTTTGTGCATTGGCCGCAGTCTGTGGCGCGGTAGCGGGCGGCGTTCCAGCCGGACTTGCGCCTTGCTGGGCGGGGGCGCCCACATTCGCATCCGCCGTGGGAACGGCGTTAGTATTCTTTGGCAGGCACGGTCCCTGGGGTGCGGTGACATTAGAGGTGGGCGCGACGCCCGTGTCGCCGGACTTGTTCGGCACCGGAGGCTGCAGCGCGGACAGGTTTGCTTGCGGCGGCACCATCGCCAGCACGGGCGCAGCGGTTCCGGCGTTATCATTGGCGACCGGCTTGACCTCGCTGTCCTTGGTCGGAGCCTCGGCCTTGCCTGGCGGCAGGGTCTTCACCGAAATCTGGGGCGGCGTCGCCATCACCGGCAACGCCAGGGCCATGTCGGCCGGAATGGCGGCATCGTCGGCGCTCGCTGTCTCGTCATCCGTCGGGCCGTCCTGCGGCGCCGGCGCGGCGTTGCCGTCAGGCATGACGGGCACAGGCTGCGCCAACGCCAAAGATTGCGCTGCGGTCTGATCTACCGCGGGGTCCAGTGCCGCCAACAGGTCAGCGAAACTGTCGCCGCTGTCCGTCGTGCCCGGGGCTTTTGCGCCATAGGTAAGCAATGCCGCACCGGCGGAAGAAGCAATTGTCTGCGCTGCCAAAGAGGCCAAGGGAAATCTCGTGATGCGTGCGGACAATCCGTAGCAAGCGGCGGACCAGCGCAAAGCCCGCGCTTTCTCTGGATTTTTTCACCAGCAGGATGGGTCAGGCGCCCCTTTCGTCCGGGTAGGCTCTGCCGGTGCGGCAAACCTTGCCCAGGGCGCATCGTCCTAAAAAGCCGCGTGGTTGCTGGAAAAACGCCCTTAAGAAAATGGCACGGGGCTTGCGACACGCTTTAGCGGAACAAAGCATCCGGACCGTCCCTTGAGCTTCAACGGCATCGCCGCTTCTGCCCTCACCGCGCTGAAGACCAACAGCACGGCGCTGGGCGTGGTTTCGAACAATGTGGCGAACATCAATACGCCGGGCTATGCGCGCCGCGTCGTCAATGAGCAGACACTGGCCGCGGGCGGCCAGTTGATGGGCGTTGATATCGCCACTGTGCAGCGAGTGGTGGACAAATTCCTGCAGCAGGAATCTCTGTCGGCCGGCGGTGGCGCCGCGCAATATGACATCCAGGCGGGCTTCTTCTCGCAGCTCAATGGCGTTTTGGGCGCGCCTGGCGACAACCAGTCGCTGGCCACCGGCCTCAGCAATTTGCAGGCAGCGCTCGCCACCGCCAGTCAGGCGCCCAGCGCGCCCTCCAGTGCAGCCGCCATTCTCAATACCCTCAAGGGCCTTTCCAACGACATCGGGAATATCTCCAGCAACATCACGGGACTGCAGACCCAGATTGATGGCCAGGTGGTCAGTTCGGTGGCCGAGACCAACGCGCTGATCAAGCAGGTTTTCGATCTGAACCTCCAGGTCAAGAATGCCGCGGCGGCCGGCAATACCGACAGCGGGCTCAGCGACCAGCGCGACCTGGCACTCTCGAACCTGGCGCAGAAGCTGGCGATCAAGATCGCCACCGCTTCCGATGGCTCGCTGCAAGTCAGCACCGCTGACGGCATCAATCTGGTGAGCAACACTTACGCCCAGCTCTCCTATAGCGGCGGGGCGCAGAACGGCGTCTATGGCAACATCCAGATTCAAGACATAAATCCCAACAATGGCCAGCCGCTGGGTCAGTCCTTCGCGTTGGATCCGCATCTTTCCGGCGGCGCCCTCAAGGGCATGATTGACATGCGCGACCAGGAACTGGGCGGCCTGTCCCAGGCGCTGGGCAATTTCGCGCAGTCCACGGCCAAAGCCTTCAACGCTCAGGCCAACGCCAATGCTGCTTTTCCGCCGCCGACTTCGCTGACCGGCCGCAACACCGGCTTGCTCTCCACTGACGCCCTGAATTTCAGCGGCAAGACGACGCTGGCCGTCACCGGGTCCGACGGCACGTTGATCAAGCGCATAGACATAAACTTCGGCGCCGGCACCTTGTCGGTGAATGGCGGTGCTTCCGCCAGCCTGGGCGGCACCATCGCCAGCTTCACCACGGCCCTCAACACCGCGTTGGGCGCAGACGGCACCGCCGCCTTCAGCAATGGCGCGCTTAGTCTGACCAGCACCACCAGCAACGGTCTACTGGTGCAGGATGATGCCGCTACGCCTGCATTGCGGGGTGGCGCAGGCTTTGCGCAGTTCTTCGGCCTGAACGATGTCTTCAAGGCGCAGGCGCCATCCCTCACCGCTACCGGCCTTTCCGCTTCTGACGCCAGCGGC
>Ga0213876_10002362_pt1 | contig 11106 bp, 10 predicted proteins | sample BarmaccomBMRX_R9_FD_160113 | JGI IMG/M metagenome (GOLD analysis project Ga0213876, IMG submission 160113) | Root-associated microbial communities from Barbacenia macrantha in rupestrian grasslands, the National Park of Serra do Cipo, Brazil - RX_R9 | ecosystem: Host-associated > Plants > Roots...
ATTGATCTGTTGCTTAAACTAACAGCGAAGTTAAGAAATTAAAGGGTTAAGATTTGTGAAATGTTTATTATGAAAGTGATAATTTTTGCTTAATCGCATCCCACTTTCTGCGTGAAACGGGAATAATAGAGCCATCGTACATTTTTATTTCATGATCTTTAGAAAAAGATGTTATATAATCTGAATTTATAAGGTGCGCCCGGTGAACACGTAAGAAATTTTGTTCTGCCAGCAATTCATCATATTCTTTTAATGTATGCGAAGTGAGTAAGGGCTTTTTATCTTTTAACACAAAACGTGTATAGTTGCCAACTGCTTCACAGCGAATAATTTCATTACAGTAATAAAAGAAAGTGCCATCTGCAGTAGTTAATGCAAGCCTGTACTTGGAAGATGTTTCCGGCAAATTTAAATTGTAGCTGAGGTTTTCATATAATTTCTTTTGATTATCTGCATTGTTTTGTTTTTGTATAAAACGTTGAACCGCTGCTTTTAACTCCGCAGCATCAATTGGTTTTAGCAAATAATCCAGCGCACTGTATTTTATTGCCTTAATAGCATAATGATCGTACGCTGTAATAAAAATTGTTTCAAATGTGTGATCAGGAAATTTTTCGAGTAATTGAAAGCCATTCAGCAAAGGCATTTCAATATCTAAAAAAACAAGCTGTGGCTTATATTTATAAATAGCATCAATACCATTAACGGCGCCTAATGCTGTGTAAATTTCGCTTACTTCTGAAAGATTTTTTTGTAAAAGCAGTTTAACAACAGTTATGGCACTTTCTTCATCATCTATTATTAATGCCCGCACCACTAAGGTTTTAGTTTATTAGATTACCATCAAAGGTAATTCTATTTCAACACAAGTGCCTGTTGGGTTTTTGTTATCATCATATAAATCATGAACAAGTAACCTTGCATGCGTATTATGAGTTCTGTTTATAATAGAGAGCCTTTTTTCAATTAAAGCAATGCCTTTTGATGTATGCTTTATAGATTCATTTTTTAATTCTTCAGCCTTCTTTCTTCCAATCCCATTGTCAAGGATATAGAAGCATAAAAATTCATGTTTTATAATGCCTGTAATTGTTAACTTTCTTTCGTTGCTTTTATTCACCAGGCCGTGCCAGATAGCGTTTTCTGCAATTGGCTGCAATATCAAAGCCGGTACTAATAATTCATCAGTTGAGATGTCTTCATCAATATCAACTGCAAATTCAAAATTATTTTTCAAGCGAACTTTTTCAAGTTGCAGGTATAAAGTGAGCATTTGTAATTCTTTATCGAGCGAAATATTTTCTTCATCTGAATAATTTAAAACCATTCTTAAAAGCCTGGATAATTTAGTCAAATAAATATTAGCATCATCAAGCCTGCCGGTAAGCATACATTCCTGAATTGAACTCATGCAATTGAAAATGAAATGCGGGTTCATTTGAGCGCGCAACGCTTTTAATTCAAGTATAGAATTGATGCGGGTTATTTCTTCTTTTTGTTCTTCAAGCCTCGCATTTAAATCTTTTAACCTGTCTATATTTTTTATTTTGGAACGACGGTTCCTGTATAAAGCGTATAATAAAATTCCTGCAACCATTAATGCTGCAATTGCAGTTATCAGCCATTCGTTATTTCGTTCAAGTTGCAAAGAGGAAGCAAGATTCTGTGCTTTTAATTTCTGGTTCTCTTTTTCTTTTCTTTCTGTTTCAAATTCAGTTTGCAATTTTAATAATTGGTCCTGCTTGTCTTTGGTAAAAAGACTGTCCTTTAATTTATAAGAACTGTCAAGCGTAAGGTAAGCATTTTTGTAATCGCCCTTTTTTACATAAATAGTTGATAAGCCTGCCAGCACCGATTGCTGCAGCGTTCTGTCGTTCATCTCCACAGCATATTGCAATGCAGTTTCGTAATTTTCAAAAGCACTTTCTGGGTTATTTAATAAATTATAAATTTCAGCCAGCTCGCTGTATGCATAAGCCAAGTCAGTTTTAGCGTTTATTTGCTGGTAATATTTTTTTGCTATCAACATGTTTTGCAATGCTTCGGCATATTCATTCTTATTTTCATAAGCAATAGCAATGTTTTCATAGGCATTACCGGTTCTGTACAGATCGTTATGCTTTATAAAAACAGGAATTAATTTTTTGTAATAATATAAAGCTGTATCAAACTTCTCTTCCAGCTGATACGTGTTAGCTATACTTGTAAGTGCCTGCGCCATATATAGTTCGTCACCGGCCCTTCTGTGGATATCATAGGCTTGTTGAAAATAATTGCGGGCTTTTGCAGGATTTTGCTCGATGTTATAAATTCTGCCAATACTAAATAACATTTCAGCAGCGCTGAATTCATCTTTGGTTTCTTCAAATGAATTAAATGCCTGTGAGAAATAAGACAAAGCCAGCGGATAATTACTTTGATTTAAATACACGTTGCCCAAATTAGCGAGGGAGGCAGCAGTGGAATTTTTGTCTCCTGAATTTTTAAACTGTTGTAAGGCAGCATTCAAATATTTTTCAGCAAGTACATTATCGCCTTTACAGGCATAAGCCCAACCGATAACATTGTTTGCTGTTCCAATACTTTTTTCATCATCAGCTTGCATGGCAAGCACCATTGACTTATTGCCGTAAAACAAAGCAGAATCAGTATTAATTGTACAATATGCAAAACATAAACGACTATAAATAAAAGCACGTGCAGTATCGGTATTTGCTGCATTTAATTTTTTTAAAAGAGAATTTACATTTGCATCTTCTTGCGCGGCAGCTATATTACATAAAGCAGTTAGCAGCAATATATTTAAAAACCGGGTTTTCATTTTTACAAAACTAATTTGTATGATGACTTTGACCCAAACCGTTTGCTCATTATGAGCAACCATTCAATAATTTACAATGGTAATTTGCGTAGATATGAATTGTTCAGCAGAGAAAATGCTAACCTTTTATTTTTTTCAGAAGTTGTTACCGTCTAATGAAATAAAACGACTAATACTGCACAACACGAAAAATTTCTCAACGCAAATAGTACACTTAAACTCTATGGGGGTTATGCTTTGAGCCGTTTCAAGCAATTGAGCGGCTCATTTTTTTATATAACCGTAAGTTGATAAAATGCTTCCGGTTGCAGGTATTTGTTTGCCAATTGCTGCAACTCTTCCGCTTTAATATTTTTTATAGTTGATATGCTATTGTTGAAATAGTTTTTATCGAGGTTATTAAGAACATAATTTTTCCAGCGCGAAATAATTTGAAAGGGGCCATCAAGGTCACCAAGAATACTGCCGATCATATAATTGCGTACCAAATGCAATTCTTCGTCATCAACGGGTTCATCACACAAGCGTTTCATTTCTTTAAATGTTTCATTAATTGTTGCCTCGCAAACATCGCGGCCGGCTTCTGTCGAGATCATCCATGCACTTTCATGAATATGATTTTGAAGATAGCTGTGAATACCATAAGTGTAACCTTTATCTTCTCTTATATTGCTCATTAATCTTGAACCAAAATACCCGCCTAAAATATTATTCAATACCTGCACTTTAATAAAATCCGGATGATGACGATTAGGAAAATTTCGTGCAATTCTTACAGCGCCCTGTACGCCATTTTCATCATTAATTATAAAATGATTTTTTTCTTTTTCAGAATTAGTATTATAATTTATCGGCGCTGCATCTTTTTTGTTGCAAAGCAATGAACCAAAATTTTTGTTCAATAATGATTCTATATCGCCTGGTAAATTTCCGGCAATAAATAAAATGCATTTTCCATTGATGTAGTAATTGTCGTAAAATTGTATAAGCTTGTTTGTTTCCAGATTATCATAATCTAATGTGGAAGCATATTTTCCATAAGGGTGAGAAAACCCGAATAAGTATTCGTCAATTATGCGATTGGCAACAAAATCACACTTCTTCAAATTCACTTCAAGACTTTGCTTTTGATTTTGTTTATATATTGATAGTTCTTCCTCCGGAAAAATGCTTTCTGTAAGCAACTCGCTTACAACGGGTAATAATTGCGGCAAATGTTTGCTTAAACTGTGCAGTTTTATTGATGCCGTTTCGTTGTAACAATTGCGGTTAAGATAAGCACCATAAAATTCAAAGAATTCATTTATCTCAAATGCTGTTTTGTTTTTTGTTCCGTTTTTTAAAAGGTAGTTTGCTGAAGCTGCAGTCATATTGTTCTCTTCGTAAGCATTTCCCGCAAAAAACACCCATTCAACAAGTGCCACTTCCTGTTCAGGTGCACGCATTGCATATATTGGAATTCCGTTATCCAGTTCAAAATATTCGTATGGTTTTAAATGAAGATTAAAATCAGTCGCATCAACTATTTTTGGTTGTACTTTTCTGTTCAGCATAAGGGCGCAAATGTAATCCAATGCGGAATATCATATTTACTTTGCAGTATAAACGCATATTCAATTTTAAATTTTATTTGTTTTAATGGAACCCGGCATCAGAGAATTTTTCAGGCGTTTGTCAACCACTATTGGTTTAGTTATAATATGGATGGCAATTAATATGACTATTGGGATTAAATACGGCTTTGCTTTTTACGAAAATGAAATTCATTGGTACAACATTGTATTTTATATATGGGCAATTGCAAGTTTTATTGTGCTGGTAATTTTTTTTATAAAGATGTGGAAGAAACCAATTGAGCGTTTGAATGATTGAACCAAAAGTGAAAACACAAACTATTATCTTCGCAGCAAAATATTATTTATGAATCTTCATGAATACCAGGCAAAAGAATTAATAAAGAAATATAATGTGCCTGTGCAGGAAGGCTATGCCTGCAGTACAGTGCATGAAGCAGAAGAAGCATATCGCAATATTAAAAGTCAAACACAAAATAACTTTGCTGTTGTAAAAGCGCAGATACACGCAGGTGGCCGTGGTAAAGGAAAAATAAAAGGCACCGAACAACGTGGTGTTGCAGTTGGTAAAAGCCTTGAAGAAATTGCAACAATTGCAGGAAATATTTTAGGCGGAACTTTAATAACTGTACAAACAGGAGAAGCCGGCAAAAAAGTGAATAAGGTGTTGGTAGCGCAGGATGTTTATTATTCAGGACCAAATCCAACTAAAGAATTTTATTTATCAATCCTTCTTGATCGTACAAAGGGGCAGAATGTAATTATGTACAGCACTCAGGGAGGAATGGATATTGAACAGGTAGCACATGATACGCCTGAAAAGATTTTTAAGGAATGGGTATATCCTTCTGGAGGTTTGCAGGCATTCCAGGCAAGAAAAATTGCTTTCAATTTTGGATTAAAAGGTGAAGCATTTAAGAACTGCGTAAAGTTTGTAACCAATTTATACAATGCGTATGTAGGGCTTGATTGTTCACTTGTTGAAATAAACCCTTTGTTTAAAACAAGTGATGATAAAATAATTGCAGTTGACTGCAAAATGAATTTAGATGATAATGCTTTAATGCGTCATGCAGATTTGGAAGCATTGCGTGACTTTGCCGAAGAAGATCCAACGGAAGTAGAAGCTGGAAAATACAATTTGAATTTCGTAAAGCTCGATGGTAATGTTGGTTGTATGGTTAATGGCGCCGGCCTTGCAATGGCAACAATGGACATGATAAAATTAAGCGGTGGCAATCCTGCAAACTTTTTAGATGTTGGCGGTACTGCAAATGCTCAAACTGTTGAAGCAGGCTTTAGAATTATTCTAAAAGATCCGAACGTAAAAGCGATTCTTATAAATATTTTTGGTGGTATTGTGCGTTGCGATCGTGTGGCTGCCGGCGTAATTGATGCTTATAAAAATATGGGCAATATTAATATTCCTATTATTGTTCGCTTGCAGGGTACGAATGCAGAAGAAGCAAAAAAATTGATTGACGAAAGCGGGCTTAAAGTGCAATCTGCAATTCTGTTAAGTGAAGCTGCTGATCTTGTAAAAAAAGCTGTTGCTTAATTAATTTTTAAAAGATATATAAGCGTTTATATTTTTATAAGCGCCTTTTGTTCGTCCAAAAATATATGCAGGTCCAAACTTTGGCTTTTTAACCAGCGGCAATGTTGTAGATGAATTTTCGGGAGTAAAAACCAAGACTGGTGTGAAAGATTATATTAAAAGTTTTGATTTTGGTGTAACTTCTGGTGCTGGTTTAAACTTTCGTATAGCGCCACGCACATGGCTTAATACTGGCATCGCATTTTACCAGGGCTTAACTGATATTTTCAAAAGGTGACAACACTACAAGACACAATGGTAATGTTGGTGTAAACCTGGGAGTGTTGAGTGGGATGGAAAATAAAACTATTATTAATTTAATAAAATCAAAAAGCATCAGATTGCTGATGCTTTTTGATTGGATCTCTATATATAAATTGATCTATTGTACTATTAGTTTTACATTTTGTATTCCATCATCTGAAATCATTTTTACATAATATACACCTTGACCAAGGTTGCTTGTATTTATATTCAAAGAAAACTCACCACTTTGTGCATTAGCATTCATCAGCTGTTTTAAAGGCCTGCCGCTGATATCAGTAAGGCTAATATTTACATGCCCTGGTTTAGCGATATTCACTCGCAGATTTGTAAATGTTGTTGCCGGATTTGGGTAAATATTTAAATGATTAGAAGTATTAATTGCAACTGCATTACTGGCTGCAGTATTTTCATCAGCTATAGATTCTTGTGTTAGATTTCCCTGCGGAGAGTATTTTACAGTTATCGGATCGGAACTAATACCATTTGCAGTTACAACAAGCGTATAAGTGCCTTTAGGTAAACCTGCAGGAGGAGTTAAAAAAACTGTATCGGCTAAACTGCCCCGCATAACACCGGTACTATTCCAATTAAAAGTGCGCAAGTAATAAACATGAGTGCCGCTCTGCAAACGAGCAATTGGGTAATTGGTATTCATCTGCCAGTCATCGCCATAAGTTGCACCTTCCGAGTTGCCGTTAAAACCTGTTCCTGTAAGCCTGAATGTAACACCACTAATATGCTTCAGCGTTTTAATTACCGGTTTATTTGCAGTAAGCGCAGCGCCTGCAGGTGTATAAACATAATATTGATTGTTACCCTGATCGGCATACAATACCTGGCCATTCGGCAAATCAATCATACCAGCTATGTAAGTAGGTATTGGTGAAGAAACACCACCTTGAGGTGTAGGTATTTGTGTGAAAGCGTTAGTAATATAATCATATTCATAATAATAACTTGGAGAAGGAAAATGATTGCTTGCTGTAGGTTTTGCTGAGGCAATGCATAACACTTTCCCGTTCACCATTAATGCAGCCGGCGCATCCGGTGTGCCGCGTCCGTTAGGAAAGTCTGCAGCAGCAACCCATGAACCAGGGCTATTATTTCCCGAAGGAGTATAGATGGCATTATGCCCGGTGGAACCTATAAACAATGCTTTACCATTTGGTAATAGCAAGGCGCCACCTTGTTCAGAGCCAAAAGGATCATATATATCAACGGGTAAAGTTGCATCTGCTACCCACTTGTTTAAAGCTGGAATAAATCTTTCCGAATTACGCGTGTCCCTGTCAACAAATAAAATACTGTTGTCAGGCAATTTAAGCCAGGCAGATTCATTGTGAATGCCGATACATGTAGGACCAGTTGTGTAAGCATTCGTTGACGGAGTATAAATTTTTGAGCCACGTAAGGTTCCGGTTACAAGTGCCTGTAAAACGGTTCCGTCTTCCAGTATCTCTGAGTTTGCATCACTTACAAAAGAACCTACAGAAGCGTTTGCTGTCCATGTATTTGTAAGTGGATTATACGTTTCACCTTTCGAACTGCCGGTACCATATTCGCCGCCGGCTACATATACTCTCCCATCTTTTAAGACCTGTGAAGAATAATATAAACGGGTACTGATCATTGGCGCTATTGATGACCATGTGCCGTTGATATAACTGCCATTGGCATCTGGTGTAAGCTTGTTATAAATATTGCCAATACCATCCCCGCCTCCGGAACCGGATTTACATAAAACTGTGCCGTCAGAAAGCAATAACATTCCGCCATTATTGGCATCGGGAGCAAGGTTTGTGAGAGCTGTCCAGGTGCCTTGCGCCATTAAATTTGATAAAGACAAAAAAGAGAATAAGAATACGAGAGAAACGATGTTTAAATTTTTTTTTGCATGCCTTGTAAACACGCTTTGTAAAGTTTTCTTCATAAGCCAAATTTTTAAAGATTGAATAAGAAGGCTAATATAACTTTTTTAATTTATAACAAGTATTAAGCTTAGAGTACAGATTTTTAATTTACGGCAGCTTGTGTAATAAGCTTGGTTTTTTTGTAGTGATAACATTCTTCCTAATAAAGACCTGCAATCTTTTTAAGCAATCAAACTACCAGCCTTACTTCATGTACAGGGCTAAATAAATAGATCAGCCCTGTATTTTTTTCAACGCATCTGAAACGTTTACGCAGTTGCTCTCCTTTTTGAAAAATGCGCCCATCTTTTGTTTTAAAATAAGCGCCACGTGGTAATTCTTCCAACAGCGAAATGTTTTTTTTATTTTCATCATACTTACGCAATACACGCATTAAACTTTCTTCTGCACAACTACTGGCCGCAGGATTTTGTACTGATTCCTGCAAAGCATGTTCAATATCTTCGGGAAATACCCTTCTGTTTATAAAATCTTTCAACAATTCACTATAAATAAATTTCCATTCTTTGCCATGCGCTAATATGCGATTACCGTAAGTTTCAAAAGCAAGCAGATGAGCTAACTCGTGTAATAATGTAATAAGAAATGAAAATTTATTTAAATTACCATTAATACTGATCCGGTGATTTTTGCCCTGTATTGCATTCCGGTAATCTCCCAGTACCGATTGTCGCTGTGCTGTTATGGTTAAATGTACTTTGTAGTGTTGTAAGAAAAATACAACTTGTTCAAAACAATTATCAGGTAAGTAAGAATTTAATGCATGTAAAGGATGTTCAGTTTTTGGCATTTCTCTCACGGTTAAGTTTCATTGCACCCCTCACTTCAAAAATTGCATAAACAATATAAAATGCCATTACAATTGCAACTGCATAAACACTATGTTTTTCAGCAATTGTAAAATACATTGCAACACTTATTGCAATTATGATAAGTTTTAAGAACGAAGCTAATGTTATACCTCTTACAAAAGCATAAGCGTTATTATTTTTTAAAGCTCTTATATGAATAAAGCAGGCAATTATAGTAAGAAGAAATAAGATCAAATTTCCAATTATTAAAACATCGCTATCAATACCCTTTGTATTAAGCCGGCTTGAAAAAGTAATGCAAAGCGCGTTGATTAAAATAAAAAACAAAATGATCGGTCTGAAAAATTCTCTGAAAACGGTTTTATTCATTTTTATTTTTTGATGTGTCGTTTATAACTTTTAATATCATACCTACTATAAAAACAAGCGGCATCAGCCATATTAAAACGGGAAATGAAAAATGCAGTTTATCATCTAACCATTTACCTGAAAAAACAGTGATCATTAAACCCGCCAGCAATTGGCTGCCAATGCCGGCATATCTCAACAGCAAAACTTTGTTCGAAGTATTTTTATTGCTTTTGTTTTCAATCATTAGAAACTTCAGTCTTTGGAATTTTAAGCGTTGCAGTATCAGCTATTGCATTGCCTGCACCCAATGCTTTTTTTAAACCATCAAGATATGTGTCTTTATATTTCAAAGCTTGCTCCATAGAGTCTGTTCTTATTTTTAATGTTTGTAGTTCTCTGCGGGCTTCACCATTTTCAGATGAACCGGGAATATAATATTTCAGCGGCGTTAATACCAGTAAAGCAACCGTTAAACCAACCATTAAAACAAAAATTGCGCTGAGCCCCATATAAACGCTTAATCTTGACAAACGAAATTTGATGACTTCTTCAAAAGTATCGTCATTCATTATCACAAGCCTGTAACGGTTTCGTCGCCGTTTTAAAGTTGTATTTGTTATTGTTTCCGCCATACGCTTGCAAAAACCATTTTTGCAAAGGTTATTTATCTAACCGGAAAGTACGCTATAAAATTTAAATCTATAAGCAGTTGAGATTTTATGACGAATCTTAAGTATCAATGAAAAACAAAAGAATTCCAGATGAAAAATAACTGTATTTTTAAAATAAAACAGCCTCAATTCAGTTATTAATTAGAATATTTGCTGCATGCGGATTGCCGGTTATCTTTTATTATTTTTCATCTGTCTCCAGGCTTGTTTTAGCGCCAATGCCCAGCCAGGCACTACAATTGATCTTAAAAAACCTGAAAAATATGAAAACCGCACTTTAGGTTCTGAAAAAACTACTGAAGATAAAATATCAAAAGGCAAGAAATTTTATCAAAATACCATTACTCATTACAACTATTACTTTAATGCGCACTTGAGGCTTGAGCAAATTATTGAAAGAGCAAAACAAGGTCTCAAAGATGATTATACCAGGCTGCTTCCTTACTATAATTATACGCTTGATGCAACTTCCGCCGATCCGGATATTGACAGTGTAATTTATAAGTGTAATGCCGGCATTTTACTGCATGATTTAAGAAATGATTGGATTGATGACTTATATTTTTTAATGGGTAAAGCATATTACCTGCGCAAAAATTTTGATTCTGCAGAACATGTTTTCTTGTACATAAATTATGCATTCGCGCCGAAAGATGAAGGTTATGATCTGCCAATTGGAAGCAACGCAAACAGCACTGAATTTTCTATTTCCACCAAAGAGAAAAAAAGTTTGTTGGCTAAACCGCCGCGAAGAAATGAAGACCTGATCTGGGTTGCCAAAAATTATATTGATGAAGGAAAAACTTCAGAAGCATCTTCAATTTTGCAGATGTTGAGCAATGACCCAAATTTTCCTGAACGTTTGCAGCCTGAACTGCATGAAACCATTGGTTATTTATTTTATGAGTCAAGGTTATATGATAGTGCTGCTTTTCATTTAAGCAAGGCAACAAACATGGATAACAGCAAGCAGGATAAAGCACGCCGTGAATATTTAACAGGTCAATTATATATGCTTGAAAACGATCGTGAAGATGCTGAAAAATATTTTACACGAAGTGCTGATCATACGGTCAATCCGT
>Ga0213876_10002363_pt1 | contig 11104 bp, 9 predicted proteins | sample BarmaccomBMRX_R9_FD_160113 | JGI IMG/M metagenome (GOLD analysis project Ga0213876, IMG submission 160113) | Root-associated microbial communities from Barbacenia macrantha in rupestrian grasslands, the National Park of Serra do Cipo, Brazil - RX_R9 | ecosystem: Host-associated > Plants > Roots...
AATGGCCGACACGGCTGCATTCACGCGTGTCGCAGTCGGTTTGTCGGGTCGGTCGTAACGGCGGTGCATCGTCAAGCCGACCCGTCGCTTCTTCCCGCACGCTTCTCGGCCTGGTTCGCGGCGCGGGGCTGGGAACCACGAGCGCATCAGCTCGAGCTGATCGAGAGGGCACAAGAGGCACGCTCGGTGCTCCTCGTCGCGCCGACCGGCGCGGGCAAGACCCTCGCGGGGTTTTTGCCCAGCCTCATCGAGCTCAGCAACCCGCCCCTTGCTTCGCCCGACGCCGCTCAGAGAACCGAGTCGCGCCGCAAGCGCCGCCTCCACACGCTCTACATTTCGCCCCTCAAGGCCCTCGCCGCCGACGTGAAGCGCAATCTCGAGACGCCGCTTGCCGAGATGGGGTTGCCGATCCACGTGGAGACGCGCACCGGCGACACCTCCTCGGCCGCGCGGCAGCGGCAGAAGACGGCACCGCCGGACATCCTCCTGACCACGCCCGAGCAGGTGGCGCTGCTGCTTGCCGCGAAGGAAGCGCGCGAGCTCTTCGGTGCGCTCAAGCGCATCATCATCGATGAGCTGCACTCGCTCGTGGTCTCGAAGCGAGGCGACCTTCTGGCGCTCGACCTTGCACGATTGAAGACCATCGCGCCTGCTCCGGCCTGCGTCGGCCTTTCGGCTACGGTGCGCGAGCCCGATGCTTTGCGGCTCTGGCTCGGCGCCACGCCGCCACGCGGCGGCGAGCCCGCGACAGGAAGCTTGGCCGATCTGGTCACCGCGGGCGGTGCGGCCCCGGCCGATCTCTCGATCTTGCGCACGCAGACGAATCTCCCGCTCGCCGGACACATCACAAGCTACGCCCTGCCTGAAATCTACGCCGCCATTCGCGAGCACAAGATGTCGCTCGTCTTCGTCAACACGCGCATGCAGGCGGAATTTCTCTTCCAGGCCCTTTGGCGCATGAACGAGGATGGGCTCCCCATTGCGCTGCATCACGGCTCGCTCGAAGGATCGCAAAGGCGGAAGGTCGAGGCCGCCATGGCGCAAGGACGCCTGAAGGCCGTGGTGTGCACCTCGACGCTCGATCTCGGCATCGACTGGGGAGATGTCGATCTCGTCATCAATGTCGGTGCGCCGAAAGGCGCAAGCCGTCTCATGCAGCGCATCGGCCGTGCCAATCACCGTCTCGACGAGCCCTCGAAAGCGGTGATCGTGCCGTCGAACCGCTTCGAGGCGATCGAGGCCGAAGCCGCGCTCGAGGCGGTCGAGGAGGCGGCGCAAGATACGCCAGATCCGCGCGTCGGCGCGCTCGACGTCCTCGCGCAACACGTCCTTGGTGTCGCCTGCGGCGATCCCTTTCTCGAAAACGAGCTCTACGCCGAGGTGACATCGACCGCCCCCTATGCGGGGCTCACGCGCGTGAGCTTCGACGCGGTGCTGGATTTCGTCGCGACCGGTGGTTACGCGCTTCGTACATATGAGCGCTTCGCCAAGATCAAGAAGGGCGAGGATGGACGATGGCGCGCTTCGACGGCGGGCGTCATCCAGCAATACCGCATGAACGTCGGCACCATCGTCGAGGCGGCGATGCTGAAAGTGCGCATCGGGCGACTCAAGGCCGCAAGACCGGGTGCTCCGGCCGCAACCGGTATCCTGCAGCGCACAGGACGCGTGCTCGGCGAACTCGAGGAATACTGGGCGGAGCAGATGACGGTCGGCGACACTTTCGTCTTCGCGGGCGAGATTCTTCGCTTCGAGGGCATTCTCGAGGACGAGGTGGTGGCCTCGCGGACACGTGCCGGCACCGACCCGAAAATTCCCTCCTACGAAGGCGGCAAGTTTCCGCTCTCGACATTTCTTGCGGCCCGGGTGCGCGCCATGCTCTCCGATCCGTCGAGCTGGTCGAAATTGCCCGAGGAAGTCGCGCAATGGCTTCTATGGCAGGAGGAGCATTCGCTCTTGCCGGAGCCAGAGGGCTTGCTCGTCGAGACATTTCCATATGGCAATCGGCATTTCCTCGTCGCTTATCCTTTCGAGGGACGCCTGGCGCATCAGACCCTGGGCATGCTTCTTACGCGAAGATTGGAACGAGCCCGGCTGCGGCCGCTCGGCTTTGCGTGCAACGACTACGGAATAGCCGTCTGGGCGCTCGCCGACATCGGTGCCGCGATTGCGCAAGAACGGCTCTCCCTCACGGATCTGTTCGCGCAAGACATGCTGGGCGACGACCTCGAGGCGTGGCTCGCCGAGACCGCGTTGATGAAACGCAGCTTTCGTGCCTGCGCGATCATCGCCGGCCTCATCGAGCGTCGCCATCCGGGCCTGCGCAAATCCGGCCGGCAGGTGACGATCTCGACCGATCTCGTCTACGACGTGCTGCGCACTCATGAGCCAGGCCACATTCTTCTGCAGGCGGCCCGTGACGACGCTGCCACCGGCCTTCTCGAACTTCGGCGCTTGGCGATCATGCTCTCGCGCATCGTGGGCCGAATCAGGCATAAGGGCCTCGAGCACGTCTCGCCGCTCGCGGTGTCGATCATTCTCGAGATCGGCAGAGAGGCGGTCCCCGGCGAGGCACGGGACGAAATGCTGGCACAAGCCGAGGCCGCGCTGATGCAGGAAGCCCTGTCATGACTTTGCTGATGCGCAACGAGCCGCTCGTGCGGCGCAGCTGCGAGATTAGTGTCGGTGCGGATATTTTCGTCGCCGACGCCTCAGGCGCGCTTTGGCACGAAGCCGAGCGCACTCTCGTTGTCGCGGATCTTCATCTCGAGAAGGGCTCGTCATTCGCACGGCGCGGCATGTTTCTGCCGCCCTATGACACGCCGGCGACCCTCGCCTCACTCGCGATGACGATCGCGCGCTTCGCGCCTCGCCGCGTCGTCTCACTGGGTGATGGTTTTCACGATAGCGAAGGGGCGGGTCGGCTCAGCTTCGATTGTCGCGGAGCCTTGCGAAACCTCCAGCTCGGGCGCGATTGGGTCTGGGTTGCGGGAAATCACGATCCTTATGCTCCCGCAGGGCTTCCCGGGGACCATGCGCTCTCCTGTCATATCGGTTGGGCCGTCGCGCGCCACGAGCCTCGTCGAGGGGTCCTGGGTGCGGAGGGGGAGATCGCTGGTCATTTGCACCCCGTCGCCAATATCGCGGCGCGCGCCGGCGGCGTGCGGCGGCGCTGCTTCGCGACGGATACGCGCCGTTGCGTGTTACCGGCCTACGGCGCTTATGCGGGCGGGCTCGACCTGCGTGACAAGGCTTTCGTGCAGCTCTTCGACATCAGCCGTCTGCAGGCCGTGGTCATCGGCAACTCGCGCGTTCATGTGTTCGAGCCGGCAGCCTTCGGCGCCGCACGAGCTAAACAACGCGCGCGGCTAAGCTACGACCGACTTTGACGATCCGGAGCTGGATAGCTTTCGAGTTCAGGCGTGAGCGCCGATCCAGCGCGCGAGGTCCCCCTTGGACGCCGCGCCCACCTTTTGAGCCGCAAGCTTCCCATCCTTGAAGATCATCAAGGTCGGTATGGAGCGCACCCCGAATTTTCCGGCGGTTTGCGGATTCTCATCCACATTGAGCTTCACCACCTTTATTTTGCCCGCCATCTCGTTGGAAATGTCCTCGAGCGAGGGACCGATCATCCGGCAAGGACCGCACCATTCGGCCCAGAAATCGACGACGACCGGGCTCTCGGATTTGATCACGTCGTTCTCGAAGGAGGCGTCACTCGTCTTGGCAGTCGGCATGTCGATCCCTTTCGCGCTTTGCCGCCCGTGATTCGCAAGGGGGCTCGGGGCGAATATAAGGTAGGGTTTTCGGGTGAGCCGTTCAACTGCCCGTCAACCACCCATCAGCTTTCCCCTAAGCGCAGGTGCTGGCGCGGAACTGCCGACACGGAAGGAGGCGACGAACCCCGGCGTCGACTTCAGCCGCCGCCGTTCGAGCGAGGACGCGATGCCCATGCTTTCGCGGTATTTCGCGACGGTCCGCCGGGCGATGTCGACGCCGCTTTCGCGCAGGTGCTTCACAATTGTGTCATCCGACAGCACGACGGCGGGATCTTCCGCTTCGATCAGCTGCTTGATCTTGAAGCGCACGGCTTGGGCCGAGAGCGCCTCGCCGCCATCCGCGCTCTGGATGGCCGAGGAGAAGAAATACTTCATCTCGAAGAGGCCGCGAGGCGTTGCGATGTATTTGTTCGAGGTAACCCGCGACACGGTCGATTCGTGCATGGAGATGGCGTCGGCGATCGCCTTGAGATTCAACGGCCGCAAATGTTCGACCCCTTGGGCCAGGAAAGCATCCTGCTGGCGCACGATCTCGGCAGCGACCTTGAGCACCGTGCGCGCACGCTGTTCCAGGCTGCGCGTCAGCCAATTTGCGTTTTGCAGGCACTCCGCAATGAAGGCTTTGTCGCTTTCCTTCAGTGGCGCCGCGGTCACTTTCGCGTGGTAGTCTTGATTGACCAGCACGCGCGGGAGCGCGGCGGGATTGAGCTCGACTTGCCAGCTGCCGTCCGGGTTGGGGCGAACCTGGACGTCGGCGACCACCGTTTCGATCACGCCGCCGCCGAACGCGAGGCCAGGCTTGGGATTGAGCGCACGCAGCTCGGCCAGCATGTCGCGGACATCTTCCTCATCGACCCCGCATAATTTTGTCAGGCCCGCGACATCGCGCTTTGCGACAAGGTCAAGGCGAGAGAGCAACGTCTTCATCGCCGGATCGAGCCGGTCACGTTCGGAAAGTTGGAGGGAGAGGCATTCGGCAAGCGACCGCGCCCCCACACCCGAGGGCGCGCAGCGCTGCACAAGCGCCAGCACCGCCTCGATCCGTGTCGACGTGACGCCGAGACGTTCTGCGAGCTCTGCGAGATCGAGCGTGAGGTAGCCGGCTTCGTCGATGCCATCGATGATCTCGCGTCCGATGAGACGATCGGCGGGAGAGCTGGTGTCAAAGCCAAGCTGCACGATGAGGTGCTCGTGCAACGAAACCGGTGCGGAAACATAGGCTTCGAGGTTACTATCCTCGCCGTCAAAGGAGGCGCTAGCCGCCGGCGCGCTCGAGCCCACGGTGAGGCCGGCTTCGCTTGACGGCGAATTTGCAGGACGCTGGGCCGTGGCCGCTTCGTCTGGAAACACGTCGCCGAGATCGGCGCCGAAGCGCTCCTCGATCTCGGCCCGCTCAGGAGGGTTCGCGCCGATCCATTCGGCGGGGGAGGCCTCCGCGGCCGAGCGATCTTCGGCCAAAGCCTCGCCGAACCCCTCAGTGCCGAGCCCCTCCCCCTCCCACTCCGCACCGGGGGTTTCGGACGTCTGCTCGTCGCCAGGGCCTTCGCCATCTGCGACGACCGGGCTTTCCTCGCCTTCCCCTTCGGCACGTTCGAGGAGGGGATTGCGTTCGAGCTCGGCTTCCACATAGGCGATGAGATCGAGGCTCGAGAGCTGAAGAAGCTTGATGGCCTGCAGCAGCTGCGGCGTCATCACCAGGGATTGACCCTGGCGCATTTCGAGCCGATGTGACAACGCCATCGCTTCGCCTGAACGCCTCGAGTTCCGCTCTCTGTATACCGGCTGAGCCGCCCAGATCGGCCGGCTCGGCACGTTTCTTGCTTGTCAGAGCGGAAAACTACCGCGTCGAGCCCCTCGCGTCAAAGCGAGACTGTGAATTTCAGGCTTTGGCGTTAATTCCAGCTGCATGGGATCGGTAGAATCGAGGGATCAGGCCGCGATCTCCCGGGTCGGAAGCGGCACACCCTGCGGAATTTCGTCCGTCCAGACCTCGAACTTGCTCAGGCTGTGCGCGCCAAAAGTGTTGGTCAACGCGACGTCTGCGGCGTCTCGCCCATAAGCCATGAGGACGCGACCGATGCGTGGCTGATTATGGCGGGCGTCGAATGCGAACCAGCCGCCTTCGAGGAAGACCTCGAACCAGGCGCTGAAGTCCATGGGAGCCGGATCCCGCGGGACGCCGATATCACCGAGATATCCGGTGGCGTAACGCGCCGGCATGTTCATCGCACGGCACAATGTGATCGCAAGATGCGCGAAATCGCGGCAAACGCCGCGCCGTTCGGAATGGGCCTCGCCGGCGGTCCGCGTCGCGCGCGCATGGGGGTAGCCGAATTCGACGTGGTTGTGGACATAGTCGACGATCGCCTGCACCCGTTCCCATCCCGGCTTGATCTTTCCGAAATGGTCCCACGCCATTTGCGAGAGCGTGTCGGTCTCGCAGTAGCGGCTGCCGAGGAGAAAGACGAGGGTCTCGCTCGGCAATGCGTCGATCGGAACCTCACGCGCCTCGCGCATCACAGGATCCGGTAAGCCGCTGTCCTCGATCACCGCGTCGGTCGAAATTCGAAACAAGCCTGGAGGCGCGACGACACGCGTGCATTGATTGCCGAAGCCATCGATATAGCCGGTCAGGGGAACTTGCGGCTCGACCTGCAAGTCATCACGAATGACGAGCGCCGCGCGCCTCGAGGGATGGACGTTGAGCATCATCAGCATCGGCGTCGGCTGGGGAAAGGTGAGGGCGATGTCGAAGCCGATACGGATGCGCATCAAATCCCTCCCTGCGATCTGCTCTACACGCGTTGCGCCTGCCGTGCTTCGTCCCTTCGGAAATCGGCCTTCGGGCGAGTTACGCGGGCCAGCACGGAATGTTCCGACGCTGAAAGAGTTGAACCCGGCGCGGCTTGTGGCTACCTGACATTGATCGCAGCGTCGCTTTCCTCCGCGACAAATGCCTCGTGGTGGAGAGGCCATCGAAGCTGTTCGTCGGCGGTTGCGTCGAAAATTCGATCGCTGCAGGCGCCGGTTGGAAGGAGGGCCGCCATGAACGACGCCTCGGCGCTCAAGACGAGGGCGGCGCGATCCAAAGGATCGAAGTCGAATGTGAAACCACGAAGATCGAAAGCGCTCGAAGCCAGGGAGACGAGGGTCAGCTCGGCGGCGAGCCTCGGCGTCACTCCCGGCTATATGTCGGGTTTCGGCAACTCCTTCGAGACGGAAGCGCTTCCCGGCGCCTTGCCGATCGGTCGCAACTCCCCGCAGAAATGCCGTTACGGACTGTATGCCGAGCAGTTGTCGGGCTCGCCCTTCACGGCTCCTCGCGCTTCGAACGAGCGCTCCTGGCTCTACCGGATTCGGCCGAGCGTCAAGCATTCGGGGCGCTTCCGCAAGGTGGATATCGGCTTGTGGCGCACGGCGCCGTGCCAGGAGCACGATATGCCCATCGGCCAGTTGCGCTGGGGTCCGCAGCCGCTGCCGAAAAAGCAGCAGAGCTTCGTCGAAGGCATGCGAACGATGACGACCGGCGGCGATGCCGCGACGCTCGCCGGAATGGGCGCGCATGTGTACCTCGCCACGCGCTCGATGCGCGAGGAATATTTTTACAACGCCGACGGCGAGATGCTGATCGTGCCGCAGCAAGGCCGACTGCGCATTTTCACGGAATTCGGCCTCATCGAGATCGAGCCCGGCGAGATCGCCCTCATCCCGCGCGGCGTGAAACTCAAAGTGGAGCTCGCCGACGGCACGGCTCGCGGCTATATGTGCGAGAACTACGGCGGCGCTTTTGCGCTGCCCGAGCGAGGGCCGATCGGCGCGAATTGCCTCGCCAATGCGCGCGATTTTCTCACGCCCGTGGCGGCTTTCGAGGACAAGGAGACGCCTTCGCGGCTCTTCGTGAAGTGGGGCGGGCGCCTTTTCGCGACCGAGCTTTTCCATTCGCCGCTCGATGTCGTCGCCTGGCACGGCAATTACGCACCTTGCAAATATGATTTGCGGCGCTTCTCGCCGGTGGGCGCGATCTCTTTCGACCACCCCGATCCATCGATCTTCACCGTTCTCACCGCGCCTTCCGAGACGCCGGGGACAGCGAACGTCGATTTCGTGATTTTCCCGGAGCGCTGGGCCGTCGCTGAGAACACCTTCCGCCCGCCCTGGTACCACATGAACATCATGTCGGAGTTCATGGGACTCATCTACGGCGTCTATGATGCGAAGCCGCAAGGCTTCGTTCCCGGCGGCATCAGCTTGCACAATTGCATGCTGCCGCATGGCCCGGACGCGGAAGCCTTCGAACGCGCCAGCGAAGCCGACCTCAAACCGGTGAAGCTCACCAACACGTTGGCATTCATGTTCGAGACGCGCTTTCCCCAACGGGTGACGAAATATGCAGCCGAGCTCGATGTGCTCGACGAGGACTACGCGCAATGCTGGCAAGGCTTGAAGAAGCGCTTCAATCCGCGAAAGCCATGATGTCCGGCCCGAGCCGGTACGCCTTCCCTGACCCACGAATCTCAACAAAGGAGCTGTACGTGCAAAAGGAAACGGCTTTTCCGCTCCCGCCGAATTTGCCTCGTCCGGCCGATGATGGAGCAGCGGCGCACCTTGTCGGGATGGCGATGCCAACGCTGGCGCTTGCGTCCACCCGAGGCGGGAACGTCGAGCTTTCGTCGCTGAGAGCTTCGAGGACGGTGATCTATTGCTATCCGATGACGGGCGTCCCCGGTAAGGCTTTGCCCGAAGGCTGGGACATGATCCCGGGCGCGCGCGGCTGCACGCCGCAATCTTGCGGGTTTCGGGACCATCACGCCGAACTCGCCGAGCTCGGAGCCGAGGTCTTCGGCCTGAGCACGCAAAGCACCACCTACCAAACGGAGATGAGCGAACGGCTTCACCTTCCCTTCGCGGTCTTGAGCGATGCGAACTTCGAGCTCTGCGATGCCTTGCGTCTACCGACTTTCGAGGTGGAAGGCGCGCGGCTCATAAAGCGCATAACCCTGATCGTGCGGGACGGCCGCATCGAGCATGTCTTCTACCCGGTTTTTCCGCCTGACGAGAGCGTCGATCAAGTGCTGCGATGGCTCAGGGCACATCCGTTGGGCGGACATTAGAGCGCGATCTCTTCGGGGAAGTGGTTTTCCCTTTCCGGATCAGGCAGGAGGCTTTGCGATCTCAGGCTCAGGCTCTGAGCCTCGTAGGCCCGACAGGCACCAGACGACAGCGGCGAGCACGATCGCGCCGCCGATCAACGCGGAGCTGCTCGGCTCCTCGTCGAACACGATCCACACCCAAAGCGGCGCCAAGGGCACATCGAGGAGCCCGACGAGTCCGGCCTCGCTCGAGGGAATTAAACGTCCGCCGTTGAGGAAGAGCAGGTAGGCAAAGCCCGTGGTCGTCGCGCCGAAAACCGCGAGGATCAGCATCTCGCTCGGTCCAGGCGGGCTGCCCGGGACAAGCGGGAAGCAAAAGAGCGCACATAGAAGCGCTCCGAGCGCGTTGATCGGTGCCATGGCCATCGTGGGATAGCGGCGCGCCATCACGAGAAGCACGGCGAATGTAAGCGTCATGAGAAAAGAAAGCGCGTTTCCCGCGAGATCCGCAGGCCTTGTGGCGGAACCTGCCATGATGCCGATCCCGAGAAGCGCCGTGAGGCTCGCGATCAATGTTCGCGGCTCGATCTTCTCGCGCACCCACAAATAGGCGACGGCCGCGGCGACGAAGGGAACGGTCGCGTAGATGACCATCACGTTGGCAACCGTCGTGAGCTTGAGAGCTGCCACGAAACAAATCATGGAGAGCCCGGCAATCGGCGCTGCCAAGAGGCCAAGTCGCCCCATGTCGCGGAACGCCTTTGGCGCCTCGCGGCCCCTGTCGATGAACACCGCGACGAGAAGCGACAGTGCGCTGAACAGCGCCCGCCAGGCTTGCATCGTCCACAGGTCGAGATCGAGGAAGCGCACGAAGAGCCCGCCCGTGCTCCAGACGACGCTAGCGGCCGCGACGAGCGCAATTCCGCGAGCGCGTCCGCTCCTCGCGCTCAATGGCGCGTTCACAGAAGAACGGTTCGGGACATGCCGCTCACGTCTGTTTCCTATCACACCCACCCGTGCGATCGCGCGGTTGCTCGTGATGGGAGACCGCGCAAGCGCTCCTTTTCATTGCACCATCCCCTCGCTATGAGGCAATGAGGGATCGATTGAAGAGAGCGTCAGATGACGGATATGCGCCTCGTGGTTGTCGGCGCGGGCGGGCGAATGGGCTCGACCCTCATTCGCGCGATTCGTGAAACCAAAGGCTGCGTGCTCACTGGCGCGATCGAGCGCGAGAACCATCCCCATCTCGGGAAGGATGCCGGCATGCTCGCCGGCGCTGAAGCCTTGAACGTGCCGCTCGCTTCGGATGCCTTGGCGGCCTTTGCGAAGGCCGATGGCGTGCTCGATTTCACGACGCCTGCCGCTTCCGCCGCCTTTGCGGCGCTCGCGGCGCAAGCCCGGCTCGTGCATGTGATCGGCACCACGGGCCTCGGCGCGGCCGAGCTGGAGAAGCTGCGCGCCGCCGCACGCCACGCGGTCATCATCCAATCCGGCAATATGAGCCTTGGCGTCAATCTCCTCGCCGGCCTCGTGAAACAGGCAGCCGCCGCGCTCGGCCCCGAATTCGATATCGAGATCGTCGAGATGCATCATCGCCACAAGGTCGATGCGCCTTCGGGAACGGCTTATCTCCTAGGCGAGGCGGCAGCGCGTGGGCGCGGCATCGAGCTTGGCGCCCATAGCGCGAGCGGGCGACACGGCCAGACCGGAGCGCGCCGCGAGGGCGATATCGGGTTCGCTGCCATGCGGGGCGGTTCCGTGACGGGAGACCACAGCGTCGTTTTTGCCGGACCGCGCGAGCGCCTCACCCTATCGCATCACGCCGAGGATCGCGGCCTCTTCGCATCGGGCGCCGTGCGCGCGGCGCTCTGGGGCCGAGGCCGAAAGCCGGGCCTTTATTCGATGACCGATGTTCTCGGCCTGCCGGGGTGATTGGTATAACTCCAAGGATCAAAGGAGCCTCATGGACCGACTTCTCGTGCTCGTGCGCCACGGCCAGAGCGAATGGAACCTCAAGAACCTGTTCACCGGTTGGAAGGACCCCGGCCTCACCGAGCAAGGCGTGGCCGAGGCGAAGGCGGCCGGCGCCAGTTTGCGCAAGCTCGGCCTTTCCTTCGACGTGGCCTTCACCTCCGTCTTGTCGCGCGCGCAGGAAACCTTGAGGCTCATGCTCGACGAGATCGGCCAGCCGCAACTCGAGACCTTCAAGGACGCTGCGTTGAACGAGCGCGA
>Ga0213876_10002364_pt1 | contig 11102 bp, 7 predicted proteins | sample BarmaccomBMRX_R9_FD_160113 | JGI IMG/M metagenome (GOLD analysis project Ga0213876, IMG submission 160113) | Root-associated microbial communities from Barbacenia macrantha in rupestrian grasslands, the National Park of Serra do Cipo, Brazil - RX_R9 | ecosystem: Host-associated > Plants > Roots...
TCACGGTTCCAAGGACTACGAGCGGCACGGACCGGTGGGAGGGTTCTTTTTTGCCGGCCGGCTCTGGAGCAACGAGAAGCTCGATGAACTGGGCCTGTTTTCCGACACGCAAAGAGTGTGGATCGCGCCGCCCGGCGGACCGGAGCGCCTGCAAAGTCCGCGCGACGACGAGAACGGCGTGACGACGTTCACCCGGCCGCTGCCAGGCTGGGACGGGCAGCCGGTGGCGCGGCTGGCGGTGCGCAGCGAGACGCCGATGATCCCGCTGCTCAACACCACGAGCCGCCAGTTGTTCTGGGCCTTGGGCGGGTTTGCGCTGGTGTTGACCGTCCTGCTCACGTTTGCCTTGGTCAAATGGGTGAGCCGACCGCTGCAGCACATTTCCAACAGCTTGCGGCGCGGGGACCTCAGCTCGATCGCGCGGCTGGAGCAGCACCAGAGCGAGTTTGGCGAGCTGGCGCGGCTGATCCGGCAGTTTTTCACCCAACGCGACAGCTTGCTGCGTGAAATCCGCGAACGCGAGGCGACGGAAAAGGTGCTGGCGAAACGCGAGGAGGAATTGCGGCACGCACAAAAGATGGAAGCCGTGGGCCGGCTGGCCGGCGGCGTGGCGCACGACTTTAACAACCTGCTCACCGCCATCATCGGTTACGCCGAAATACTCACCCGCCGGTTGAAAAACGATGCCACCGGCCGGCAGAACGCGGAGATGATCCTGAAGGCCGGCGAGCAGGCGGCGGGGGTGACGCGGCAACTGCTCGCCTTCAGCCGCAAGCAGCTTCTGCAGCCGAAGGTGATCGACCTCAACGAAGTGGTCGCCGGCATTGACCGGCTCCTGCGCCGGGTGATCGGCGAACACATCACGCTGGTCACGCGCCCCGACGCTGCGCACGGGCGCGTGCGGGCTGACCCGACACAGTTGGAGCAGGTCATCCTCAACCTCGGCGTGAACGCGCGCGACGCGATGCCGCGCGGCGGCAAGCTGACCATCTCCACGGCCAACGCGCAATTGCAGGACGAGGACACCCGGCCGGAGGCGACGGTCGAACTGCCCGATGGCGACTACGTGGTGCTCGTTGTCACTGATACGGGAAAAGGCATGGAACGCGAGACGCAGTCGCACATCTTTGAACCGTTTTTCACCACCAAAGGGCCGGGCAAAGGCACGGGCCTGGGGCTTTCCACCGTCTATGGCATCGTGACGCAGAGCGGCGGCGCCGTCGCCGTGGACAGCTCGCCGAATCGCGGCACCACGTTCCGCATTTACCTGCCTTGCGAGAGTGCGCCGCTCTCCCCGCCCAGCAGCGTGCCGGCGCCGCCGAGGCGGGCGCACGATTCCGAAGTCGTGCTCGTAGTGGAGGACGAGGAGATCGTGCGCGAGCTGGTCTGCTCGGTGCTCCACGAGCAAGGCTACCGGGTGCATTGCGCCGCGCACGGTGGCGAGGCGCTGGAGATGGCCGCGCAGCCAGAAGTCTGTGCGAGCGGGATCGACCTGCTCATCACCGATGTCGTCATGCCGCACATGAGCGGGCCGGAGCTGGTGAAAAAAATCACGGCCAACCATCCCGAAGCCCGTGTGCTGTTCGTTTCCGGCTATTCGGAAAACGACATCAGCGACCGCGGCGTTCTGGCCGATGACATCCGGTTTTTGGAAAAGCCCTTCACCCCGCTGACGCTCGCGCGCAAAGTGCGGGAAGTGCTCGATGAACCGCCGCCTTCGACCACCACTGCCGCCGAGGCTGCCCGCAGCCGGAGCAGCCGCAGCAGTGACGATGAGCGCGCGACGGGCGGCGCCAGCGACGTTGCTGTCGCGGCTGTGGCGCCTTCCCGTGACACCGTGGCAGCGGCGGCTGCTGCGACCGGCGCCGATGGGGCGCGTTAAACGCAATGAGTGACGGGAGCACGTCTCGTCCGCGCGTCGTTGCGAGAGGGAGAAGCCGTTGCTTGCTGCCACTGTTGCTCTGCCTGCCGCTGCTGCTGCTGCTCGGCAATGGTTGCAGGCGCACCAAAGACGCTGGGGTTGTGCCTCCGAAGGAGGGAAAAAAGGCCAGCGCAACGCCGTCACCGGATCGCCGCCCTGCTCCACCGCCGGAGGAAAAAACGAGCGCCACGCCGGCGCCGGCAGCCAGCGTCGGCGACAACCACAGCAGCGGCGGTGCGGAGCCGGCGCCGCATTTCGCGGTGCGGCCCATCGAGACCCGCGTCGGCCGGGCGTCATGGTATGACGTGCCCGCTGGCTCCCTGCCGGCGCGGCGCGCCTGGCACGCCGAGTTCACCGCCGCGCACGACCGCTGGCCCTTGGGCACCTATGCGCGGGTGACGGCTTTGGAAAACGGCAGGAGTGTGATCGTGCGCGTGACCGATCGCGGCATCCATCAACGTGGCACGATCATCGACGTCAGCCGTCCAGCCGCCGCCGCGCTGGACATGCTGCGCGTCGGCCGGCTGCGGGTGCGCGTGGAACGGCTCGCGTTGAGCGTGGATTCGAGCAAAATTCCCGACGCGAAAAATTCCAGGGCGGCGCCCTAGCGGTAAGCGAACGCGGCCGCAACCGCCGGCGGCGAGTCAATTGCAGAAGCGAGGAAACTCTGCGGCCCGGGATTTTTATCTCAGGGCAGAATTCCGCGCTGAAGGTCGCGCCCGTCTTCTAAAAAAAAAGGACTCTGCCGCCAGAGCCACTTTTGACGTCCTCAACTGGAGCGTCGTTTGGGCGTCGATTTCCTGGACTTGGCCGGCTTCAAAGGAGCGATGACTTTCTCCACGACCTCCAGCGCCATTTCACCCAGTCCCTTGCTCTTGGTGGGCTTGGTCTTTTTGGCCGGAGCCGACTTGGTCTTTTTGGCGGAAGCCGTCGTTGTCTTCCTGGCGGGAGCCGTCGTTTTGGACTTGGCCGTCGGCGTGGATTTTTTCTTCGCGGCAGCGGTGGCCGCAGGTTTTTTCGTAGGCATGGCGACGATCCTATCAGGCGCCGTTGGCCGCTTGAATCTTTTCTTTTTGCAAATTGAACCACCCGATGCCGGATGGTAACTTCCGCGCCCGCGCCGCCTGACCGTTCCCGATTTTCGCCGAGAAAAAATGAGCACCGCCCGCAGTTACAAAGACACGCTCCGCCTGCCGCAAACGGAGTTTCCGATGAAGGCGAACCTCGTCGCGCGCGAGCCGGAAATTTTGCGCCGCTGGCAGGAAGCCGACGTTTACGGCCGGCTCCAAACGGCGCGGAAAAATGCGCCGGAATTTTTGCTGCACGACGGCCCGCCGTTCGCCAACGGCGATGTCCACATGGGCACGGCGTTGAACAAAATTTTGAAAGACCTCGTGGTCAAATCGAAGGCGATGGCCGGCTTCCGCGCGCCGTTTCTGCCGGGCTGGGATTGCCACGGGTTGCCGATTGAATTCAAAGTCGTCAAGCAGGCGCGCGGCCTCAGCCCGCTCGAAGTCCGGCGCAAATCCGAGGCGATGGCGCGCGGCTTCATCGAGACGATGACGCGGCAGTTTCAGCGCCTCGGCGTCTTCGGCGAATGGGCCGCGCCGTATCGCACGCTCGACCCGGATTACGAGGCGGAAATTGTGCGCGCCTTTGGCCGCTTCGTCGAGCGCGGACTCGTCTATCGCAGCAAGAAGCCGGTCTATTGGAGCACCGGCGCGCAGACGGCGCTGGCCGAAGCCGAGGTCGAATACCACGAGCGCGACGATGCGGCGATCTACGTGAAATTTCCGCTCGTCAGCGGACCGCTCGCGGGTCGGGCCAGCGTGGTCATCTGGACGACCACGCCGTGGACGCTGCCGGCGAACGTCGCCATCGCGCTGAACCCGGCGTTTCGCTACAGCGCGCGGGTTTATAAAAATCCGGCGACCGGCGAACTCGAAACGCTGCTCCTTGCCGATGGGCTGGCGGAAAATTTTTGCAAAGAAACCGGCTACGCGCCCGCCGCGGAACCCAGCGCCGAGCCTGCGACGCAATCGTGGCTGGGCAAGGAACTCGACGGTTGGCGCGCGCGGCATCCGTTTCTCGAACGCGACTCACTGTTCATCCTCGGCGAGCACGTCACGCTCGACGCCGGCACGGGCGCCGTGCATACCGCGCCGGGTCATGGCGCGGAGGATTACGTCGTCGGCCGCCAATACGGTCTGCCCGTGCTCTCGCCCGTCGATGACCTCGGGAAATTCACGGACGAAGTCGGCGTGCCGGCGCTCGTCGGCAAATACGTTTTCGACGCCAACGCCGATGTCATCGCGCTCTTGCGCGCGCGCGGCGCGTTGGCGCACGCGGGCACGATTCATCACACCTATCCGCATTGCTGGCGCTCGAAGACGCCCATCGTTTTCCGCGCGGTCGAGCAATTTTTCATCAAGATGGACACGCTGCGCCCGGCGGCGTTGCGCGCCATCGACGAGGTCGAGTGGCTGCCGCACTGGGGTCGCAATCGCATCTACGGCACGGTCGAAGCCCGGCCCGATTGGTGCATCTCGCGCCAGCGCGCCTGGGGCGTGCCGGTGCCCGTTTTTTACGATGAAAACGGCGCGGCGATTTTGCGCCCGGATTGGATCGAGACGATTGCTGGGTTAGTGGAAAAACATGGCACGAACATCTGGTTCGATCCGGCCGACACGACCATCGCCGAGGCGTTGCGCCTGCCGCCGGGCGTCACCCGCCGCAACGACACGCTCGATGTCTGGATCGACTCGGGCGTGAGCTGGCTGGCCGTCGTGGAAAAACGCCTTGGCCACGCCGGCCCGGCCGATCTTTATCTCGAAGCGACCGACCAGCATCGCGGCTGGTTCCAAAGCTCGCTCACCACCGCCGTCGCGCTGACCGGCCGCGCGCCGTATCGCACGGTGCTCACGCACGGCTGGGTCGTGGACATGGATGGCGGCAAGCTTTCCAAATCCAAAGGCGCGCTGACGGCCGAGGCTTACGTCGCCAAACATGGGGCGGACATCGTGCGTCTCTGGGTCAGCAGCGTGAACTTCACCGACGAGGTGCCGTTCAGCGAAGAAATGTTCACGCGCTTGTCCGACACGTATCGGCGCGTGCGCAACACGCTGCGCATTTTGCTCGGCAACCTGCACGATTTTGATCCCGCGCGCGACGCCGTCGCGCCGGCGCAATTTCCCGCCATCGACGCGTGGATGTTGCACCGCTTGCAGGAAGTCATCGCGACTTGCCGCGAGGCTTGCGCGAAGTTCGAGTTCCACCGCGTTTATCACACGCTGAACAGTTTTTGCGCCGTCGATCTTTCGAGCCTTTACGTCGATCTCACGAAGGACCGGATGTATTGCGACGCCGCGACGAGCACGCGCCGGCGCGCGACGCAAACGGTCATGCACGCGGTGTTCGACGCGCTCTGCCGCTTGCTCGCGCCGATCCTCGTTTTCACCGCGGACGAGGCGTGGGGTTATTTTAAAAAAGATGGCAAAACCGACTGCGTTCACTTGGAGGAATTTCCCGCGCGTGACGAGCAATTCGTCAACGCCGACCTCGATGCCGAGCTGACACAGCTCCTGCGTTTGCGCGGCGTCATCGCGCAGGAAATCGAGCGTGCGCGGCAGGAAAAACTCATCGGCAACGCGCTCGAAGCGCAGGTGACGCTGACGATTGCCGATCCGAAATTGCGCACACGGCTCGCTGGCCGCGAAGCCGAGCTGGCCGAGTTTTTCATCCTCAGCGAAATCGCGCTTGCCGCCGGCGACGCCGACGCCGCGACTTTGCGCCGCACCCCGCACGCGAAGTGCGAACGCTGCTGGCGGCACCGGCCCGCCGTCGGCCAGATCGCCGCGCACCCGACGCTCTGCGACCGTTGCGCGGAAGTCGTCGGCGAGTGATCGCGGTAAAATTTAACACCGAGAACACCGAGGCGGAGGCACCGAGAGACACAGAGAAAGGCAATTTCTGTTTTCTTAAAAAACATCTGCCTCTCTCTTCCGCCTCTGTGCCTCCGCCTCTGTATCCTCGGTGTTAAATCAGCCGTCATCCTCCCGCCTAATGCCCGCACCATCACCCCGCATCCGCTCCGCCGACGCCGCGCGCGACGCTGTCGCCATTGCGGCCATCTACGCGCCGAATGTGACGGCTTCCGCGATCTCGTTTGAAGAAACGCCGCCGACCGCCGCGGAGATGAGCGAGCGCATCGTGCGCACGACGGCGCGTTACCCTTGGCTGGTCGCCGACACGGGCGAGGGCACCGACCTACTCGGCTACGTTTACGCCGTGCAGCATCAGGAGCGCGCTTCGTATCGCTGGGCGGTGAACGTGACCGTTTACATCGCCGCCGACCAGCGCCGCCGCGGCGTCGGGCGCGCGCTTTACGCGTCGCTCTTCGCGCTGCTGCGGCTGGCGGGTTTTCATCAAGCCTGCGGCGGCATCACGCAGCCGAACGCCGGCAGCGTCGGCTTGCACGAGAGCCTCGGCTTTCGCCTCGTCGGCATCTACCCCAGGATTGGTTATAAATTCGGCCAATGGCACGATGTCGGCTGGTGGCAGCTCGAGTTGCAGCCGGCGGATTCCGCCGCAGCGTCGCCGCCGGCCGAGCCGTTGTTCGATCAAGAAATCTTGCGCGCACATCCGGGCTACCTCGCCGCGCTCAACGCCGGACTGCCGTTTTTCAAATAAACAAACGATGAAAACAGCCGAGTCATCGTCGGAAGAAGAAACGCCCGCCCGCCGCGCCGCATCGTTTTGGCGTCTTTTTTTCGGCGTCTCGCTGCCGCTTTACGCATTTGATCAACTCACCAAATATCTGATCCTCACGCATGCATTCTTCAAACCCGACGACGTCGTATACTGCAACGACGTATGCTACAACGGCCGCACGGTGATCGCCGGTTTTTTCAACCTCGTTCACGTCACGAACACCGGCGCGGCGTTCAGCATGTTCACCAACAACAATGCCGCCTTCATCGCGCTCTCGACCGTCGCGTTGCTCGCCCTCGGCGCGCTCTGGCGCTACGGATTTTTCGCCGCCAGCGCGTGGTCGCGCGCGGGCTTTGCGCTGCTGCTCGCCGGCGTGCTCGGCAATCTCACTGACCGGCTCGCGCACGGCGCGGTGATTGATTTTTTACAATTCGATCTCCACGTCCCCGGCGCGCATCCGTGGCCGAGTTTCAACGTCGCCGATAGTTGCATCTGCCTGGCCGCCGGCTGCTTCGTGCTCGGCTCGTTGCGCGAACTGCGCCAGCCCGCGCCCGCCGCGCAGTAGCCCGGAGCCACCGCGCGCGCTCGTCAGCGTGGCTGGCCTGAGAAGCGCACGAACTGTTGCTTGGTCAATTCCACGCCGGTTTTGCGGTAGTGCTGATCTTCCTCAACGCCGTGCGCAAACGGCGCCAGGCATTCGTTAAACTCGGCAAAATCCTGGCTTTGGCGGAAGCCGATCAGATGCCCGTCGGGCGAGTCCCAATAAACGCTGAAAAGGTAACGATTGCGCTCCGTCGCCCCCGTCGCCCGTTGCAGGCTGAAACCCAGGCAGTGCGACGAGCGCGAAAGCGGCTCGGCCGCCTGCGTGCAAGCGGTTTCAAACTCCGTTTCCCGACCGTCTGTCACCGTGTAGCGAATAATTTCAGTAACCATACCCAAAAATGTTTTGTGCCAGCGCGCGTCGCGGCTTCAACCTACGTGGACATAACGGTTTCCCGCCAGGTGCGCCGACGTAGGAAGATGTCTATTGGGAGCAAAACCAGTGCCATCGCCAGAAAGAAACCCGCGAGTTCGTGCTGCCGGCCACCGCCTCCCCGTGACAGTCCGGGCACGGACGCGGCGCGCTGAGTGAAAATTTCCGTTGGCGCCGGCGCGAACCGGCCGTGCCCCAACTCGGCCAATTCGCGCAAAAGCGTCTCATTCGTCTCAGTTTCAAGATATTCGCGCGGATAAGCACGCGCGTGTCCGAAGACGAACGGCCGCGGCAAATCGGGCGAAGAGATTGAGATTAAAAAATTGCTGCCACTCGCGGCAGGCGGCGACGGCGGCTGAGACGCCGCGGGCGCCGCATTGGCATTCTCGGAATCCGGCGCCAGCGTTGCGTTCGTTGTTTCCGCCGCGGATGGCAGCGGCAATTCCACCCGATACGTGCCGGGGCCGACCTGCTCCGCGGTGCGCGTGACGCCGCCCGCGCCCGCGGCGTCGGTTTCCACCAGCGCCGCGTTGAGCGTCAACCCGTCGCGGAAACCGCCCGCGGGCGTCAGCGCGTCGATGTCCAGCCGCAGCCGCGCGCCGTCGCCCAATTCCGTCGCGCGCACCTGGAGGTCCGCCGCATTAGCCCCCATCGCGTCGCGCTGGCGCAGCAAGGCGCGCGCGAGCTGCACCCAGAATTTTCCGTAGCCCGGCCAGCCGAGCCATTCCGCCGCCCAGCGCGCCTTCGCGTCGCTCGTGAACGCCGCGACCTGCCCGAGTCCGTAGCGCCACGTCGCCAGCAACGGCTCGCCCGTCTCGGTGGTGAGCAGGATTTCCGCCGTCGGCTTCGGCTTCGTCGCGTTGAAGCCGAGCAGGAGCGGCGCGGCGTTCCAATCAATGCCCGCCGTGATCGCGCTCGGCGCCAGCGCGCGCGCCTGAAACGGTTCTTCCACCAGGCTCGACTGCGCGACCTTCATCGTCTCGGTCGAAAAAATCTGCGGCAGATTGCGCGCGTCGTCCGTCAGGTAAAAACGCCCGCCGCCGATCTCGGCGAGATTTTTTAAAAACGGCACGTCCTTGTCGCGTTCGCCGCCGAGGCCGACGACGCTCGTGGTGATGCGCGCGCCGCGCATCGCGGCCACGACATCCTGCGAAGTGCCCGCGCCGCCGCTGGCCGCCGCCGGCGTGCCGCTGTCGCCCATCTCGCCGGCGACTTTTTCCTCCGCATCGGCCGCGTCGGAAAAGAGGATGCAATGCTTGATCTTCGCCTCCGCGCCGCGCAAAACGCGCAAGGCATCGACGAGCGAAGTGTAAATGTAAATGCCGCCGCCGCCCGCGTCGATGCCGGCGATGCGCTGCGCCAGCGCGGCCTTGTTCATGCCGCTGACGCGGTCGAGCGGCACGACGTTGTGCACGACGGTATCGACGGCCGTTAATCCAAACAGATCGCGCGGCCCGAGCACGTCGAGCGCGAGCGCGGCGCCCTCGTCGGCGAGCGCGATTTTGGTGCGATTGTCGCCGACGCGCGCCGACATCGAGCCGGAGCGGTCGAGCACGACGAGCAGCGCGACGTTCGGCGTTTCCTGCCGGTCGTCGTGTTCCATGCGCACGGGCAGGAGCGTTTCCAGCGGCGTGCGAAAATAGCCGCCGACGCCGAAGGAATTTTCGCCACCGAGCAGCGCGAAGCCGCCGCCGAGTTCGCTGACCCAGTTTCGATAAAGCTCCATCTGCTCGCGCGTCAGCCGCAGCGCCGAAACGTCGCTGAGCAGAAACAGATCGAAGTGCTGCAAATCCTCCAGCGTGCGCGGCAGCCCGGACAAACCGCGCGTTTCCACGTCGATTTTTTCCGCCCGCAACGCGCCGGCGAGCGGGCGCAGTTTTTCTTCGTCCGAATCAATGAGCAACACGCGCGGCGGCCCGGCCAGCGCGACCGTGGCGCGGGCGCGATTGTTCTCGGCGAGCGTGTCGAGTTCCGGCGCGATCTCGACTTCGTAATTCGTGAAGCCGCCCGTGGCGCGCACGTTGGGAAAGACGATCTCGTTGCGGCCCGGATGCAGCGCGACGGCCTCCTGTTGCGCGAGCAAAAAACCGTTGGCGTAAAGATTGACGCGCGCGCGCGTTTCCACGTTCGAGCGCACGTCGGCGCGCAGATCGAACGGCGCGTTCGGCTGCACGCCGCGCGGCACGTCGAGCGCGCGCACGAGCGCCTCGGGCGCGAACGGATTGCGCAGCGGCACGGTCCAGAGTTCCGCGCCGGCCGATGCGGCCAGACGCGCCGCCGCGGCCCGCGCGCCGTCGGCCGTGTCGTTGCCGTCGGAGAGCAGCACGACGCGGCGCGCGGCGCCGTCGTTGTTCGGAGCAACGGCGGCGGCAAAATCGAGCGCGCGCCCGATGTCCGTGCCGGCGCGTTCGGCGGGGGAAAACTGCGGCCAGCGCGTGAGCAGCTTCACGTCCTCAGTCGCCGGCTGCCACAGGCGCGTTTCGCGCGCGAATCCGAGCACGCCCGCACGGTCGCCGCGTCGCCGCGCGGGGATACTTTTTTCCACAAAATCCCGCGCCTGTGCCGCGGCTTCGGGCGAGATGCTGGCCGAGGCATCGACGAGAAAAAGGACGTGCAACTCATCGCCCGCCCGCGCCTGCCAGCGCATGCCTGCCAGCGCCAGCGCGAGGCACGCGAGCAACGCGGCGCGCACGGCGAAGCAAACCTGGCACTGCGTCGGCGTCAGCTCCGCCAGCGAACGCCGCGCCCCGAGCGCGAGCAAAGCCGCGGCGGCCGCGAGCAGAGCGAGAAAAAGCCAGGGATGGAGCAGCGTGAGCATCGGGAGCGCGCGACGGCGAACCTCTACTCCGTGCGGCGGCGATGGAACAGCCGCCATTCGAGCGCGGAAAGCGCGAGCGCGGCCGCGGCGCACCAGACCCACGGCGGCCAGCGGCGCAAAGCCTCGCTCCAGCGGCCGGCAACGGCGGCGAGCGGCGCATTCAACGCCGGCTGCACGCGCGTCGCTTCCTCGGCGGCGGGCGCGTTGATTTTCGACATCTCGGGATCGTCCGTGTTGACCGCCAGCCACGTGTCGCCGCCGGTCGCGCGGCGCAGCAGATAGAAGCCATTTTCCATCGGTTGAAAAACGCCGGGGCCGCGCGCGATTTCCGTTGCCGGCAACGGCTCGGGCAGCGGGCGCGGCGAGCCGCGTTGCGGCCGGGTCCAGAGCGTGTCGCCGGCGAGCAATGTCACCGTGTCGCCGGCGCGCAAACTATTTGCATTAATCGTGGCGTCGGCATCGTCGTCGCGGCCGGCGAGCCAGCGGAGCGTGTTTGACATGAACAAGGGGAACGCCACGCGCAACGGCAGGTCGCTTTCCGCCAAGCCGAAGGCGAGCGCGGCGAAGCGCTGGCGGCGGCGCGCGGTGTTTTCCCGGCGTTCGCCGGTGAGCACGAGCGGATGGCCGAGCGAGCGGACGGGCACTTGGAAATGCCACGCGGAAGTTTCCGCTTCGGCGGC
>Ga0213876_10002365_pt1 | contig 11098 bp, 8 predicted proteins | sample BarmaccomBMRX_R9_FD_160113 | JGI IMG/M metagenome (GOLD analysis project Ga0213876, IMG submission 160113) | Root-associated microbial communities from Barbacenia macrantha in rupestrian grasslands, the National Park of Serra do Cipo, Brazil - RX_R9 | ecosystem: Host-associated > Plants > Roots...
CGAGCCGGTTGCGGTCGCGCTCACTCTCGCGTTGGTCCTGCCGATCGGCCCGCTTCTCTACCGGATCGCGTTTCGCCCGCTCGCCGATGCGCCGGTGCTCGTGCTCCTCATGGTCGCGGTGGCCCTCCATTTTGCCGTCTCGGGCCTGGCGCTCTTCTATTTCGGCCCCGAAGGCGTGCGCACGCAAGCCTTTACGCGCGCCGTGCTCCGGATCGGAGATCTCGTCCTTCCAGGCCAGACGCTCATCATCTTTTCGACCTGCGGCGTCGTGGCAACGCTGCTCTACCTGCTCTTCACCCACACGACGATCGGCAAGTCGCTCCGGGCGACCGCGGTCAATCGGCTGGGCGCCCTGTTGTGCGGCATCAGCCCGGCGCGCACGGGCGCTCTCGCCTTCCTTCTCGCTTCCGGGCTTGCCGGTATTTCGGGCGTGATCGTCGCACCGGTAACCACGCTTTATTATGATTCGGGCTTCATCATCGGCCTCAAGGCTTTCGTGGGCGCGATCATCGGCGGCCTTGTGAGCTACCCCTTGGCGGCGGCCGGCGCGCTCATAGTCGGGCTTCTCGAAAGCTATGCGGCTTTTTGGAACAGCGCCTTCAAGGAGGTGACGGTCTTTTCCGCTCTCATCCCAATCCTCGTATGGCGTTCGCTCGCCTTCGCGCACCAGCTCGAACAGGAGGATGGGGCCGCCGAGGAAGAAATCGCCGCATGAGCCGGCGCTTGCGCTCGAGCGGTTCGGCCGTGACCGCGATTTTCGCCATCGCGGTCCTCGCCGCCGCACCTTTTCTTCTCGGCGGTTATGCGCTCACGCTTCTCGATTACATCGCCATTTACGCGCTCGTCGCGCTCGGCCTTGTGCTGATGACAGGCGCGGGCGGTATCGTCTCCTTCGGCCAGGCTGCTTTTCTCGGGATCGGCGCTTACGCGACCGCTTGGTGGACCACCGCGATTGGCGGATCACCCTTCACCGGGCTTCTGATCGGGCTTCTCGCGTCGGGCATCACCGCCGCCGTGCTCGGCGCAGCCACTTTGCGGCTTGGTGGCCACTTCCTGCCGCTCTCGACGATCGCCTGGGGGATCGCCATCGACTATCTCTTCGGCAATCTGGAAGCGCTCGGATCTCATAACGGCATCGCGGCCATCCCGCCGCTGAGCGTCGGCGCGCTCCCGCTGGCCTCGGCGCGCTCCTTCTACTATTTCGTTTGGCCTCTCCTCGGGCTTGCGATGCTGCTCCTGTCCAATCTTCTCGATTCGCGCGAGGGCCGCGCCATTCGTGCATTGCGCGGCGGCAATGCATTGGTCGAGAGCCTCGGGATCAATCCGTTCAGGACGCGGCTTTGCGCCTTCGTGCTCGCCGCCCTTCTCGCCGCGCTCGCGGGCTGGCTGTATGCGCATTTTCAACGGGTGGTGAGCTCGACAGCCTTCGACCTCGAGGCCGGAATCGAATTCTTGCTCATGGCTCTCATCGGCGGGACGACCCATGTGGCCGGCGCGGTGGTCGGAGCCGGCATCGTGACGCTCATGAAGGAAGGGATGCAGTCCTTTCTGCCGCTCATCACATCGAACAGCACGCAGCTCCAGGCGGTGGTGCTCGGCGCACTTTTCATTCTCATCTTGCAGAAGGCCCGTTTTGGCCTCGTTCCGCTCATCTTGCGTGTGCTCCCAAAGCAGGCACCGAGGCGCACCCTCGAACCTGCCGCGCCCCTCTCGCGCCGCGTGCCGACGCCAAAGGGAGCGTCTCTCCTATCGGTCGAAGGCCTCACGAAGCGCTTCGGCGGTCTCGTTGCCGTCGACGAGGTGAGCTTTGAAGTCAAAGCCGGGGAAATCATCGGTCTCATCGGCCCGAACGGCGCCGGCAAGACGACACTCTTCAATTTGGTCACGGGCCTCGCCTCGCCCGATGAGGGGCACATTCGCTTTCTCGGCGCGGATGTAGGGCGGCTCGCCGCCCATGTCCTCGTCCGTCGAGGGCTGGCCCGGACCTTTCAGCACGTGAAGCTTCGGCCTTCGATGACGCTTCTCGACAATGTCGCGCTCGGCGCTTACGCACGCACGCGCTCGGGCTTCCTGCGCGGCGCCTTGCGCCTCGATCGTAGCGAGGAGCGTTCCGTCAAGGCAGAGGCCGCCCGGGAGCTTGCGCGAGTGGGGCTCGACGCCAAAGCGCATGAGCGCGCCGGCACCTTGCCTCTCGGCGAGCAGCGCCTTCTCGAGGTGGCGCGCGCGCTTGCGGCCGATCCCGCGCTCGTCATCCTCGACGAGCCCGCGGCGGGGCTGCGCCGGATGGAGAAGCAGGCCCTGGCCAATCTCATCAAGGCGCTTCGGAGCGAGGGAGTGACAGTCATGCTCGTCGAGCACGACATGGATTTCGTCATGGGCCTCGTCGACCGGGTCGTCGTCATGGATTTCGGCGTCAAGATCGCCGAGGGCTCGCCGCGCGAAGTAAGCGCCGACCCGCGCGTGCGCGAAGCGTATCTCGGGGCCGAAGCGGCCTGATGCGGGCGCTGGCGCGGCCTTACGAAGACGTGGTGGTGGCCGCTCCGGTCACCGTGCCCTACACGCGCCATTCGATCCATTCGGCCCATTGGTTTTTGGCGCAAGCTCTGGCGAAGCTCATCCAGGCTGCGGGCATCCGCAAGAGCGACATCGACGGGCTTGCGGTGTCGAGCTTCACGATCGCGCCGGACACGGCCGTCGGCTTCACGCAGCATGTGGGGCTTTCGCCCCGCTTTCTCGAGCATGTGCCGATGGGAGGCGCGTCTGCGATCGTCCAATTGCGCCGCGCGGCGCGCGCGGTCGAGGCAGGCGACGCCCACATCGTTGCCTGCATCGCGGGCGATGCCAACCACGTCGATAGCTTTCGCCTGAACACGGCGAGCTTCAGCCGTTTCGCGCGTGACGCCGTCTATCCTTATGGGTCGGGCGGGCCGAATGGCAGCTTCGCGCTGCTCACCGCCCACTACATGCGTGCCTATGGCGCAAGTCGCGAGGATTTCGGCAAGCTCTGCGTGGCGCAGCGGCAGAATGCGCGTGCCAACCCGCTCGCGCTCTTTCGTTCCGAGCTCACCCTCGAGGATTATTTGAACGCGAGGCTCATTGCGGATCCGATCCGCCTTTTCGATTGCGTGATGCCTTGCGCGGGCGCTGACGGCTTCCTCGTGATGCGGCGCGCGACGGCAAAGAAGCTCGACCTTCCCCACGTGCGGCTTCTGGGCGCGATCGAGCGCCACAATGCTTACCCGGGGGACGCGATTCAATTTCGAGGCGGCTGGGCGCTCGACCAAGACGCACTCTACGATCAGACCGGCCTTGCGCCGAAGGACATCGACTTTCTTCAAGCCTATGACGATTATCCCGTGATCACGCTGATGCAGATCGAGGATCTCGGCTTCTGCGGCAAGGGAGAAGGCCCGGAATTCGTGCGCCGCCACAGCTTCACCGTCGATGGCAGCTTTCCGCTGAACACCTCTGGCGGGCAATTGTCGATGGGGCAGGCGGGGGCCGCGGGCGGGCATCTCGGCCTCGTCGAGGCCATCCGGCAATTGACCGGCATGCCCCTCGGCGCGCAGGTGGAAAAGGCAAGGCTCGGTCTCGTGAGCGGCTTCGGCATGATCAACTACGATCGGGGCCTGTGCTCCGGCGCCGCGATCCTCGCGGCGCAGGGGCGCGGAAAAAGGAGGAAGAAGGGTTGAACGCTTTGCCTCCGCAGCCCCCGCGAGCTCCGAGCTCTCGCTTAAAGCGCAGGAACCCGCTCGTCGCGCTCAAGCCGCCGCTCGTGCCGCCGTTCGCGCGCAGCCGCGCCGCGCAAGGTCTCACGGCGGCCGCGGCGCTCGGCGTGTTTGCCTTGCAACGCTGCGAAAAGTGCGGCGCCGCGCAATATCCGCCGCGCGACGCTTGCGTCCAATGCCTCTCCCCGAGGTTGCGCTGGCGCCCGGCCGAAGGCACCGGCGAGCTCTTGTCCGAGACCCTCATCCGGCATGGGCAAGAGCTTTACTTCCGCGAGCGTGCGCCTTGGCGGGTGGGCCTGGTCCGGCTCGATTGCGGGCCGAGCGCCATCGTTGCGCTGCACGGCGATTGCGCGCCCGCACCTTCGCGCCTTCGCTTGCGGCTTGCGCTCGACAAGTCAGGCCAGGCGTTGATGATCGCCTTACCGGAGAAGGACACGCCCGACATGGCAGAAGACCCCCTCGTCCGCGAAACGACCTGTGCGCCGCGCGCCCGCAAGGTGCTGGTCACGGATGCCAAGACAAAGGTCGGGCGCGCCATGGTGGAGGCGTTGGTCGCGGCCGGTGCCGATCTCGTCTGGGCCGGTTATGCCGCGCCTTGGAAACCATCGCCGCACCTCGAGGCGCTTGGCGCGCTCGAGGGGGTGTCGCTCGTGCCGCTCGACGTGACCGATGAGAGTTCCGTGCGCGAGCTTGCCGGCAGCATCGGCGGCAAAGTCGACATTCTCGTGAACACGGCCGAATATCATCGGCCAGGCTCGATCGCTTCGCGAGGCGGTGTCGCGACGGCGCGGACCGAGATGGAGGTGAACTATTTCGGTCTGTTGCGCCTTTCGCAAAGCTTCATGGCTGCGCTCAAGGCGCGTGCCGCCGATGGCCCGGCGAGCGCCACCGCCTGGGTGAACATCCTGTCGGTCCATGCGCTTTCGAACGATCCTGCGCATGGCACCTTCTCGGCATCGAAGGCCGCCGCCTTTTCGTTGGCCCAGGCGTTGCGCGCCGATTTGCAGGCAAGCGGCATCCGCGTGATCAACGTCTTCCCCGGCTCGATCGACGATGAATGGAATGCGCGCGTAGCGCCGCCGAAGCTTTCGCCCGCCGCGCTCGCCAAAGCCGTCGTCGAGGCGCTCGAGCGCGGGCTCGAGGACGTCTATCCGGGCGAGGTCGCCAAGGATGTCATGGCGCGCTTTCTCGAGAACCCCAAGGCGCTCGAGCGAGAACTCGCCGGGTGAACGCATGAGCTCTCCGGTTCTCGCGCATCTCATCACCGACATCGTCGCGGGACGCATTCGGGTCGTCGATCTCACCCATACGCTCGCGCCCGAATTTCCGCCCATCGTGCTGCCGCCGGAATTCGGCGAGAGCGCGCCGGTGCGCATCGAGGAGGTCTCGCGCTACGATGCACGAGGGCCGGCCTGGTATTGGAACAACCTGTCGTTCGGCGAGCACACGGGCACGCATTTCGACGCGCCGATCCACTGGGTCACCGGCAGGGATCTGCCGAACAACGCGACCGACACGATTCCGCTCGACCGTTTCGTCGCCTCCGCGAGCGTGATCGATTGCTCGCGAGAAGCCGGGGAGGATGCGGATTACCTCCTGAGCGTCGAAAAGCTGCGTGCCTTCGAGGAACGCCACGGGCGCATCTCGCCCAGATCCTGGGTGCTGATGCGCACCGATTGGTCGAAACGCAGCAATGATGCCGTCGCCTTCCAGAATTTCGACGAAACGGGCCAACACACACCGGGGCCGGATGTGGACGCCGTGCGCTTCCTCGTCGAGGAACGCGATGTGCTGGGCTTCGGCACCGAGACAATCGGCACGGATGCGGGACAGGCCGCGCATTTGCGACCACCTTATCCGTGCCATTCGATCATGCATGGGGCGGGCCGTTTCGGCTTGCAATGCCTCGCCAATCTCGATCTCCTCCCTGCCACCGGGGCCGTGTTGATCGCGGCGCCCCTCAAGATCAGGCAGGGCTCGGGCTCGCCGTTGCGGGTGCTCGCGCTGGTGCCCGCTTGAGCGCGCCGCAATTCCCGGTGCTCTTCGCTCCGGCCGAGCGCGGCTTGCCGGCGATGCTCGAGGCCCAAGCCGCGCGCTTCAAGGACAAGCCCCTTGTGACGGCGAGCGGCAAAACGCTCACTTTCGGCGAGGCGCGCGAGCTTGCGGCGAGCTTTGGCGGAACGCTTTCACGTGCGGGTGTTAAACAGGGCGACCGCGTGGGCCTCATTTGCGGCAACAGCATTGATTTTGTCACGATCATGCTCGGTGTTGCATGGGTCGGGGCCGTGCTGGTGCCGATCAATACCGGCTCACGCGGGCCGCAACTCGCGCATATCTTGCGCAATTGTGGGGCTCGTCTGTTGATCCTCGAAGCGCAGTTCCTGCCCGCGCTCGCGCACGCAAAGATCGGCGAGACGGCGCTCGAGATGCTCTGGCTGATCGGGGAAGGCGAAGCTGCGAACGCTTATGGCCTGCCGCTTCGGCCTTTGCCGCCGCCCGCCGCGCCCGAGCGTCCCGCGCCGATAGGCCCTGGCGACACGCTCGCCATCCTCTACACCTCCGGGACGACAGGCCCCTCGAAGGGCGTGATCTGCCCGCACGCGCAATATTATTGGTGGGGGATCGTCACGGCAGGAATGCTCGGCATCGAGAAAGACGACGTGCTGGTCACTCCACTGCCGCTCTTCCACAGCAACGCGTTGAACAGCTTCTACCAGGCGCTGCTCATGGGCGCACATGTGGTCTATCTCGAGCGCTTCTCGGTCTCGGGCTTCTTTACCTCTCTCGCTGAGCACCAGGCGACGGTCACCTATGTTCTCGGCGCCATGGTTCCCATGCTGCTCTCGAGATCGCCTTCACCGCAGGAGAAGGCGCATGCGGTGCGCATCGCGCTCGCGCCTGGCGTGCCCGAGAAATTCCGTGTGGAGTTTCAGGCACGAAGCGGTATCGCGCTTCTCGACGGCTACGGTTCGACGGAGACGAATTTCGTTATCGGTGCGCATCCGAACGTGCAAAGGGAAGGCATGATGGGCGCGGTTATCGAAGGCTTCGAGGCGCGCGTCGTCGACGAGGACGACAACGAGCTTCCCGACGGCGAGGCGGGCGAATTGATGCTGCGCGCCCATGAACCTTATGCCTTTGCGCGCGGGTATTTCGGCATGCCCGAGAAGACCGTCGATGCCTGGCGCAATCTCTGGTTCCACACCGGAGATCGTGTGCTGCGTGAGGGGGACGGCCAGTTCCGTTTCCTGGATCGGCTTAAGGACGCCATTCGTCGCCGTGGCGAGAACATCTCCTCCTTCGAGGTCGAGCAAGTGCTCATCAGCCATCCTGAGATCGCGGCGGCCGCGGTCTTTCCCGTCCGCTCGGAGCTCGCCGAGGACGAGGTGATGGCCGCAATCCTGCGCAAGCCGGAAAGCCGCTTGTCGGAGCTCGAGCTCATCGCGTTCTGCACACCGCGCCTGGCGCGCTTTGCCGTTCCGCGGTTCCTCGAATTCGTCACCGAGCTGCCCCGCACCGAGAACGGCAAGGTGCAAAAATTCAAGCTGCGCGAGCGCGGCGTCGGCCCGAACACTTGGGATCGCGAGAAGGCTTCGGATAGTGAGAAGGCTTGGGATCGCGAGAAGACTTTGGATCGCGAGAAGACTTTGGATCGCGAGAAGACTTTGGATCGCGAGCGGGCGTCGGGATCGCCGCCACGCAAATGACACCCGCATTGCAGTTGAAACGCTTTTCAGCTTAGCTTTCGAATTAGAACTGCATCGATGCCAGGGGTCGCCACCATGTCGCAAGCCGTCCTCGGAAATGTGGGGTTGTCGGTCGCGGGGCCAACCGAGGCCCAGAGCCGCAAGGCGATCTACGCCGCCACTATCGGCAATGTGATGGAGTGGTACGATTACGGGGTCTACGGCTTCCTTGCCGCGTCGATCTCGAGAAACTTCTTTTTGAAGGACGATCCGAAGGCGGCCCTGCTCGCGACCTTCGCAATATTCGGCGTCGGCCTCGTGGTTCGCCCGCTCGGCGGAATCATCATCGGCCGCATGGGCGATACGCATGGCCGAAAGCCCGCCTTGATCTTGACCATTCTCCTGATGGCGATCGGCACGGTGCTCATGGGCCTCATCCCCACCTATGGCAGCATCGGGGTCTTGGCCCCGATCCTGCTTCTCGTCTGCCGCATGCTGCAGGGCTTCTCGACCGGAGGGGAATGGGGAGGCTCGACGGCTTTCATGGCCGAATGGTCGGTCGAGGGAAAGCGCGGCTTTTACACGAGCTTGCAGCAGATGTCGGTCGCAGGCGGCACCTTGCTCGGCTCGGGGCTTGCGGCGATCCTGACGTCCGCGCTGGGCACGGACGCGATGGACGAGTGGGGCTGGCGGGTGCCTTTCCTGCTCGGCGGGCTGTTCCTGCCCATCGGGCTTTGGTTGCGCCGAGCCGTGGACGAGACGCCTCCCTATCGCGAGGTGGCAGAGGAGTTCGGAGACGCCACGGCCGCACCCGAGAGCAGCGATTTCAAGCTAGCCCTCATCGCCTTCGGCTTCACCGTCCATTGGACGGTCTGCTACTACACTTTCCTGACCTACATGCCGACCTTCACACGCACTCAGCTCAAGCTGAGCCCGGCCGAATCGCTGTGGTCGAACACCATCGGGCTTCTCGCCGTGGTGATTTTCGTGCCCATCATGGGCACGCTCTCCGATCGCATCGGCCGCAAACCCCTGCTGCTCGCCTCCTGCGCGGCCTTCTTCGTTTTACCGCTGCCCGTCTTCTGGCTCATGCTGCAAGGATATGGCTTTGCTTTCGTGGCGCTGATGCAGATCATCTTCGGGATCTCGATCGCGTTCTTCTCGGGCGCGGGGCCCGCCGCAATCGCGGAGATCTTCTCGACGCGCGGACGCTCGACCTGGATGTCATCTTCCTACGCGCTCGCGGTCGCGGTCTTCGGCGGCTTTGCGCCCCTCATCGCACAGTGGCTGATCGAGGTCACCGGCTCACCCCTTTCGCCCGTCGCTTATGTCATGGCGGCGGCGGCCGTGAGCTTCATCGTCATCTCGCGCATTCGGGAGACGGCGCATCTGCCGCTCCGGTGAGCGAGTAGCGAGTAGCGAATGGCGACTAGTCGGGCGAGGAGATGCACCGCTATTCGCTACTCGCTTTTCGAATTGCCTGCCACACCGCGACCGCGGCGGCGAGATCCTCGATCGCGGCGCCGATCGACTTGAAGGCGGTGATCTCCCGCGCGGAGCCTCGCCCCTTGGCATCGCCGCGAACGAGGCTCTCAAGGTCACCCACGACATGTGAAGCGCTGATGCCTCCGTCGCGCAGCGCCACTGCGACATCGCCGCCCTCGCTCAGCGCGGCCTTCGTGTCGATGAAGAGCCGCGCGCGACGCAAGGCCTCGTCATCGGCTTCCCGCATCTCGAGGTTGAATGCCCCCACGAGGTCGAGATGCGCCCCCTCCTTTAGCCATTCTCCCTTGACCAGAGGATTTCGCGACAGCGTCGCACAAGCGATCACGTCGGCGGCGCGAGCCGCGCTTTCGAGATCTTCGGCCACGCGGACCAAAGGAGCGTCGCCGTCGCTGCCTCTCTCCTGGTTCATGCGTTTTGCGGTTTCCTCGGCGCGGTTGGCATTGCGATTCCAGAGCGTCACCTCTCGGATGGGGCGCACGGCACGATGGGCGCGAATGAGGAAGGGCGCGAGCGCGCCGGCGCCGACCATCAACAGTCGGGAGGCATCTTGCCGGGCAAGATACGAAGCCGCGAGCGCCGAGGCCGCCGCCGTGCGCCAGAGTGTGAGACGCGTGCCGTCCATGGCAGCGAGCGGTTCCCCGGTCTCCCCCGCGAGGAGGATGGTCGTCGCGTAGACGCTTGGGCGCCCTCGCGCCGCATTGCCGGGAAAGACCGTCGCAAGCTTGGTCGCGAGATAGGAAGGCCGTTCCCCAACGCCGGTCCAGGCGGGCATGAGGAGAAGCGTCGCGGTCTCATCCGCGCGTGCCACCGCGTGATGATGACGTTCCGGAGCCTCGAGTTTTGCAGCGAAGGCGCGACGGAGTGCCTCGATCAGTGCCGGAAAGCTCAGTGCCGCATCGATCTCATTGGCCGAAACCACGCGCATGGGCAGATTGCTCCCTCACGGACGGCAAAACCGCCCTTCCTCTTTCACCACCGGAAAACAGGGGATGGCAGAAGGGTTCAGCCACCGTCAATCCGCTCTCGCGGGCGGATCTTGCTGGCCTGTCTATCGTGGCCGAGCCTCCTTCGCTACCGGCCCGTTTCCCTTCCGAAACGCCCCGGAGTATCGTGAGGGGCCGCTTCGGAAGGCGGACGCGAAGATATTGACCGCCCCTTTGGCTCGAACAACCGAGGAAACGATGACAGTCGCTGGCAAAACGAAAAAGCCGGTCAAGGCGAAAAGCGGCAAATCCCCGCCGTCGCGCGGCAGCGCTCGCGCGCCCGCAAAGCTCGTGAGCTCGAAACCTCCGGGGGCGAGGCCCGTCGCGCCGAAGCTCGTATCGCCCAAGGTGGCGATCGCCACGCAGGCGCCGTCGAAGCTCGAGAAACCTCAGGGAACGCCGCAAAAGCCCAGGCCCGACATTGGCGAGATGCCGCGCCGCCAGGATGGAAAACAAAAGCCGATGGCGCTTGCGCTGGGTCCCGGCGATTTATCCCCCGAGATGCGGGCTTATCTGGCCAAATGCCAGGAGAAGATCGGCTTCGTGCCGAATGTGCTCACGAGCTATGCCTTCGACGACACGAAGCTTTCGGCTTTTGCGGCTTTCTACAATGATTTGATGCTCGGCGCGTCGGGCCTCTCCAAGCTCGAGCGCGAGATGATCGCGGTCGTGGTCTCGAGCGAGAACCACTGCTTTTATTGTCTTGCGGCGCATGGCGCGACAGTGCGCCAGCTCTCGGGAGACCCGGTGCTCGGAGAGCTGATGGCCATGAACTGGCGCGCCGCCAAATTGTCAGGTCGTCACAAGACGATGCTGGCCTTCGCCACCAAGGTGACGCTGCACTCGCGTCAGATCACCGAAACCGACCGAGAGAATCTGCGAAAGGCGGGATTCTCGGACCGTGACATCTGGGACATCGCGGCCGTCGCGTCCTTCTTCAACATGTCGAACCGCATGGCCTCCGCGGTCGATATGCGGCCGAACCCAGAATATCACTTCCAGGCACGTTGAGAGCGGCGCGAGGTCGGACCCGCTCGCATACGCGCGAGCAAGCGCGGATCGAAACAACACCATCCCGCTTCAAAAAAAAGGCCGGCGGGGTGCCGGCCTACGGAGTCGTTTGGGGATCAACTCAAGCGCGTCTGCCGATCACGGTGGCGATCCCCAGGGGGCTGGGGGGCAAAAGTCCGGGAAC
>Ga0213876_10002366_pt1 | contig 11097 bp, 5 predicted proteins | sample BarmaccomBMRX_R9_FD_160113 | JGI IMG/M metagenome (GOLD analysis project Ga0213876, IMG submission 160113) | Root-associated microbial communities from Barbacenia macrantha in rupestrian grasslands, the National Park of Serra do Cipo, Brazil - RX_R9 | ecosystem: Host-associated > Plants > Roots...
ATTCCCAGGGATTCAGACTGGGCGCCAAGGTAGGAGCAAACCTGAACAAGATTGAAGGACAGTCCTTCAAAGACGGATTCGACCTTACTTACCATGTAGGTGGTTTTGCGGAGATCGATTTTAACAAAAAATGGGGTATTCAGCCCGAAGTGCTCTGGAACCAGACAAGCGGCCGCCGTTCCAGCTTCAACACTTTATACTCTTCTGTAGCTAACCCGAACGGAGCAGAGAAGATCAAACTCGACTATCTCTCTATTCCATTGCTGCTGCGTTACAATGTGGGCAATATCCTGAGCCTGAATGCGGGTCCTCAGTTCAGCATCCTGATGAACGAAGACAAGACATTGCTGCAGAACGGTCAATCGGCTTTCAAGAACGGAGATTTCGCAATGGTATTCGGAGGTCAGCTTAACTTCAAATTCCTGCGTATTTATGGCCGTTATAACATCGGCTTGCAGAACATCAACGATATCGACAACAAAGACAAATGGACTAACCAACAGATCCAGCTTGGTCTTGGTTTAAGATTATAATAGGGCGAATAGCCAGAAAACGAACGCCGGTCACTTTTAGTGCCGGCGTTTCCGTTTTTATGTTTAACGTCCGGGATATTAAGCCGCAGATTCGCAGATTTTTTCTTTGGAATAATCTGCGAATCTGCGGCTTATTTTTCGCCGTTGGGGTCTATTAATCTATTGTACCTATGTTCCTATGTGTTAAAGATCAGGTATCTGCAACAGCCTGAATTACATGCAGACGAATGGTTAACACACAGGAACATAGGGACAATAGAACACATTAGCGAAGTCTTATTTCAGTCCGAATTTTTTCCGCAGCGCGGCGAGCTCTTTGGTGAATTCCTTTAATTCTTTCTCCTGCAGTTTGATAAAGCTGTTCTCTGACAGTTTGCCTACAACGGCATCCATTTCTTTGGGGTTTTCATAAATCATTTTCCTGAATGGGTTAGAATAGTCTTTCGCCCTGGATTCATAGATGCACCTGGTCATCCATTCCCTGGTAGCTGCCACTTCGTTCAGTAAGCTGCTGAATTGCTGCGAGGTCATTTTCCTGAGCCTGATACCGGTGATCTCGGAGAGCGAAGCGAGTGCATGCTGCAGCTTCTGTTGCGGATATTTAGCGCCAAGTGCGGCGTATTGTTCATGCACTCCATCCCATGTTTTGATGCGGCTGGTCCTGATCTTTTCTTTAAGCGCGTCAACTTCCAGCGCCGGGATCAGCTGTCCGCCTACATTCAGCCATTGCCCCCGCTGGCCCGGGATCGGCAAGGAGGCTATCAGGGCGTCGAAGGACTTATGTTCGTGCTCACGCTGGAAGTTCAGCAACTGGGTAACACCGTAGTACAACACCATTTCATGGTAGATCCGGTATGCCTGCAGCACTTTCAGAAGCACCACTTTTCTTTTGCTGTTCTCGATGCCTGTTGCCGTTATTTCAAGTTCGTTCACGATCTTATTGGCGCTGGTCAGCAAATGCTTCCCGGTCTGTGCGGCCTGGTCTTCATTCAGGTTTTCCTTGCGGGCAGCCGCATAGGCGAGACCTGTACTTTTTTCCAGCAGCGCCATCGCTGTAAATATCTCATTGATGGTATCCGGCGCCAGGTAATCGTATTCGAGTAACTGGATGCGCTGCATCCGTTTATCGCGGTCCACGTATTTCCAGGAGTTACGCGCCAGTGCATACATATTGTACATGAACCAATAGGCCGGCATAATGGTAAGCCGGTCATTGGTTACATCGTTGCTCACCAGGCAGAACGGGATCGGAATATCCAGTTCATTCGGATAATCGCCTTTAGTAAGGATATTGAAACCGGCGAATCTCGAATTGTGTTTCAGGCTTACGCAGAGCCCGGGCCAGAATCCGCGGCCCATAATGATCTCTCCGTCGGCCCCCCTGCTGTTGTGGTTGGATCCGATGGTTGCGCCTGCGGCGATATTGCTTTGTCCCATCACTACCGAAGCGCAGAGAAAAGAGTTATTATGATGCTGCTCATGTGCAGGAAAGATCAGCGAGTTCAGCACTTCGCAGCAGGAAATGGTGGCGTTGTTGCCAAGATAGGAGTTGATCAGCCTGGCACCGTATTTCAGTTGTGAATGCGAAGCCATGATAAAGCGGACGGCTTTAACGCCATAAAACAGCCGGCAGCCATAGCCAATGATCCCGTTCACGATCTCGCAGCCTTCGCCGATCTGTGTGCGGCCTTCGGCGCCTGAATTAACGGTAAGGTTCTTGAGTTTATTGGCGCCTTTGAAATAGGCATCGCTGCCCACCCACACGTCTTTCACGATCTTGCAGTTCTTGATCACGGTCCGGTCGCCGATCTGTCCGTAATAGCCGCGGCGGTTATCAAATTTCTGCTCGGTCAATTGACGGAACTTTTCCTGCAACACGGTATCGTCACGATACCTGCTCCAGAGGAATGCATCGCCCGCTTCCATACCATCATAAGGCAGGATGCGCCGGCCGGTATTCTCGTTGCACAATTCGATCCAGATGCGCACATTTTCTGATTCATCCTCTTTCAGGATGCCATTGCCGAATTTGGCATGGTTGGTGGTTACCAGCTCATTCACATTGGAAATGATCACTTCGCTGCCGATGATATAGTGCGAGAGATAGTTTACATTATCGATCACCACATTATCGCCAAAATCGCAGCTGATGATCGTTGAATTGTATAGACCTACCGGAACTTTAAGGTCGCTGAAGCCCAGGCAAAAAGGTTCCAGCTTGCCAATGCGCACCAGGCCGTAGAATTTGCAGTTCTTCACCAGCTCGGCATTAAAAGCGTCGGATACCAGAATATTGTTCCAGTCATCGCTGGTATTGCCGTTCCGCACCAGCACTTCTATCTCATATGCAGACAGCTTGCGGTAGGAGATGCCGTTCTTGATCTGTGCATTGCGCAGGTAGAACTCATTCTTCCCTCTTGGTATGTAAGCTGCGCCGATGAAATTGTAGCCAAGCGCATTGAGCGGTGTTTTAGTGATTATGTTTTGCGACATCTGTTGCGTTGAGTTGATTTTCGAATGCACTATTCAACCGTTACGCTCTTGGCGAGGTTACGGGGCTTATCTACATCCAGGCCTTTGGCAAGTCCTACATAATAGCTGAGCAGTTGAAGGGGTATCACGCTTAACAGCGGTGCGATCACTTCATCTGCCTCGGGTACCAGCATTACATCATCCGACATACCCGGGATAACCTCGTCGCCGGCGGTGGCAACCGCAAGTACGCGGCCCTTGCGGGCTTTGATCTCCTGTACATTCGATACGATCTTTTCGTAGTACGAATCTTTGGTAGCCACGAATACCACGGGAAGTGTATCATCCACAAGTGCGATCGGCCCGTGTTTCATTTCTGCCGCGGGATAACCCTCTGCATGGATATAAGAGATCTCTTTCAGTTTCAGAGCGCCTTCCAGTGCCACCGGGAAGTTGTAACCCCGCCCGAGAAAAAGGAAATCTGAAGCATCCTTGTATTTTTCTGCAATACGCTGGATATTGCCGGTATCCGCCAGGATCTCTTTTACTTTTTCAGGAACTGTTTCAAGATCGGTCATCAACTGGAGATATCGCTCTTTATCGATGGTGCCCTTCGCATAACCTATCTTAAGTGCCATCATGGTAAGTACGGCCAGTTGCCCTGTAAAAGCCTTGGTACTGGCCACGCCGATCTCCGGCCCCGAATGGGTATAGGCCCCGGCATGAGAAAGCCGGGCGATACTGCTGCCCACAGCATTCACCACTCCGAAGATAAACGCGCCTTTTTCTTTTGCGCTTTCCAGCGCCACCAATGTATCGGCTGTTTCGCCGCTTTGCGAAATGGCGATGATGACATCGCCTTTGTGGATCACCGGGTTGCGGTAACGGAATTCTGAAGCATATTCTACTTCTACCGGAATGCGGCAAAGTTCTTCGATCATGTACTCGGCCACAAGGCCTGCATGCCAGCTGGTGCCGCAGGCCACCACGATAATGCGCGGTGCATTTACAAAAGCATCGAGATTGGCTTCGATACCTCCCATCATGATCTGACCGCTTTGCGTCAGTAATCTGCCGCGAAGGCAATCGAAGATGGTATCCGGCTGCTCGTGGATCTCTTTCAGCATGAAATGATCATAACCGCCTTTCTCGATCGCCGCCAGGTCCATATCGAGCCTGGTGATGAATGGGGTCTGTTTTTCATTCCCCAGATTTTTCAGGATGAGTTCGTCGGGTCGTACTATCGCGATCTCATAATCGTTCACATATACTACTTCTTTGGTGTACTCGATAATGGGTGATGCATCGCTGGCGAGAAAATGTTCACCTTTGCCGATTCCGATCACAAGCGGACTTCCTTTGCGGGCAGCGAGGATGGTTTCGGGATCATCGTCGGAGATGAGCAGGATGCAATAAGCGCCCACGATCCGTTTCAAAGCAATGCGCAGCGCTTCTTCCAGCGTGCAGTTATTGTTGTTCCGAATATCTTCGATGAAATTGAGCAATACCTCTGTGTCGGTATCGCTTTTGAAAGTATATCCTTTGGACAGCAGATCGCGCTTGAGCTGGGCATAGTTCTCAATGATGCCGTTATGGATCATGGCGAGTTTGCCGCTTTTCGACTGATGAGGGTGGGCGTTGCGATCGCTGGGTTCGCCATGGGTGGCCCAGCGGGTATGGCCGATGCCGATATGGCCATGCAGGTCTTTTCCGATCACATCCTCTTCCAGGTCGGCCACTTTGCCCTTTTTTTTGTACACATTCAGACCGCCACCGTCGAGCAAAGCTACCCCAGAGCTGTCATAACCCCGGTATTCGAGCCGTTTCAGGCCTTTAACGATCACCGGGTATGCTTCCCTCGGACCTGTATAACCAACAATTCCACACATATTTGAAGAGTTTTACCATTAAACAATAAACCACAAGTTTAGTTATTTTGAGACAATTTTCCGGCCAGCCCGAAGCAGGAACATTTATTTGTCAAAATTGTTTGAACAATGCCCGTTGAATTTAATACAAATAGAGACTATATACTCGAAGACGATTGCGTTTTATTGCGCCCTCTGGATTCAAAAGATTGCGAGAACCTGCTTCGGTTTTCGCTGGAAGAACCGGAGATCTGGCAATATTCGCTGGTGCAGGCCGGTGGTAAAGAGAATCTGGAGCGCTATATCCGGATCGCCACCGAAGCAAGAAAGGCCGGCCGCGAGTACCCGTTCATCGTATTCGACAAACGAACGCAGGAATATGCGGGAAGCACCCGGTTCTATGATCTCCAGCCCGCCTATCAGACCCTGCAGCTGGGTTATACCTGGTATGGAAAAAAATTTCAGGGAACAGGGCTGAACAAACATTGCAAATACCTGTTGCTCCGTTTTGCATTCGAGACCCTTGGTATGGAAAGGGTGGAATTCAGGGCCGACAACAACAATGCACGCAGCATCGCCGCTATGAAAAGCATCGGTTGCGTGGTAGAAGGCGTGCTCAGAAGTCAGATGCCTAAATACAACAGCGATATCCGCCGCGACAGCATCGTACTGAGCATTCTCAAACCTGAATGGCTGGGCGGTGTTAAAGCCCGGCTGGAAGCGAGATTATAGTCCCAGATCGTCGAACATATTCTGCTGGGTATAAAAAACAGCCGCGCTTTTCCGCCTGCCCAGCACCAGTTGCCTGACCAGTTTGTCGTATTGCTCCTGTTCGGTACCATTTGTCAGCAGTTTGCGGTTATTCATATTCACCATGCTGCGGTCGGTATTTACCTGGGCGGTATCGGAAGGCTGGATACCTGCAAGACCTATCAGCCAGTCGCCTTGTTTTTGCAAGCGGTATTTGAACAGGTATACATAGCCATTGCCTTTTTTAGTCTCTACATATCTTTTACCCATGGATTGTATTTCAGCTGCCCGGAAAAATGCCCGGCTGTTCACCATCACAGAGCGGCTCATCGCTTCCTGGTTCCGGTAGGCAGTTGGAAAGAACTGCAGTTTTTTCATTTTCTCGAGTCGTTCGTACAGCGGTAACCTGTACTGATCATTGGCCGCAACCAGGTTCCAGATAGAATCGGGTACCGGTTTATTGATCCTGGCGAGCGCCAGTGCTGTTAGCATGCGCGCCTGCACATCGCTGCTCTGCAGCAGGCGGGTGAAAAATTTCGCTACCTGCGGATTCTTATCGTAATAAGGCGCCAGCAGGCTGATATACCCGCCGAGCAAATTAGTGACCGGGGTATTGGTCCCGGCATTATTGAAAATATCCACCCTCTCCTGGTCTGCCTGCGACCGCACCAGTTCGCGTTCTGAAGACAGCTGCAGCTTTTTGGTCTGCACCTGCGCGTCGAAAAATAATTTATTGAAATGCGATGAATAGGCATCCGGGCTGATATGGCTGCTGTCTACAAGTTTGGTGAGCAGTCCGATAACGGGTTGCTTGTAATCGTCGAATACGGTAAGTTGAAGGATGTCCGGATAAAGCCCTGCGGCGAGCTGCAGACTATCACCCAGGTTACGGAACAGCGACTGGTATTCGAAACTATTGTCGAAGATCGGCGGATTTTGAACGAGTATCTCTTTCAATGCCGTATAAGCCGCCGGATTTTTGATCGCTGCCATCGCCAGTACCGCCGCATTCTGGTACATGCTGGTGTCGGCATAGTTCTCATACAGGTACTTTAACCAGTTGAGCCGCTCGGCCGACATGGCAGTATCGCGAATAAAACCCACCGCCTGGATAAGCCTGGTTTTGGTGGAGAGGTAGTCGCGGCTGCCCGGACTGATCGAATAGAAGGCCCGTTTCAATACCGGCAGGTCGGTGCCCTCCCAGTTTACCAGCAGGATAGCGCTCCGGGCGATCTTCTGCACGCTTGAATCACTGCTTTCCAGGTCACGCGCAAAGCGGTCGGCCTTGCCCGTGAACACATTCATTTCCGACGCCTGTTTTTCAGGCCTGAAACTGCTGAAGAATTCACGGATAAAACTGCTTTCGGCGCCGAGACCATCTTCCAGCGCGCTAACCCGGTAAAGTGTCCGGTCAGTGAGCACGGCCATGCAGCGGACCTTTCTGTTGGTATTGGTGTCGCTGAGTGTATACTCATAAACCACCGAAGAATCAGCCAGTACTTTCGGCGCCTTCCTGTCTATGATCACATCTTCCTTCAGCCGTCTCCAGTCGAGTTCATTTTCCCAGAAACGGGAGGAATCTTTTTGCGCATAATATTTCGGAAAGCTCACCGCGGTTACCTGCACGGCTTCTCCTGTTGAATCGCTTTTGAAATAGGCGTTGCGGGATAAGGGCCGCGACTGGTAGCGCTCCGCCGTAAGAAGGGTTAACGCACTATATTGCTGGCGGTTCAGGAAATCCCTGAGATCGGTATCGATCGCCGGCTGCACCGGTGTGCGCACCGAAAATCCAAGCACCGGGTCGGTATAAGCCATGGCGGTGCCATAACGGAAACGTTCGGTGCGGAAGCTGTTAAAGAACCTGTTGAAATTATTCTTATTGTCTTTGCCCCGGGCCGTGAGCAGGTAATATTGTGCGCCGCGGATAAAAGCCCTTGCTTTGAGTATGTCTCCGTCTTTCATGCTGAACACCATATCCAGGCTGTTATAGCCGTCCAGTTTGCTGTATCGCCGCGACAGCTCTTTGTCGATATTATCCGAGCCTTTCACACTTTCTTCGATCAACGAAATATCGAGCGTGTCTTCTTCCAGGAAATTATAATTATGAACCGGCTTCTGCCAGATCATATAAGCGTCGCCGGTGGCGGCATCGATGGCTTCGTATTGCTTGTTGTCGAGCAGATCGTCTCCACGGCCCATCATCAGATCAGGGACCTGCGGAAGCGATACTGAAAATCCGCCTGTAGGCGGCGTGTAGTTCACCCATTGCGCCGGAGCCGCTTCTTTTAATCTGATCGAGCTGAAAAATTCTTCTGCCTCCTTGCCCGACACATAATCTTCGTTGCCGCTCATTTTGAATACCAGCACTTCGGCAGGCGTATACAGGATCTGGTAGCGCTGGATATCACCGCGGCGGGTCTTGTTGGTAATATCCAGTCCGCGGTAACCACTTACGGTGATATTTTTTTTCTGGAGGATCTTGCCCGGCACATATTCATACAGCAGGCTATCCGTTTTCCGGGTAACCAGGCTTACTGTTTCACCTGCCTGACCGGGGTGCAGCTTGATCCGCGACAACGTATAGTAAGCCCCGTTCTCCATATCTGCATACTGCCAGCTTTCATTGAAAGAAATTTCTGCGCGGCGAAACAGTTTGCCCGGCACTTTTAAATGGATGAACCCATCGCCCGAACTGATCTCCTGCATTTCCACGGGTACTTTGATCCGGTCTATCCGGTCGCGCTGTTCGGCGTCGTGATCGGTCATGCTCACCGGCCGGAGAGTATAGCCTTTTTTGCGCAGCAGTTCGATGACGCCCCTTTTTCCCGGCAGGTGTGCAGCGCCTACAGCCACGAACAGGGATTCCTTATGGATGATCGAATCGATGGAATTTGCCTGGATCTCATTGCGGCCATAGAGGAATTTTTCATTGAATGCTTCCGAGCCGCCGCTGGCCTGGCTAAGGGAGTCGAGCAGGCTTAGATCGCCTTTGCGGTAGGCATCCTGTATCTTTCGCTGGAGGTCGAAAGGATTTTCATTGTTGAAGTTGATGCGGTTCCGGTTACGGTCTTTCAGCATATCTTCCTGCGCTTCCAGCTGAATGCGTTCCGACTCCATATAGTTCTCTACACCCGTCGCTTTTTTTCCAAGCCGCCTCGCGGTCTGGTACACATAGAGATCGAGATAAGTATTTTCCTGGAAATTGGATTGTCCTTCCATGGTGCGGTAGAGCAGTCCATTGATCACATAAGGTTCTTCGCTCAGGGCACGTTTGATATTGTTCTCGTAATTGCTGTTCAGCCTGAAAGATCTTTCGCGAAGGAAGTCACTGGCGGAGCGGGTGTAAAGGCCCATTGCCAGCTGCGATTGCTGCAGGCGGAACATTTCAGACTGCCATTGCCGGGGATCCAGTTCCAGCGAAACCGTGCTGCAGCTTGCGATGGCATTGTAGAAAGAATCGCTCAGGTGGAACACCATCTTATTGCTCACATGCATGGTGCCGAACAGGTAAGAGGGCTGGGTAAGCCCGTTACCGGTGATCTCCCATAAAAGACTGGGGTAAGCAGGTGTGGCAGACTGGCCGGAGCCGGTGATGGTAAAAGCGATACACGCAAGGATAGCTCCGAACTTCTTCATGAGGGGTATTTTGACTGCAGGATATACGGAAAGTTAACTTCAAATCGGTTCCGATACGATGGGAAGTCTAAAATATTAGGCCAGCAGGGCTGGAATTCCGGCTAAAGTTTACAGGAGAATGCCTTTCAGGAAAAGGACGGCCACGCTGAAATAAATCACAAGCCCGGTTACGTCTACAAGGGTAGCCACGAAAGGAGCCGAAGAGACGGCCGGGTCTGCGCCGCATTTTTTAAGGAGGATCGGCAGCATAGACCCGGATAAAGTACCCCAGATCACCACGCCGATCAACGCGAACCCGACAGTGGCGGCGATCAGCAGCCAGTGATCCCCGTACATGGCCGGCGCTATCGAATGCCATACCATTACCCGGATGAAACCGATAAAACCGAGCACGAATCCCAGCATCAGTCCACTCAGGATCTCACGCCGCAATACGCGCCACCAATCGGCGATACCGATCTCGCCCACTGCCATCGCCTGTATGATCAGGGTAGATGCCTGCGAACCGCTGTTACCGCCGCTGGAAATGATCAGCGGAACGAATAAGGCGAGCACTACCGCTTTGGCGATATCATGTTCGAAATAGCCCATCGCAGTTGCCGTCAGCATCTCGCCGAGGAACAGTACGACCAGCCAGCCGATCCGTTTGCGGAATAATTTCAACAGCGGGATATCGAGGTAAGGTTCATTCAGCGCCTCGGTACCACCCATTTTCTGCATGTCCTCACTGAACTCTTCATTGGCCACCCAAAGCATATCGTCGATCGTAACAATACCCAGCAGGATATTATTATCATCCACTACCGGTAAAGCCACCCGGTTGTTCATTTTAAATACCTGGCTGGCGTGCTCCTGGTCGTCGTTCACGTTGAGCGAAACAAAACGTCCGTCGATGATCTCATCCACGCGTTTTTCGGGCGAAGCAAGAATGATATCCCTGATCCTGATATCGTCTATCAGCAGTCCACTTTGATCTATCACATAGATCACATCGATGGTTTCGCTGTTCTTGGCATGTTTGCGTATCGTTTCATACACTTCGCTTACTGTGTTGTGCAGGTACACATACACATAATCCGGCGTCATCAACCTGCCCACACTGTCTTCGGGATAACCCAGCAGCGACAGCGTGATCTTGCGTTCTTCAGGATCCAGGAGTTTGATCAGGTCACGGATGGCCGCTTTGGGAAGTTCTTCAAGAAAGTCGGTACGGTCATCGGCCGGTAATTCATTGAGCAGCTCTGCTGTTTTGGCCGAAGGAAGTTCCTTGATAATGTCTTTCTGCTGGGCAATATCCAATATCTTGAATACGCTCACCGCCCGGTGTACGGCCATATTTGCAATGATCTGGGCCTCGTACTCCGGGTACTCGTTGATCAGCTCCGCTACATCGCTGATATTCTGGTCATCCAGGAATTCCCGGATCTCCAGCTTATCTTCCTTCGAGATCAGCTGTTCGAACTGTTCAGAAATATTGGGTTGTTCCAACTCCAGTGACATGGGCGCAAGTTAATTAGTAATTGATAATTAATAATTAGTAATTGAGGGCCTTCTGGCGCTTGTTATTTAACACTAACTTCATGCCCGTAATCTTCATATGATCTTACCCATCTTAATAATTGCGCCTTCGGAAAACAGGGGACGCGGTGTATTTGCAACCGATGCTATCCCTGCGGATACGGTAATAGAGATCTCCCCGGTGATCGTGCTCAGCGCCAAAGACCGCAGGCAGGCAGAAAAGACCCTGCTGTACGATTATATTTTCGCCTGGGGGAAGAAAAGTAAGAAAGGCTGCATCGCGCTCGGATACCTTTCCATCTACAACCATTCATACCATG
>Ga0213876_10002367_pt1 | contig 11096 bp, 8 predicted proteins | sample BarmaccomBMRX_R9_FD_160113 | JGI IMG/M metagenome (GOLD analysis project Ga0213876, IMG submission 160113) | Root-associated microbial communities from Barbacenia macrantha in rupestrian grasslands, the National Park of Serra do Cipo, Brazil - RX_R9 | ecosystem: Host-associated > Plants > Roots...
TGGATCGCGAGGTGGTCGTCACGCGGACCCTCAACGGCCCGGCGCGCATCGTATTCGAGGCATTCACCAAGGCCGAGCTGCTCGAGCGGTGGTGGGTGCCCAAGTCGATGGGCATGACCCTGCTCTCGTGCGAGGTCGATGCTCGCGTCGGAGGCAGGTATCGATTGGTGTTCGATCACACCCCCGAGCCCGCCGCATTCTTCGGCACGTACATCGAAGTGCAGCCGTACTCGCGCCTCGCGTGGACCAATGACGAAGGTGGCGAGGGCGGGTCGGTGACCACGGTGACGTTCGAGGAACGGGGCGGCAAGACGCTGGTGGTTCTGCGCGAGCGCTATCCCTCGAAGGAAGCGCTCGACGCGGCCGGCACCGGCGCCGCCGATGCGATGTTCGAGACGTTCGATCAGCTGGACGAGCTGCTCGTCGCCCTGGACGAGCGCTCGGGGCGAGCGGCCTAACGGAGCTCCCGCGCGGCCGCGTCAGGGCGCCACGTCGAGCGACAGCACGACGAGGCCGGCCTTCGCTGCGAAGCTCGTGAGCTGCGTGCGCGGCCACGCCGTGAACGGCCCCGTGCAGCGGGCCGCGCGATAGGCGCGCAGCTCCGTCGCGGCGCCCAGCCGATAGTAGCCGGTGCGCACGAAGCCCGGCGCGCCCTCCGCCGCGCCCGGGAGCACCGCCGCGCACGACACGGTGGCGCCGTCGAACACGCCGATCGACACCTGCGCGGTCGTGCGATTCACGATCGACGCGGTGACGTGCGGCAGCCCGCCGATGACGTTGTCGATCTCCAGCGCGTTGCCGATCCCCGAGACCCGCATCGTCACCTCGCCGATGTCGTCGGGGATCGGGACGCCGGCCGCGTCGGTCGGCTTCGCGCTGACCCACGTCAGCGAGTGCGCGCTCGACGGCACGGTCACCGGGCTGGTGCGGCCGGTGCCGAGGATGACGACCGGCGTGCCGTCGACCGAGACCGTCACCGGGGCGAGCAGCGCGTTCGTGACCTGGAACCGCACCGTCCCCGACCCTGGCGCCACCGCCGTCGCGTCGGGCCCGCACGCCGCGGCGAGCGCCGTGGCGCCGCCGAGCAGGCCCATGATTCGTATGCCATACCGCGCCATCGGTCCCTCCTCCGGATGGCATCGAAGCTACTCGCCATCGGGCGCGGGGCCAGTCACCCTTCGGTTGTTCGGCGGTGAACCACGGAGGACACCGAGGACACGGAGGAACCCCATGATCGTCACCCCGGCGAAAGCCGGCTCCCAGTGTCGTTGCTTCGCCGTCATCCCCGCGAAAGCGGGGATCCAGTGGCTTCGATGGGCCCCGGCATTCGTCAGGGCGACGAACGTTAGGCAGTTCTCTGTGCCCTCCGTGTCCTCCGTGGTTCAAAGCAGGCAGCGCCTAACGCAGCGCCGAGATGGGGTCGACGCGGGTGGCGCGGCGGACGGGTACGAGGAGCGCCATCGCCCCGCACGCCAGCAGCACCGCCGTCACGGCGCCGAGCGTGAGCGGGTCGAACGGGCGCACGCCGTAGAGGAGGTCGCGGAGCGTCCGCGCGACGATCACCACGCCCAGCGCCCCGAAGACGAGCCCCGCGGCCATCCATGCGCCCCCCTGCCGCAGCACCAGCCGCGCGATGCGGCCGCGGCTCGAGCCGAGCGCGACGCGCACGCCGAACTCGCGCTCGCGCGCCGCCGTCATCGCCGCGAACATCGCGTACACGCCCACCGAGGCGAGGAGCAGCGCGAGCGCGCCGAACGCGGTCATCAGCACCACCGGCAGCCGCCGCGCCGTGAGCCGGTCGGAGAGGAACGCGCCCAGCGCCATCGCGTTCTGCATCGGCACGCCGGCGTCGAGCGCGGCCAGCTCGCGGCGCAGCGGCGCGACGAGGGCGAGCGGATCGCCGCGCGTGTGGATCAGCACGAACCGCGTGGGGCGCGCGTCGAGGCGCGCCGAGGCGTACATCATCGGCTCCGCGTCGGGGCGCGTGGGATCGTTGCGCACGTCGCCGACGATGCCCACCACGGTGAACGGCGTCGCGCTCGGATCGGGCCCCATGCGGAGCTGCGCGCCGAGGGCGCCGCCGTCAGGCCAGAAGCGCCGCGCCATCGACTCGCTGACGACGAGCGCCGGCGGCGCGTCGGGGCCGTCGGTCGGGCCGAACGCGCGGCCGCTGCGGAGCGGGATGCCTAACGCACGGAAGTAGTCGTCCGACACGGCGACGTACGACACGAACGGCTGCGCGTTCGTCGGCGGCGGCGCGCCGACGAGGGCGATGCCGTTGGACTGCATGACCGCCGTCGGCTGGGCGCTCGCGTCGCCGACCGCGGTCACGCCCGGCAGCCCGCGCAGCCGCGTCTCGAGCTGCTCGAAGAAGCGCGCCCGCGCCGCCGAGGTGCGGTACGCCCCGCTCGGCAGCTGCACCGACGCCGTGAGCACGCCCTCCGGTGCGAACCCCGCCGGCGCCGACGTCATCGCGACGAGGCTTCGCACGAGCAGGCCGGCGCCGGCCAGCAGGCTCACCGAGAGCGCGATCTGCCCCGCCACCAGCACGCCGCGCAGCCGGCGCGCGCGGTGGCTCTCGCTCGTGCCGCGCGTCTCGTCGCGGAGCGTTCCCTGCGGGTTCGCGCGGCGCACGGCGAGCGCCGGCGCGAGCCCGAACGCGAGCCCGGTGGCGACCGCCACGGCCGCGGTGACGAGCACCGCGCCGACGTCGAGCGACAACCGCGCATACGACGGAATCGCCTGCGCGGCGAGCCCCCGCAGCACCGTCAGGCCGAGCACCGCGAGCAGCAGCCCGGCCGCGCCGCCGGCGACCGACAGCACCACGCTCTCGGTGAGGAGCTGCCGCACCACGCGCCCGCGCCCCGCGCCTAACGCCACGCGCACCGCGAACTCCTTGCGCCGCGCGATGGTGCGCGAGAGCAGCGCGCCGGCCAGGTTCGCGCAGGTGATGAGCAGCACGATCCCCGCGCTCGCCATCAGCACGAGCAGCGGCCGCCGCGTGTCGCCGACCAGCGCGTCGCGCAGCGGCACGGCGGCCATCGTGACGCTCCCGTCGTCGCGCGGATGCTCGCGCGACAGCGCGTCGGCGATGGTCACCACGTCGCGATGCGCCGCGTCCACGGTGACGCCCGGCGCCAGCCGCGCCACGAGGCCGAGCCAGTGCGAGCCGCGCGCGCCGATCGGGTCGCGCAGCGCGGCGCGGACGTTGAGCGGCAGATAGAAGTCCGCTCCACCCTCGGGCCCCACGAACCCGGGTGGCAGCACCCCCGCCACCGTGCGGCCGATGCCGTTGATCGTCACCACGCGTCCGACGACGCCGGGATCGCTCGCGAACAGGCGCTGCCACGCGGCGTGACTCACGAGCGCCGCGAACGCGGTGTCGGACTGCGCGTCCTCGTCGCGCAGCGCATGGCCGAGCACCGGCACGACGCCCAACGTGCGGAAGAGCGCCGGCTCGGCGAACGCGATCTGCACCACGCGCGGCGCGTCGGCGCCGGCGTACACGGCGTCGCGCGTGCCGTTCGCGAACGCGCCGAGCCGCACGAACGCGCGCTGGCGCTCGGCCACGTCCGCGACCGCGCCCGCGCTCAGCGGGCCGCGCTCCTGCGTGCCGTCGCGCAGGCGGCCGTACACGCGCACGAGGCGCCCCGCGTCGGCGTAGGGGAGCGCGTCGAGCAGCACCGACTTCACGACGCCGAAGACCGCCGCGTTCGCGCCGATGCCCAGCGCCAGCGTGACGACGGCGAGCAGCGAGAAGAGCGGCGCCCGCAGCGCGGCGCGCACGCCGTAGCGCACGTCCTGCCACAGGCTGCCTAACCATTCCGCCCGCCCCTGCTCGGCGACACGCGCCCGATCGACCGTCGTCATGGCCACGCTCCAGTGATGGGTGTCCCCGAACCGCCGCCGCGCCTCCGCGCGCGCGGCCTCCGGCGTCATGCCGCGCTCGATCAGCTCTGCGGCGCGCATCGCGAGGTGGAACTCCACCTCGTCGTCCACGTCGGTCTCGATCGACGGCCGTCGCCGCGCGAGGCGGAAGACGCGGCGAACGTCGGGCGGCAGGCTGGCCACGGCGGGTCCGTTAGGCGGTGCGGAGCGCCGCGAACACGGCCTCGGCGTACCGCGTCCACGTCGCCGTCTGCGTGGCGAGCTGCGTGCGGCCGACGCGCGTGAGCGTGTAGTACTTGGCGCGCCGGTTCGTCTCCGACACGCCCCACTCGCTCGTCACCCAGCCGCGCTTCTCCAATCGATGGAGCCCGTGATAGAGCGCGCCTTCCTCGATCTGCAGCGTGCCGTTGGTCGCGTCCTCGATCCACCGCGCGACGGCGTAGCCGTGGCGGGGCCCCCACATGAGGGCCTTGAGGACGAGCACGTCCAGCGTGCCGCGGAGGAGATCGAGGCTGTCGTCGGTGGCCACGGGGCGATCCCTGAAATATTCAGGGAATAGAGTGCCATCCGACGTCGCGGCCGTCAAGAGCGGCCACCTGCCGGTCATATACCCTCAACGCTTGATAGTATCAACGATTGATGGTACATTCGCGCCATGACCGCCACCGGCAAGGACCTCGACATCCTCCTCGGCACCCTCGACGTACTCGTCCTCAAGACGCTGTCCTGGGGACCGAGCCACGGGTATGGCATCGCGCGCTGGATCCGCGAGTCGTCGGGGAACGCCTTCCGCGTGCTCGATGGCGCGCTCTACACCGCGCTCCACCGCCTCGAGGAGCGCGGCTGCGTCGAGTCGGAGTGGGGGCACACCGAGCAGGGCAAGCGCGCGAAGTTCTACCGCATCACCACCGCCGGCCGGCGCGAGCTGCGCGCCGCGACCGACGAGTGGGAGCGCTACGCCGCCGGCATGGCGGGCGTCCTCACCACCGCGCCGCGCCCGAGCTGACCCGCCTAACGCCGTCGCCGGAGAGCCCGCATGCCCCGCGTCCCGCACTGGCGCCGCTATCTGCGCTTCTGGCGCCCCGACGTCGCCGCCGACGTCGACGACGAACTGCGCTTCCACTTCGAGGCGCGCGCCGAGGAGCTGCGCGCGCGCGGGCTCGCCCCCGCCGACGTGGCGCGGACGATCGCCGAGGAGTTCGGCGACGTCGAGGCGACACGGCGCGGGCTGCGCGAGATCGGCGAGCGCGTGGAGCGGCGGCGCGAGCGCCAGCGGTGGTGGCACCAGCTCCGCACCGACCTGCGCTACGCCGTGCGCGGGCTGCGGCGTACGCCAGGCTTCGCGGCCGCCGTCGTCGCGACGCTCGCGTTAGGCATCGGGGCCAACGCGGCGATCTTCGCCGTCGTCGACCGGCTGCTCTTCCGGCTCCCGCCGATGCTCGACGCGCCCGCGCGCACGCACCGCGTGTACCTGGGCCTGCCGACGCCTGACGGCGACGGCGAGTTCTTCCCCGACCTGCTGCCGTACCCGTTCTACCGCCAGCTCGCCGACGGCACGCACGCCTTCGCGCGCACCGCGCTCTACGCCGACGTGCGGCTCCCCGTCGGCCCGGAGCCCGACGCGCCGGAGCTGCCGGTGGAGACGGTCAGCGCCAGCTTCTTCGGCTTCTTCGACGCGCCGCCCGTGCTCGGCCGCTACTTCGGCGCTGCGGAGGATCGGCCGCCTAACGGGTCGCCGGTCGTCGTGCTGAGCGACGCGACGTGGCGGTCGCGCTTCGGCGGCCGCGCCGACGCGCTCGGCGCCACGCTGCGGATCGGCGCCACCACGTACACGGTCGTCGGCGTCGTGCCACCGGGCTTCGTCGGCGCCGCGACGGACGCGGCGGCGCCGGTCGCCTTCATCCCGATCTCGGCGTACGAGGCGGAGGTCACCGCCGGCCAGCGGCGCGGCTGGTGGACGTCGACGTCGGTCAACGTCGGCACGATGCTCGTGCAGCGGCGACCTGACGTCTCCGCCGCCGTCGCCCAGGCCGACCTCACCGCGGCCATGATGCCCATCTGGAAGGAATGGATGGGCGACGGGCCGCTCGCCCGCTTCCGCCCGCGCGTCGTCGCGACGTCGCTGCTTCCCGAGCGCGGCCCGAACCAGACGAGCGCGGCCCGCGTCGCGGCGCTCGTCGGCGCGATGGCGCTCGTCGTCCTGCTGATCGCGTGCGCCAACGTGGCGAACCTGCTGCTCGCCCGCGCGCTGCGCCGCCGCCGCGAGATCGCCGTGCGGCTCGCGATCGGCGTGAGCCGGCGACGGCTGCTCGCGCAGCTCCTCACGGAGAGCCTGCTGCTCGCCGCGTTAGGCGGCCTCGCCGGGCTGCTCGTCGCGCGATGGAGCGCGTCGGCGCTGCACGCGCTGTTCGCACCGCCCGGCGCCGAGTCGCCCGTGCTGGGCGACACGCGCACGCTCGCGTTCGTGGGCGTCGCGGTGCTCGTGGCGGGCGTGCTCACGGGGCTCGCACCCGCGTGGCAGGCGGGGCGCGTCGACGTCACGCGCCACCTCAGGACGGGGCTGCGCGAGTGGGCCGGCCGGTCGCGACTGCGCGTGGCGCTGCTCGTGCTCCAGGGTGCGCTGTCGGTGCTGCTGCTCGTCGGCGCGGGGCTCTTCGTGCGCAGCCTGCGCAACGCCACCCGCATCCGACTCGGCTACGACGTGGCGCCCGTCCTGACCGCGACGCTCGACATGCACGGCGTGCGGCTCGACACCGCGCACACCGCGGCGCTGCGCGAGCGGCTGCTCGACGCCGCGCGCCGCGTGCCCGGCGTCGAGCGCGCGGCACTCGTCTCGACGCTGCCACTGCGCGGCGGCGAGGTGGGCATGCTGCGCGTGCCCGGCATCGACTCGATGACGTGGCGCCGGCTGCCGGACTTCCACTACGCCACCGTGTCGCCCGACTACTTCGCCGTGATGGGCACGCGCATCGTGCGCGGACGCGGCATCGCACGCAGCGACATCGCGGAAGCGCCGGGGGCGATGGTCGTCAGCGCGACGATGGCGCGCACGCTGTGGCCCGGGCAGGACGCCATGGGTCGCTGCGTGCGGGTGGGGCACGCCGCGGCCCCGCCGTGCACGTACGTCGTCGGCGTCGCGGAGGACACGAAGGCCACGCGGCTGCACGACGATCCGTCGCTGTACTACTACGTCGCCGCGGCGCAGATGCCGCCGCGGCGCGCGGTGCTCGTGGTCCGCACGCACGGCGACGCGCCGACAGTCGTCGAGTCGATGCGGCGCGCGCTCCAGCGCGAGATGCCCGGCGCGGCGCGCGTCGCCGTCGCCCCGTTCGCGGACGTCGTCGACGAGGAGACGCGCTCGTGGCGCATGGGCGCGACGATGTTCGTCGTCTTCGGCGCCCTCGCGCTCACGCTCGCCGCGGTCGGCCTCTACGCGGTCATCGCCTACGACGTCGCCCAACGGTCGCACGAGATCGGCGTCCGCATCACGCTCGGCGCGCGCCCGGGCGACGTCGTGTGGCTCGGCGTGCGGCAGGGCATGACGTTAGGCATCGCCGGCATCGGCATCGGCGGCGCGGTCACGCTCGCGGCGGCGGGGCGGCTCGCGCCGCTGCTCTTCGAGGTGTCGCCGCACGATCCGCTCGTCTACGCGGCCGTCGCAGCGGCGATGCTCGCGGTGGCGGCCGCGGCGAGCGTCATCCCCGCGCGCCGCGCCGCGCGGGTGGACCCGAACGTGGTGCTGCGCTCGGAGTGACCGCCGCGGACGACGCGGGCGTCGCCTGCACGTCGCGGATCACGGCGGCGAGCGTACGCATCGCGGCGCGCGTCTCGGCCGCGCCGTAGGTGACGTAGCCGAACATCAGCCCCGGCGGCTGCACCGCGCTGCCGAGCTGCGGCGACAGCGGCTCGACCACCACGCCGCGGCGCGCCGCCTCGGCGGCCACGGCGCGGTCGCTCACGTCGGGCGGCAGCCAGCCCAACAGCCGGATGCCGGCCGGGATCGCCTCGAACGTCACGAGGCCGGCGAGCTCGCGTTCGGCGAGCGCGAGGAAGGCGCGCTGCCGCTCGTGGTACGCGGCGCGCGTGCGGCGGATGTGGCGCGCGAAGTGGCCGCCGGCGATGAAGTCGGCCAGGAACGCCTGCTCGGGCATCGGCGAGTGGCGGTCGAGCAGCAGCCGCGCGCGCGCGAACGGCTCCACGAGCGCCTCGGGGACGATGAGATAGCCGAGCCGGATCGCCGACGAGAGCGTCTTGCTGAACGTGCCGATGTAGAGGACGCGGCCGTGCGCGTCGAGTCCCTGCATGGCGGGCACCGGCGCGCTGTCGTAGCGGTACTCGCCGTGATAGTCGTCCTCGACGATCCACGCGCCCGCGTCGCGCGCCCACTCGAGCAGCGCGAGGCGCCGCGCGAGCGACATCGTCACGCCCAACAGCGCCTGATACGACGGTGTGACGAACGCGAGCCGAGCGTCGGGCGCCATGAGGCGTCCCTGCGCGACGTCGATCCCGTCCGCGTCGACCGGCACGTCGACGAGGCGCGCGCCGGTGGCGGCGAACATCCCGCGCGCCGGCAGGTAGCCGGGCGACTCCATCCACACCGCGTCGTCGGGCCCGACGAGCAGCCGCGCGCACAGATCGACCGCGTGCTGCGCGCCGTTGACGACGAGCACCTGCTCCGCCGTGCACGCGACGCCGCGCGCGGCGACCGCGTAGCGCGCGATGGCCTCGCGCAGCGGGCCGTGGCCGCGCGGATCGCACGGCATGAGCAGTGCGTGGCCGGAGAGCCGCCAGCGCCGCGCGGCGAGGCGCGTCCACGTGGCGAGCGGGAAGAGGTCGGGCGCCGGCAGCCCCGCGGCGAACGGCACCGCCTCCATCGGCACGCGGCGCCATTTCCCTTCCCCGATCAGCGCCCGCGCGGCCGGCGAGAGGCTGGGCGGCGCGGCCGGCGGCGGCGCCGGGTCGCCGTGCGGCTGGCGCGGCAGCGTGGTCGCGACGCGCGTCCCGCCGCCGGCCTTCCCTACCACGTACCCCTCGGCGAGCAGCCGCGCGAAGGCGCCGAGCACCGTGGTGCGCGAGACGCCGAGGTCGCGCGCGAGGACGCGGGTGGAGGGGAGCCGGTCGCCGCGGCGCAGCGTGCCGCGCAGGATGGCGACGCGGAAAGCGGCATAGATCTGCTGGTGCCGCGGCGCGCCGTGCGGGTCGAGCGTGAGCTGCATGGGCAGCGTCTCGGGGGCGCGGACGCGCGGCATGGCCTCCCTCCAGGCGCGTGAATGGCCTCATCGAACGTGCGACAAGTGGGCCTAGGCACCAGGCCGTTCTGTGGGCAATCTACGCGTGGCCGCGGCGACGGACAGCCGGCCACAACACGGGAGCGTGGTCGCATGGAGCAGCGTTCGGTACGGGCCGGGGGCGCGGTGTTCGGCGCCGCGATGATCGGGATGGGCGTACTCGCGCTCGTGCGGCTGGACCTCGTGCCCGACATCGAGCCGGTGCCGGCGTGGGTGCCGGGACACGCCCCGTGGGCGGTGGCGACCGGCGCGCTGCTCGTCGGCGCGGGAGCGTGCCTGGTCGTCGGGCGACGGGTGCGCGCCGCGGCGGCGACGATCGCGACGTTCCTCGCGTGCTGGGTCGTGCTGCTGCACCTGCCGCGGCTCGTCGCGCAGCCGGCCAACGGCGGCTACTGGGTGGTGGCGTGCGAGTCGCTGGCGCTGTGCGCGGTGGCCGCGGTGCTCGCCGCGCAGGCGGGCGACGGAGTCCCTGACGCGACGTGGGATCGCCTGACGGTCGCTGCGCGGACCGCGTTCGGGGCGACGTTCCTGCTCTTCGGCCTCTCGCACTTCCTGTATCGCGGCTACGTCGAGAGCGTGATCCCGGCGTGGATCCCGGCGCACGGGTTCTGGGCGGTCGCGACGGGGCTCGCGCACCTCGCGGCGGGCGTGAGCCTGCTCACGCGCGTGCGCGCCCGCCTCGCCGCGACGCTGCTGGCGATCATGTTCGGCACCTGGGTGGTGATCCTCCACGCGCCGCGCGTCGCCGCCGCGTCGCCCACCGCGCCGCGCACGCCGAACGAGTGGTCGAGCCTCCTCATCGCGCTGGCGATGTGCGGCGGCTCGTGGCTCGTCGCCGGCAGCCTCACGGTGCCTAACGCCATGCGCGCCCGTTCCGCGCGCCGCGACGCGCCGGCCGGATCGCTCGCCTCCACCTGATCGGTCGACGCACCGTCGTTCCGATGCTGGCCGTACTCCTCGCGCTCGTCGCCGCGCTGGCCGCGTACGCGGGACGACGCGCGCACCGCCTCGAGGCGGCGCTCACGGAGGCACGGCTCGAGGCGCGGCTCGCGGCGCTGGCGATGCAGCTCCGTCCGCACTTCCTGCTCAACGCGCTCAACACCGCCGCGGAGCTGGCCTACCGCGACGCGCCGACGGCGGACCGCGTCCTCACGGCCCTCGGCCAGCTCCTGCGCCACTCGCTGCGCCACGACGGCGCGCGCGACGTCCCGCTGCGCGACGAGCTGGCGCTGCTGCGCAGCTACGTCGACGTGGAGCGCGCCCGCTTCGGCGACTGCCTCGCCATCGAATGGGCGATCGCGCCGGAGACGATGGCCGCGCGCGTGCCGCCGCTCCTGCTGCAGCCGCTCGTCGAGAACGCGGTGCGCCACGGCATCGGCCCGCGCGAGACGGCGGGCGTCGTGCGGATCGTCGCCACGCGCGAGCGCGACGCGCTCTGCCTCGTCGTCGCCGACGACGGCGTGGGGTTCGGGCAGAGCGTGCCGGTGCCGCCGCACGGGCTCGGGCTGGCGAACGTGCGGGCGCGGCTGCATGCGCTGTACGGCGCGCGGCACGGGTTCGAGATCGCGTCGGGGGTGGATCGGGGGACGGTGGTGCGGGTACGGCTGCCGTGGGTGCTCGTCAGCCGTTAGGCGCCGTACGAAGTCCGCGCCGTACGAGGTTCCCGCCGTACGAGGTTCCCGCCATACGAGGTTCCCTCCCTGTGAGGTTCCCGCCCGTCCGCCTCTCACGGCGGGAACCTCGTATGGAGGGAACTTCACAGGGAGGGAACTTCACAGGGAGGGAACTTCACAGGGAGGGAACTTCACAGGGAGGGAACTTCGTACGGTGGGAACGTGGAGGTGGGAACGGGAAGGCGGTTACAGCCTCGTCGCCGCGGGGCCAGCCATCGTCGCGAAGAACGCGCTCCTCACCGCGCGC
>Ga0213876_10002368_pt1 | contig 11093 bp, 7 predicted proteins | sample BarmaccomBMRX_R9_FD_160113 | JGI IMG/M metagenome (GOLD analysis project Ga0213876, IMG submission 160113) | Root-associated microbial communities from Barbacenia macrantha in rupestrian grasslands, the National Park of Serra do Cipo, Brazil - RX_R9 | ecosystem: Host-associated > Plants > Roots...
CCGAAATTCTTGAGGGCCATGTCCGTCAGCACGTACTAAACGAAAAATCGACCAAATCGCAGGTCGCTGCTGGAGACGAACTAGTCGAGGTTATCAAACGCTATCTTAAATAGCAGAAAGGGCGACATAAAAACGGAATTAACAGACGCGGTTCCAGTACGGAACCAACATTCGCATGATCACGGTCACAACGAGCACGAACATCATGAGGATGCCCAGGATCATGATCACGCCGCCGGACCCGCCGAATACGTGCGTTTGGGTGTGATGGCGTTGATCGTTATCGCCAGCCTCAGCGGTTGGTGGCGAGCTTTCATGGATCGGGATTGGTTGGCGTTTGCCGGCACCATTCTTGGCGGTTTTCCTATTTACAGAGAGGCGTGGGAAAACTTGTTGAAGCGGCGCATGACCATGGAGCTTTCCATGACCATCGCCTTGCTCGCCGCGTTAGCGATTGGCCAATTCTTTACGGCAATCGTGATCGCATTTTTCGTTCTATTCGCCGAACTGCTCGAAGGTTACACCGTCAGTGGAGGACGAAAAGCGATCGAGAAGCTGATTGATGCGCTGCCCCGCCAGGTAACGATTCGTCGAGACGGTCGGGAACAGCAGGTCGCCGTCGACGACATCTCCATCGGAGAAACGATTGTCATTCGTCCGGGTGAACGAATACCGGTGGACGGGATGGTGACCAAAGGAAACAGTTTCGTCGATCAATCTTCGATCACCGGGGAATCATTGCCGGTGGAGAAAGTCGAACACACCGATGTTTTTGCCGGCACGATAAACAAGAATGGCGTGTTGGAAGTCAGCGTCCAAAGAGTCGGACGTGATACCACCTTCGGAAAAATCGTCCAAGTTGTCGAAGAAGCGGAGAAGTCGAAGGCGCCAGTGGAACGAATAGCAGACCGGCTGGCGGCGGGTCTGGTCTATTTCGCGTTTGGTGCTGCGGTTCTCACCTTTATCGTTACGCGCAACCTAACCTCCACAATCGCAGTGATCATTGTCGCTGGAGCTTGTGGCGTTGCCGCCGGTACCCCGCTTGCGATTTTAGCCGGGATCGGGAGCGCAGCCCGGCGGGGGATTATCGTTAAGGGCGGGCTCTATCTCGAAAAACTGGCTGAAATAGACACCATCGTTCTGGATAAGACCGGGACTTTGACACTCGGCGTACCTGAAGTGACCGGCGTCCGCGGCGTTGCCGGCGCATCCGCAGAAAAGGTTTTGCAGAATGCCGCTATCGCCGAGCAACATTCTGAACACCCGCTTGGAGAAGCCATCGTTCGAGAGGCTAAAAATCGGAAGCTCTCTTTGCGGCAGTATTCCGATTTGCGTTACGTTCCGGGCAAAGGTCTGAGCTGCAGTGACGGCGCAAGTACGATTATGGTTGGCGCAGCGACGTTTCTGCAAGAAAACGGGATCCAAATCGATAGCGCTGGAGACTGCTTACAGGAGCTAAGACCCGGAGAATCGCTTGTCTACGTTGGACGCGATAAAACCCTGCTAGGGACGATTGCCTTAGCTGACCGCCTGCGAGACGAAGCGATCGAGGCGGTCGCCAAGCTCAAAGCACAAGGGTATCGGACTTTGCTATTGACCGGAGACAGCGCCGGCATCGCGTCTACGATCGGACGACAGCTCGGTGTCGATGAGGCACGGGGCGGTCTCTTGCCAGAACAGAAGTTGGCAAAAATTCGAGAGCTGTTAGGACAGGGCCGCAAAGTCGCCATGGTCGGAGACGGAATAAACGATGCGCCTGCGCTAGCCGAGGCAACGGTGGGCATCGCCATGGGCGGAGGAACCGACGTAGCCCTCGAGATTGCGGATATCACGTTGATGACGGCGGACCTATCCCGTCTCGGCGACGTATTTCAGATCGCCATAAGATGCTACCGGGTGATCATGTTCAATTTCTGGGGCACAATCGCAGTCGACACATTGGGTATCATTCTGGCTTTTCTGGGCTTGTTAGCACCTATCGTCGCAGCCCTCATCCATGTTGGTTCGGAGTTAGCCTTTATCCTGAACTCCGCCCGTCTATTCGGGAGACAGCACAGCAAATAAAGCGACATTCACCACTAAGACACGAAGACAGATTTACTACACAGGAAGGCCACAAAGGCCGCAAAGATCAAAGGCGATTACCAAGGAGATATTTGCGGATGAAACCCGTACTCCGCATCGGGTCTTCTCACTTAGAGCTTCGTTTCCTTCGTTAGCTCCTGTGAAAATCAGTCTTCGTGGCCTTGGCGGACTTACTGTGTAATCAATCTGTCCTCGTGTATGCTTCCGGCGTTACTTCTGTTCCAGCAGCGGCCGAATTTCCGATTCGAAAACCGTCTGACTGGCATACCCTTGATGGGAAGTAACGATGTTGCCGTTGCGGTCCAGGACAAACGTCGTCGGGATAGCGGTAATCCCTCCATACGCGGAGGCGATTTTTTCGTCGCCAATTACCACCGGGTAATTCATACCTGCCCGCGTCACAAAGGTCTTCACCACAGACGCTCCATCAGTATCCAGAGACACGCCGACCACGGTCAACCCTTGCGCGGCATACTGTTTTTGCAGTGCAATAAAGCCTGGGATCTCGGCCCGGCATGGTGGGCACCAGGTGGCCCAAAAATCTAAGATCACAACTTTTCCTTTGAAATCGGAAAGCTTCACCGCCTTGCCGTCGGGATCGTTCAGCTGCCATTCTGGAGCTGCTGTCGTGGCCGCCCGTGCTTGTTGAAGAGGGCCCACCAACCAAACGATTCCGGCAATCGCAATACTGAGAGTGAGATAAAAATTTCTGCTCATAACACCGAACCTAGTTCTAACCGTTAGAACGCAGATGCGCACGAATTATTCCCGCATCCGCACACCTGTCGGCGAAACAGCGCCCAAGCAACGAAGAAATCTCACGCAAAGACGCAAAGGCGCAAAGGTTAAGACAAATCACAAATAATGAGCAGGGTTAAGCATCCCATAGTGGGGCAACAACCACTCAACCAAACTACTTTTGGGCTCATCCCAATCCTATCGTCTTCCTTTTCTTAACCTTTGCGCCTTTGCGTGAGATTTCTTCGTTGCCGTTTCGCCCATTAGCCGATTCGCCTCGTTGTGCTAATAGCAATAGCAAGATGGAGACAGATCGCACCGAGTTCAGGAACACACTATTGACTCTCGACCTCTCCGATCGCGCGGAAGAGGAATCCTGTCGCCAGCAAATGCTGGATTTACTCGATACACGCTCAGACTGTTTTCGCAGGGACGCGTTTCCGGCTCATTTTACCGGTAGCGCCCTCGTGGTCAGCGCCGACGGAAGCAAGGTCCTGCTCAATCATCACCGCAAACTCGATCGTTGGTTACAGTTTGGAGGCCATTGTGACGGAGAGGAAAATGTGCTTTCGGTTGCGCGCCGCGAAGCGCTCGAGGAATCAGGAATTGTCGGGCTAATCGTAGCCTCGGTTCGGCCGTTTGATCTCGATATCCATGAGATCCCACTCCATGGACATGAACCGGTCCATTTCCATTACGACGTGCGTTATGTCCTCATCGCACCCGAGGCTGCTGACACCAGAACCAGCGCGGAGAGCAAAGAACTGCGTTGGTTCACCTACGGCGAATTGAAGGATTGGGACCTCGACCCCGGGTTGCGGCGTTTAGTGGGCAAATGGAACGCGCTTGCGACCGGACGAAATCACCACGGATGAGCGGGCTGGTCCTCCGAAGCTCTGGCGTGGGAGGAATCCCATCCCTATCAGGGACTACTTGTACCTCTAAACTCTCGAAAAAACATGTCCCACGACGTGTTCATCAGTCATTCCTCAGCAGACAAGCGGGCGGCGGACGCTGCTTGTGCTGTTCTCGAGGCAAGAGGCATTAAGTGCTGGATCGCACCGCGGGATATCCGACCGGGTTCAGACTGGGGTGAATCGATCATCACGGCGATCGAACAAACGAGAGTCATGCTCTTGTTGCTCTCTAGGCAGGCCAACAGTTCACCCCAAATCAGGCGCGAAGTGGAGCGGGCAGTCAATCGATCGATATTAATAATCCCGGTACGGCTAGAAGACGTGATGCCCGCTCGCTCGCTCGAGTTCTTCCTTAGTACCTCGCATTGGATGGATGCCTTTCCGCCTCCTTTTGAGAACCATTTGGAACACCTGTCCAGAGCTATCCATCAGATTGTTTTTGGCTCTCAAGTCCCGTTCTCGCACCCAAAGAGGCCCGTGGCCCCATGGTGGCGACGTCATGCGCTCACGTTGCTGCTCGCAGTCTCCGTAGTTGCAATCACATTCGCAATCACTCTGGGCCTCCTGCTTGCGCTGGTCTTCCCATGGAAACACCAGACAACCAGGCTTGTCCAACAGTCGCCGCTTCCACAATCCACTTTCCTACCTCAAACCTCCGTCATACCGCCCGTACAGACGATCACGCCGGCGCTGCGCACTCCGATCCCCGCATTATCGCAGTCCGCTTCTGAGAATGATCTTCCTCTTTTGGCCGGGACTTGGAACCAATATTTCGATGATGCTCGCTCCACACCACTAACCGAGCTATTTGCCGGAACACCGATCGGTAATATCGCCATGGCGGCGCTCACCAACAATCAATCGGTCCGTCAATTGATCATTACCAGCACGGGCATGATCGAGATCCGTGAAGAACCTGAAGACACTGGCACTTACTCGTTCGCACGCGGTTATCTCACTCTGATTTCTAGTCGAAGCAAGCGTTCGGACCGGTACCAATACAAGCTTACCGTCGCGAACGCAGCGATCCCGTTGGTTATGGCCGGTCCCGGAGACGGACTTCTCGATCTCACTGGGTTTTCCAATTATCCGACCCGCTGGGTACGCAAGGGAGACGGCAATCCTGAGTCTTTAGTTGGCTTCTGGAAAACGCCACTACTCACCTTTGTAACCGGGTCTCACATTGTGTTCGTGTACACTCCGGGAACATTCGAGTTCAAAGCCAACCAGACCTACGTTTTACATTTGACCCGAGCGCAGACTGGCACTCTAAAGGCAGCTAACGGCATCTACACCTTGACTAGCGGGCTGTTATCAGCTCAGGGAAACTACCGATTCGAAGGCTCGGACACGTTTGTAGATACTCAAGGGAAAACGACGGCTATTTGGAAACGACAGTAAAGGGAGACAAAACAAAACAACCGCGAGGGTTAGACGGGCAAAGTAATCAGTAAGCAGTGGGTCAGTAATCAGTTTCTGTTCTTTTACCGCGCCAGCCCAGCCGGCTTATGTGTCTGATTACTGTCACGCTGATTACTGATTACTTCACTCGCCACTCCAATGGCTTTATTGGGTAGCTCCACCCTTGGGTGGACTCGGTGCGGTAGCAGTTTTCTATTTAATGCGGCCTCGCCGCCACGTCCTCACGGCCAAGCTATTTCATGTTCCCCACTACCCGTGCATTTTTAAGAACATGCACGTGCCGCACGTTCGGAAAGGTAGCGTTTGGCGTTTGGCGTTCGGCGGTTGGGGCAGCTCGTCCTCGTCCTCGACTTTTGGGCTGCCCGATCCGCAGCGAGCGTCCGGTCAGGAACAACAGGTGCAAACGAGCAACGAATGGGACCTATGGGACAAATGGACTTATGGGTTTGAGATGTCCGCTGCTAACCGAAAAACGAGTCCTGAGGTGTGCACTGCCAAATCGACGACGTGAACGAGTACGATTGGTGAAGCGCGCCGAACGCCGAGCGCCGAACCCCGAACCCCGAACCCCGAACGCCAAACGTCGAAGCGAACCCCTACCCCGTCACAGAACCGGGCACGAAGTTCAGCGATACGTTGCCCGGTCGGCCAGGTAGGTCTAACTCAGCAGTTCTCTCTGCGCTTCGCGCTATGATTTTACCCCTCCGCAGAATCATTAGCCGCGTCGCTTTCAATCGGATCGCTTCAAAAGGATCGCCAGCCTGCAATAAAACCAAGTCTGCCCAGTTGCCTTCGGCGATCCCATATTTGTCCAGGTGCAGGATGTGAGCGGCATTAACCGTTACGGCGTCATAGCAAGATTGAATCGCAGCCAGCGATGTCATCTGACAGACATGCACTCCCATGTGTGCGACCTCCAGCATGTCGCCCGAGCCGAACGAGTACCATGGATCCATCACGCAATCGTGACCGAAAGCGACGGGAACACCGGCCGTCATTAATTCCGGAACGCGGGTTAATCCACGTCGTTTTGGATAGGTATCATGCCGTCCCTGGAGGGTGATGTTAATTAAAGGATTCGCCACCGCGGCGACACCGGAATCGACCATCAACGGGATCAGCTTCGAGACATAGTAGTTGTCCATGGAATGCATGGACGTCAGGTGAGAGCCGGCTACTCGGTTATGCAATCCAAGCCGTTTCGTCTCAGCAGCGAGAGTTTCGATATGGCGCGACTGCGGGTCATCCGATTCGTCGCAATGCAGGTCGACCAGCAATCCCCGTTCGGCCGCGATCTCGCAGAGCCGTTTTACCGAGGCTGCGCCATCTGCCATGGTGCGTTCGAAATGCGGAATGCCACCGACGACATCGACTCCCAGGTCCAACGCCCGCAAAAGATTTTTCTCGGCGTTGGGGGATCTATACAACCCGTCCTGCGGAAAAGCGACCAATTGTAAATCCAGATAATCCGCCACCTGCTTCTTTACTTGGAGGAGGGCTTCAACCGCCAAAAGCCGATCATCACAAACATCGACATGACTGCGAACGGCCAGTAATCCCTGCGCAACGGCCATGTCACAATAAGCCAACGCCCTGGCGGCCACAGCTTCGTGGGTCAGCTGCGGCTTCAGTTCGCCCCAAAGCGCGATCCCTTCGAGAAGTGTTCCCGAACGGTTCAGCCGCGGCAGACCAAGAGAGAGCGCCGCATCCAGATGAAAATGAGAGTCTACAAAAGGGGGCGACAACAATTTACCTTTCGCGTCTACCTCAACTGCGGCGGTAGCCGGCAGATTCTGTCCGACCGCGGCAATAGTCTGGCCCTCGATGCCAACGTCAATGTTCGTCCGGCCATCCGGAAGGTTTGCACGCCTGAAGATGAGATCCATGACCGGGAAAGTAATCAGTAATCAGTGATACAGTAATCAGTAATTTTGGGGCTTGGAGACCGGACCGGACTAGCCGACTTAGCCGATCAGAGTGAAGTTAAGACGGAATAGCCGCAAAAAGACGCAAAAAGGATGATGAAATTTCGGCGATACCTACGGGAATAGTTGCAAAACCTGTCGCGCCTCGGCTTGGCAAAGGCGAACGAAACCCAAGATCGAACAAAAACGAGGTAGAAAGCACTGAAACCGGGCGAACTCTAACGTGGGGCCTTTGCTGACAATCATGATTTGATTCACTTAAACTTTTTTTGCGCTTTTTGTGCCCTTTTGCGGCTATTCCTCTCCTGTGCGATCTCTGCGTTTCTTTCGCGGCTGTCCGGTACTGTCTTACCGTGCCCCGACCGTCTTTGCGATCAAGGAGACCGCGGTGCGAAAGGACTTGGGAGTTTCTTCTTCGCTATCCAAAAAATTTATCATTGCGGCCAGATCGAGAAGTCGCGCGACTCCTCTCCAATTATCCGGGAAGCCGATTGAGTTCGACAGATAACCCTTGATAAAGGCCTTACTAAATCCCGGTGGTAGTTCATCCTCGAACCGCAAGAAATTTCCGATGTCCACCAAAGGAGACCCCGCCATGGCGAACTCCCAATCCAACACGCCGGCCAGTTTCCAAACGGAGCCGGCTTTCCTGATCAGAATGTTTTTCAGGTTATAATCGCAATGAATAAGGCGAGTAGAATTTGGAATCGACCAGTACGCGTCTCGATTCGCCTGAACGTACTCCAACGCGCAGGCAGCCAGATTTTCACCGAGGCGTTCCCGAACCCGTCCCGACACGAGATTCGAACAAATATATTCGTAAAGACCGCCGCCGAAATTCTCAAACGTCGGATCGAACACGAAATTCTCATCGAACCATCCTGCCCTGCCCAAGTCGAATGAATGGATGGCGTGAAGAGAGCCTCCCGTCTCAAACGCAACGCGGGTCAGATCGACAGCCGGGAGTGAGCCCAGACCATCGGAGAGCAGCGTCCCCTCGATAAACTCGAGCAAAGCAAACGGACGTGGCCCGTAAAAATCTTCAGCGACGACCGCCGGAACCGGAACAGCGCCCTGAACATGTTTCAGAACTCTAAGCTCTTTCTTCAAGGCACCGGGTCTAGCCGCGATCCTCAAAACCAGTGAACGACGATCTGGTAGCACAAGACGGTAATTGGAATTAACAAAACCTCCCGTGAGGACCGATACAGACTCTATTTCGGAGCCGCCGAGGTGCGAACGGACGAGCCCACGAATCTCTGCCTCATCCAAGATCGTCGTTGACTCGCGCCGATCAAACTTGGTGTTGTAGTCGAGCATAGCGTCAGCGGTTAGGAAACGCTCCAGCGGTTGTCTGTGCACGTCAACCTAAGCGGCGCAACCGAGGAAGCCGCGCAATCACCATACGGGTCGGGGGCGTTGCATCCACATTTTCAGGTCTGTCGGATGTCGGCGCAGAAAGACCGTTTGCGGGTATGGCGTTCGATAAGCCGGGACGCCCGGGACCCAACGCACCTTCAACACGCTGCGGTTGAAAACGTCTCTAGGTCGTTCCACCCGAACAGGGAGCCGCGGCAGTCCAGGCGTTTTGGTCCTCAGCGCGCTCCATTTTTCTATGCTGACCCACTTCTATTTCTCGCCGCCGGAAAAGCCGCTCACAAACCTGAATTATAAATACCGTCATGATGACCAGCGTTAGCAACAACGCAGGGGCGTAGCTGGTTCGATATCGGCCCACTTCCAGCGTGTTTACGATGCTGACCGTGAGGACGTTCCCGTACAGAGCTGCAGCAACCAAAGCGGCGGCCCATCCTGAGATCCGGAGATCGCGAAATCGTTTCGTGAATGAAATACAGAAGAGCGCGGCAAAAAAAACGATTTGAATCCAAAAGGAGAGTCTCGCGAACAGGACTGCTAGATAGCGCTGGACAGGCACCCGATTTATTTGCAGCCCTTCGGTGTAGACTTTCTGGAGGCGATTCACATAATAGACATAAGCAGGCTGATTGATATAATCCGTGGATTTAGCGTCTGCTATCAACTCCTCAAAGGAAGGACCGAACGGCGACTCCAGAAAGCGGCTGCGATACAATGCGCCAGCCGAGAAATCTTGTGAGGGACAAATCAGAAACAGACGCAACTGTTTAGCAATCTTTGCGATCATCATTGCTGGACTCTCTCGCCAGACCCGAAAATAGACTCCATAGCAGAGCTTGATCAAAGCGTCGTCAGTCAATTCATATTCGGACTGAAATGTTGAAAATAGGTTGCGCTGATACTGGATGTAGTTGTGGTCGAAACCCAACGTCGGGCTTCTGACCGGGCGCGTTCGTGCTTCGCTCCACGCTTGTTTCAACTCCTGGTAGAAACGGATTTCGATATCATCCGATCTCGCTTCGCCATCCTCTGAGAGGTGATGTCGCTCGGCGTTCTGGATAATTTGGGCAGCATGAATTTGCACCAGGTCGAAAGGTAAGAACGTTCTTGACTCCAAATCGGGCCGGAACTGCAGAAAGTGCGGCAACATGCAGGCTCCTCCGCTTAATAGTAGGCCTGCCGCTATCGGCGCGATGCGCAAAAGGCGGGAACCAGATCCGAACCCGCCAACGACCAATAGGCACAAAAAGGGAATTAGCGCTAATGTCCAACTGGGCCTTAACTTGACAACGGCATAGCATAACAGTAGCGCTCCGGCGCCAAACACGATCGCCAAACGGGGTTGCCTGGTTACCCATCGCGCTCTTAGATAAGCCAAAGCGCAAATGAGATTGGTGATAATGAAAAAGCTAAGCAATCCTTCTGGGCCGATCGTCAGCTCGTTTCTGATCTGGGTCGTACCTAGAACGTAAACAAATGCGGCGATTGCTCCAAGCAGAACTCCGGCGCCGTGACAGATAGCAGATCGCCGCGGAAAAATCGACAGCCAAAGCCTGACCCCGAACCACAATAGCAGTGCGGCAAGTACACTGAGGAACTGCTGAAGCCTAACGATCCAGCTGAAATCCCCGGCAAGCTTGATCGTGGCGGTAAGGATCGCCGGATAAAGCCACTCACGCCCGTGCGTTTGTTGAAATCCATGACCTCCAACCCAGGACAACGCTGGATTCAGGTAACCCCAGCTGTCCGGCGTCAAAAGCGGTACCGAAGGCAGATTATTGCGCTGAGCAACACCCCAGATGACGCCGATAAAGACTATCGTGATGGCGATGACGTCAACGTTCTTTACCAGCGGCGGGCATCGGACCTGCGATTGCTCAGTTTGGCCATTCATTGATCGGCCTTGGGATCGGGATTAAATCAGCATTTTCAAGTGAGAGTCAAGGAATTCGAGGAGATGTAGCACGACTCTCGCTCCCTTTGGCTGAACCCGAAGAAGAAAGCTTGGCAAAGGTCTGATGCCTATCGAAGGACTCCGAAAGGCCGGAACATTTAATCGGCGTGTCCTAGCTTCTGCCTATACCATGGACGGAACAGATCTAATGCGGCTCCCTCCGACACGGGTGATGCGTACGCGCCAATTGATGCTATGCCGCCGGCATCGTCCTAAGTTCCTGCCAACCATTTATCTTCCGCCGCGTCCTCTTGTTCCCAGCGTTCCAGCCGTTCGGCGGGAACGCTCGGTGGATTTGATCGGAGCCAAGTGATCGTCTCTTCGAGCGATTCTTCAAGGGTAAAGGGTTCTGTAAACCCGGTTTCACTTCGGAAGCGGCTTGCATCGACCGTCCAATTTTGAGCCGCATTGAATGGCACTTTAAGCGGATCTGGCAACTGATCGTCCGGAACAATCGCGATCTTACCCGCCCAGCCTGCGATTCCGGCAATGTGTTCAACCCATTGCGCTTCCGAAAGAGCAACTGGATCGCCCAGATTAAATACAGCCGATGACGCCGAATCTTCACTGAGAAAATGGCTGATGGCCGCGGCGATGTTGTTCACATATCCCCGTCCCCAACACCAATTGCTGAGCGTGAACGCCAGCACGATTGCTTGTCGCCCGGCGTCCATT
>Ga0213876_10002369_pt1 | contig 11091 bp, 12 predicted proteins | sample BarmaccomBMRX_R9_FD_160113 | JGI IMG/M metagenome (GOLD analysis project Ga0213876, IMG submission 160113) | Root-associated microbial communities from Barbacenia macrantha in rupestrian grasslands, the National Park of Serra do Cipo, Brazil - RX_R9 | ecosystem: Host-associated > Plants > Roots...
GTCGGCGGCGCACAGGCGGTGGCCGCGCTGGCCTATGGCACCGCGACCATCGCACCGGTGGCCAAGATCGTCGGCCCTGGCAACGCCTATGTCGCCGCGGCGAAGCGGCTGGTGTTCGGCAAGGTCGGCATCGATATGATCGCGGGCCCCTCCGAGGTGCTGGTGGTCGCCGATGCCACCGGCAACGCCTCCTGGATCGCCGCCGACCTGCTGGCGCAGGCCGAGCATGACGCGAGCGCGCAGTCGATCCTGATCACGGATTCGCCGGATCTCGCTGACGAGGTCGCGCACGCCGTGCAATCCCAGCTTGCGACCCTGCCGCGGGAAAAAATCGCGGCCGCTTCCTGGGAGGATTTTGGCGCGATCATCCTGGTCGGACATATCGACGAGGCGGTCCCGCTCGCGGACGCGCTCGCCGCCGAGCATCTCGAGGTCATGACCGCGGATCCCGACGGCTTTGCCGCAAAGATCCGCAATGCCGGTGCGATCTTTCTCGGCGCCCACACGCCGGAGGCGATCGGCGATTATGTCGGCGGCTCCAACCACGTGCTGCCGACCGCGCGCTCGGCGCGGTTCTCCTCGGGACTTTCCGTGCTCGACTTCATGAAGCGGACCTCGCTTTTGAAATGCGGCCCCGAGCAACTGCGCGCGCTGGGGCCGGCGGCGATCACGCTCGGCCGCGCCGAGGGACTGGAAGCCCATTCGCGCTCGGTCGCAATGCGCCTCAATCTGCCAAGAATCTGACATGACCAGCGCTGCGCCATCAGACGATTCCAAAAATCGCGTCGTCGCGGTGACGCTGGACGAGGAGTCGATCGGCCGCTCCGGGCCCGACATCGAGCACGAGCGTGCGATCGCGATCTACGACCTGATCGAGCAGAACCTGTTCGCGCCCGAAGGCGCCGCGCAGGACGGTCCCTTCACGCTGCATATCGGCATCACCGGCAACCGGTTGATGTTCGACATCCGCCGCGAGGACGGCACCCCTGTCGTGGCGCATCTGTTGTCGCTGACGCCGTTCCGGCGGATCGTGAAGGACTATTTCATGATCTGCGACAGCTACTATCAGGCGATCCGCACCGCGACGCCGGACAAGATCGAGGCTATCGACATGGGCCGCCGCGGCATCCATGACGAGGGCTCGCGCACGCTGCAGGAACGGCTGAAAGGCAAGGTGCGGGTCGATTTCGAGACCGCGCGCCGGCTTTTTACGCTGATCACCGTCCTGCATTGGAAGGGCTAGGCATGGCCCGGAAAAGTGCGAAGCGGTTTTCCGAGCAGGCCATGCCTCAGAGAACGCGCATGATCCCGAAAAGTGGGAACCGGTTTTCGGATCAGATCATGCGCAGCCTGGAGTGACCCCATGGCCGCGCCCCCACGCGCGCGCGACCCGCAGTCGGTGCTGTTCGCCTGCGGCCAGAACAGCGTGCGTTCGCCGATGGCCGCCGGCCTGTTGCAGGCCATGTTTCCCAATACGCTTTATGTGCGCTCGGCCGGCGTCAAGAAGGCTGAGCTCGATCCGTTCGCCGTCGCGGTCATGTCGGAGCTCGGGCAGGACATCTCGACCCACAAGCCCACGACGTTCGAGGAGCTCGACGACTGGGAGGGTCTGAATTTCGATCTCATCATCACGCTGTCGCCGGAGGCGCATCACAAGGCGCTCGATTTGACGCGGACGCTTGCCGCCGACGTCGAATATTGGCCGACCCACGATCCGACCGGCACCGACGGTAATCGGGAACAGAAGCTGGAGGCCTATCGCGAGGTCTGCGACACGCTGATGTCGCGCATCCGCCGGCGGTTTGCGAAAACCGCCGCGGCAAGCGAATAGGAGGCGGGACGAGATCGCAGCGTTGATTTCCATCGTTCCGCGAACTCGCGGCATCCTCCCCCTTATCGACCCCCTCATGGACGAGGTGCCGAGCAGCCCAGAGGCTGCGAGGCGGCTGGGAGGCCTCCAGCAGCGGAGGTCCCAAGGAGAAGGTTTCCCTTTCGCAAAGACGTCACATGTTCCCGGGTTGTCGAAGCCCGGCCCATCCGATAGGTTCCGCGCGCGCGCGACCCCCCGTTCGAATCGTCATAAATCAGCAAATCATCAGAGATGCTCGGCCGTCCCAAACTCGTTCTTGCCTCCGGCTCGCCGCGGCGCCTGGCGCTGCTCAACCAGGCCGGCATCGAGCCCGACGCGCTGCGACCGGCCGACGTCGACGAGACGCCACGGCGCGGCGAGCTGCCGCGGGCCTGCGCCAACCGCCTGGCGCGGGCCAAGGCGGATGCGGCCCTCAAATCGGTGCAGCTCGACGACGAGTTGCGCGGCGCCTTCATCATCGCCGCCGACACCGTGGTGGCGGTCGGCCGCCGCATCCTGCCAAAAGCCAATCTGGTCGACGAGGCCGCGCAATGCCTCCGCCTGCTGTCGGGCCGCAACCACCGGGTCTACACCGCGATCACGCTGGTGACGCCGCGCGAGGCATTTCGCCAGCGCCTGGTCGAGACGCGCGTACGCTTCAAGCGCCTGTCCGAGGACGACATCCAGGCCTATATCGGCTCCGGCGAATGGCGCGGCAAGGCGGGCGGCTATGCCGTACAGGGCATCGCCGGCTCCTTCGTCGTCAAGATGGTCGGCTCCTATCCCAACGTCGTGGGCCTGCCGCTCTACGAGACGCTGACGCTTTTGTCGGGCGAGGGCTTTCCGATCCGCTTCGGCTGGCTCAACGCCGTCGCGGCGGCGTGACGCGCGTGTGCCCTCCCCAGGCGAGCGACGTGGCGCGCGGTGCCTTGGTGCCCGGTGCCTTCGTGCGCGGTTCCTTGGCCAGGGCGGCCGCGGGTGGCGGGCCGGGGGCGGCGCTTGTTGCTACCATCGTCAGCCCTTGCGCGTTATCCGCAAGGCTTGGTTCATGACTCGTTGGCCCGATGCCTGATGCACCCGACAAACAGGCCGCCAATCCCTTGCAGCCGCGCGGCCGCTGCCCGATCTGCGGCCGCCCGCCATCCGAGGAGACGCGGCCCTTCTGCTCGCCGCGCTGCCGGGACGTCGACCTCAATCGCTGGCTGACCGGTTCCTATGTCATCCCGGGCCGCGATGACGACGTCGAGGACCCGGAATAGGGCCGGTTTTCCAATAGCTTATGGTTGCGTCGGCCCTGCGCCCAGGCGTGCTGGCCGGCTATGCCCGGCATCGCCCGCAATGGCCAAAAGCGGCCGTGCCGTGCGCATTTTGAAGGCCGAAGCCGGGGCCGCGCCATGCGCAGCTCGAACAGCGATGCACGGTGGACAGGACGGTTCGAGGCCACTATAAACCGCCCGCTCGGCAGGCCCTTGGGCCGTTCGCGAGACGCCCAGGTAGCTCAGTTGGTAGAGCATGCGACTGAAAATCGCAGTGTCGGTGGTTCGATTCCGCCCCTGGGCACCATGAGCCTTTCCAGCCCTGTTCTCTTTCCTCCGCGCCCGTTCGCCGATCGGCAAGAACCCTCGTAAAATCAGGCGTTTCCCTGTATATTGACGCCCGGTACGGTTCGCGACCGTTCGAGGGCATCCGGCGTTTCCGGGTACACTGTGGGTACACTGGAACGGCCGGGTACACTGGCTGGCCGCCCGATTGCAAGGGAGCTTTCCCGTGGATGAACTGAGCGACACGAAAATCCGCAACGCGACGCCCGCGGACAAGGAATACGCGATTGCAGACGGCCAGGGCCTCAGTGTCGTGGTGCGGCCCAATGGGACCAAGCTGTGGCTCTACCGCTACCGTTGCGGCGGCAAGCGCAAAAACATGTCGTTTGGCACCTTTCCCGGCGTCGGACTCAAGGCCGCGCGCGACAAGCGCCACAACGCGGAAAAACTGCTCGATCAGGGCCAAGATCCAGTCGCAGTGCGCGAGGCCAAGCGCCAGGAAGACGAAAAGCTCAAGCACACATTCCGGGCAGTCGGGGAAGAATGGGCGACCACGAAGCTCGAAAAAGAGAACAAGGCCAACTCGACGATCAAGCGGGAACGCTGGAATCTCGCTCAGCTCGATCGTGAGATTGGCGACCGACCGCTTTGCGAGATCACCCCGCCGGAATTGCTGACTGCCTTCCGGCGTGCCGAGGCGCGGGGACGGTACTACACCGTCGGACGCCTACGCTCGACCGCTTCCCGGGTCTTCCAATTCGGCGTAGGCGCCTCGTATTGTAAGAGCGACCCCACCCGCGACTTGAAGCACGCCCTTACCAAGGCGCCCAAGGGCAATCCGCGCCCTGCGCTGACCGATCCCGAGGACGTCGGCGAGCTGATGCGCCGCATTGAGATCTATGACGCCAAGAACGGCGGACTGGTGCGCTACGCGCTCAAGCTGATCGCCTTGACCATGGTGAGGCCCGGCGAGTTGCGGCTGGCCGAGTGGAGCGAATTCGACGAGAAGAACCGCCTATGGCTGATCCCCGCCGAGAAAATGAAGATGCGCGATGATCACGAAGTGCCGCTCTCGCGCCAGGCTCTCGCTATCCTTGCCGAGCTGCGACCACTGACCGGCGGCGGCCGCTACTTGTTCTCGCACGACGATCGTGTGCCTATGTCCGACAACACGATCAACAAGGCCTTACGGATCATGGGCTACGACACCGGCCCTGGTGGCGACCACTGCGCGCATGGTTTCCGATCCAGCGCCTCGACCTTGCTCAACGAAGAAGGCGCATTCGACGGCGATGTGGTGGAAGCTCAGCTCGCCCATGAAACGGACGAAAAAAAGAGGCGGCGCCGCGACGAGGTGGTGCGGCGCCAGCTTGCCAAGGGCGACAAGAACAAGATTCGTGGCATCTACAATCGGGCGGCCTATTGGAGCGAACGCGTGCGCCTGATGCAGCATTGGGCCGATCGTCTCGACAGCCTGCGCAAGAGAGTTGCCGTGCCGCTGCGCAAATCGGCCTAAAGCATAGCCCGCGATTCAACGCGTGGCAGCGAGGCATGGTATTCATCGATGCTGTCGAGATCGATGAGTGTCTTACCTCCCATCTTGTAGGCCCTGATCCGTTCCTGAGCGATCAGCTCATAAGCTTTCGTTTTCCCGAACTTTCCATAGCGACACCCGTCCTTAAACTCGACGAGCCGGCGCCGCTTGTTGTCGTCGTTCTCAGCCATGGTTCTAGAGGTGCTTCGATGATCTCTGCCAGAGTGGGATTAGGCCGGAGCCGCTTGAGTTGGCATTTGTCACCGTGACGTGTATGGAGTCGCCTTGCGAGATGACGCTGCTTCCGTGGTAGCTTGCACCGTCTCAGTCGTCTTGTTCGGAGTCATCGGCACGTAGCGTGTCATCCGGACTGCACCAAGCCTTATATTGCCGATGGTACCGACCAAAAGACTTGTCGATGCAGCCTCCTACTCCTGCGTGCAAGAGAGTAAAAATTGGACGGTCGGAAGCGCTGTCCGACATTACCGAGCCTCATCGAACTCGCGTTTCGGACGCCACGAGCCGGGATCTGCGATCCAGCGGTTGATGTCCGATTCATGCCAGCCCGTGCCATGGGTGCTGATTTTGAGCTGAGCCGGGAAGGTGGGCTCGGCGATCTTGCGGTAGATGGTGGACCGGGACAGCCCGGTTCTGGCGAGGACGGTTTTCAACCGGATGATACGATCTGGTTCTCGCATGGCCGCACTGCCTCTCGCCGGCTGTTTCTGATGGCATGAGACTAGACAGGACCGGCCGTGCAGCCGCGCAAGAGCATTTTGCTCATAGGCGTACTCTGGCGTTGAAGTGGCGGAAACAGGATAGATCAAATTCCGAGGCCCCGGCCGCGGCCAAGATCGATGCCGTGGGCGAAAGCCAATTCGTGGCCGAGTCGGCGGCCTGTTTCAAAGGAGATGCCGAGCTCCCGCTTGCGGTTGGCGAGGATGGATTCCATTTGCGGATCGCGTTCGAGGCCTCTCGCCATGTCGCCCATCGCCGAGCGCGTGGCCCTGCAGCCGGACATGTCGCCCGCCTGATACTGGTGCTGGCTGGTCTGCTTGAGCTCCTGCCAGCGTTGCACAAAACGGTCGGCGCGGCGGCTGGGATCGATGCGCAGTTCCGTTTCGAGTTGGAGCGCGCGGATGGCGCGGTTGACCCGGCCGCAAGCCGCCTCGCGGGCGAGCTCTGTGTTCTTCTTGTAGGCAGCTTCGGCATCGTGCGAACCATAGGGCCGCACCTCCTCGAAGGCCCGGCGGGATTTTTGTAGTTCTTTCACCTGCTCGGGAGTTGCCTCGCCGCCCATCTCCTGCGCCTCGAAGATCGCATCCACGGCGCGGGCATGGCGCACGAGCGCTCGGGTGCGCAACCGGCGCATTTCCTTTTCCGGGTCTTCCGCGACCTTCCTTTCCGGCGCTTCCGTGTCGCGCCGCAGGGCTTGCGTACCGCTCCTTTCCGGCGTTTCCTGCTCCGGGCCCCGCCCAGTATCCGGGCTGGGCACATCTGAAGGAGAGCGAAGGCCATCGAACATGCTGCGTACCTTTTCCGGCACGACCTTGCGCACGATCTCGGCGACGCGCTCGCGGAAGGTGATCCCTCGCCGCTCGGCGTAGCTCTGCACCGGATCGGCACGGTCGTAGTCCGAGGCCATATCCTTCGCCCGATCGCGCGACAGGGTGCGGGCGAGCCGGTCCGGATTGGTGAAATCATCGCGACCGTAATGTAGCTCCACGCCGTCGCGGTGCCGCGACAGTGCGACATAGCTGCTGTGAGCATCCATCCCGGGCGTTGCCAGCACATGGGCGCGGTCCACCGTCATGCCCTGTGCCTTGTGGATGGTCACGGCATAGCCGTGGTCGATCTTGTTGTAATCCTTCAGGTCGAACTGCACGGATTGGCCATCGTCGGTCTGCACGGTCAGGGATTGGGCGCTGACCTGCTCGACGGTCCCGAGCGTGCCGTTCTTCACGCCAAGGCCGCGTTCGTTCTGCAGGAACATGAAGCGGTCTCCGCTAGCGAAGTGGCGCACGCCGCGTTCGACCGTCACTCGCACCTCATCGCCCAGATCGCCCGCAGCTCGCATCCGTTCGCGCGCTGCCTCGTTGAGTGCGCGGACTTCGTCATTGGTGTGGGTGAGGATGATCTGGCTCTTGTCGGGCGACGCATGGCGGTCGCGGTCCCAGCGGTCGATCAGATCGCCGCGCGCCTGCTCGCGGGTTTGAGCCTCGTGCACCATGTCATGGGAGCGGTAGGCTTCCAGCGCATCGCCGGTTTTGCCAGTGGCGAGATCCCGCGTGGCGTCGCGCTGCCAGTCCTCCCGCTGCCGGCGCACCTCGCCGATTTCCGCTCCGCCGTGCCGTTCGTGAATCGAGCGGAAGGCCGCGCCCGCCTCGATGGCCTGCAGCTGTTGCGGATCGCCGATCAGCACGACTTTCGCGCCGGCCTCGGCTGCATGGGACAGCACGCGCTCCAACTGGCGCGTGCCGACCATGCCCGCCTCGTCGATCACCAGCACATCGCGACTCGTGAGCAGGTCGCGGCCTTGTTCCCGACCGTGTTCCATGCTCGCAATGGTGCGTGACGGAATGCCCGATCCGCTTTCGAGATTTTCCGCCGCGATGCCGGACAGCGCCACGCCCCGGACCTCATAGCCGGCGGCTTCCCAAGCCTCTCGCGCCACGCCCAGCATGGCGCTCTTTCCCGTTCCGGCATGGCCGACCACAATGCCCAAATCGCGCCCATCCGTGACATGTGCTAACGCATCGGCCTGCTCGCGCGACAGGACAAGGCCGCGCGCTTCCGCTCGTGCCAAAGAGGCTTCGCGGTCCACGTTACGCACCTCATGGCGCTCCCGTTCCGCCATCAGTTCGGCGGCGCGATGCAGGCGCTGCTCGGCCTCAATCATCTCGCGGGTGGTGAAGCGATCCTCGCCGCGAGCGTCCTTACCGAGTTCGACGAGACCAGGTGCCCCGCGCATCGCGCCCATGACCTCGTTGAATTGGTCGATCGCGTCGCTGTGCCGGTGCGCAAACTTCGCCATGTCGCGCTGCGTGAAGGTCGATTGTTGATGCGTGATCGCGTCCAGTGCGGCGGAAGGATCGGCAATGATCCTCTCGCCATTATTCCGCGCGATCTCACGGTGCATCTCGGCGCGGTCGGCGGCCTCGATCCCTTCGCCTTTGATACGCTGTGCCGGCGCGCCGATCTGGCTTTGCGGCTCCAGCGTTATGCCCTGTGCTTCGAGGCTGCGATGGTCAATTCGGGCGTCGATGTCGAGCTCGGCTAGGCGCTCATTGGCGATCTCGGCCCAGCGTTCGCGCCAGCGCTCCACCATCTCGGTACGGTTCCAGTCCCGCACCTTTTGGCCAAAGCCGTTCTCGTCCACCGCGCGCATGGTCAGCATGACATGGGCATGGGGCTTGGGCATGCCGTCCTCTGCCATGTCCCAATGCACATTGAGATCGGCGATCATGCCCCGATCGACGAATTCGCCCCGAACGAAGTCGCGGGCAAGTTCGATGCCCTGCGCCTCACTCATCTCGCGCGGGAGCGCGAATTCGACCTCGCGGGCAAGCTGGGCATCCTTGCGGATTTCGGAGGCCTCGACATCGTTCCACAGCCGTTCGCGGTCGCTCCACGCTTCGGGCGCATTCTCCGGCAGCATTACCTCGGAATGGATGACGCCGCGCTTGCCGGAAAAATCCTGGTCACGGCCGAGCCGCTCGTCGCGCAGCCGCGAGGCGGAGCGATAGGCGGCCGAGGCCACCGCGCTGGAGCCGGACTTGCGCCCGATGACCTTGACGTGAAGATGATAGATCGCCATCGCGACGAGATCATCTACACGGCGAAGCGCACGTCGGCACGACGTATAAGCGCGCCCTCCCTCAAAAAATTCTCGGGCGGGATTACCGCGTCCCAGGCCGTCCTCACGACCTTACAGCATTGTGCCGGGTGCTCGAGTATGATCTCTCCAATCTGGAGATGCTGATGCGCAAGCCACGCGATTTCGATACCGAACTGAAGGCACTTGGGCACAAGGCGCGGGATCTTAAGAGCCGAAAGGTGCAGCAGCTTGGCGAATTGGTCATCGCCACGGGGGCTGACACACTTACTGCCGACGAACTGGCGGGCGCGCTGATCGTGCTGGCCGAGACGAAAGACACCAAGAAGATGGAGGCCTGGGCCAGGCGCGGGGTCGCGTTCTTTCAAAACCGGCCGCGGCGAAATGCGAAAGCATCTGAGCGCGATCACGATAGCGCTCAAACGCAACCGGGCGGCACTCAAACGCCATCAGGCAACACGGGCCCGGCATGACATGCGCACATGGCAGGTCGAGCGCCGCAAGCGCACGCGGCACCTCATCGAACTGGGCGGCCTGGTCGTTAAAGCCAGTATCGTTGATCTAACCGGCGACGACCGCACAACGATCTTCGGCGCGCTGCTCTGGATCGCTGACAAGTTGAGCAGCGATCAGGAAGAACGGGCCCGAGCGCTGTGGGCTGCAAAAGGGAGGCTAGCATTTGAGACGGACCCGGCGACGCGCTAGGGGCAGATTGACCTGCGTTGATATGGCGGATCATACCACACGCTAACGGATGGGCGCTTTTTGTGGTTCAGGTGCCGCCCCCGGGCAATATGAGTCGCATGCCCTTCTTCAACCCGATCGCTTCGCACGGCGTCGTGAACATGGCGGAGAGGTGATCCGTATGATCTTCGATAACGTATTCGTCGAGCTAGCGAGCGAGCCGTCAGATCCTATGCGTTTTGAGTGAGGTTCAACGAACCAATGGCCGTCTCTCTCCATGGTGCTACGCCCCGTCGCCAAGCGACCTTGTCGTCAAAGGCGGACTTTTTGAGCTGACCGGCGATGATCGCGCCACCACCCTCGGTGCGCTGCTGTGGATGGCCGACAAGCTCCAAAGCGATCAGGGCTAACGGGCGCGCGAGCTATGGGCCGCGAAGGGAAGCAAGCGTTTGAGGCGGGCCCGGCGGCACTCCGTCCGGAAACGCACATGTGGCCGTCGGAGGATCAGCGTTGCGAGCTTTGGCGGCTCGGAGTAACAAATCCTTAACCACATTCCGGTATCATTTCGCCATGAAGACGCGCGACGATCTGAAGGCAGTAGTCGAGGCGTTGTGCGGGCGCGATAGCCTGCAAGCCGCCTATCTGGAGGCGCTGTACGAGTTCGATTGGCAAGCTCTCAGCAAAGCCGTGGCGATCGTCGACCTTGCCGCTAATCCAAATCTAGAAGCTTCACGACGCATGAACTCGAGTTAGCTGGTGAGACGTCCACTCCATCGGATGGTTGCGCAGAAGCATCTAAGCACTGCCTCTCTGCAGCTGATGCAATGTCGTTTTCGCGTCTCCGCGACCTTGGGCGCATCGATGCCTCGCATCGGCGTTCTGGCATGGTCCTATGGCTCGCTGCAGGTGGCCTGCTGACAGCTGTTGGGAGCGACCTTGAACGTCGCGGCGCTGTTGTTGGTGACCCTGCACGCGCTCGCTGCGTTGCTCGGAATGCCGCAGCTGCAGACATTGTTGAATTGTACGGCGCCCTTCATCAAGTTGTGCACGATCGCGCATGCGGGTGCGGTGTCAATCTGGACGCCGTTGAATGCAACGTTACTGAAAGTACCAAGCGAGTGCCCGCTGGTGATTGCAGCAATCTCCCGACCGACGCAGCGGCGCTGACCGAGATGGTGCTCGCGCTTGACGCCGAGAACGAGAAGCTACGTGTGGCGATGCAGACGCTGAAGGAGATGATCTTCGGCAAGCGTTCGGAGCGGCTGGCGGCGATCGTGGCCGAGCAGCTCGCGGTCGAACTGGATGATCTCGCGACCGGCGTCATACCGCCTGCGCCAGCCAACGACGATGTGCCTGCGATGAAGCCGGCTGGGAAGCCGCGCAAAAAGGCAAGGCGCAACATCGGCGCGCTGCCCAAGCATTTGCCGCGCTGCGAGCAGGTGCTCGAGCCGGACGCAACAGCGTGTCCGTGCTGCCAGGGCGTTCTGCACCAGATTGGCGAGGACGTGAGCGAGGTGCTGTAATTCCGGCGATCCTGCGCGTGCTACGCACGATCCGTCCCAAATATGGCTGCCGCGGCTGCACTGACGGAGTGGTCCAGGCGAAGGTGCTGCCGCGTCTGATCGAGGGCGGCATGGCCTCGACGGCG
>Ga0213876_10002370_pt1 | contig 11090 bp, 7 predicted proteins | sample BarmaccomBMRX_R9_FD_160113 | JGI IMG/M metagenome (GOLD analysis project Ga0213876, IMG submission 160113) | Root-associated microbial communities from Barbacenia macrantha in rupestrian grasslands, the National Park of Serra do Cipo, Brazil - RX_R9 | ecosystem: Host-associated > Plants > Roots...
ACCGCCTGGCCCAGCGAGGTGCCGGGCACGAGGTTGAACGACACGGTCACCGACGGCAGCTGCGAGAGATGGGCCACGGTGAGCGCGGTCGGCCGCTCGGAGAGATGCGCCACCGTGTCGAGCGGCACCACGCCGCCGGACGGCGTGCGCACCGTCAGCCGGCGCAGCATCTCCGAGGTGTCGGAGTATTTCGGATCGGCCTCGAGGATCACCTGGTAGGTGTCCTGCGGCGCATAGATGGTCGAGATCTGGCGCGTGCCGAAGGCCGAGTAGACGACGCTGCGGATCTGATCGACGGTCAGATTCAGGCGCGCGGCGGCGTCGCGGTCGATGTCGATCACGGCGGCGCGGGCGCGCATCTGCAGGTCGGAGTTGACGTCGATGATGCCCGGGACCGAGCGCATGCGCGTCTCGACCTTCGACGCCCATTCCTGCAGCTCGGCCAGGTTGGGCGACTGCATCGTGTACTGATACATCGCGCGCGACTGCGTCGTGCCGACGGTGATCGACTGCACCGGCTGGAAGAAGACCTGGATACCCGGGGTCTGCGCCGTGGCGCGGCGCAGCCGGGCGATGACCACGCCGGCATCGACCTTGCGCTCGGGCTTGTCGCGCAGCGCGATGAAGAAGCGGCCGGAGTTTTGGGTGTTGGCAGCGTTACCGCCGCCCACGGTCGACATGACCGAGACCACGTCGGGATCGGCACTGATGATTTCTGCCAAGCGTGCCTGGCGCTCGACCATCGCGCTGAAGGAGGCGTCGTCCGGACCCACCGTCGAGGCGTTGAGCAGCCCGTTGTCCTCCTGCGGGAAGAAGCCCTTGGGGATCGCCTGAAACAGGATCACGGTGAGCACGAAGGTACCAGCCGTGATCAGCAGGATCAGCTTGGAGTGATTCACGGTCCAGCGCACCGCATGGCCGTAGCCGCGGGTCAGCCGCGTGAAACCGGCCTCGAACAGCCGCACCGGCAGCGGCAGTCGGGCGTGATGGTCGATCGGCTTGAGCAGCCGGGAGCACAGCATCGGTGTCAGGGTCAGCGACACCACGCCCGAGATCAGGATGGCCATCGAGATCACCAGGCCGAACTCTGAGAACATGCGGCCGACCACGCCGCCCATGAACAGCACGGGGATGAACACCGCGACCAGCGAGATGGTCATGGAGATGATGGTGAAGCCCACCTCCTTGGAGCCGACGTAGCATGCCTCCTTCGGGTCCATGCCCTCCTCGACATGGCGCATGATGTTCTCGAGCATGACGATGGCATCGTCGACGACGAAGCCGACGGCGAGCGTCATGGCGAGCAGCGAGATGTTGTCGATCGAGTGACCCAGCAGGTACATGCCGCCAAAGGTGCCGATCAGCGAGATCGGCAGCGCCAATGCCGGAATCAGCGTGGCGCGCAGGCTGCGCAGGAACAGATAGATCACCATGATGACCAGGCAGATGGCGATCGCCAGGGTGATCTGCACGTCGTCGATCGAGTGGCGGATCGACACCGAGCGGTCGACGAGCACGCTGACCTCGACGTTGGCCGGCAGCTCGCGCTGGATCTGCGGCAGCATGGCGCGCACGCGATCGACGACCTCGACGGTGTTGGCGTCGGGCTGGCGCTGCACGGCCAGCAAGAGCGCGCGCTGGCCGTTGAGCCAGCTGGCGACGCGCTCGTTCTCGACGCTGTCGATGGCGGTGGCGACGTCGGCGATGCGCACCGGCGCGCCGTTCTGCCAGGCGACGATCAGCGGCATGTACTGCGCGGCGCGCGACACCGGACCGGTGGCGTCGAGGATGGCGTTGCGGCCGCCTTGCGGCACGGCGCCCAGCGGCCGGTTGGAGTTGGCCGCCGCCAGCGCGGTCTGCACGTCGGTCAGGCTGAGCCCGCGCGCGGCGAGCTGGTCGAGATCGGCGCGTACGCGCACGGCGTATTTCTGGCTGCCGTAGATCAGCACCTGGGCGACGCCGGGCAGGGTCGAGATGCGCGGCAGGATGTTGGCCTGCGCGAACGCGTCAACGTCGGACAGCCGCGCATTGGGCGAGCGCAGCGCGAGGAAAACCACCGGGAAGTCGGCCGGGTTGACCTTGCGGAAGCTGGGCGGCGTCGTCAGGTCGGCCGGCAGCCGGCGCATTGCAGAAGCGATCGCGCTCTGCACGTCGAGCGCGGCGCCGTCGATGTTGCGGTTGAGGTCGAACTGCAGGACGACCGAGGTGTTGTCGAGGGTCGAGACCGAGGTCATCACCGACACGCCGGCGATGGTCGAAAACTGGCGCTCGAGGATGCCGGCCACCGAGGAGGCCATGGTCTCGGGACTGGCGCCCGGCAGGTTGGCGCTGACCTGGATGGTCGGGAAGTCGACGCGCGGCACGGCCGCGACCGGCAGCTGGCCATAGCCGAACATTCCCGCAGCCAGGAACGAGACCATCAGCAAGATGGTCATCACCGGCCTGCGAATGCAGACATGCGAAATCATGTCGTCGTCCCCTTCATTGTCCTTCTCCCCGCGTATGCGGGGAGATGGTGCCGAGCGTCAGCGAGGCGGATGAGGGGCTTTTCGTACAGCAACCCGGATCCAGCTCGTTGACACACCGCGAAGCCCCTCATCCGCCCTTCGGGCACCTTCTCCCCGCATGCGCGGGGAGAAGGCTAATTCTTTGCTTCGGACGGCGGCTTGCCCGCGCCCGGCTTGGCCGCAGCCGGTGGCTTCGGCGTGTTGATGCTGACCGCGACGCCATCGGCCAGGCGCAGCTGGCCGCTGGTGACCACGCGCTCGAAGCCATCGAGGCCCGAGGCGACCACCACCTCCTCACCGATGGTGCGCGAGACCTTGATCGGCACGACCACGGCGCGGTTGTCGCGCACAACATAGACGAACGGGCCGGACTGGCCGATCTGCAGCGCCGCGGCCGGCATGGTCACGGCATTGGCCTCGACGCCGAGGATGACGCGCGCCGGCACGAAGGCGCCCGGCCACAGCCGCTCCGCATCGTTGGTCATGCGCGCCTTGGCGGTCACGGTGCCGGTGGCGAGGTCCATGGTGTTCTCGATGAAGGCGATCTCGCCGGTCGACACGTTGGTGCCCTTGCCGGCTTCGACCCGTACCGGCCCCTTCGCCATGACGGCGCGCAGCTCCTCCAGCACCGGCGCCGGCACCGAGAAGGCGATGAAGATCGGGTCCATCTGGTTGACGACGGCCAGGCTCTGGGTGTCGGCCATGCGCACGACGGTGCCGGCCTTGGCCTGGATCGAGCCGATGCGCCCACTCACCGGTGCGCGGATCTCGGTGTAGCTGAGCTGCGCCTTGACGTTGGCCATCTGAGCCTGGTCGAAGGCGAGCTGCGCCTCCAGCGCTTTCAGCGCCGTAGCGGCGGTGTCGCGCTGGACGGTTGCGGTAACGCCCTTGGCGGCGAGATCCTCGGCGCGTACCAGGTCGCGCTTGGCCTGCTCGATCTGCGCCTGGTCCTTGGCGATCTGCGCCGTGAACTGATCGCTCTGCGCGCGCAGCTGGCGCGAATCGAGGGTGAACAGCAGGTCGCCTTCCTTGACCTGGGCGCCTTCGGCGACGTGCACCTGCAACACCTGGCTGTCGAGGCGCGCCTTGATCGAGATCGACGCGATCGGCTGGATCGTGCCAACGGCTTCGACGATCTGCGGCATCGATTTGCGCACGACGGCGCCGACGTCGACCGGCACGCCAGGGGCGCGCGGCTGGGTGCCGGCCGGGGCGTTGCCCGCCGCCTTGCCTTCGGCGGCGCGACCGGACGACATGCCGATCCAGCCCGGCTTGTAGATCCAGATGCCGGTCCCGACCGCAGCGAGCACGGCGACCGAGAGAACGACAGCGACAGCACGCTTCATTTGGCAGCTCCCCGAGCGCCAGCGGCGTCGTTGATGGATGGCTTGGCGAAGATCGGCCGCAGATCGCGGCTCTTGTCCGTAGGTTCCACGAGCAGCGCGGTCACGGCATGCGCCACTGCCTCGTCATCATAATCGGCGCTGGTCGTGCCGCTCCACACCATACCGATGACCAGGCGTGCGGCGAGCTTGGGATCATCCAGGCGCAGCGCGCCGGCAGCGCGCGCGCGCGCCAGCACCTGGGCGATGCGCGCCTCGATGTGGCCGCGGCGTTGCCTGAGGATGCGCCGGCGCGAACGGTCGGCGCCGCTCGCCGACTCGCTGAGCGTGCGCAAGGAGACGACATGCTCGCGAAACATCGCTGCCAGCGGATTGAGCATGGCGAGCAGGGTTTCGGCATAGCTCCTGGTGGTCGCCTCGGCGACGTCGAGCTGGGCCTCCAGGGTATCGAGCGCGTGGACGAACACTGCCTCGAACAGCGCGTCCTTGCCGGCGAAGTAGCGATACAGGGTCGGTTTCCCGGCGCCGGCTTCGTGCGCGATATCGTCCATCGACGCCGCCTCGAAGCCGCGGGCGGCAAACACCTTCGCCGCGGCATCGATCAGCCGACGCCGGCGCAGGCTGCGCCATCGTTCCTCGGTTTCCGTCATAAACCCCAATCCCAAACCGGAACTCGCGAGTTCTATTTGGTACGCGAAGGTTTTACTTGGCAAGGGACGGGATGCCGCTACCGCGTAACGTCATGTTACATCGAGCCATGAACAGCATGGTGACACGGCCTATTCCTCGCACCGGCGAGGCTTTGCCGGTGATCGGTCTCGGCACATGGCGCGGCTTCGACGTCGGCGCCGACGCCGCGGTGCGAACGCCTCTCAACGCCGTGCTGCAGGCGCTGTTCGACGCCGGCGGCTCGGTGGTCGATTCTTCGCCAATGTATGGCCGCGCCGAGGCGGTGACCGGTGATCTTTTGGCGGCTGAAGGCTGGCGGCAGCAGGCGTTCATCGCCACCAAGGTGTGGACCCGCGGCCGTGAGGCCGGAATCGGCGAAATGCGCCGCTCGATGGCGCTGATGAAGAGCGGCCCGACCATCGACCTGATCCAGGTTCACAATCTCGTGGATTGGCGCACGCACCTGGAGACGCTGCGCAGCTGGAAGGCCGAGGGCCACGTGCGCTACCTCGGCATCACCCACTACACGCCCTCGGCGCATGACGAGCTCGAGTCGGTGATGCGCGCGGCGAGCCCCGATTTCGTGCAGCTCGACTACGCGCTCGACGACCGCGCCGCCGAGCGTCGGCTGCTGCCGCTGGCGGCGGAGCTGGGCATCGCCGTGCTGGTCAACCGGCCACTGGGCGGCGGCGGGCTGGCGCGCCGGGTGCAGGGCCGCGCGCTACCGGACTGGGCCGCATCGATCGGTTGCACGACGTGGTCGCAGATCCTGCTCAAATTCGTGCTCGCGCACCCGGCCGTGACCTGCGCCATCCCCGGGACGGCCAGTCCCCAGCACATGCGCGACAACGCGCTGGCCGGGAGCGGCGCACTGCCCGACGCCGACCTGATCAAGCGCCTGGTCGAGACGATCGGTTGATCTGGTCTTCTCCCCGCGAAGGCGGGGAGAAGGTGGCGCGAAGCGCCGGATGAGGGGCTTCGCGATCTCGCAACGAGCGAAGAGGCGGATGAGAGGTCGGGAAGCCCCTCATCCGCCTCGCTAACGCTCGGCACCTTCTCCCTCGGGGCCGTCCGCGGCCCCTGACCTGCGCGGGGGGAAGGAAATTGATCAGCTCCGGGCCGCCTCGATATTGGCGCTGCGGACCGGTACGCCGAACTCGCGTTGGCAGACCTCGGCCAGCTTGGCGACGCCGGCGCGGATCGTGGCGTGGTCGGGATTGGCGAAGCACAGCCGCAGGCGGCTCTTGGCGTAGGTCTTGTCGGTCGACCATTCGGGACCGGGATTGAGCGCCACGCCTTCGGCCAGCGCGACCTGCGCCAGCTTTTGCGTGTCGACCACGTCGGGCAGCTTGATCCACAGGAAGATGCCGCCCGGCGGATCGCCGAACTCCGCCGCCGTGCCGAAGCGCTCCGACAGCGACTCCATCAGCACCTCGAGCTTGCCGCGCAGGCCCTTGGACAGCCGCGCGACGTGATCGTGGAAATGGTTGAGGCAGAACTCGGCGATGATCATCTGGTCGAGCGCGCCGACGCCGCCATCGGTCTTCAGCGCGCGAATCTGCGGCATCAGCGAGGGTTTGCAGACGATGTAGCCGATGCGCACCGCCGGCGCGATCGACTTCGAAAACGAGCCGAGATGGATGACATTGTCGGTCTTGGTCAGGGCATAGAATGCCGGCGGCCGCTGGCCGTTCCAGATCAGGTCGGAATAGCACTCATCCTCGAAGATCGGCACGCCGTGGCTCTCGGCGATCTTCAGGATCGCCAGGCGCCGCGCCTCGCTCATGATCGAGCCGGTCGGATTCTGCACCGTCGGGATCAGGTAGATGTATTTCGGCTTCACGCCCTTGGCCTTCAGATCGGCCAGGGCCTTCTCGAGCGCTTGCGGATTCATGCCATCGTCGTCGAGATCGACGCCGACCGTCTTTACTTTCAGTCGCGTGTAGCGACTCAACATCCCGCCATAGGAGTCGCGCTCGACCAGCACCGTGTCGCCAGGTGCCAGCAACAGCGTGTTGATCATGTCGAGGCCCTGCTGCGAGCCGCTCACCATCAGCACGTCGTCGGGCGAGCAATCGATGCTGGCATGGCGCTTCATCTTGGCGGCGAGGAATTCGCGCAACGGACGATAGCCGAGCGGGCCGCTGCTCATGCTGTAGGTTGCAAGCGTCGGCCCTTCGCGCCTGATAACCGCCTGGGCTGCGGCAATCAGCGCATCAACGGGAATCAGCGACGGATCATTGTGGCCGCCGACGAAATTGAATTTGGGGAAGCCGCCGTATTTCGGCGCCGGCGGCGGCAGATCGGGAGCCAGCAGCGGGGTGAAATCGAAAGCAGGCATCGCGAGCGCTTCCTCATGTTTATCGAATGCTTGGTGTGATCATGGCAGGAAAATCGAGCGATGGACTCCTGCAATCGACGGAATGCTGACGATCACGCGTTGACCGCGACGCGCCAATCGTATGTGATCAGTGTTGGCATGCGTCTTGCCGGCAGACAGGACGCAGACGGACACCCAATGGATCTCGGGAGGCTGTGGTTATGGAAGAGCGTGAACTGCGCGGTTTGATCAATCGCGTCAAGAAAGGTTCGCTTTCGCGCCGCTCGTTCGTGCGCAAGATGGCTGCGGTTGGCCTCACCGCGCCGATGGCGACGCAGCTCCTGGCGATCGGCGGTGTCGCCATGGCGCAATCGCGCGCTGCCTACAAACCGACCAAGCGCGGCGGCGGCGGCACCCTCAAGGTGCTGTGGTGGCAGGGTCCGACTTTGCTCAATCCGCACTTCGCCGTCGGCACCAAGGATCAGGACGGCTCGCGCATCTTCTACGAGCCGCTGGCCGCGTGGGATCCCGAAGGCAACCTCAAGCCCAAGCTGGCAGCAGAGATTCCCAGCCGCGAGAATGGCGGCCTCGCCGCCGACGGCATGTCGGTGATCTGGAAGCTGAAGCGCGACGTGAAATGGCACGACGGCAAGCCGTTCACCGCCGACGACGTCGTCTTCAACTGGCAATACGCATCCGATCCGGCGACCTCGGCGACCACCATCGGCTCCTACAACGAGGTCAAGGTCGAGAAGGTCGACGACTTCACGGTGAAGGTGATCTTCAGCAAGGCGATGCCGTTCTGGGCCGACGCGTTCGTCGGCACGCGCGGCATGATCATCCCCAAGCACCTGTTCCAGGACTACATGGGTGCGAAGTCGCGTGACGCACCGACCAACCTGAAGCCGGTCGGCACCGGCCCTTACCTGTTCAAGGACTTCAAGCCCGGCGATTCGATCTCCGGCGTGATCAACCCGAACTACCACCAGCCCAACAAGCCGTATTTCGACGCCTTCGAGCTCAAGGGCGGCGGCGATGCGGTGTCGGCGGCGCGCGCGGTGCTGCAGACCGGCGAATACGACTTCGCCTGGAACCTGCAGGTCGAGGACGAGATCCTCACGCGCCTGGAGAAGGGCGGCAAGGGCAAGGTCAACATCTCGCCCACCGGCAACATCGAGCACATCCAGGTCAACCAGACCGATCCGTGGACCGAAGTCGACGGCGAGCGCTCGAGCCTGAAGACCAAGCATCCGATCCTGTCCGACAAGGCGGTGGCCCAGGCGCTGTCGCTGCTGGTCGATCGCGACTCGATCGAGAAGCACATTTACGGCCGCACCGGTCCGGCGACGTCGAACTTCGTCAACAATCCCGAGCGCTTCCGCTCGAAGAATACCAAGAAGGAATTCAGCATCGAGAAGGCCAACGACCTGCTCGAGAAGGCCGGCTGGAAGAAGGGTTCTGACGGCATCCGCGAGAAGGGCGGCAAGAAGCTGAAATTCGTCTACCAGACCTCGATCAACCCGCCGCGTCAGAAGACCCAGGCGATCGTCAAGCAGGCCTGCCAGAAGGCCGGCATCGACATCGAGATCAAGGCGGTGACCGCCTCGGTGTTCTTCAGCTCCGACGTGGCCAACCCGGACACCTACACGAAGTTCTACTGCGATCTGCAGATGTACACGACGACCATGTCGCAGCCTGATCCGGAGCAGTTCCTGTTCCAGTTCTGCTCGTGGGAGGCCGCCACCAAGGAGAACAAGTGGCAGGGCCGCAACATCACGCGCATGCAGAGCAAGGAACTCGACGAGCTGTTCAAGAAGGCTCAGGTCGAGCTCGACCCGGTCAAGCGGGCCGCCATGCTGATGGGCGTCCAGGACATGGCGGTCAACGAATTCGTCGTCATCCCGGTCGTCTATCGTCCGGGCGTCGCCGGCCACAGCAACCAGCTGAACTGCGTCATCAGCGGCTGGGACAACAACACCTGGGATCTGTCGGACTGGTACAAGGAAGCCTGAGACAGTCCACGTGATCCATCGATGCGATGAGAGGAGGTGACGGGTGTCCAGGCAGTACCTGATCCGCCGCCTCCTGATCGCCATCCCGGCAGTGTTCGGCATCAGCATCGTGCTGTTTTCCGTGCTGGCGATGGCGCCGGGCGATCCCTTCGAGGAACTGGCGACCAATCCGGCGATCCCGCCGGAGGTGCGCATGGCGCTGCGCGCCAAGTTCGGGCTCGATGACCCGATCTGGCAGCGCTACCTGCACTGGCTGCTGGCGATGCTCCAGGGCGACTGGGGCTTCTCCTTCACCAGCCGTATGGACGTCGACAAGCTGATCCTGCAGCGCCTGCCGACCACCCTGGTGGTGATCGGCTCCTCGCAGCTGCTCGCCATCATCGTCGCCATCCCGGTGGGCGTGCTGGCGGCGCGGCGGCCCTATTCGATCTTCGACCAGATCGCCAACACCTTCGCCTTCATCGGCTTCTCGCTGCCGACGTTCTTCACCGGCCTGCTGCTGATCCTGGTCTTCAGTGTGCAGCTCGACTGGCTGCCCTTCGTCTACCGCGCCGACATACCCGGCTCGGGATTGCCGTGGATCTGGGAGCACGTGAAGCAGTCGATCATGCCGGTGACGGTGCTGGGCCTGTTCCAGGCCGCCTCGCTGGTACGATATGTGCGTTCCGCCGTGCTCGACGTGATCAAGCTCGATTACGTCACCACCGCCCGGTCCAAGGGCATCGGCGAGCGCAAGGTGATCGTCAAGCATGTCGTGCGCAACGCGCTGATCCCCGTGGTGACGCTTGTCGCGCTGCAGATGCCGGTGGTGTTCGGCGGCGCCATCGTCACCGAGCAGATCTTCCGCGTGCCGGGCATCGGCTCGCTGCTGATCTCGGCCATGCAGTCGAACGACACTCCCGTGGTCATGGGCGTCACCTTCGTGTTCGCCTGTCTGGTGATCATGTTCAACCTTATCGCAGACATCCTCTATGGCTGGCTCGACCCCCGCATCGCTTTCCGCTGAGGCCCCGGCGCAATCCGCCCCGGCCCAGCCTGTCCGGCGCTTCTCGCCGGCGGCCGACGCCTGGCGTCGCTTCCGGCGCCACCGGCTGGCCTTCGTCAGCCTGTGCGTGCTCACGACCTTGATCCTCGCGGTTATCTTCGGCCCGCTGATTTGGCGCGTGCCGATCAACGAGATCGATTTCGGCTCGAAGCTCGAAGGGCCGACTTTCGTCCATCCGCTGGGCACCGACGATCTCGGCCAGGATCTGCTGGCGCGCCTGCTCTATGGCGGGCGCATCTCGCTCGCCGTCGGTCTGGCGGCGATGTCGGTCGCGGTGACCGTCGGCGTGCTGGTCGGCGCGCTTGCCGGCATGTCGAGCGGCCGGGTCGATGCCTTCCTGATGTGGGTCACCGACCTCTTCCTGTCGCTGCCGCAGCTGCCGTTGCTGCTGCTCGTGATCTACCTGTTCCGCGACAAGCTGAAGACGATCATCGGACCGGAAGGCGGCACCTTCGTGCTGGTGATCGCGATCATCGGCGGCCTGCGCTGGATGCCGGTGGCGCGGCTGGTGCGCGCGCAGTTCCTGTCCCTGCGCGAAAAGGAATTCGTCGAAGCGGCGCGTGCGCTGGGCGCGTCGAAGCTGCGCCAGGTGGTGCGGCATATCCTGCCCAATGCGCTGGGCCCGGTGATCGTCGCCGGCACCATCGACGTGGCGGCCGCCATCCTCGCCGAATCGACGCTCTCCTTCCTCGGCCTGGGCTTCCCGCCCGACACGCCGACCTGGGGCCGCGTGCTGTTCGACGCCAAGGACTATCTGGACATTGCGCCGCATTGGGCGCTGTTTCCCGGCGCGGCAATCTTCCTCGCGGTGCTCGCCATCAACTTCATCGGCGATGGCCTGCGCGACGCCCTCGATCCGCGTCGGGTGATTGGATGAACATGGCTGCGGCAAGTGATGCGGGCGCGACCCAGAAGGAAGCGCCCCTTCTCGACATTCGCGGGCTGAAGACCTGGTTCGCCGTCGAGGGCGGCCTGGTGCGCGCGGTCGACGGCGTGAGCCTGCACATCGCCAAGGGCGAGACGCTCGCGGTGGTGGGCGAATCCGGCTGCGGCAAGACCGTCACGGCGCGCACGGTGATGAAGCTGATCGACATGCCGCCGGGCCGCATCGTCGAGGGCCAGGTGCTGTGGCGCGGTCGCGACCTGGTGCCGCTCGATAACAAGGAGATGGACAAGATCCGCGCCCGCGAGATC
>Ga0213876_10002371_pt1 | contig 11089 bp, 10 predicted proteins | sample BarmaccomBMRX_R9_FD_160113 | JGI IMG/M metagenome (GOLD analysis project Ga0213876, IMG submission 160113) | Root-associated microbial communities from Barbacenia macrantha in rupestrian grasslands, the National Park of Serra do Cipo, Brazil - RX_R9 | ecosystem: Host-associated > Plants > Roots...
CGCCGACGAGTGCGATCTCGACGTGACCGCCGAGCGGATGTTCAGCGGCTACCGAACGGCGCCGCGAGCACCCCAGGTGGCGCTGGCCGAGCGGGCCTTGGAAGCCTGCGGATATGCGCCTCGGCGGATCGCGTCCGGAGGCGGATCAGACGCGAACGCCTTCATCGCTGCCGGGTTCGCGTGCACGAACCTCGCGAACGGGACCGAGCGTAATCACCAGCCGGACGAACGCGTCAGCACCGACGCGCTCGAAGGCATGCTCGAAGTCGCGATCGCGCTCGTCGAGGAGGCCGCCGATGCCGCTTGAGCGGATCGACTCGGAACGCCTGTGGGAGGGCAAAATCGTCACTGTCGGGCGCGAGCGCTTCCGCCGGGAGGACGGGGACGAGGTCACGCGTGAGAAGGTCTGGCATCCGGGGGCGGTGGGGATCGTCGCCGTTGATGACGAGCAGATCTGGCTCACGCGCCAGCCGCGCGAGGTCGTCTCGGCCGAGGCGTCGCTCGAGATCCCGGCCGGCAAGCTCGACGTTCCCGGCGAGGAGCCGCTGGCCACGGGCAAGCGAGAGCTGGCGGAGGAAATCGGCAAGCAGGCGGCACAGTGGGAGGAGATCTTCGCCTTCTACACGAGCCCGGGCTTCAGCGACGAGCGGGTGTGGCTGTACCTCGCGACCGGCCTGTCGGACGCACCTGAGACGGAGGTCGACGAGCACGAGCAGATCGAGATCGTGACCTGGCCGCTCGAACGACTCGGGGACGCGATCGCGCAGTGCGAGGACTCGAAGTCGCTGATTGCGCTGCTTTGGCTGGCCCAGCGCCGGGCCACAGGTCCGGCCTAGCCAGGGCTCGCTGACGGCCGCAGGAGCGGCCAGCATCAGCACGAATAACGCTGTCATGGCCACGATCGCCCGGCAGGCACCGGCACGACATCTGACCGAGTTGGCGCTCGAGTTCCTTGCCTACCTCGAGCTCGAGCGCGGCCTTTCGCGCAACACACTCGAGGCATACCGCTCGGATCTGCAGCAGTACGGACAGTTCCTGGACGCTCGCGGCGTCGACCCGCTGGACGTGACGCCCGGCGACCTGGCAGCGTTCGCCACCGAGCTCGCCACCGGACGTGATGGCCGCCGGCCGGTGGCGCCGAGGACGGTCTCCCGCAAGATCGCCTGCCTGCGGTCGTTCTACCGGCACCTGCGACGCGAGCAGATCCTCGATCGCGATCCGACCTCCGAGCTGCGAGCTCCTCGCGCGCCTGAGCGGCTGCCAAAGGTTCTCTCGCGCGACGAGATCAATCGCCTGCTGGCCCAGCCGCGCGGCTCCTCCTCGTCGGCCCTGCGGGACCGGGCGATGCTCGAGACGATGTATGCCTGCGGCCTGCGCGCCTCGGAGGCGATCCGGCTAGAGGTCTCCGCCGTGGACCTCCAGGCCGGCATCCTGCGCACGCATGGAAAGGGCTCGAAGGAGCGCATCGTCCCGATCGGCAGCAAGGCGATCGAGGCGCTTCAGGCGTACCTGGTGCTCGCACGTCCGCACCTGGTGGGCCAGCGTGAGGAGACGCGCCTGTTCGTAAACCTCCGCGGGGGCGGGTTATCGCGCCAGGGGCTGTACAAGATCGTTCAGCGTCACGCGCGGCGTGCGGGGCTCGAGCATCGGATGAGTCCGCACACGCTCCGCCACACGTTCGCCACGCACCTGCTCGCCGGGGGCTGCGACCTGCGCTCGCTCCAGGAGATGCTCGGGCACGCCGACATCGGGACGACGCAGATCTACACGCACCTCTCGACGGAGCGGCTCCGCGATGTGTACTTCGAGGCGCATCCGCGTGCACAGCTGGCGCGAGACCCATAGAGTCTCGGGGTGGGCGTAACCCATATAGACGAGGCCGAGCGCGAGCAGGCCGAGATCGGTCACCTTCGCAGCACGTGGACCTACCTCGGCGACGAGGCTGGATCGCTCACGGTCGGCGTCAACCGCATCCAGATCGCCGACGGGGCATGGGCGACCCCGTTCCACGAGCACGGACGCGATGAGGAGATCTTCTACGTCCTCGCCGGCAGCGGGGTCTCGCTGCACGGAGATACCGCGGCCGAGGTTCGCGCCGGTGACTGCATCCTCTATTCAGGCGGGCGCGGCGCGCACACGGTCCGCGGCGTCGACGGCCTCGACGTGCTCGCCTTCGGCACGCGCAACGCGGACGAGGCGGTGCGCTTCCCACGCCTCGGGCTCTCGCTACTCGGCGACCGCGCAGTCCAGAGCGAGCCCGGCAGCCGTCACGGCATCCCGATCCAGTGGCTGCGCGAGTCCGAGCTTGGCCCGCCGGTCTTGCCCGAGCCGGCGCAGCCGCGGCCGCGCACGATAGTCAACGTCGGTGACCTCGAAGGCGAGTTTCTGGAGCGCGCGAGAGTGGCGCGAACGCGTCGCGATCTCGGGCGAGCGATCGGGTCGATCAAAACGGGGCTCAAACACGTCGAGCTCGCGCCGGGCAAGGAGTCGACCGCGATGCACTGTCACTCCCTCGAGGAAGAGATCTTCTACGTGCTCGACGGCGAAGGCGTGTTCGTGCTCGGCGAAGACGAGCTCACGGCGAGGCCGGGGACGGTGATCGCGCGGCCGGCGGGGACTGGCGTGGCGCACGTGCTCAGGGCCCGCGGGGACGGCATGACGTTTCTCGCCTACGGCACCCGCGAGCCCGGTGACCTCTGCTACTACCCTCGCTCGAACAAAATCGCGTTTCGCGGGGTCGGGGTGATGGCCCGGCTCGAGCGGCTCGATTACTGGGACGGGGAGGACTGAGCATTCGGCCGCGGCGGGTGGTAGGTCCGGCCGCGGCCCTCGCAGCGCTGCGGATTCGGTGGGCGCCGCCTGCGAGAATCCTGCCGTGCCGCGGAGGCCTCCGGAGTGCTCGACAACTCACCCCGGGCTCGGACGCTGCGTGGTGAGCTCCCAGACCGCCGCGACGACGTGAGCCGTGCCTGCGTCGTCGTGCTCGACGCCTGCGGCGCGGGTGAGCTGCCTGACGCGCGCGAGTACGGCGACACCGGCGCGAACACCCTGGCCCATCTTGCTCGCGCCGCCCGGGGGCTGAGGCTCCCGACGCTCCAGCGGCTCGGCCTCGGTTCGATCCTCCCCCTCGAAGGTGTTCCGCCAGCCGGCGCGCCGGTGCTTCATGGTCGCCTCCACGCGCTCGGCCCGGGCAAGGACTCGACCGCCGGGCACTGGGAGCTGATGGGTGTCGTTCAGGAGCGGCCGTTTCCGACCTATCCGCGCGGCTTTCCCCCCGAGGTGGTCGACCTGGTCGTCGGCGTCAGCGGCCGCGAGGTGATCTGCAACCTCCCGTACAACGGGATCGCCGCGATCGACGATTTCGGGGCTCGGCATCTCGAGACGGGCGCGCTGATCGTCTATACGAGCCAGGACTCCGTCCTGCAGATCGCCGCGCATGAGCAGCTGGTCGAGCCGGGTGAGCTGTACTCGGTGTGCGAGACCGTCCGCGCGAGCCTGCCCACCGCCCACGCCGTCGGGCGGGTGATCGCACGCCCGTTCGCCGGCGCGCCCGGTTCGTTCGCGCGTACCGACGGACGGCGCGATTACGCGACCGCGCCGCCGCGGCGCAGCTACCTGAACGAGCTCCAGGACAATGGCGTGCCGGTTCACACGGTGGGCAAGGTCGGCCAGCTGTTCGCCGGCTCGGGCGTTGATGTCCAGCATCCCGGCCCGACGAATGCGACCGCGCTGGACGCGACGACTGCGCTCCTTCAGACCCTCGAGCGGGGCTTCGTGTTCACCAACCTCATTGAGACCGACCAGGTGTACGGTCATCGGCATGACGTCGACGGATTCCATCGCGCGTTGCGCGAGATCGACGCGTTCGTCGGCCGCTGGCTCGAGCTGCTCGAGCCTCGCGACCTGCTCGTGCTCACCGCTGATCACGGCTGCGATGTGACTATGCCGCACACCGACCACACTCGCGAGCACGCGCCGCTGCTGGCCGTCTTCGACGGTCACAGTTCGGCTCGACACGACGGGCCGCTGTCCGATGTCGGCGCCAGCGTGTTGAACTGGCTGACCGGACGGGAGACCAGCGCGCTGCCGGGCCAGCCATTCACCCGAGACCGATCGTTGGTCGGATAGCCTGCCGCCGCGCGCGCAACGTGCCCGAGCTACCTGAGGTCGAAACCATCCGCCGCCAGCTCGCGCCCGAGCTGGAGGGACGCACGATCGAGACGGTCGAGATTCTCGATTGGCGCTGGACGCGGCCGCTGGCAGCGGAGACTGTGCGGGCGGGACTGGCCGGTTCGCACGTGAGGCGGATCTCGCGCGCGGGCAAGTACCTGATCTGGGAGCTCTCGGACGAGCGCTATCTGCTCATGCATCTGCGCATGACGGGAGCGCTGCTGTTCGACCCGCCCGAAGAGCCGCCGCACGTCCGAGCGCGCTTCACGCTCACCGGCGCCCACCGCTTGGTCTACGTTGATCCTCGCCGCTTCGGCACTGGCCATCTGCTGATCGGGCGCGACGGGCGCGACGCCTACCTGCAGGCGCGGCTCGGTGCCGAGCCTTTCACGCCCGAGTTCACCGCCACGTATCTCCAGCGACTTGCCCGCGGGCGCGTCGCTCCGGTGAAGGCCTTCCTGCTCGACCAGCGCCGCGTCGCTGGCGTCGGGAACATCTACGCCGACGAGGCGCTGTTCCGCGCCGGCATCCATCCTCTGCGCCCCGTTGGGCGGCTCACCAGCCCGCAGTGGGTGCGGCTGCGCGATGCGATCGAGGCGGCGCTGAACGAGGGCATCGACGCCAAAGGCGCCTCAATCGACGACTTCCGCCATCTCGACGGTGAACGCGGCTCGTTTCAGGACCGTTTCCTCATCCATCTCCGTGCCGGCGAGCCGTGCGTGGTGTGCGGAGGCACAGTGCAGAAGATCGTCGTTGGGGGGCGCGGGACCTACGTCTGCGAGCGTTGCCAACCCCGGCCGCGGCGCCGTCGGGTCGCTCGCGCGGTGAGTGCGGCGGACGTCCGGAGCCGGTGACCGGCGATCGCTCTACGTCGGCTCGCAGCCAGGTCGCCACCAGACCGCCGCCCTGGAGCGCGAGGGCGGTCGCAGCTAGGCCGCGCGCAGACCCTTGAGCCGGCCTAGGCGATCGGCGGCCACGAGATCGTCGAGTCCGCCGAGGTTCTCGCCGCCGATCACGATCTGGGGGAACGTGGTCATTCCGGTCCTGCTCGCGAGGGCCGCGCGGCCGTCCGGGTCCTTTGCCAGATTGATCTCTTCGTAAGCGATCCCGCGGCGGCCAAGAAGCGCCTTGGCGGTGACGCAACGCGCGCAGTGATCGGTGGTGTAAATGGTTACGGGTGCCATTGCTTCAGAAAGTATAGTGGGAAGGCTCGAGTACGTGGCGGCGGTCGGACGCCGACCTCGCTGAGGACGGCATGCCAGGGCCGCTCAAGACGGAAGCGATCGTGCTGCGCTCCATCCGGTATGGCGAAGCCGATCGCATCCTTCACCTCTATACCCCGCACTACGGCCGTGTGCCCGCGATCGCGAAGGGGGCGCGCCGATCCCGCAGCCGCTTCGGGGCCCGTCTCGAGCCCTTCTTCCACATCAAGACCCTGCTCCACGAGGGCCGCGGGGAGCTGATGACCGTGACCAGCGTCGACACGCTTGCGCCACATGCATCGCTGCGCGACCACGCGAGCACGCTCGACGCCGCGGCACGGGCGTGCGATGCGGTCAGCCGCTTGTTCGAGACCACCGAGCCACATCCGGAGGTGTTTCGCCTGCTCGCCAACGAGCTGGTGCTCCTCAGCGCTGACGCACGCCAGGCTCGGGCGGCGAACGGGCTGGCGTTTCGGATGAAGCTCTTGCTGGCTGCCGGGATCGTCCCGCAGCTCGCCGCCTGCGCCGCCTGCGGGGAGGGCGAGCATCTTCAAGGCTTCTCGGCCGCGGCTGGGGGTGTCGTCTGCAACTCGTGCGAGGCGGCGTCGTTTGCCCTCGATGAGGAGTCCTACCGGTTCCTGCTTGACGCGCTGGGCCGCTCGCTCGCCGACGTGCCCGACGCTTCGGATCGGGCGCTGCGCCAAGCCGAACGAGCGATCACCGAGACAGCTGAGCACCACGCTCACGTCCGGCTTCGCCCGCTGTTGCGGACGTGGTGAACTCCCTCGTTGCCGCCATAGGGATCGTGCGGTGGTGGGTCGTCGAGCCCGCGGAGCAGCCCGGTGACGGCTTGGTCAGCTGGTGATGGGCTCGGCCAGGGCGTCCTCTACGCCAGCGGCGGCGAAGACGGGCATCGACTCCGCGACGACTTGGGAGTGTTCGTTAGCGTCGATAGCGATGATGCGTCCGCAGCGCATTTGGACGATATGCACGCCGTGGTTGGCGTAGGGAGAGCCGTCGGGCAGTGTCTGGGTGGCGTTCCAGCGGATGATTACGGTGGTGTCATTGGGGAGGCTTTGACCCAGCCGTCCTGCACCGTGAGCTTGAGAGTCGGCCCCAGCCGACCGAGCCAAACCAGCGGCGGAGCGCCTCCTTGTCATGGCGTTCGCCGCCCAGGGCATGATGGCCGCCGAAGCGGTGATGCACGTCCGGCGTGCAGTTCTTCAGTAAAGCCTCGTAGTCGTGGTCGTTGACGCGCTCGAAGTTTCGGGGGGCGATGCGTTTGACGATCGCGTGGTACATAGCTTCTGCACGGAATTGGTGCGGACGAATACTGGCAGCCTCAATTCGAGCGGGCAGCGGCGAGAACCTCTCGTCGCCGGACCTGGGCCGGCGCCGTCCGTCGAGCGTCGTCTTACGTTCAGACCAACAGCGCCCGACCGTCGAATCCCCGCCAGCCAGCAGGTCTTGCTTGAGCCGGATGCTCGGAAACCGGCCCGTCCGGCTCTGACGCGGGCCGGCGTCGTGAGGCGCTGGCCTCCTCACGAAATGGATCGACTGCCCTCTGCAGATGCACGAGTTCGACGATCAACACGAGGCGCTCCGTCGGGCGATGGGCTGAAGCTGCTCGGCAGCTGGGCTGCCATCCTCGAGAACGCCGGCACCGCAAAGGCGATGAGAGGGAGCTCGGCGTGACGAGATCGGCGTTCGAGGCGTCGGTGGCCGAGGTCCGTTCGGGCGCGGAGGCTGAGACGGTGGCTGAGGCGCTGTACGGGCAGCTCAGTGGCGCGGAGCGACTGGGTCTGCTCGATGGCGATGAGGACTTCTGGCCCGGCTTCCAGGAGATGATCGAGGAGGGTTACAACCTGAAGCCGATTGTCCACGGCGCCGTGCAGCGCCTGGGCATTCCCGGCCTGCGCTTCAGCGACGGCCCGCGCGGGGTGGTGATGGGTAAGTCGACCGCGTTCCCGGTCTCCATGGCGCGCGGTGCCACCTGGGACGTGGAGCTTGAGGAGCGGATCGGCGAGGCCATTGGGGCCGAGGCGCGCGCCCAGGGCGCCAACTTCTTCGGGGGTGTGTGCATGAACGTGCCCCGTCACCCGGCGTGGGGCCGGGCGCAGGAGACCTACGGCGAGGATCCAATCCTGTTGGGCGAGATGGGGGCGGCGCTTGTGCGCGGCAGCCAGCGTCATGTGATGGCCTGCGCCAAGCACTACGCGCTGAACTCCATGGAGAACGCACGCTTCAGCGTCGACGTCGCCTGCGAGGAGGCAACTCTGCACGAGGTCTATCTGCCGCACTTCCGCCGCGTGGTCGAGGACGGCGTGTCCGCGATCATGAGTGCCTACAACTCAGTCAACGGCGAGTGGTGCGGTCAGAACGAGCCGCTGCTGACTGGAGTCCTACGCGAGCAGTGGGACTTCCGAGGCGTCGTGGTATCGGACTTCGTCTGGGGCCTGCGCGATGCGTTGCTGTCGCTGCGGGCCGGCCTCGACGTCGAGGCGCCGTTTCGCCAGCAGCGCGCGCGGGAGTTGCCCGCCGCACTAGCGGACGGCCGCGCAAACTGGGCTGACGTCGAGCGCGCCGGGCGGCGCATCCTTGCCACGCAACTGCGCTACGCCGCCGCCCTCGAGACACCGGCCCCCTATGAGGAGGTGGTGGTCTCGCCGGAGCATCGTGCGCTCGCCCGCGAGGCGGCCTCGCTGGCGATGGTGCTGGTGCGCAACGAGCCCGTCGACGGCTCTCCGGCGCTGCCGCTCGACGCCACGGGCCTGCGGACGTTGGCGGTGATCGGTCGGCTGGCCGACGAGCCGGGCACCGGCGATCACGGCTCCTCGGACGTCCGTGCCCCGGAGGTGGTCACGCCGCTCGCCGGGCTGAAGGCCGCGCTGCCGGAGGTCGAGATCCGCCACCTCGCCGCCGACGACCCGGCCGCCGCGGGCGCGCTGGCCGCCGACTGCGACGCGGCGGTCATCGTGGCCGGCTTCAGCGCTGCCGACGAGGGCGAGTTCGTCGACCCCGAGGCGTTCGGCCGTCCGTACATGCGCGCGCTCTACCCGCCGGCACCCGACCGCGAGCTCGCCGAACGGCTGATCGGCGACCAAGCGACGTCGCAGGCTGGCCGCGCCGCCGTCGGCGGCGACCGCGCGCGGCTCACGCTTCGCCCAGTTGACGAGGAGATCATCGCCGCGGTCGCGGGCGCCAACCCGCGCACGGTCGTTGCCGTGCGGGCGGCCGGGGCAGTGCTCATGGAGAACTGGCGGGAATCTGTCCCGGCTGTCCTCGTGGCCTGGTACTCCGGCATGCAAGGCGGCCACGCGCTCGCCGACGTCCTGCTTGGCCATGTCGACGCCACCGGGCGACTGCCGTTCGCTATCCCCGCCGACGAGGCGCACCTGCCGCCGTTCGATCGCCACGCGTCGGCCATCAGCTACGACCGGTGGTACGGCCAGCGGCTGCTCGACCACCTCGGCGTGCCCGCGTCATACCCGCTCGGGTACGGGCTCTCCTACACCACCTTCGAGTTCGATGGGGCCGCCGCCGAACTGACCGGGCCGGAAACCGTTCGCATGCGCACCACCGTCCACAACACCGGCGACCGCGACGGCCGCCACGTCGTCCAGGTGTACGGCGTGCGACTCGACGGCGAGCGGGCCGGCGAGCGAGCGCTGCTCGGCTTCGCGCGCGCGCGGGTTCAGGCCGGCGGCTCCAAGGAGATTGTGCTGGGCGCGTCACTGCGGCCGCTCGGCCGCTGGGATCCGAGCGCCCGCCAGCTGCGAATACCCGCCGGGCCAATCCGCCTAGAGGTCGCGAGCTGGGCCGGGGACCCGGATCGCCAAGAGGCTGAGTTGATGCTGCCCTAAGCCATCCGCGCTTCGGCGCCTCGGGGCTGCGCGAAGCTGCCGTCCGTCAGGGCGCCGAGACGTTCTATGGCGCAGCGTCAGCCTGCTCGATCGCCTAACGGCGGTGGAAGCTTCGCCTCCCGAATGCATGTCGCAACACTTCTGACAGGCGATCTGCTGGTGCGGGCGCGAGCGCGGCTCAGCGATGGGCGGCGAGAGCGGACGGGAGGCGTGCGCAGCGCGCTCAGTCGCGATCGTGTGTCCGCGGGTCTAGGGGGCTTGCTTCGTCGCGGCGTCTCGGTCTTCGTAGGTGGGCAGGCGAGTCTGCAGTCCACTGAGGTTCAGAAGGACCGCTGCTGCTGTTCCGCCGGGCGCGACTACCGCGAGCTGTCGATGCTCGCGCTGCAGGCGGCTGTGCGTTTCGACCAGCGCGCCGAGCCCGCTCGAGTCGATGAATTCCAGCTGGCTGAGATCGACCACAACATGATGTCCTGGTTTGGCGGCGGCGTCCGATAGTGCTGAGCGAAACTCGGGAACGCGCGTGGCGTCCAGCTCTCCCTCTGGAGCGATGAAGATGGCGTGGGTCACCGGAGACCTTGGCTTACCTCAGGGGGTAATTACCCAGCCAGCGCGTGCCGACGCGCACCGCGTGAGGTCGTGGTGAAGCGCTGGCGAGTCCCGATTGCCCAGCGGGCTCCAGGTGTGCTCGCTGCGACGGCGTGGGAGAGCTGTGCCGCGATCACGGCGCAATCCAGCTCGCAGGCGAGGCGCTTGAGCCCACGGCTGAACTCAGAGACGTCCTCGACCCGGTTGCCGGTCGGCCGCTCGCCCCGCATGAGCTGCAGGTAATCGACGACGATCGGCCGCAGGTTGTCGTGGCGGACAGCACTCTGCCGCGCTTAGGGCGCCCGCCGATTCACGCGCGCTGCGACAACTTCGCAACGAGAACGGGGAAGGGGGTCGGCACGCTGTCAGAATCGGATCGAGCATGACCGAGCAGCTTGTTGTGGGATACGACCATCCTGCGGGCCCGGTGGCCGAGGCCTTCGCGGTGCGGATCGAGGCACGCGAGCGCGCCGAGCTCTCGCTGCTCGCGACCCGGTCTTATCCCGCGATACGCGCGCATCCCGAAGCACCATGCGGCTTGCGCACCCCGTTTCAGCGCGACCGCGACCGGATCGTGCACAGCAAAGCGTTCCGGCGGCTGAAGCACAAGACGCAGGTGTTCGTGGCGCCGAGCGGCGATCACTACCGAACGCGGCTGACCCACACGCTCGAGGTCACACAGGTCTCGCGCACCGTAGCCCGGGCGCTGCGCCTCAACGAGGACCTGGTCGAGGCGGTCGGCCTCGGGCACGACCTCGGCCATCCGCCGTTTGGCCATCTTGGCGAGGAAGCGCTCGACCGCTGCCTGAAGCAGCGCTTCGGGACAGCGTTCCTGCACCACGAGCAGTCCCTGCGCGTAGTCGAGACGCTAGAGCGCGAGGGGCGGGGGCTGAACCTGACCGCACCGGTCCGCGACGGGATCGTCAGTCACTCAGGGCGATCGCGAGAGCCTGCCACGCTCGAGGGCAAGATCGTCCGGCTGGTCGACCGCATCGCCTACATCAACCACGACATCGACGATGCGCTGCGCGCGGGTGTGCTCGCGCTCGACGAGCTCCCCGCGGAGCCGATCGAGGTCCTCGGCGACAGCGGACCCCGACGGATCGACACCCTCGTGCACGACCTGGTTGAGCATTCGGACGCTGCCGGCGAGATCGTCCAAGGAAAGGGCGTCGGCGAAGCGATGGCGGCGCTGCGAGCGTTCATGTTCGACCGCGTGTACCTCGGTGCGGACGCGAAGCGCGAGGCAGTCAAGATCGAACGGGTCAT
>Ga0213876_10002373_pt1 | contig 11087 bp, 10 predicted proteins | sample BarmaccomBMRX_R9_FD_160113 | JGI IMG/M metagenome (GOLD analysis project Ga0213876, IMG submission 160113) | Root-associated microbial communities from Barbacenia macrantha in rupestrian grasslands, the National Park of Serra do Cipo, Brazil - RX_R9 | ecosystem: Host-associated > Plants > Roots...
GTGCCCCGGCACGCTTCCCGCCTTTCGCTTCACCTCAACGTTGAGACATAAAGTCTCACAGCTTTCGCGCTTTCGCGCTCATGGCGGGCAGGGATGCCCGCGCTCCCAGCTTGAACTGCCTGCTGCCGTCTGCCTACTGCCGACCCCCCTTCTGTGCTAGACTTCAACCCTCACGCCGGGCGTCCGAAGGCCCAACTTGTAAACGTTTAAGATGACCCCCATGAAGTTCTGCTCCACTTGCAACAAGAATTTCGCGGAAGGCCAGACCTTCTGCCCGGACGACGGCGAGGTCTTGCAGGAGTCGCCCGAGTCCTTCGTCGGCCGCGTCATCGACGGCAAGTACCGCGTCGAGGGCTTCATCGCGCAGGGCGGCATGGGCGCCGTCTACCGCGCGCGACACATCCTCCTCGGCGACGAGGTCGTCATCAAGACGCTGCGCTCCGAGATGCGCAGCAACGCCGAGTGGCTCAAGCGCTTCCAGCGCGAGGGCAAGGCGGCGCGCTCCTTCCGCCACCCGAACTCCGTCACCGTCTACGACCTCTCCGCCGGCAGCGACGGCCAGGTCTACATGGTCATGGAGTACGTCGAGGGGCACACGCTCGACAAGGAGTTGAAGGCCCGCGGGCGCTTCACGCCCGCCGAGGCGCTCGAAGTCCTTGAGCCCGTGGCCGACGTGCTCGACGCGGCGCACGCGCGCGGCGTCGTCCACCGCGACCTCAAGCCCGAGAACATCATGCTCGGCGCCGACGGCCGCGGCGGCACCGTGGTCAAAGTCTTAGACCTCGGCATCGCCAAGATCGTCGGCGCGGGCGACGTGCAGGCGGCGGGCGCCACCTCCCTGACGATGGCCGGGCAGATTCTCGGGACACCCTACTACATGTCGCCCGAGCAGTGGGGCGAGCTGCCGCGCGACGGCAACTCGGAGGTGGACGCGCGGACTGACATCTATTCTCTAGGCGTCATCTTCTTCGAGCTGGTCGCGGGCAAGAAGCCCCTGACGGGGACGACGCTCCCCGAGCTGAGGCAGAAGCACGTCAAGGTGACGCCGCCCCCTCTGAGCGGGACGGCGCCGGACGTGCCGCAGGAGTTCAGCCACGCCGTCGCGAGCGCGATGGCGAAGGATCGCGCCGACCGCCCGCAGACGGCCGGCGAGTTCATCGACGAGCTGCGCGCCGCGCTGGGCCTGACGCCGCGCACGCGGAGCCGCGGCTTACACACGACCGACGCGGGCGCTTTGCAGAGTCACGCGGGGCAGACCTCTTCCGGCGCGAGCGCGACCGCGCACCTCGCGCGCGGCACCACGGCCGAGGCGCCCATCAACCCCACGGCCGAGACGATCCTGACGAGCGAGTTCGAGTCGGCGGGCGCCGGGCGCGAGACCAGCGCGCAGGTTCCGAGACAGGTGACGAGCGGCGGCGTGCGGCGCGAAGGCGCGCGCGCGACCGTGACCTCGGAGTCGCAGGCGGACACCGGCTACTTCGACGGCGGGCAGGAGTCCGGGCCGCAGGGCGCGGGCGTGTCGGTCACGGCGCCCGCGCCGCGCAGGGCTCTCGCGCCCCTCGTCGCGGGCGGCGCGCTGGCGCTGCTGCTCGTGCTGGGCGTGGGCGGCTGGCTCGTCTTGAAGAACAGGCGCGCGGAGCCCGCGGCCTCTCCCACCCCCGAAGCCCCGCCCCCGACGCGCCCGCCCGCCGCGCCGAAGGCGGAGGCGGCCAACTTCTGGTTCGAGGCTTTCGACAAGCCCGAGGACGCCGCGGGCAGACGCGTGGCCGAGACGCCCGCCGCGCTCAAGTCGGGGCAGCGCTTCCGCTTCCACTTCATCCCGAAGACGCGCGGCTACCTCTACATCGTCGGCCCGGGCGCGGGCGGCAACGCGCAGGTGTTGCTCCTGACGGCGCGCGGCGCGGGGAAGCTGAAGTCGAACCTCGTCGGCGGCGGCGCGGACTTCGCGTTCCCCTCGATGGGCGGCGCGCGTTTGAAGCTCGACGACAACCCGGGCGCCGACGAGTTCACCTTCATCTTCTCGCCGACGCCGATAGCCTCGCCCGCCTTCCTCGCCGGCGAGTACCTGCACGAGCTGACGCCCGCCGAGGTCAAGGAGCTGGAAGACTTCCGCGCGCAGCTCAAGTCGGACGCGCCCGAAGTCTCCATCCGCGGCGACGGCGACGAACGCCGCGTCGTCGTGCTCGCGCCCGAACCGGCCATCGAAGCGGGCCGCCCGCTCATCTATGACGTCAGGATCGACCACCGCTGACCCTCGCAGTTTATTCAGAGGAGAAAAGCAATGCGCCTGAGAACCCCCTTGACTCTCGCAGCCCTCCTGGTTTTGACGTGCTCCGCGGCGCGCGCGCAGGAAGGGCAGAAGAAGAATGACGAGCAGGTCATCGACGACTTCGTCACCACGCGGGGCGTGAGCTTCGAGGAGCCGGCGGTCAAGAAGTCGGTCAGGAAGCAGGCGACGCCTTCGACCTCTTCGCGCAGGAACAGCTCGTCCGGCAAAAGCCCGGGCGGCGGTCTCGCTTCAAGCAAGACGCCGCCCAAGAAGGGGGTTCTGGATATTAAGTCGGGCCAGGGCGGTGGCGGGTCGGAGATGGCCGGGCAGTCGGCGAATGAAGGGGAGGCGGAGTTCGTGAAGGCGGGCGGCGCGCTGCGTCCGCTCGCGCTCGGCTACACGATCCTGATGAAGGACGACACGGGCCGCCTCTTCGTGGCCGACCCCGCGCGCGAGTTCAAGACCGGCGACCGCTTCGCCGTCGCGCTGGAGACGAACGCGGACGGCTACCTCTACCTCTTCAGCGCCGAGAACGGGCGCGACCCCGAGCTGCTCTTCCCGAACGCGCAGATCGACGGCGGCTCGAACGCCGTGCAGGCGCACGCGCGCGTGACCTTCCCGACCGGCCCCTCCGCCGAGGTCGAATACTTCATCGACGTGACCGACCCGCCGGCCGCCGAGCACCTCTTCATCGTCTTCTCGCGCCAGCCGCTCGCGGACGTGCCCGCCGGGCAGGCGCTCGTCAAGTTCTGCGGGAAGAATCTCGAAGACTGCGCGTGGAAGCCGTCGGCCGCGCAGTGGGCGCGCATCAACAGCGGCGCGAAGGGCAGGGGCGTCACCGAGGCGAAGAGCATGCAGCTCGCGCAGACGACCGTGCCGACCGCCGTGCCCGTCACGCTCCAGCGCGGCCTCAAGGTCAAGAAGGACGACCCGCGGCCCGCCATCGTCCGCGTCAACGACTCGCCCGACGCCGACGTGCTCGTCACCGAGATAGTACTTACACACAAATGAAGTGACGATCTGACCTGCTTGCCCTCGCGACGCTCAGAAAGGGAGCAAAGATATGCGCTTCATCAAGAGCTGCCTCGCGGGGTTGCTGGTCATCTCTCTAACGCTCGGCGCCGCGGGCGCGTCAATCCCCGAAAACCCGAGGGCTGAGGGCGCGGGCGCGGAGCGTGACCGGGGGCGGGAGCTTCTGCGCCGCGGGCGCGCGGGCGAGGCGCTCGTCCATTTGGAGAACGCGCTGAAGGCTTTCCAGCAGTCGGGCGACCGGTCGGGCGAGGCTTCGACGCGAGACCTGCTCGGCGAACTCTACGAGCAACAGGGCCGCTACGACCTCGCGCAGGAGCACTACACCGCCGCGCAGAACCTCTACGCCGCGGGGGCGGAGGGCGCGACGCCGGCCGTGCCCCCGGGCGGCAGGCTCCCGGGCGGGAGAGTCTCGGCCGACGTGACGCAGGGCGCGACGGCCGCGGCCGGCCTCTCGGCCGAGGAGAACGCCTACAACGCGCGGCTCATGCTCGCCAAGATCGGGAACATGCTCTACCGCCGCGGCGCCTACGACGAGGCGCGCGTGGTCTACTCGCGGATGGACGTGACGAAGCCCGACACGAGCGCGTTGGGGAAGGTGAAACGCGCGAAGGGGATACTCGGCGCCCTCGGCGGCTCCATCGGCTCGGACGACAGGAGCATCCGCGTCGGCGCGCCGAACGTGGGCGGCCTGCTCACGCTCAAGGATCAACTCAACTTCTACCGCCAGTCGATTCTCTACGCGGGTCACGAGCTGGGGCTCGGCCGCGTCGATTACCGGGAGGGGCAGCTCGGGGAGGCGCGCCGGCACTTCGAGAACGTGTTGGGCGCGACCGGCGGCGACCTGCCCGGCATCGGCAAGCTCGGGCAGACGCGCCGCTTCCGCGCCGCCGCGCGCACGAGCCTCGGCGACGTGGCCCTCAAGCAGGGCAACTTCAAAGAGGCCGTGGAGCTTTACGAGAAGGCGGCGAAGGGCGCGCGCGACGACAGGCGCGAAGACCTCTTGTGGCCCGCGCTGCGCGGCCAGGGGCGTGCGTTGCTGCGGCAGGCGGAAGGGGAGGGCGACCGTAAGAAGGCCGAGAGGCTGCGCGACGGGGCGCTCGGCGCCTACCGCGAGGCGCTCGACGCCGTCGAGAAGATTCGGCAGGGGGGCGTCCGCGCCGACGAGTCGCGCACGACCTTCCTGGCGACGACGGCCGAGGTCTTCGAGGAGGCCGCGGCCGCGCTCGCGGAGGCAGCGCTCAACGCACAGCCTTCGGCCGCGTCGGGCGCGCCGCTCGAAGGTCAGGCGCTCAACTACGCCTCCGAAGCGCTCTCGACCGTCGAGCGCGGGCGCGCGCGCTCGCTGCTCGACCTTTTGCACGAGGCGGGCGCGGAGATTACGGAGGGCGTGCCCGAGGACTTGCTCCGCGAGAAGCGCGCGAACCAGTCGCGGCAGGCCGAGATCGCCGCCGAGCTGACGGGCGTGGAACTCGGCGGGTCGGGGCAGAGGAAGAAGCCGGAGGAGTTGGAGGCCGAGCTTGACCAACTCCAGGACAAGCTCGACAGCATCGAGAACCGCATCCGCACGCAGAGCCCGCGCTACGCGCAGCTCACCGCGGCGCACACGCCGACGCTCGAAGAGGTGCGCCGGCAGGTGCTCGACGAGGAGACGGCACTGCTCGAATACAGCCTGGGCGACGAGCGCTCGTACCTCTTCGCCGTCACGCGCGGCGGCATCTCGGTCGCGCGCCTGCCCGGGCGCGAAGAGGTCGGACGCCTCGTCGTCAACTTCCGGCAGCAGCTCATCCCGACGCCTCTCAGGCGTTCGCTCACCGACCTCGTCGCCGCGGCCGTTGACCCGCAGCGCGGCCTCAAGCTCTCCGCGGCGAAGGCTGACGCGAACCCGGCGGCCGTGAAGGCTTACGCCGACGCCGCCCAAGCGCTCTACAAGGCCGTGGTCGAGCCGGCCGCGCCGCTCTACAAGGGGAGCCGCCTGCTCGTCGTCGCCGACGGCGCGCTCAACTACGTCCCCTTCCACGCGCTCGTCACACAGCCGCCGGCCGCGGGCGCAGACTTCTCGTCCCTCGAATACCTTCTCAAGAAGAATGAGACGGTCTTCGCCCCGTCCGCCGCGGTCGTCGCGGCCATCCGGCAGCAGCGCGCGGCAAACTCCACGACCGCCGGCAATCTGCTAGTCGTCGCCGACCCCGTCTTCGACCCGGCGGACTCGCGCGCGGTGCCGGCGCTCGGGCCGAACGCGCGGCAGTCGGGCGTAGACGAGGGTCGCGCGCCGAGCTTCGACAGCGCCGTCGCGGACGTGTCCGACGGTTCGAAGACGTTCGGGCCTCAACGCGTCGCGCTCGTGCGCCTGGCGGGGACGCAGGCCGAGGCCGAGCGGATAAAGGGGCTGGCCGAGCGCGCGGGTCGCAGGGCGGACGTGTGGCTCGGGCTGGACGCGAACGAGGGCGAGCTTGAGTCGCGCGACCTGCGCGGCTACCGCGTGCTCCACTTCGCCACGCACGGGCTCTTGAACGCGGAGCGGCCGCAGTTCACGGGCGTCGTGCTCTCGCTGGTCGGGAACCGCGGGGGCGCCGACGGCTTCCTGCGCACGGACGAGGTCTTCAACCTCAAGCTCGGTTCGCCGCTCGTGATGCTCTCGGCCTGCGAGACGGGACTCGGGCGCGAGCAGCGCGGCGAGGGCGTGATGGGGCTCGCGCGCGCCTTCATGTACGCGGGCGCGCCCACCGTCGGCGTCACCCTCTGGTCTGTGGCCGACCGGCCGACCGCCGACCTGATGTCCGACTTCTACCAGAACCTGCTCGCCGCGCGGCCCGCGACGCCCTCCGCCGCCATGCACGCCGCACGACTCTCCATGCTCGCACGCAAAGAGACCAGCGCCCCATACTTCTGGGCGCCCTTCGTCCTGGTGGGGGATTGGAAGTAGGGAAGAGGGGTAGGCAGTAGGCAGATGGCAGCAGGCAGTTGAAGACAATACTTCTTCAACTGCCTGCTGCCATCTGCCTACTGCCTACTTCTTTCCCTTTTGCCTTCCCGCGGGTGCCGGGCTAATATCGGGTCAAAGGTTTCAGGCGAAAATTTAGACGTGCAGAGGGTGGAACGAGATGGAAGCGAACTTCAGCCCTGTTTCAGACGCCGCCGCGCTCGAAGAGCTGTTCGCGCGGTCGCACACGGAGCCGGTGCTCCTCTTCAAGCACAGCAACGCGTGCCCGATCAGCGCGCGCGCCTACAGCCAGATGACGGCGGTCAAGACGCCCGTCTCCATCGTCGTCGTGCAGAAGAGCCGCGACGTGTCGCGCGAGGTCGAGCAGCGCACGGGCGTGCGCCACGAGACGCCGCAGGCGCTCGTCATCCGCAACGGCCGCGCCGTCTGGAACGCCTCCCACTTCGACATCACGTCCGACGTGGTCGAGCAGGCGGTGCGTGAGAACGAGTAACGAATGAGCAACGCCCCGAGGCGCGGGCCGGCGGTCGAGCCGCGCGAGATCATGCAGGAGTCGGACGCGGAGCTGCGCGTCACGTGGGGCGACGGGCGCGAGTGCCGCTACCGGGCGCCGCTGCTGCGCCGCCTCTGCCCCTGCGCGCAGTGCGTCAACGAGTTCACCGGCGAGCGTGTGCTCAGGCCGGAGACCGTCTCCGACGAGCTGAAGATCGAAGACTTGGGGCTCGTCGGCCGCTACGCGCTCACCTTCCGCTGGAGCGACGGCCACGGCACGGGCATTTACAGCTTCCGTTACCTGCGCGAGATATGCGAGGGGGAGGAGTCAGGAGTCAGAAGTCAGGAGTCAGAATAAGAACCTTCTTCGTTCTGACCCCTGACTTCTGACTTCCTATGCCTTATGAAAAAGATTCTGGTCGTCGAGGATGACGAGGTCGAGCGCGAGCTGGTGCGGATGGCGCTGGAGCGCGAGGGCTATCGCGTGGTCACGGCGGAGGACGGGGAGCGCGGGTTCGAGCTGGCGCTGGCCGAGCGGCCCGACCTCATCGTGACCGACGTGGCGATGCCTCTGGCCGACGGCGTGCAGCTAGTCCGCCGCGTGCGCTCGGCGCCCGAGGTCGCGGAGACGCCCATCCTCGTCACCACGGGCTTCGGCACCGGCAACGCGACCTACACGCTCGCGCAGGGCGCCGACGCCTTCGAGCCGAAGCCGCTCGACCCGGACGCGCTGCGCGAGAGCGTCCGCAGGCTTTTGGGCTGAGGCCGCGCAAGTTTCCTGAACAAGGGGGGAGAGAGTTTTGACGGAGGCCGTCGGCTGGGTCAGCTCGTGCATCCTCGTCCTGACCATCGCCAAGCAGGTCTACAAGCAGTGGCAGGAGGGTTCGAGCGAGGGCGTCTCGAAGTGGCTCTTCGTCGGGCAGATGGCCGCGTCGCTCGGCTTCACGGTCTACAGCTGGCTCGTCTCGAACTGGGTCTTCGTCGTCACCAACGCCCTCATGCTCGTCAACGGCCTGCTCGGACTCCTCATCGTCATCCGCCACCGGCGGCGGGCGCGCGCGGAAGGGAAGTGAACGCGCGGGCGCTCTCTCTGTTATCATGTCCCGCATGAACGAGAGAGATTTCTTTGACGAGAAGCCCGAGACCAAGCCGGCGAACTACTCCTGCCCGCACTGCCGCGAGCGCGCCGACTACCAGGTGCGCTGGCTGCGGCGCACGAAGAAGAGCCAGCCGCCGCGCGGCATGAACGAGCAGCAGCGCGCGCAGTTCCAGAAGGCGCGCGACTACATGGTGCGCGTGGACGACCAGCTCACCTGCCAGCGCTGTCGGAAGCGCTTCGACATCCCCAACTTCCAGACCGTCGTCTTCATCTGACCCGGTCGGCCTTTCGACAGAGGAGGAGAACCAGAGATGGAAGAGCTAATCAGACAGGTCGCCGAGCGCACGGGCATCAGCGAGGCGCAGGCGCAGACGGCCGTCAACACCGTGCTCGGCTTCATCAAAGGCCGCCTGCCCGAGCCGCTCGCCGGCCAGCTCGACGGCCTCCTCGGCGGCGCCGCGGGCGCGGGCGGCGCCGCACTGGGCGGCCTCGGCGGCGCGGCCGGCAGCGTCCTCGGCGGCCTCGGCGGCATGCTCGGCGGCGGCGACAAGGAGTAGCCCGGGCGTAAAAACTTTCGCGGGGGTCTTTCGAAAGTCCGGAGGCCCCCGCGCCGCTTCTCACCCTGAAGACTTTCAAGGGGCGTTCCGGATGCGACTCACGAGGGGCACGCTCATCACCCTGCTCGCGGCGTTGGCGGCATCGGTCGTCGCCTCCTCCTTCGCCCAGACCGAAGACAAGACGCCCAAGCAAGAGCCCCAGATTGCATGCATCCTTTGCCCGACGGTCACGGTGAGCTGCCAGGAGACGGGCCTCGTCGGCCAACTTATCACCTTCACGGCGAACATCGCAGGCGGCGACCCCAACGTGACGCCGACGTTCAAGTGGACGGTACCAGACTTCAACATCATGAGCGGAGAGGATACCTCCGAGATGAACGTCGGAACTCCCGCCCAGGGTGGCAAGATGGTGGCGACGGTCGAGATCGGCGGCTACCCTCGCGAATGCTCGATGACGGCGAGTTGCACGACGCTCGTCGTCGTTGACCCGTCGCTGCGCAAGGTCGGCGAGTACATCGGACTCGTCCGCGACGACGAGAAGGCTCAGCTCTTCAACTTCGCCGGCGAATTGGAGAACGAGGCTGCGGCGTGGGGCTACCTGCTCTGCTACGGCGGGAGACGCAGCGCGGCGAACGAAGCGCAGCGGCGCTGCGAACGCGCGCGGAACTACCTTTCAACCACCCGCGGTATCGCGGCCGACCGCCTCGCGATGGTGGACGCGGGCTTCCGCGAGGAGCCGACGGTCGAGCTGTGGGTTGTGCCCCCGGGCGTCAGCCCGCCGCAGGCGACGCCCACCGTAGACCCGCAGGAAGTCAGACCGCCGCCGCCACCGCCGCGGAAAGTACGGCGCGGACGGTCTTGACGAAAGCTCCGCAGACCGCGTCGTATCTTTCTAATTTCCGGTACGCGCGCCCCCGCGCGAAGAAAGTTGTTGACTTTCGCATCCCAGAGGAATAGTTTACCCGCGTTTTTGTAACTCGCCCAAACAGACCTTGTCATGAAACGCCTGCCCCGGGCGTAGTTTTGTTGACCGCAGCTTTTTGCCGCTTTCGGGCCGGTCGCGGGGACTTTCTAAATCGTGTAGGAGGGATTCGATGAGACACACAAAGCGTGTGCTCGCCGCCGCGCTCATCGCGTTGGCCTTAGCCGCGGCCGCCTCGGCGCAGACCCTGCGCCCGGGCAACGACCCCCGGAACCAGTCGCCGTCCGTCGGCACCGGCGGCCCCGAGGGCGGCCCCACGGGGCTCTTCACCATCTACGACGGCGACACGCTGCGCAAGGGTGAGTTCACCTTCAGCATCGCCTACAGCAACTACGACCGCGACCCCGGCAACGTGGACATCACCGACATCCCCCTGAGCTTCAACGTCGGCATCAATGACCACATCGAACTCTTCTTCAAGACGAACGGCTGGCGCGGCATCAAGGTCAACAGCCCGACCAACCTGTCGAGCTTCTACCTGCCGAACTCGCAGCTCTTCTTCGGCCAGACGCTGCTCGGCAGCCCGCCGGCCATCGTCCTCGCGCCCTCGGGGCCGAACGTCGGCAACATCGCGGGGCAGACGCTCTTCCGCCCGGCCTTCAACCAGCCGTTCGTGCAATTCCCCTTCGTCGGCGGCTCGGCCGGCACCTTCGGCCTGACGGGCGGCGTGCCGGGCGGCCTCTTCGGCTTCCCCGGCTTCAACGCGCAGCTCGGGCCGGCGACGGGCACGGGCGGCCGCTTCAGCGGCGCGTCGAACTTCCCCGGCATCGGCTCGCCCGTCGGCTCGATCCTGCCGGGCGTCGTGCTGGCGACGACGACGCTGCCGTCCACGGCGATCACCCTGCCGATCACCGTGCCGGTCTCGTTCACGAGCACGCCCTCGTACCTGCCCGACGCGCCCTTCGTCAACCGGCTCTACGGCGAGTCCTCCTTCACGAACTTCGTGGCGGGCGCCAAGATTCGCTTCACGGGGCCGAACAACCCGCTCGGCGTCGGCATCATCCCGTTCTACCGCTGGTACCCGGACAAGGCCAAAGACCTGTCGGGCTTCAACCAGATGCAGCGCGGCGCGGGGCCGGGCGCTTCGATCGGGGACTTCGGCCTCGTCGGCTTCCTCTCGGGCCGCCTGAGCCGCTCGGTCAACGTCTCGGCCAACGGCGGCTACATCCTGAACTCGAACCCGCGCTCGGACGCCTTCGGCGCGCAGAACGCGACGCTGCTCGACCGCCCGAACGAGTTCCTCGCGGGCGTCGGCTTCGACTTCCCCATCAACAAGCACTTCCAGCCCATCGCCGAGTTGAAGTCCGTCCACTACACCGGCAGCAAGACGCCGAACGCCTTCCCGAACAACCCCGTGGACGTGCTGGCCGGCGTCAAGATTTACCCGCGGCGCTGGTTCGGCTTCGGCGCCTGGTATCGCCTGAACGTTAACCAGCAGAGCGAGAGTCACTTCAACCCGGGCACCGACACCAACGTTCAGATTAACCAGTTGAGCGGCGTCTTCGTGCCCGGCCGCGGCGTCGTCATCGTGCCCGGCACGACGCGCCCCGCGACCTCGGGCGGCCTGCCGCTCGGCTTCCGCTTCTCCGACGACCCGCACGGCTTCGGCTTCCAAGTCTTCGCCGGCCGGCGGAACGAGCGGCTGCCGACGGTCTTCCCGAACCAGCCGCCGACGGTGACGCTGACGGCCTCGTCGGGCCACGTCACTTTGGCGG
>Ga0213876_10002374_pt1 | contig 11085 bp, 7 predicted proteins | sample BarmaccomBMRX_R9_FD_160113 | JGI IMG/M metagenome (GOLD analysis project Ga0213876, IMG submission 160113) | Root-associated microbial communities from Barbacenia macrantha in rupestrian grasslands, the National Park of Serra do Cipo, Brazil - RX_R9 | ecosystem: Host-associated > Plants > Roots...
TGCTGGCTAAACTGAGGTGGAGTGCGAATCTTCAAACGGACCTTGCTCCGGCCCGCCGCGATCTGGCTGATTGCCGTGACTGCAACATGTGGTGCGGCCAATTCCGGAAACTTCTATGTTCATCCGGGTGACACAGTCGTTTTCTATGGCGACAGCATCACCGAACAGCGGCTCTACACAGGTTTCACCGAGCTTTATGCCGTGACCCGCTTCCCCAGGTTAAATGCAACTTTCATCCATTCGGGTTGGAGCGGCGACAGAGTGAGCGGCGGAGGCGGCGGACCTATTGACGTGCGTCTCGAGCGTGATGTGTTCGCATACAAGCCCACTGTGATGACGATCATGCTCGGCATGAATGACGGCAAGTATGCCAACCATACTCCGGCCGACGACGATGCGTTCTACGCAGGTTATCGTCACATCGTTGAAACCGTCCGCCAGAAATTTCCAGCGCTGCGCATCACCGCGATTGAGCCATCGCCGTTCGACGACGTCACGCGTCCCTTCACGTTGCAGCCGAACGGCTACAACGCCGTGCTGGTGAACTATGGTGATTGGATCAAACAGTTCGCGCCCACAGCGCACATCGAGATCGCCGATCTCAATAGCGGAGTCGTGTCGATGTTGCGCAAAGCGAACTCGACAGACGCAGCAACGGCACAGAAAATCATTCCCGACCGTATTCACCCCGGGCCGGCCGGCCACTTGATTATGGCCGAGGAACTGTTGAAGGCTTGGAACGCGCGGCCGATTGTTGCCGCCGTCACCATCGATGCGGCCAAGGGCAAAATAGTGCAATCCGAATTTGCCCACATCACGGATTTTCACGCGGGACAACCGTTCGTGTGGACCGAAACCGATGACGCGCTGCCGCTGGCATTTGCCCCGTTGCTCGCCGCCGACCGCGATCACACGTTCGCCTTGGCCATACAGAGCTCCGACATCACGCAACAGCTGAATCAGGAGCCCTTGTCGATCACCGGCTTATCTCCGGGCCGCTACAAGGTTTCGATTGACGGGGAGACCGTCGGCACCTGGACTTCAGACGAACTCGCGGGCGGCGTCAACCTGGCTGTGCTTGATACGCCAATGGCGCGGCAGGCCATGGAAGTCCGGAATCTCACGTCGCAGCATGTCGATCTGCATCAGTTTCGCTGGCGGACGATTCAGGTTCCGCTCCAGGACGCGGATGCGCCGCACTACGATGAGGCGCTGAAAGCTCTGGATGCACTGGAAAGCGATGAGGTCGCGCGGCAGCGTACGGCGGCTCAGCCTCGCCCTCACGTTTTCCAGGTTGTCGCTGCGCAATGAGGTCGCTTCTGCGCCCCGTGGCGCACCAGTACCGCAGTTGGATGGACCGATGGGAAAACGAACTTTGCTTTCGTGCCACCGATCGCGTTGTTCGTCCTTTCGAATTCGGCTTTGAATGGGCGCGCCACTGGCCGTGCACTGCGGATGTGGCCGCGAACGAGGCAGATCCGGTCGAATACCTTGTTCGTCTGAATGAATGCTGCGTGGCACGCGGCGCCGAGTTTTTCGGGTACTCCGTCCCCGCGCATTTTCAGCTTTCAAATAACTGGCTGGAGTTCACTTCTCCCGTCGAAACGCCCTATGCAGCGAATAACCGGGTACGCGCGCTGTGGTTTCCTGCTCGTAATGGCGGCCGAAAAGCGGTCGTGGTTTTGCCGCACTGGAATTCGAAACTGCCGCAGCACAATGCGCTCTGCTCCGGATTGCAGCGGCTGGGCATCAACGCGTTGCGCCTGAGCCTCCCCTATCACGATGCGCGCATGCCGCCGGAATTGAATCGCGCCGACTACGCGGTGTCATCCAATATTTGCCGGACGATTGACGCCACGCGGCAGTCCGTCATCGACACTCGCTGCTGCTTCGATTGGCTGCAGCAGCAGGGCTTCAAGGATTTGGGAATTGTGGGGACGAGCCTTGGGTCCTGCTACGCGTTTCTGGCGAGCGCGCACGACGCACGAATTCGCGTGAACGTATTTAATCACTGCTCGACTTATTTCGCAGATGTGGTGTGGCAAGGGCTATCTACGCGTCACATTCGCGATAGTCTCGAAACCGCGCTCGATCTCGAAACCTTGCGCAAGCTGTGGCTGTGCATCAGCCCCCCGAGCTACTGGAAGCTCTTTGCGGGCCTCCACAAACGCTCGAAGTTTATTTACACGCGCTACGATACGACCTTTCCCGTACAGCTTTCACGCCAGGTGATTGAAGGCGCTCGCGCGCACGATTTGCGGCACGAAGTGGCTGTATTGCCGTGCGGTCACTACACGATGGGCGAGTTTCCTTTCAAATTCATCACGGGCTATGAGATCTGTTCCTACCTGAAGCGGAACCTGTAATCTGCATTGCGGTTGCACAGAAGGTTAAGTCCTTAAATATTTTTGGGCAAAGCTGGTGCAAAACGCTTGCCAGCCGCATCCTACGCTTGTGGCCGGTGAGGAACTCCAATTGGTTGAGTTTGTTAAATGCGTAGAATGAGCCTGCGGCATGGCTTAGTAGCGATTTTTGTGGCGGCTTTTTCGCTCTGGTCCGTATCGGCGGTGTTCGCTCAAGCGGGGGCGCCGCCCGGTGCGAACACGCAGGCAGGTGGCGGACAATCGCCCCCCGTGTCGGCGGGCACGATCTCGATGGCGCCTGCGGCCGGAGATCAAAGTTATCAGGGCAGTGTTCCCCAGGGAACTGCATCCGCCACCCCGATTTCGCTAACGCTGGGAGATGCCATCAATCGCGGACTCAAAGCCAATCTCGGTTTGCTTACGAACCAGGAGAGCAGCCGGCAGGTGCGCGCTGAACGTTACCGTGCGTTAAGCGCGCTTCTGCCCAACGTTACGGGTACGCTGAGTATGACTGAGCAGCAACTCAATTTGCAGGCGCTCGGGTTTCTGTTCACCTTTCCTCCGGGGCTCGGCTTCAGCGCTCCGCATATCGTAGGGCCGTATTCGTATCAAGGGGCGCTCGCGAACGCGACCGTTCCTTTGTTCAATTACACTTCCATCAGCAACTTCCGCGCCTCGCGTGAAAACGACAAGGCCGCCGCGCTTTCTATTAAGAACGCGCGCGACCTGGTGGTGCAAGCAGTGGGTGACGCTTATCTGCAGATCATTGCCGACACAGCGCGCGTCACCGCAACTCAGGCCGAAATAGACGCCGACAACGCCGTTTATGTGAATGCTCAGCGCCGGCATGACGCTGGTATGGCCATTGGGATAGACGTTCTGCGCTCGCAGGTGGAACTGAAGCAGCGTCAACAAGCGCTAGTGGCGGTGACGAATCAGTTTGAAAAAGACAAGCTGGCGCTGGGCCGCGTTATTGGTCTTCCTTTGGGGCAGGACTTTGTGGTGGCCGATCCGTCGGCTTCTGTCCCGCTCGAAGCTATGCCGCTCAAAGACGCACTGGCCACGGCGTATGATCACCGGCCCGATTTTCAAGCGGCGAAAGCACGCGTTTTTGCGGCGCAATTCTCAGTTCGGGCCGCTAAGGCGGAACGATATCCGACGCTCACAGCATCCGGTTTCTACGGGGACGAGGGCTTGCGCCTGTTATCGAACTCGCACGGCGTGTTTCAGGCCACAGGTGCGATCAACTTCAACATCTTCGACGGCGGACGCATCAAAGCCGACATACTGGAGAACGACTCTGAACTGCGCAATCGCCGCAACGAACTCGAAAACCTGCGCGGCCAGATTGACTATGAAGTTCGCAGTGCGCTGCTTGATCTAAAGTCGGCGAGTGACCAGGTAGATGTGGCGCGCAGCAATTTGGACTTGGCCAATCAAAGCCTGAAACAATCGCAGGATCGTTTCGCTGCCGGGGTAACCAATACGGTCGAGGTCGTGCAATCGCAACAGGCGGTAGCTGACGCAAACGAAAATTTGATATCGGCGCAATTTCAGTACAACGTCGCCAAGGTGTCGCTGGCACGCGCGCTGGGAATCGCCGAAGAAGGTATCAGAAACTACTTCACGCACAATCCGTGAGGCTATTTCTCGAGCACGAAACTGCCGGCGAACAGAGTATCAATTCCTGAAGAGTAGAAGCTGCGCACGGCGTCGCGCGGCGTGCAGACCAGCGGGTCGCCAAACAAGTTAAAGCTGGTGTTATAGAGCACGGGCAAACCCGTGGCTCGCCCGGCCGCCATTAGCAGCGCATGGTAAAGCGGATTTTCTTCCTGCCGAACTGTATGCACGCGAATCAGATTGCGCCCGAGGATAGCGGCTGCAAACGTCTCGCGATGCCCTGCAAGGACTTCGCCTACCGTAGCCAGATAGCGTGCATTTGGGCCAACTTGAAAATATTCACCCGCTAACTCCTCTGGCACTGAAGCCGCGAATTTGCGGAACGATTCGCGATGCTTGATGTATACGTTCAAGTTCTCCGTCGAATATGGATTCAACGGTGAAGCGAGGATGCTGCGATTGCCGAGTGCTCGCGGCCCAAATTCCATGCGCCCTTGCATCCAGGCGACGATCTTGTTGTCGTTGAGGCAAGCCACTGCGCGCTGAATCAACTCGTCTTCAGTCAGAAGAAGCTGGAAGCGCAGCTTGCAGTTTTCGATGACCTTCTTGACATCTGAGGCCGAATAGGCAGGCCCAAGACACAGGGTTCCGAAGGGCACGCGCACGCGCTGATCGCAGAAATTGTGCCAAGCGTAGAGCGCGGCTCCCAGCGCCGTGCCGGAATTGCCTGCCACCGGTTGAACAAACACACGCTGAAAGTGCTGTTCTAGCGATCGAATCAGCAAGGCGTTCAAGCCCAGGCCGCCGGCGATGCAGACGTCGCGTTGCTCGCCGGCCATGCAAACGATTGCCTCGCTGACCGCCTGTTGCAAACTGGCTGCAATATCTGCCTTGATTTCGCGCGGGATCGCCTTATCGGCTGCGATGCCTAAGGCTGCAAAAAGATGGTCGCTGAAACCGCCGGATTGTCCGCTTTCGCCGTCGATGTAGCTTCGGTCGATTCTTGGCCACTCCGAGCCACCTTGATGCAAAATGCGACGAAAGACATCGAGGTACTTGGGCTCTCCTGAGGTGGAAAGCCATTGCACCTTGTGCTCGTCCGCGCGGGGCTCGAAGCCCAGGAGTTCGGTGACGCGATTGAACAGATCCCCGAGCGAATCCGGAAAATACATCTCGCGCGTGGCAGTCAGCCGGTTGCCCTCGCCACGAAAAGCGACGGCGGAACGGAAATCTCCAGCGCGGTCGACGCTCAGCACGGCTGCCGATACTAAATCGGATGCGTAGTAAGCAGACGCAGCGTGCGCGTGATGGTGTTCCACAACCACGATTTCGCTGGTGGGGAATTTCGCTCGGAGCGCCAGTTGCGCGGCGCTCTCGGGGCCTACGGCGAATGGCCGCGCGACCGCAACACAGTCGATCTCGGAGGCTTTGACACCAGCTACCTGCAAGGCGAGTTGAAACGCTTCGTCGGGGAAAGATCCCGGCCGATCCTGCCGCGAAATTTTCGCTTGCTCCACGGCCGAAGCGATTTGGCCGTCTTTGATGATGCAGCAGGCAGGGTCGCTGAGAAAGCCTCCCAGCCCGGCTATGACACGCGGCATCAGACTTTGCGCAAGCGCTCCAGCATTTTGCGATGCAAATCAAGGCGAGGGCGCAAGGCGGGCCCGAACCATGAAGCTTTAGTGTACTGGAGGTTTGCGCTCGGCCGCGTGTTTCAGCGCGTTCAGCAAATCTTCGAACTGCTGCACCGTCAACTGTTCCGCGCGCAAGCGAGCTTGCGGCATGCCTTCAATGGCAGAGCCATAGAACGGACGCAGATTGTTACGCAACGTTTTCCGCTTTTGCGCGAAGCATCGTCCTATGAAGGTGAGTAACTCTTCCGTATTCGCAGGCTGAGATGCTTTCCGATTCAACCGGACTGCCGCAGATTCCACCTTTGGGGGCGGCGAAAACGCGCCGGGAGGAACGTGGCACACGAGTTCCACATCGCAAACGATTCGCGTGATCACGGTAAGGTAGCCGTAATCTCGCGTGCCCGGATTGGCAAGCAGACGGTCGGCAACTACGCGCTGGACCAGAAAAACGGCTGATCGAAACGGCTGGTTCAACTCGAGAAATTTCCGGATGATGGGCGAGGTGATGTAGTAAGGCAAATTCCCGGCGATCGCTGCTTCGCCCCACTGCGCTAAATCGATGCTGAGCACGTCCGCCTGATGAACGTGAAGCTTCGGTTCGGATGCGAACTCGCGTTGAAGAAAGTCCGCCAGCGTCGTGTCGATTTCGATGGCGTGCAGTTCGCCGGTGCGAGGCAGCAGGTGGCGCGTCAGGGCGCCGCGTCCGGGGCCGATTTCAATCACACATGGAACATGGTCGCCGCAAGCGGCCTGCGCCAACTTCTCCAATATGGATTGACTGACCAGAAAGTGCTGGCCCAGTTTTCGCGGCAAGCCCAAGTGTAAAACGCCGGCTCGAAGCGAAACGCTAAACCCCGGCAGCCTTCTGCAGAGGCTTCTTTTCAGCTTTCGCCAGCGCGAAGGGCTTTTCCAGGGAAAGATATTGCGAGTAAAAACGATGGTCCGGAATAGCGTCCGAAGTCAGATCTGCAAAGAGCTTTTGCTCTTGCGCGCTCACTAGCTGATCCCAATCGATATGCGACATGCCGCTCAGAAACGGTGTGTAGACGACGCGGGCGCCGGTGCGAAGGGCACGCGCTCCGGCCCAAGCACCGAGAAAGGCCAGCGACGCCGCGGCAGGAACCGCGTCCAGCACATCGAGCACAAAATCGGCCTTCCCGACTGAGAACTGCGTCGACACCGCGCTGACGGAGCGCTGCTTCCACATCTGCGCGAAGTAGCCTGCATCATTGGATCTCCTGCCTTTGTAAGGACACCCGCAGGCACCGCCGAAGCCGAAGTAGCGGCCGGCCGAAACTACCACGCCGTTGCGGCTTCGAATGCGCCCGCCGATCATCACAGCATCCGGATATAACTCGAACAGGCCGAGCGCTTCCCACGGCCATTCCGTTCCGTCTATCTGAACGTCTTCGCCGCGGAAATGAACGAGTTCGTTTCTCTGTGCGGCTTTTCGAATGAGCGTTGCGAGCTGGCGCAAATCGGAAAAGAGCGAAATTCGAAACGCCGTGCTTTCGGGATAATCCTCGACACGCGAAAGCTCGGCCGGTTCGTACAGACTTGGGTCCTGCGACAAGACGAATGAAACAATCTTCCGCGGTTTTCGATGCAGCCGCGACAAACGCCACTCCGCCGCGCCGGCCGAGAGCGGGCTGCGTTGAATTTCGAAGTTTTCACGCGCGGGCTGTGCGTGCAGCAGTCTTTCTAACACCGCATTCTGCGAAACCGGGATGAAGCTTTTGTTCGCGCTGTGATCGGCAGTCGAACTCCCGTGAACGCGCCAGCTATAGACCACCTCCGGCAGATGCAGGGGCGTGTAGCCCGCCGAAACAAATCGCACAAACAGGTCCCAATCCGCGCTGCCCTCCGTACGGGGATCACTGTAGGCGCCCACGGCGAGTGCAACTTCGCGATTCACGATGCTGAGGTGCGCAACATAGGCTGAATTCGCGAACAACACCGGGTCCCAGTCCGGTTTCAGATAGGGCTGGTGCTGCCGATTGCCTCTGATCTTGTCCTCGTCCGTGTATGCGATGGCGGGATAACCTTCGCGCCGTAAGAAAGACGCAGCCACTGTGAGCGCGTCGGGAAAAAGATGATCATCCGCATCCACCGGCAACACGTAACGGCCGCTCGCTTGCTCTAGGCAAATGCGCAGTCCACGCACAATGCCGACGTTCTCAGCCGCCCGCGGCAACTTCACCCAGGGGACCTCGCGCAACTCTGCAAGAAATCGGCGCAGGCTTGGCTGCGAACAACCGTTATCCAGGATGACCCACTCGCAGGCCCCGCTCTGATTCTGCCGTGCGATGGAATCTGAGAGCTTTCGAAAAAACTGCACCGGGCTCCCATCCCATACCGGCGTGAGTATCGAGAACAACCCGTCGAGCACGGCATCGGTATAGATGGTCTGGCGTTGTTCTACACGCTCCCTGATCCAGCTCTCGTAGTCGAGCATTTCGCGTGTCACGAACAGTTGCGCGGCATGACGCCGTATGATGCCTCTAAGACGGGAAGGGATGGCCCTGCGCAGCAATGCGCCGCTGCGCGTTGTTATCTTGCTAGAAGGCATGATCGCGCAGGACCGGACAAGCGAGCGAGTGAACGAGGAAACCAGCCAGCGCATACGACAGCTCGAAAAACAACTGGAGCTGGCGAATAAGCAAACGGCTGGCATTCTCGAACTGCTGGATAAGCATGAAAGGCAGATAGCTCAACAGGAATCAACTGTAGCCCGTCTCGACCGGATTTTGATGGAAATTACAACTGGGCGCACGTGGCGAACGCTGCGCGCAGCCGGCGAGTTGGTGAAGTATGTGTTGCCGAAAAGGCGCAGCTCCAACTCGTCTGTTGCGCTGACCGCGGACGAATCGTTCCTTTTCTGCGATGAGCCGAAGCGCGGCGACAAAACGCCGAGAACCGGGCAGATCACCGTTCGCGGCTGGTGTCTCGCGGAGCGCGGCGTAGACGCGGTGCACATTCACGTTCCAGGGTTGCCGATGATAGAAGCAACGCCCGGCGAATTCCGGCCTGACATTAAAAAGGCTCATCCGAAGCTCGACACAGATGGACGGTCGGGCTTCACCACGCGTTTCGATTCAACGCAACTGCCGACCGGTTTTCAAACTATTACGTTGCGTCTTATCTCAAAGGGCGTGCCGGTACGTGAAACAAAGACCGAAATCATCATCGATCATGAACGCGGCTTTGCCTCGGCTTACGACCGCTGGATCAGTGAGTTCGAAATTCCAAGCGACCGTTTAATCCAATTGAAACTCGCGTCTCTTCGCCATCGCCCCACCTTCAGCATTGTGATGGCGGCATATAACACGGAGCCCGCCGAATTGGATGCGGCAATCCAATCGGTAGTTACGCAGTCCTATCCGAACTGGCAGCTCTGCATCGCGGACGACGCCTCCACTCGTCCTGAAACGCGCGAGTTGCTGACGCATTTTGCGGCGCAAGACAATCGCATCCTAGTCGACTTCGTACAGCAGCGTGGCGGGATCTCCGCAACGTGCAACGCCGCCTGGCAGATGGCGACCGGGGATTACATTGCGTTTCTCGATCACGACGATACTCTGTCTCCGCACGCGCTCGCTTCTATTTGCGAAGCACTCGACCAGGCTCCCGACGCGGATTTCTTCTATAGCGATGAAGACAAGATTGACCGTTCGGGGAAACGCTACGATCCCTTCTTCAAACCCGACTGGTCGCCGGATCTTTTGCTTTCAGAAAATTACATCTGTCACCTGCTTGTGCTTCGCCGCGATCTTGCCGAGCGAGCCGGCAAGTTCGACTCCGGTTGCGACGGCAGTCAGGACTATGACCTGATTCTGCGCGCTTCCGAGTTGGCGAATCAAATCGAGCACATTCCGAAGGTGCTTTATCATTGGCGCGCGGGGATTGCCTCGACCGCAACTACCATCGAAAACAAGCAGTACGCATTGACGGCTGCGCAAAACGCGATACAGAAGTATTGCGATCGCAGCGGAAAACCAATGCAGGTGACAGCTTCTGAAATCGTGGGGCGCTGGCGCATGCGTTACGCGACCCCGGCGGATACGCGCGTCAGCATCATCATCGCCTCGGGTGGGAAAGAGAGTGTACTGCGCACCAATCTGAAAAGCTTGTTTGAAAAAACCACTTACCGGAACTACGAAGTTGTGGTAATCGACAATTCCCGGGCTGGCGCTATCGAGAAGCTGGTTTCCGAGTTCAAGAAGGCGGATGCCCGCGTTCGCTACCTGGATTGGCGCAACAAACCTTTCAACTATTCGGCCATCAACAACGCCGCTGCGCGCCAATGCGACTCGCCGGTATTGCTGTTTCTCAACGACGACACATCCGTAATTTCGGGCGATTGGTTGCAGTCGATGGTCGAGCTCGTCACGCGCCCCGAGGTGGGTGGCGTGGGCGCCAAACTTCTTTTCCCCGATGGGCGCATACAGCATGGTGGTGTGGTCATGGGAGTCTTTGATAACTGCGGGCACGCGTTCAAAGGTCTGGACGGCGGCGTGCGGCATTACTTCGATTTTTCCGACATCATCCGCAACGTGAGTGCGGTGACAGGCGCTTGCCTGATGACGCGAGCCGATGTCTTTTGGAAAGCAGGCGGCTTCGACGAAAAAGAGTTCGCGGTCGCGTTCAACGACATCGATCTGTGCCTGAAAATCGGCGCACTTGGTTACCGTGTGCTTTACGATCCCCACGCGGTGCTGTACCACCACGAAGCATTCTCAAAAACGTCGAAGGACCTTGTGCCTCACCCGGATGAGGTGAACTCTATGCGGCTGAAGTGGGAGAAGGTGATCGCTCACGACCCCTTCTACAGCCCGAACCTTACGCGCAACGACGAAGATTATTCGCTCCGCACGCGCTCTTAGGAAGCTCGCCGGTGAGTGCGCTTCCTGGCTTTTGTTTTCGGCGCAGGTTTGGGACGGTAGACGGGCAGGTCCGGAACGGTGCTGCCATACAACCGCCGGTAAACGTCGGCATTTCGCATGACGATTTGAACGTAGCCACGCGTCTCATGAAACGGAACAACTTCTACAAACTCGGCCGGTTCTTTGAAGGGTCCCCAAGTCTGCCATAGATTGGCGCGGCCCGGCCCAGCATTGTACGAAGCGAGCGCAATCTCAGCCTGTCCACCATAGGAATTCAGCAGATTGCGGAAGTAATAGGCGCCCAGTTCAATGTTGCGATCAGCCATCAGCAGCTGGCTTGAATTGAAGCGGCGAATACCAAAGTGCCGAGCCAGTTGCTTGCCGGTGGCGGGCAGCAGTTGCATTAATCCGTAGGCGTTTGCGTGTGAGATAACGCGCTCGTTAAATTCAGATTCCTGCCGAATGAGCGCGGCGACTAGGTATGGGTCCAGGCCCTCGTCGCGGCTATACTGCACGATGGAATTGCGGTACGGAATCGGAAACGCAAACTCCCAATATTCGAGCGGCGCCTCATCCAGCGGCATA
>Ga0213876_10002375_pt1 | contig 11084 bp, 9 predicted proteins | sample BarmaccomBMRX_R9_FD_160113 | JGI IMG/M metagenome (GOLD analysis project Ga0213876, IMG submission 160113) | Root-associated microbial communities from Barbacenia macrantha in rupestrian grasslands, the National Park of Serra do Cipo, Brazil - RX_R9 | ecosystem: Host-associated > Plants > Roots...
CTATCTCGGCGTCCGGGTTCCTGACGTCCGCCGCATCGTGCGGGCCGCCGCGAAGGCGACGCAGCCGACGTCGGTGGTCGAGGTCGAGGCGGCCGCGGCTGCGTTGTGGCGCGGCGCGGAGTATCGAGAGGAGCGGTACGCCGCAACGGCGACGACCGGCCTGCCGGTAGCGACCGGCGCCCTCGCACTGCTCCCGCTGTACGAGGAGTTCATCGTCACCGGCGCGTGGTGGGACCACGTGGACGACGTGGCGCACCGCATCGGTGACCTGCTGGAGGCGCACCCCGCTGAGCTCACGCCGGTGCTACGGGGCTGGGCGGTCTCGTCCGATCGCTGGCTTCGGCGGGTGAGCATCATCGCCCAGCTCGGGGTCAGACGACGCGTCGACCCGGAACTGCTGACCTATGCGATCGAGGAGAGCATCGGTGAGTCCGACTTCTTTGTGCGCAAGGCGATCGGCTGGGCGCTGCGTGACTACGCCCGGGTGTCGCCAGCATGGGTGCGATCGTTCGTCGACGCGCACCCTGACCTCAGCCCGCTGTCCCGCCGTGAGGCATTGCGACATCTCGGTTAGTGCCGCTTCGGCACCGGGAGTGGCTTGATCGAGTTGCCCTTGCCGATCGTGTCGCAGTTGCCGTGGAACGGCGTACCTTCCAGCCGCTCGAGCAAGAAGTCGGTCGCAGTGGGTTCGAACTCCGCGCCGGCGACCTCGTGCCCGAGGCCCTGGTAGGACCGGAACAACACGTTGGCACCCTGACGGCAGTACTGGTGCGCGAGAGCCTCGACATCGCCCACCAGCATCACCCCGTCACCGGTGCCGTCCGAGTCGCCGACGCCCATGAACAACGGCACGTCAGGATGGCTTCGGTGGCGGCCCATGATCAGGTGGTTAAGGGGACGGACGAAGCTGCGAACGGCGTAGAGGTCGCGGTACTTCCGCTTCACGACATCGCGCAGTCGCAGCCCGGGATGGCTGCCGAGGAAGGTGGCAATGCACTGGTCGTGCACCTCGGCGATCAGTCGACGACCGTGCCGAGACAGGTGCTTGTGCAGATTGAACGGGAAGGCTCGGCCGACTCCCATGAGGACACCGAGGATCGTGCCGGAGTACGACGCGCTCCCGTCGACGTAGCGCAGGTTGTGCGCGTAGTCGACGGGGATGCCACCTTCCGCGACGCCGACCAGGTGTAGCTGGCGAGGGTGGTAGGTGCGGGCCAGCTCGCTCGCCCAGTCAGCGGCGATGGCGCCCCCTGAGTAGCCGGACAGGACGACACGGGTTCTCCTGTCGATGTCGAGGAAGGACTCGGTCGCAACGATGGCGTCGAGCGTCGCGTACCCGGATTCCTGTCCGGCGCCCCAATGGTGCTGCTCACCCTCGAAGTCCGGGACCGTGACCGGTTGGCCCGCGGCGAGGTAGTGGGCGATCAACAGCCCCTCCTCCTCTGCCTGCGACTGGTTCGTCTGATTGCCGGGATAGCCCCCGGCGAGGGTGTAGCTCGGGTCGCACTGGGGGCCGAAGCCGTCATAGAAGCTGAGATACGCGATCAAGCCGCCACTCGGTTGTGCCGCGGTGGGTTCGATGACCGTGGTGACGGTCACGGTGGGCGCTCCATGCTCATCACGGGTCCGATAGAGCAGCTGTTCCGCGGCCCACGGTCCGTCGGTCCCGCCAAGGGTCACGGTGACCGCTCGCTGCTTCAACACCGTTCCGGCCGGCACCTTCGCCAGCGGCTGGTGTCCGTCGTAGTCGTAGAACGGGTCCTTGGTGGGAAGCGGCCGCTCCTCGGCCGCACTCACTGGGGTGCCGCCGAGCACGAGGGCGGCGAGCAGCGCGGTGGCTAGCCAGCGCATCGAGGGCATTCTCCCGGCCGCACCACTCGAGCATCCCATTCGTCGCGAAGCAGCCCGTAGTCGATCTCGTCGGTCCACTCACCCTTGAACCACTCGTTCTGCAGGAGGTGGGCCTCGCGTCGCATGGCGAGGCGGCCACAGACCGCACTGGACGCGGCGTTGCGGGCATCGACGCGCGCGATCAGGCGGTGCAGCTCGAGGTCGTCGAAGGCCAGGTGGACCACCGCATGCATCGCCTCGGTCGCGAAGCCGCGCCCAGCGACGTCGGGATGGAACACGTAACCGATCTCACCACCGAGATGCTCCTTGCTGTACCAGCGCAGCATCACGTCGCCGACCAGCTCACCGGACGCTCGCTCGAGGACACCGAGGTTCAGGTTCTGCCCCTCGTCGTCGATCGAGTGCCGCGACCAGACCGTTGTGACATAGGTCTCGAGGGTCTCCCGGTCCTGCGGTTCGAACGGGACGTACCGACAGACGTCCGCCCGCGACCGATAGGTCAGGAGGGCATCGACGTCGGCCAACTGGAGGGGCCGGAGGTCCAGCCGTGCTGTCGCGACCGGATAGGTCGGTGCGAGCAGCATCAGTACAGGCCGCCGTCGACCCGGATCAATGCCCCGGTGGTGAACGAGGAGGCCGGGCTGGCGAGGTACAAGGCAGTCGTCACGATCTCGGCAGGGTCCCCGGGCCGACCGGCGGCACTTCGCGATGTGTGCCGCTGGTCTTCCGGCCACGCGTTCGAGATGTCGGTCAGGAACGGCCCGGCCGAGATCGTGTTGACCCGAACCGTCGGTCCGAACTCGCGGGCGTACGCCATCGTCGAGGCGTTCAGCGCCGCCTTGGCACCGGCGTACGGCGCGAAGAACGGCTGCGGCATCAGCGCCCCGGACGACGACACGTTGATGATCGATCCACCGGCGCCGGCGGCCATCCGCTCGCCGACGAGCGCCGTGAGGCGGAACGGACCTTTGAAGTTGACGGCAAGGATCTTGTCGAACAGCTCCTCGCTGGTCTGGGCGGAGGACGGCGCGAGCGGCGACATGCCCGCGTTGTTCACCAGGATGTCGACCTTGCCGAACTCGTCGTACGACGCCTCGACGAGAGCGTCGAGGTCGTGCCACCTGCCGACGTGGCAACCAACCGGCAGCGCCTTGCGGCCGAGCGCGCGCACCTCGGCAGCCGTCTCCTCGCACGCCTCGACCTTCCGGCTGGCGATCACCACGTCGGCGCCCGCGGCGGCGAACGCCAAGACCATCTCGCGGCCAAGGCCACGGCTCCCGCCGGTCACGACTGCCACGCTGCCGGTCAGGTCGAACAGGTCATGCGTGGTGCGATCAGCCGGCATGGTCGTCATTCCTACACTCACCTGATGGCCGACGTCGCGCACATTGCTGCGGTCGTGCCGCTCGCGGTCGGCGCGGGTGGCGCGTTTGCACTGGCGAACGTCGCGCAGATGCTCGCCTCCCGGCGGGTCGACGTGCCGGACGAGCTGAGCCCGCATCTGCTGATCCGACTGCTCCGCGATCCGCTCTGGTTGCTGGGGTTGCTCGCGTCGATCGGCGGCTACCTGATGCAGGCGGTTGCGTTGTTTCTGGCACCGGTCGTGCTGGTGCAGCCGCTGATCGTCAGCGAGCTGATCTTCGCCTTGCCGCTGGCCGCATGGCAGGCGGGCAAGCGGCTCGGCCGACGGGAGTGGATCGGCGTGGTTCTCGTCGCCGCCGGGCTTGCCCTCTTCATCATCGTCGGCCGTCCGGCCGGCGAGGGATCGGACGCCACGGCGTCGAACTGGCTGTTCTCCGGAATCTCCGGGGTCGGTGCTCTCGTGATCCTGATCTCGATCGGGGAGTCCCGGATCGGGCGGCCAACGGTTCGCGCGAGCGCCCTCGCCGCGGCGGCCAGCATCTGCTTCGGCTTCCTGTCGATCCTGACCCGAGTTGTCGGACACTCGTTCGCCGATCACGGGATCGGCGCGCTCGCCTACCCGGAGCCATACGTCCTGGTGGTGGTAGCGATCGGTGGGCTGCTGTTGTCGCAGACCGCGTTCCGGATCGCACCCCTGTCAATCTCGCTGCCGATCATCGACGTCGGCGAGCCCGCTGTCGCGTCGCTGCTCGGTGTCCTGATCCTGGGCGAGACCGTTCACCTCGGCGCCGGCACCCTGGTGGCGGTGGCCCTCTCCGGGGCGGCGGTGCTGGGCGGCGTGGCATTGCTCGACACGTCGCCTCTGGTGCGGACCTCGCAGGAGGACATCAGCGCCGAGCTCCGCGCGCGGCGGGAAGCAGCGGAGCAGCCCCAGTAGCCCGGTTCGCCAAACTCGCTGCGCATCGAGTCTGCGCACTGCTTCACTCAAATCTCCATCGGCGGGGGAGTGATGATCAGCGCACGGTTGGTGGCAGCGGCCGCGATCCTCGCTGGGCTGCTCACGCCGGCTCTGCCGGTCCACGCGACGCGGCATGTCAACCGCTGCCCGGCGACCACCCGCGAGCCCGCCTTCTACGCACCGGGTCACGGCCGGACCGTCGCGCTGACCTTCGACGACGGACCGGGACCGAGCACGAAGCGGATCCTCGGCATCCTGGCGTCGCACCACGTGCCTGCCACCTTCTTCAACATCGGTGACCAGATCGCCGACCGCCGGGCCGAGGTTCGGGCCGAGGTGAATCAGGGCGAAGCGGTCGGCAATCACACATGGGATCACCACAAGCTGTCGTCGATGACCGAATCCGCGCAGGCGCGTGAGATCGATCGGGAAGCCGCGGCGCAGGAGACGGCGACGGGGCTGCCGCCGTGCATCTTCCGGCCGCCGTACGGGGCCTATGACAAGGCGACGCTGCGACTTGCCGCGAGCCGGCACCAGGCGGTGTGGTTGTGGTCGGTCGACCCGCAGGACTGGAAGGCAAACGGTTCGGCGTCGATCGCCTGGATCCGCCGGATCATCTCCGGCGCCGAGGCGGGCGGAAGCCAGCGGCACCCGGTCGTGCTCCTCCACAACACCGCCGGCGGGAACCCGGCGACCGTCGCCGCGCTGCCGGCGATCATCCACTTCTACCGCTCTCACGGCTACCGCTTCGTTCAGCTGTTCGATCCGAAGCTCGAGGCGATCACTGGGTGATGACCGCGACCGCCGCCTCCCCGGCGGCGTCGACCGCGGGGTCACCCTCGACCGTCACGACGACGGACTCGATCCGGCCGCTGAAGGCGAAGGGCGCCTCGTAGTCGTCACTGACGGGCGCCTCCGTGCTGTAGCCGATCGTCAACCCGTGGCCGGTCAGCGAGAACCGTACGGCGGTGAACGGCGCGATCTCGCCGGTACCGATGGTCACGCCGTCGACGGTGAGCGTCCCGATGCCGGTGTGGTCCGCGGTTCGTTCGAAGCGGAACTCGATCTCGTGACGGCCGGGCTCGAGTGGTGCCGGGCCGCTGATCCGGTGGCGAGCCAGCGCGACGTAGTTGTGCTCGTACCTGACCTCGCCGTCCTGGACGAACAACACCCAACCACCCAGGACGTTGCCCTGCGACGCCACGACCCCGGCCGCGGGCCGGTCACCCACCTCGACCGTCGCCGTGATGGTGTGGGACCGGTTGTACAAGCGCGCGGCGAGCGCCTCCGGCACCATCCCGGCGGACCGATAGACGTAACGGCGCCGGCTGGGCAGGCCAGTCGGGCGATCGAGCACGATGTCGGACAGCGGTCGGTCGTCGAGCGGGAGGACCTGATACCGCTCGGCTTCGGTCCACCAGAGATCGACGAGCTCCCGCAGCTTCTCGGGCTGCTCCGATGCGAGGTCGTGGCACTCCGACGGGTCGGTCGTGACGTCGTACAGCTCCCATGCATCGCGGTCGAAGCCATCAGGTCCGGCATACATCTCGTGGTAGGTGACCGCCTTCCAGCCGCGGTGATAGATCGCGCGCGACCCGAACATCTCGTAGTACTGCGTCTCGTGCCCGCTCGCGGCATCGGCGTCGCTCAGGCTTGCGGCGAAGCTCACTCCCTCGAGCGGACGTTGCGGCGCGCCATCGATCGAGTCGGGGGGATCCACTCCCAGCACGTCGAGCACGGTCGGCAGGACATCGATCGCGTGGACGTACTGGTCGCGCACCTCGCCCCGGGCGGTGATCCCCGCCGGCCAGTGCACGATCAACGGATCCGCGACGCCGCCCTCGTGCACCTCGCGCTTCCAGCGCCGGAAGGGGGTGTTGCCCGCGACCGTCCAACCCCACGGGTAGTTGTTGTGCATTCGCGGTCCGCCGATCTCGTCGAACCGCGCCATCGCTTCCCGGCGGGTCGTGTGCGCGACGTTCCAGACCCGTACGTCGTTGACCGAGCCGGTTGGCCCGCCCTCGGAGCTCGCGCCGTTGTCTGACAGCACGAACAACAGGGTGTTGTCGAGATCACCGGTCGCCCGCAGGAAGTCGACGAGGCGACCCAACTGACGATCGGTGTGGCTCAGGAAGCCCGCGAAGGCCTCCATGTACCGCGCGTAGAGACGCTGGTGCTGCGGTTCGAGGTCCCCCCAGGCGGGGACCCACGGTGGCCGCGGCGAGAGCTCGGTGTTGGCAGCGACGACACCTGCCTCGAGCTGGCGGGCGAACGTGCGATCTCGCCAGGCATCCCAGCCGTCGTCGAACCTCCCTTCGTACTGCGCGATCCAGTCGGATGGCGCTTGGTGGGGTGAGTGACATGCACCGGTCGCCAGGTAGAGGAAGAACGGCTTGTCAGGGTCGACGTTGCGGAGGTCGGAGAGGTACTCGATCGAGTGGTCGACCAGGTCCGCCGTGAGGTGGTAGCCGTCCCGGATGCGAGTGGGTTGTTCGATGAAGTGGTTGTCGTGGACGAGGGCTGGGGCGTACTGGTGGGTCTCACCACCCATGAACCCGTAGAACCGCTCGAAGCCTCTTCCGAGTGGCCACCGGCCGCGCGGCGCGGCGAGGTGGCACTCCTCGTCCGGCGTGAGGTGCCACTTGCCGACGGCATAAGCGGCGTAGCCCTGTGGCACGAGGAGCTCCGGCAGCATGCCGTTGCTGCGCGGGATCATCGCGTTGTAACCCGGGAAGCCGGTCGCCAGCTCGATGATCCGGCCCATGCCGTTCGAATGATGGTTTCGGCCGGTGAGCAGGCAGGCTCGGGTCGGCGAGCAGAGCGACGTCGTGTGGAAGTTGCGGTAGCGAAGTCCACCGGCAGCCAGGCCGTCGAGGACCGGCGTCTCGATGTTGGACCCGAAGCAGCCGAGCTGCGCGAAGCCAACGTCGTCCAGCACCACGAGGACGACGTTGGGCGCCTCGGGCGGCGGTGTCGGCCGCGCCGGCCAAGACGGAGTGGACGTGTCGAAGTAGCGGCCGATGGTGCCCCCGAATTCGCTCACGCTTCGCGACCATAGCCGCCGCGGTCGGGTTCAGCCGGTCAGGTCACGCAGACAGCCGGGCAGTTCGTCGAGCAGCTCGCGGGCGAGGAATCCCACCGGCCCCGTCCGGGCGGCCAGCCGGTCGCCGGCGGCGCGATGCAGCGTCAGACCCCAGAGCGCTGCGGCGATGGGGTCGCCGCTACGCGCCGCGATTCCGACCGCCGTCCCGGCGAGCACGTCGCCGGAGCCCGAGGTGCCGAGGCCAGGATTTCCCTTCGCGACGAGCCATGTCTCACCGTCCGGCGTGGCGACTGCGGAGTTGAGCACCGCGATCACCCCGTACCGTCTCGCCAGCTGCATCGCGAGTTCGTGGTCGTCACCGTCTGTGTCGTCGAGGAGATACCCGGCCTCGGTCAGGTTCGGCGTGATCACGAAGCGTCGGCCAAGATCGCCCACAGCGTCCTCGAGCGCGCCGCAGGTCACGGCCATCGCATCGAGCACCACGAGGATCGAGTCGTCGAGGCCGCGGAGCACCCCGGAGACGAAGTCCTTGGTGGCGTCGGGATCGGCCAGCCCGGGGCCCAACAGCATCGCGTCGACCTTCGAGGCGAGGTCGACGACGTGGTCGACACCGGTCGGGCTGATCGCGCCAGAGGCGGTCGTCGGGAGTCCGATGACGCCGGCTTCCGGCATCGACGTACCGAGCGCTGCCGAGTGCGCGTCGGACGTTGCGACCGTCAGCTTGCCGGCACCCACCCGCAACGACGCGATCCCGCCGAGGAGCACGGCGCCTGGCATCCCTCGTGCGCCGCCGACAACAAGAACCGCGCCCCGTTCCTCCTTGTCGCTGGTGCCTTGCGGCGCGCGCAGCGGCCACCCGCTCTGCAGCGCGTGGGCGTGGACGACCTCGGGTTCAGCCATGCGCGGTGATCGGGGCGTCGTCGTCGCGCTCCAGTGCTGTCGTGTCGTTGAACGTCTCCAGGTGCATCCCGCGCCCGTCCGGGTTGGCCCGATAGGTCGTCAGCGAGCAGTTGCGCAGCTGCTGGGAGTACGACGTTGCCTCGTCGGGCGTGAGGTTCTCGAGGATGTATCGGGCGATCAGGATCGGCACGTCGTGGCTGACGACCAGCACGCGCTCGTCCGGCATCGTCAGCCGGAGTTCGAGCAGCGCAGCCCGTACCCGCATCGCGACGTCGGCCCAGGACTCGCCGCTCGCCGGACGGAACCAGAACTTGCCCACGTAGTCACGACGCTCGGCCTCGAGGGGGTACTCCTTGCGGAAGCCGGCGCTGGTGAGCCGATCCAGGACACCCTGCTCGCGATCACGCAGCCGCTCGTCGATGGTGACCGGCAGGTCGTCGAGCCCCGCCGCCGCCTGGATCAACCGCGCGGTCTCGCGGGCTCGCGCGTACGGCGACACGACCACCTGGGTCGGAAGCTCGGTGCGGGGCCGCTCGGCGAGCCACTCACCGAGCGCGGTGGCCTGCGCGATGCCGGCGTCGGTCAGCTCGACGTTGACGTCGTAGACATCGATGTCCAGCCGCAGCGCATGCGACTCGTATGCGGCATTGTTGGCGACGTTGCCGCGACTCTCCCCGTGTCGTACGAACCACAACGACTCCGGCCAGCCGATCCCCGACATAGTTCTTCCTCTACCCGGCTACCGACGCAGGGGAAACGCCCGCTTCAGCGCAAGCGTCGATCTCGAGCGTGCAGGGCGGCTTGGGTGCGGTCGCTCAGCTGAAGCTTGTCGAGGATTCGGGAGACGTAGTTCTGCACCGTCTTGAGCGAGAGGTCGAGTGTCCGGGCGATCTGGGCATTGCTCGCACCGTCGGCGAGCAGCGCGAGGACGTCCCGTTCTCGGCTGGTGAGGTCGTCGCCGAAATCCGTCGGCGCGATGGGCGAGCCGGTGGTCGACATCGCGAGCACCTGTGTCGCCACCCCGGCGCCGAAGACCGCCCCACCGGCCGCTACGGTCCGAATCGCGGCCGCGATCTCCTCACCGGGTGCGCCCTTCAGCACGTAGCCACGCGCACCCGAGCGCAGTGCCGCGACCACGGTGTCGTCGTCATCCACCATCGTCACGACCAGGATCGCCGGTGGATCGGCGAGCTTGCCGATGCGAGCGGTTGCCTCGACCCCGGACATGGTGGGGAGGTTCAGGTCCATGAGAACGACGTCGGTCGCCACCCGCGCCACGAGGTCGACGACCTCCGGCCCGTCGGCCGCGCTGCCGACCAACTCCATGTCTGGCATCGACGACACGAGGGAGACCAGTCCGTCACGAAACAGCGGGTGATCATCGACCACCACGACTCGAGTGGTCATGTGTAGCTCGCCGCATGGGACGCGGGCTCCTGGTGCGGGACCTCGGGGAGAGGAAGGTGCGCCCGCACCGTCGTGCCTCGACCGCTCGCACTCGGCATCAGTTCGAAGACGCCCCGAAGCTCTTCCGTTCGCTCGCGCATCGTCTGCAAGCCATGTCCGCCATGATGTACGCCGGCGGGACCGACACCATCATCCGCGACCACGATCTGAAGCGCGCCTCCCCGCCGAGCGAGCGTCACGCGACAGCACGTGGCGTCCGCGTGCTTGACGACGTTGGTGACGGCTTCGGTCACGATCCGAAACGCGGCCACCTCGACGGCGGCGGGCAGCGGTGGCAGGTCGTCGCTGCGCAGTTCCACGGCGGTACGACCGGCTGCGCTGATCCGGGTAGTGGCCTCCTGCAGCACCCCGACGAGGCCGAGCTCGTCGAGTGCCGGCGGCCGGAGACCCTCCACCAAGCGCCGGACTTCGAGCATCGTGCCTCGTAGCTCCTGCCGCAGCTCGTCGATCTCGGCAACTGCTTCCGAGTCCTGGCGGATCCGGCCGGCGACCACCTCCAGCCGGAGGAGATGCGCGGCCAGTGCTGGCCCGAGACCGTCATGGAGGTCGCGTCGGAGCCGCCGCCGCTCCTCCTCCCTGGTGAGAACCAGACGCTCCCGAGCCCGATGCAGGTCCAGAGTGAGGCGGTGGGCGTGCAAAACGCCGCCGAGGTGGCCAGCGATGTTGTCCAGCAGCCGGCGGTCTCGTTCCCGCAGTAGCTGCGACGGAGGCCGGTACGACAGCTGCCCGACGGTCTCCCCGTACGCCGACAGCCGGCGCGTCACGACGTCAGGCGCGGAAGCGGCCGGCGCTCCGGCGAGGACATCGCCGCCGGCGTCGGTGATGACGACGTCAAGCAGTCCCAGACCCTCGAGCTCGCTTGCCACGTCGCGGAGCAGCCGGCGCACGTCGATCGTGTCCTCCACGCGCTGCCCGAGGCCGGCGAGCACCTCGTACGGCTGGTCCCACCGGCCGAACGTGAGCCGGTTGACCCACCGTTGCAGAGTGTCGCGGAGCGGCACGACGCAGACCGCGACCACGCCGCCTGCGACCCAGGGCAACCAGTCCGTCTGGCGTCCGACGTGCAGCCCGGCTGCGAGTCCGATGACGAGGGCGCCGTACACCGCAGCGACGACGATCGACAGTGTGGCCCACAGCAGGGTGCGGTTGGCGGCGGTGCGCAGGTCGTAAAGCCCTCGGCCGAGCACCGCGAACCCGATCGCGAACGGCGTAGGGAGCGCGGCAGCGGCGAAGATCCAGCCCCCCGTGTCGGACACGAGCGAGATCGGCGCCGCCAACACGGTGAGGGCGAGTGCGGCGGCCACCATGCCGATCTGCTGTCGCAGGTGGGCATCACCCCGTCGCCAGCGACCGGCGAGGTGAACGACGGCCGCCACGGTCAACGCAGCCGCGAGCGGGATGTGGCAGAGGAAGCCTAACGGGCTGACCACCCGGCCAGCGGCAGCCGGCAGGACCGGGTTGCGCCACTCGCCGAAGCCGCGGAGATCGGCTTGCGGGTCGGTC
>Ga0213876_10002376_pt1 | contig 11080 bp, 5 predicted proteins | sample BarmaccomBMRX_R9_FD_160113 | JGI IMG/M metagenome (GOLD analysis project Ga0213876, IMG submission 160113) | Root-associated microbial communities from Barbacenia macrantha in rupestrian grasslands, the National Park of Serra do Cipo, Brazil - RX_R9 | ecosystem: Host-associated > Plants > Roots...
CGTTTCGAGGGCCATGGAGATAAAAGTTTTTGTCTTCCTGCCCAGGTGCCCTGCCGGCTTTACACCTATCAAACCGTATAAACAGTTTAGGCCCAGCGGGCCGGGAGACTTAGCCCAGGGGAATGTCGGCTCAGGGGGTGCCGGCGCGGGAGGATGCTCCGTACTTTAATTGAATTGGTCTTAGGCCCAACGGGCCGGGAGAACATAGCCCAGGGCTTTACCCCCTGGGTAACCGTCAAATCTCGATCGAGCCCTCCTAAGGCGTCACGCCTGTACGCCCTCCCTAACAAACGCCCGCCCGCCGGGTTGGATTTGCTGAAGGGGTGGCAGAACTCGTAAGCAACGCCTTCTGCCGCCCCTTCAGGGCTCGATCGGGGGGAGGGGTGCGTTCCCAGGGTGGAACCCTGGGCTATGTTCTCCCGGCCCGTTGGGCCTAAGACAACATTTTCGCTCGATGGTCATCGAAAGGGTATGATTGAGACTTGATCGACACGATCAGAATCATTTTCCCTGGATTGTTCGATGATTACATTTGTTAAAGCTCAATAAATGCCCCTTCCAGGGACTGAAGTCCCTGCCTAACATCAGCCGTCCCTCCGGGACGAAGACCACGCCCGGCCTGCCGCCCCTTCAGGGCGCGATCGTGATTTGACGGTTACCCAGGGGGTAAAGCCCTGGGCTATGTTCTACCGGCCCGTTGGGCCTAAACCGTTTATACGGTCTAATAGGTGTAAAGCCGGCAGGGCGCCTGTAAGGAAGACAAATTTTTTTTTAATCTCCATGGCTCTCGAAATGGTATAACAACACCCATCGATTCGATTTCACGCTGCGGACGGAATCCGGTTCAGCCGCTGGCTCCGGCGCGGAACAACGCTTGAGCCGCGCCGGGTTCCAGGGCTAATCATCGCTGCTGAACCGGTAGACCGTGGCGGCGTGAAATTTCTCTTCAGGGCGGAGGGTCGTGGAAGGGAAATTCGGGTGATTCGGAGAATCGGGAAAATGCTGAGGTTCCAAGCAGATCCCGGAAAACGCGGGGTACGACTGGCCCTGCTTGCCTCGTCTGAGGTTCAGGTAGTTTCCGGTGTAGAGCTGAAGCCCCGGTTGATCGGTCAGCACGGTCATCGTTCGCCCGCTTTTGGGATCCAGTAATGTCGCAGCAACTCGCCTGTCTCCAGTCCGCTCACCATCCAGGACGTAATTCTCGTTGTACCGAACAAAGTTTGCGTTCGGTTCTTTGATCCCCATCCGCGAGCCGATCGCCACCGGACAGCGGAAATCCACCACCGTGGCCGCCACCGGGCGAACTTCTCCGGTCGGAACCTGCAGAAAGTCCAGTGGCGTGTAGGAGCTGGCGTGTACCTGGAGCACGTGGTCGAGGATTGTGCCGCTGTCGCTTCCTGCGAGGTTGAAGTACGAATGGTTCGTCAGGTTCACGATGGTAGGGCGGTCCGTAACTGCCTCGTACGAAATCTCGAATTCCACCCCGGTCCCGAGCGAAAAAGCAGCCGTTACATCGAGCGAACCGGGATAGCCTTGATCACCATCCCGGCTGTGGAGCTCGAAGCTTATCTCCGGTCTACCAGGCTCAGACGTTCCTACCCGCCAAAGCCGCTTGTCGAATCCGCTGCTGCCGCCATGGAGCGAATGGGGGCCATCGTTGATTGAAAGGCAGTACGACCGGCCGTCCAGAACGAAACGTCCTTGGGCAATTCGGTTTGCGAATCGGCCGATGGTCGCCCCCAGGTAGTGCCCGTCGGTCAGGTAATCCGATACTTGGTCGAAGCCAAGGACGACGTCGACCTGGTCCCCGTTTCGGTTCGGCACTCGCAGGCTGACAATCCTGGCCCCGTAGTCGGTTACGCTCAGGGTAATGCCGGCGCTGTTCCGCAACGTAAACAGTTGCGTCTGTTCGCCCGCGAGGGTTTGCCCGAAGGGCTGAATGGTGATCCCAGGCATCGAGCAAAGATAATGGGCAAGCCGCGCAAGCGCCACGGCCGTCCCGGCGTACACCGGCGCCATCAATCCCGGGCCGCGCGGTTACGCAGTTGGTCAACGAGGACTGCAATCAGCAAGATGGCGCCGCGAACCAGGTACTGGTAAAACGCAGAAACGTTCAAAAGATTCATCACATTTTCCGCAGTCCCCATGATGAGCACCCCGATGGCCACGCCCGAAATCGTGGCACGGCCACCCATCAGCGAAACGCCACCCAGGACGCACGCTGAGATCACATTAAGCTCGAACCCTTGCGCGGCATTCGGCTGGCCGCTGGTAATCCGGGAAGCCAGGATGACGCCGGCCAGGGCGGCCACGGCACCCTGGATGGCAAAAATCAGGACCCGAGTGCGTTCGACGTTAATCCCGGCAAGGCGGGAAGCTTCCGGGTTTCCCCCAATGGCCAGGGTGTTACGGCCGTACACCGTCTTATTCAGCAGGATGCCGAACACGATGAAGCAAATCAGGGTCGTCCAGATAGGCATCGAGATCCCGAGGAAGGTAGTTCCCGCCAGGTAGATAAACGCCTCGTTGCTGACCCCCACGGCCTGGCCCCCGGACGAAATAAACGCCAGCCCGCGCACGATCTCCATCGTGGCCAGGGTCGTTATAAGCGCATTGATCCGGAGGTAGGCGATGATCGACCCGTTGATGAACCCGATCAATGCGCCTGCCAGGATGGACGCGGCGACGCTGATCACCACGTTATCCGTCGCGTTGAGTATCATCGCGCAGAGGACGCCGGCGAACGCAACCGTCGAGCCAACCGAGAGGTCGAAATCGCGTGACGCGAGACAGAACATCATCGTGCAGGCCACCATCCCGATTTGTGAGACGGATAGCGCCAGGCCTAGCAGGTTTTCAATCGAGAGAAAGTGGGGCACCGCGATTGAAAGCACGAAAAAGAGCAGCGCGAAGATGAGCACCAGGCTGAACTCATCCATCAACTGGAGAAATTGGCGGTATCGAGGGCTTTGTGCCGCCGGTTCCGCGGGGTAGGGTGCGCTGGTTTTTTCGTCCGTGGTCACCTTCATTTTATTTTCTCCTCTTGGGGAAGGGCTAAGGCCAAAACGCGCTCTTCATTGGCCTCCGGCCGGGACAACTCGCCCGACACGCGCCCCTCGCGCATCACCATGATTCGGTCGGCGATCCCGAGAACCTCCGGCAACTCGCTGGAAACCACGATGACCGAGCAGCCATGGTCAGCAAGTTGGTACAGGATTTGGTAGATTTCGTTCTTTGCCCCCACGTCGATCCCGCGGGTTGGTTCATCCATGATCACTACCTTCACCGCGGATTCCGCCAGCCAGCGGCCCAGGATCGCCTTTTGCTGGTTGCCGCCCGATAAATAACGTATCAACTGGCGACGGCCGGGCGTCCTGATCCGAAGCCTTTTAATGAATGCGTCGGCGGTCTGAGCCTCACGTTTGTCGTTTACGAAAATGCCCCACCGCAGGTAGCCGCGGCGGCAGCTGATGTTGATGTTTTCGGACACCGACCGGATGGGGATGACGCCTTCCTCCTTGCGATCTTCCGGACAAAGCACGATGCCGTTACGAATGGCGTCGGACGGCCGCCGGATTCGCAATGGTTTGCCATCCAATCTGAGTTGTCCCCCCTGCGCCTTGTCCGCCCCGTAAATCAACCGCATCAGCTCACTGCGGCCGGCCCCGACCAGGCCAAAAAAGCCCAGAATTTCGCCGCGACGAACCGTAAAGCTGGCCGGTTGCTTCAGCTTCGGTCCCATGAGCGCCTGCACCTGCAGCCGCGGCTCTCCCAAAGGCCGGGGCCGGTAATCGTAAATATCCTTGATTTCGCGACCGACCATCTGGCTGACGAGCAGTTCGCGCGTCAGCCCGGACATGCTGCGATGCGAAACCACCGTCTGGCCGTCGCGGAGGATGGTGCAGGCGTCGCACAGCTCAAAAATCTCGTCCAGCCGGTGCGAAACATAGATGAGGACCTTTCCTTGGGCTTGCAAGTCCTTTACCAGCCGGAACAAAATCCTGGTTTCACGATGGGAAAGGCTGCTGGTCGGTTCATCAAGCGCGATGACCTTGGCGTCTCTCAGCAACGCCTTGCAGATCTCCACCATCTGCCGCTGGGCGACCGACAGGCGCGCCAATTTAACGCTCGGGTTTAACGTCACCCCCATCGCTCGGAGCCGGGTGCGCACGAACTCCATCGCGGCGCGCGCACGGACAAAACCCAAACGGTTGGGTAAATGGCCAAGGAGCAGGTTTTCCGCCACGCTCAGGTGCGGAACGTACTGCAATTCCTGATGAATGATCGCGATGCCCGCCGCAATGGAATCGGCCGCCCTGGTAAAATGCCGGGGCTGATCGCCGATGCGCAACTCTCCCTCGTTCGGCTGGTATTCGCCCCCCAGGATTTTGAGGAGCGTTGACTTGCCGGCGCCGTTTTCTCCCAGCAGCCCGTGCACTGAGCCGGCATCGGCGGCAAAGCTAACCCGGTTAAGGGCTTTCACTCCCGGAAACAGCTTGGTGATATCCTTGAACTGAAGGTAGGCAGGCATCGTCTGGATCGGTGAATGACTGGCCTGAGGCGGGCGGATGGTTGCCTCGGACGGGCGTGCCGGCTAAGGAAAAGCCGAGCGCCGCCTCGTCCCCGTCCCGGTACGCCTCTATCTGCCTGCGGTGACTCAAACCCCGAATTCGGCGCGAACGGCTTTCTGATTTTCGCGGGTCATAAGCTTGCCTTCCGTCAAGGTGAGCTTCGGGGGTTCTTGGTTGTTGGTGATCCAGTTGTACATCTCAAGCGCCGTTTCGTAGCCGTGACGCTTGGGACTGATCAGTACCGTGCCAAAAAAGCCGGTCATCTCGGGTTTGTTGAATTCATTGATGGCTGAGGCCGCGCCCCCAATCCCCACGCCGATCATGCTGTCGGCTTTAAAACCGCGGCCCTCAGCGGCGCGCACTGCCCCCAGCACCGCCTCATCATTGAGGCCGAAGGCCACCCATTTTTTAAACTTTGGATTTTTGACGATGGCAATATTCGCTGCATTGAAGGCGTTCTCGGTATCAGTCCTTGCCTGGGGGGCGTCGATGATGTTTGCCTGGGGAAAACCCGCCGCCAGAAGGGTTTCGGTGGCGCCGGAGGTGCGGTCATGCGCCGTTGGGAGCTGCTCGTAAGTGACGCGAATCGCGCCGACCTCGTCCATGTTCCAGCCCCGCTTTTTCATCTCGTCGGCAATCGCCCGGCCGACCTGCTTACCGATGTTGTACGCCGAGATTCCCATGTGCGGAACGCTCTCGATCGGGTTACCCTTGCCGTCCACCAGCCGGTCGTCGACCGTCATTAATTTAAGGTGGTCAACTTTTGATTTGGCCACGATGCCGGGGCCCAGCTTCACGTCGGGCGGACAGATGACGAATCCCTGCGCTTTTTGGGACGCGAGGCTGTCGATGGCGGTCATGACCTTCTCCCCATCAACGGCACCGATCTTGACCACGGTGAACCCCTTTTCCTTGGCGGCCGTATCCGCCCAGCGCCATTCATCCTGGAACCACGGTTCCTCCGGCTGTTTCACGACAAATCCGATCTTGACGTCTTCAGCCTTCAGCGGGCTGACCAACAGCAGGGTAAGTGCCCCGGTGACGACTGCATTGATAAAACGCGTTCTATTATTCTCTGCTTTCATGACGAGTGTTAGCTTAAAGATTCCTGATCGTTCAGGGGGGACGGTAGAGAGGGATGGTTGGCAGGGTAGATTACACGGCATCGTGGCGTCCGGTCGATAAGAACCCGTCGTCCGATGCATGCTGCTCCGGGGTGCGTTCGGACGCTTCGCGGAGTTCTTGCAGTTGTTCGCCGGCGCCGAGATGCGAGCGGTCCCGTTGGAGAACCTGTTTGAAAGAGGCGATTGCCGAATCAAGGTCTCCTAACCCGCGTTGGGCCAAACCAAGGAGGAAAACGGCCTCAGTCTGCTTTCTCGCTTGCAGGTCTTCATCAAACACCAACATCAGCGGCAACGAAGTTGTAAAATAATCGATCGCTGCCGGTTCCGCCTGCATGTTTCGGGCGTGAGTTGCGAGGCTCTCGAAGAGGGCCTTGGCTTGTTCCGGACGCCCAAGCTCGGCCAGTGAACGGCCGCGGTAAAAGGTAAGCGGCGAATGTTCGGTGACGCTCATCTCCAGAAAGTCACCCGTCTCAGTCGCGCTCATCTCGAAGTGCGCCCGGGCCTTTTCGGGTTCGTGCAGCGCTCGGCAGGCGCGGCCTTTCCAGTAATTCACGTCGGCTTTCGCCTGCAAATAATGGTACGCCTCGCCAAGCGCCGGCGGCGGGTCGTACGCACTTTCGAAATGCGTGAGCGCCTGATGGGCCAGGCCGTGGTGGAGGGCTTTGCGCCCAAGTTTGATCCGGCTCGCGGTGTACTGCCGGAGCACCTGGCCTTCACCGCCTTCCCACGGGTGAAAACGGCGCCCCTCGATCAATTGAAGGGCCTGCTCCGGCCGGTCAAGCAGGTTAAGCAGCGCAGCGACTTCGGTACTTAAATCGTCCCGCCGGGTGACCAGGTCCATACGCGCCAAGAGGAACTCCAACCGCTCGTCCGGCGGGTCGTTCAGCTTCTTTCGAAGTTGATCGTACTCGAACAAGACCCGTGCATCGGCCGGATCGCACGCAAACGCCTTTGCGTACATCTCGCGCGCCGCCTGACCGTCCCTGCGCACGTTCCAGTAGGCGATCCCGAGGTTGCGAAGCACCGTCGGGCAGGCAGGGTCAGCGTTCCGGGCTCTTTCCCAGGCGGCGATGGCGTCCTCGTGTCGTCTGGCGTCAAAGAGGAAATTGCCGAGAGCAAAGCCGGCGTTGCGTGCAGACCCGTTCTGTTTCAAGGCCCATTCCAGGACGACCGCCTCCTGAAGGCGCGAGGGGAAGAGGTATTCGGGCGAGCTCTGCTGAGCCTCCGCCAGTGCCTTTCGAGACGGTTGTTCCTGGCCCAGACGCTCCCAAAGCCAGGCTGCCACGAATTGGGTGAGCGCGGGTACCTTCGCCAGAGGGTTTGGCGTCGCCGTTGGCGCCGCGGGCGTTTTGTCATGAAGCGCCAGGAGGTCCAGCGCCTCCCGGTAGAATCCCCCGTCCGCATAGTCAAAGGCCAGGTCCAGAAAGATCTGCGCGTCGTTGCGGCAGCCCCCAATAAAATCGTCAAAGCCACCCGACCACCGCGCCATCTCATACCGGGCCCACTGGTCGAGGGGATCACGCGCGAGTAATTCGGAAAGTTCCCGTTGCGCCAGGCCGGGTTCTCCTTTTTGCCGGTGCACCAAGGCGCACAGGATGACGGCGTGGTTGTGGTCCCGGTTGGTGATCAAGGTCAGATCCAGGTGATGCAGGGCCTCCTCAAACTTTCCGGCGCGACAATCCAAAAGGGCCAGCCGGTAGTATGCCGGCGAGCGCCACGCGTAATCCCAAGTGGCTTTATAAAAGGCTTCGTACGCTTTCTCGTCGTCGCCCAGGAACTGCCGGGCCAGGCCGGAGTAGTAGAATGCCTCTCCGGTGATCGGGTTGGGATGCCGCTCGGTCAGACGGGCGTTTGCGCGGTCAAAATGCTCGCTGGCCTCGGCGAACTGGGCCCTTTGCAGGCAGCGCCGTCCGAGGGCGATCCGGCTGCGGGCGTCGCAGGCATCCCGCTTTAGCGCCTCGGTCCAATAAGCCTCCGGGTCACGGGTCGGGTGCCGGTATTGCTCCAGGTGTTCGCCGATCAGGAACAGCCCTTCATTGGTTGCCACCTCGGCAGGAAGAGGCGGGGCCGTTGCGGGGGAGGGAATTTGGACGTTCGAACGGTTCGGCTCCGGACGGTAGGTCAGAACAGCCTTGCCCTGGTGATCCTCGATCGTAAGGCAAAGCGCGGCCGGGTCCTCGCCGCGAAGGCGCCATTCGGCGTTCTGCCACGGCTTTCCCGGTTCAATGTCCGCCGTGAGATCAAGCAAGGGCCGGTCATTTTCAAGGAGCCTAAGCCGGGCGTTTCGGAGCGGTGCTGAGACGGCCACCGCCGCCTGGATGCGGCGGCCGGATAAAACCTGAAGACGAATCGCTGCACACGCGTTCGCGCACTGCACCGGTCCGGTCTGCTGGATCGGCCACCAGTACTGCGAGAAGGTTTTTGTTTCGTACGGGTACAAGTACGTAAAATCCGGTTGGTTTTCGGTGTAGACGCCGGCCATCAATTCCACATAGGGACCGGCATCATCCGAGAGTTCCCGATCCCAAGCCCAACCAAACGCGTGGTTGCCCCAGGTCCACTGTTTCTTGCCGGGCGAAACGTGACGATTAGCCACATGCACAAAGCCGCCCTCGGCCCGGTAATCGTACCCGCCGAAAAAGCCGTAGCGGGTGTGGACGACCATGTAGCTCGTGGGCACCGGTATGTTTTTGTACCAGGTTAAATCATTGGCTCCCGGACGCTCAGCGTATCGTACCCCGTAGTAGGCGTTTTCAGCGACCGGGAACGAACTCATCGAACGCTTGGCGTGATCTGCGACGTAGCGCACGTCGGGCGGGAAGAAGCTTTGGTATTGATCGTGAACCCGGGCGGCAACGTTGGCCCACCACAAAAAGGTCCGGGTGACGGCGGTGCGGTTAAATAGGCGCACCCGCAATTCGATCAGCGCAGAGCCCGGCCGGATGCGAACGCCGTGCATCCCTTTTAACCGCGTCATGGGGTCGTGCTCCGACATCCACACCGTACAAGCGCCGTCCGCTTCGCGTTCGAGCTCAACGTCGGCAGGCATGAACGTGCCGGGGCGGTGGTGTTGGGGCCAATTGAACTCGACGCCCCCGGAAATCCAGGGACCGGCAAGGCCCACCAGGGCGGGCTTGATAACGTCTTGCCGGTAAAAGAAGTCGTAGTCGTGATTCGTTTTATCTTGCGCGACGTGGATGCGTCCCCCGATCTCAGGAAGCATCATCAACCGAAGGTAATCGTTTTCCAGGAAGGCGGCGCGATAGGTGACCGGCTGCGGGCGGTCCTGAACCTTGTCAATGAAAGGGATGGGATAAACCTTGCCGCTTGACCCTTGGTAAACCCTTTTTTCAAAAAACAGCGGGTGGATCTCAGGCCGGCCGGCGGCGTAGGTCGGAATGGTAACAGTCGAGAGCGTCGCGGTTACTGGCGTCGCTGCACCGTGTGGTCCTGAGGGGTTTTGCATCCGTACGACGGTGGTGAGTTTATTTGAAAGCTTGGCCTCCACAACCGGACCAGCCGATCGCCTTGACGCCTGCGACGCATGCGGTCCTTATGCGGATCCGATGGGGGGCATTCATTGATCCTTATGATGGGTCGGCTCAGCCTTTTCGTCCATGGACAGCCGGCCCAAAAAAGTGACCTGGATGAGATTTTCCTGACGGGGACAGGTCCGCGTCGCTTCGAAAAAGCCGCGCATCACCGTTTGTACTGCCGCTCGGGGATCTGCCGGTCGTGAGGTGACTCAGGCGCATCCGCGGCAGCGTGACCCCGTCATAAACCTCATCGGCGTCCGATGCCGCGGAGGCACCGGACCTGGCGGTGCTCGAACGAGGCGCGCTATCTCTGCTACCATTCAGACCGTTATTTCGGTAAAATGCCGGCCCAGGGAGCGCCAGCGCCGGAGGATGCTCCGTAGCTGGTTGAATCGGTCTTAGGCCCAACGGGCCCGGCAGACGGCTTGATGGCCTGAAAGGCCAAAGGAACATAGCCCAGGGTGAATCCCTGAGCTTTACCCACATTTTTTGAGGGCAGCGCGGGGACAGCCGTGACCGTCTTACGGCCCGAAGGGCCAAGAGAACTTAGCCCAGGGTTTACCCTGGGTAACCGTAAAATCACGATCGAGCCCTGAAGGGGCGGCAGAAGGCGTCGCTCGCGGGTTCTGCCGCCCCTTCAGCAAATCCAACCCGGCGGGCGGGCGTTTGTTAGGGAGGGCGTACAGGCGTGACGCCTTAGGAGGGCTCGATCGTGGGGAGGGGTGCGTTCCCAGGGTAAACCCCACGGCCATTTAGTTAAGGGCCGCTGGATGGGGGCGCTTTCGTCCCGAAGGGACGGCTGAGGTTAGCCAGGGACTTCAGTCCCTGGACGGGGCATTTAAGAGCGATCGCGTCCTGTAGGGACGCCTGAAACGCTGGCCCGGCGGGTGCCGCCTCCCAAACGGCCAGCCAAACCCGGCGCGATCCTCGGCGACGAACACCCGAACGGCGCCCCACCTTTGACGCCCGCCTGTGGCCCGGGGCACGCCTTCAGGCGTCCCGAGGGGACGCAACCCCCGGGGGGACGCCCGCACACAGGCACAGGCACTAAAGCTACCTGCCTAACCTCAGCCGTCCCTGCGGGACGAAAGCGCCCCGCTCCACCGGCGCTTAACTAAATGGCCGTGGAGTAAACCCTGGGCTAGGTTCTGCCGGCCCGTTGGGCCTAAGCGGGCGTGTGAGATGCCAGCAAAATTCACTTCGCCGCCGCCGGTTTTCACGCGCCATCTAAGGCCGTTTATACGGAATAATAGGTAGAAATCCGGCGAAGCATCCGGAAAGGAAGACAACATTTTGGCCTTCGCCGGGGATCGTAGATCGTAAATGGACCGAAGGACCCAGTGCGGCGCGCGCCTCCCGCCGGCATCCCCAGCCGTCGGAACGAGACGGCCCATGGAAGAATGCCGGCCGCGAGTCAGCCGCGGAGGCTCGAAAGGTCCATCAGGCGGGCAGTGGTACCCCGGCATGCAGTTAACGCCCGAGCCGAAAGCAGCTTAGCCCCCGATTTGTTCCACTCTCCCATCAGATCTGGTGGCTTGGGACTCAAGAGCCATCCTTTGTGAGGCAAAATGGGGCCAAACTCGGCCTGGCGGGCCACGGCGGCGACAAGCAAAACGGCGCGACGCTTCGTCCACTCATTAAGGGCCACATTCCACCAATAAAGGGCACCACCTGCTGCCCTTTATCACTGGACTCCTCTCGAGAACCGCACGCTAGGCCGTCCACTCATAAAGGGCCTCGCGACAGTGGCGCTATCACCACGTAGAGATCAAGCAAACGTTTGCACCGGCTTTTTCCGGTTATGCGTCCAACTTTCCTGTAGAAAGATGTTGCAAGCTGCAACCCTAGT
>Ga0213876_10002377_pt1 | contig 11078 bp, 7 predicted proteins | sample BarmaccomBMRX_R9_FD_160113 | JGI IMG/M metagenome (GOLD analysis project Ga0213876, IMG submission 160113) | Root-associated microbial communities from Barbacenia macrantha in rupestrian grasslands, the National Park of Serra do Cipo, Brazil - RX_R9 | ecosystem: Host-associated > Plants > Roots...
GGCGCACGCCGTCGCCAACGGCTACTTCGTCGGCGCCATCAACCGCGTCGGCCACGAGCAGCCCTGGGACATCGGCGAGTTCTACGGCCAGAGCTACTTCTGCGACCCGCGCGGCCAGATCATCGCCGAGGCCCCGCGCGACCAGGACGCCCTCGTCGTCGCCGATTTGGATTTAGACAAAATCCGCGAAGTCCGCAACACCTGGCAGTTCTACCGCGACCGCCGGCCCGACACGTACCAGTCGCTCGTCGCAGATTAAGTTCAAAGTTTGAAAGTTCAAGGCTCAAAGTTGAAAGCTTTGGCCTTGAACTTTGAACCTTGAACTTGAAACTTTGAACTTATGTCAACGACTCCAACAACACAACTCCCACACGAGGAGATCGAGCGGAACTTTCGTGAGATCGCTCCGCCTTTGACGGACGCCGAGGCGCTGTTCGAGGCGAACCGGTGCGTCTACTGCTTCGACGCGCCGTGCACGCGCGCGTGTCCGACGCACATCGACGTGCCGGCCTTCATCAAGAAGATCGCTTCGGGGAACCTCACGGGCTCGGCGCGCGTCATCTTCGACGCCAACCCCATCGGCGCCACCTGCGCGCGCGTCTGCCCGGTCGAGGTGCTGTGCGAGGGCGCGTGCGTCGAGAACACGCTGATGCAAAGGCCCATCGAGATCGGGCGTTTGCAGCGCTACGCCACCGACTACGCGGTCAAGACCGGGCGCGAAGTTCTGAAGGCGGGCGCGCCGAACGGCAAGTCAGTCGGCGTCGTCGGCTCCGGCCCGGCGGGGCTCTCGTGCGCGACGTACCTGGCGCGGCTCGGCTACGACGTGACGGTCTACGAGCGCAAGGCTCTGCCCGGCGGCCTCGACACCTACGGCATGGCCGAGTACAAGATGACGCAGCGCGTCTCGGCCGAAGAGGCGCGGCAGGTCGAGCGCCTCGGCGTCAAGTTCCGACTCGGCACGGAAATCGGGAAAGACATCACGGTCGAAGAACTTGAGTCGAAGCACGACGGCGTCTTCCTCGGCGTGGGCCTCGGTGAGACGGGGCGGCTGGACATTCCGGGCGAGGAGTTGGAGGGCGTCTACGACGCGCTCAACGTCATCGAGCGCATCAAGTCTCGGCGCTGGGAGACGGTGCCGGTCGGCCGCACGGTCGCCGTCATCGGCGCGGGCAACACGGCCATCGACGCCGTGACGCAGGCGCGCCGTCTGGGGGCCGAGCGTGTGCTGCTCGTCTACCGCCGCGGGCAGGCGGAGATGCCGGCTTTCGAGTACGAATACACGCTCGCCAAGCAGGACGCGGTCGAGTTCCTCTGGCACACCGCGCCCGTCGAAGTGCTTTCAGACGAAAACGGCCAGCGCGTCGCGTCCTTGCGCTGCGTCCGCACCGAGCCGGGCGAGCCGGACGCCTCCGGGCGGCGTTCCCCGCGCGTCGTCGAAGGCTCCGAGTTCTTCATCGACGTTGACACGGTCATCAAGGCGACGGGACAGCAGAAGCTGCGCGAGTTCTTCTCTTCCATCCCGGGCGTCGAGTTGGACACATCGGGCCGCGTCGTCGTCGAGCCCGAGACGCTGCGGACGGGGAACCCGAAGTTCTTCGCCGGCGGCGACTGCGTCAACGGCGGGCGCGAGGCCGTGGACGCCTCGCAGATGGGCAAGCTCGCCGCCCAGGGCATCCACCTCGCGCTCTCGGGAGAGCGCGTCGAGTTCGCCGGCGCCCGCGTCCTGCTGGCCGAGGAGACGCAGGACGTTAAGGCCCACTGACGCGGCCGGCGGCCCCGTCACTCCTCCCTTCACAAGGAGCGCCCTTATGATTTTCGCCGCGTGCGTCGGGTTCCCTGAGCGAGGCGCCGCCTCCCTCCTTGAGACCTACCATCGCATCTGCGAACGGGGAACGTTGGTCGAGGCGGGCGGCTTCAAATACTTGAAGTGGGAGGCCGGCGAACGCGTCGAGCTGTGGACGGACGTGAAGGACGGCAAGCCGGAGATGCTCTTCAAACCGTTCTACGCGGGGGAGACGCGCATGAAGGTCGCGCTCATCGAGAAGACGCTGCGCCGGGATGAGGTGGTCTCGGACGGCGCGTTCCTCTGCCGCGGCAAGGCTTGCGAGGGCGCGGGCTGGGTCGCGGGCCACAACCCCTTCATCTTCGACGCCATCGACTTCCACCGCTACGACTCGCTGAGCCTGCCGCGCGTGAGCACCGTCCAGCTCACGGCCTTCTCGTTCCAACTGACCGGGTTCGAGGACGAGGAGGCGTACGAGGAGGCGTACCCGGCCGACGCAGACGGCTACTGCTGGGACTACAAGCACTTCATCCCGGCGCTCATCTGCGACCCGCAGCGCGGCGAGGGCGGCGAGTTGCAGTCGGCGCACGCGGAGGTCTCCGGCTACGTCAACGACACCGGCATCATTACGAACGCCGTCACCGGCCGGGACTTCTGCTGGGCGCGGCTCGACACCGTCGGCGGCGAGGTGGACGTGGTCTGCCCGCCCGACAGGCTGAGCGGCTACCTCGTCAAGGGCGGCATCGCCGCCTCGCGCTGCTACCTGTACGGGCGCGTGGTCGAAGACAGGTGTAACTGAACTCAGAGGAAGGGATGAGGAAAGTTTTCATACTGTCCATGCTGCTCGGACTGCCCGCCTCGGCGCGGGCTTACGGCGTCAAGGCGCACTGAAAATTCGGCGGGGCGCGCGCCCTGCCCGGCACCAAACAATCTTTTCCCCGACCGAAAGGAATCTCACCATGTCTACCGTTTTCCAATGCCCCGGCTGTAAGGAGTTCATCTCGAGGGACGCCACCTCCTGCCGCTTCTGCAACCGCCCGATTGACCCGCAGACGCGGCAGGCCGCGGCCGCGGCCGCGGAGGTCGAGAACCGCGAGTACCGCAAGAAGCAATCCCTCAGGACGATGCTTATCGGGCTGGCGATGGCGGCCGTCGGCATCGTCATCACGGTCGGGACGTACGCGTGGGCCGCCTCCTCGCCCCGCGGCGGCGGCTACGTCGTCACCTGGGGCCTGATCGTCTTCGGGGGCCTGAGGGTCGTCCAGGGCTTCATCGGCTGGGCGTCGGGGAAATAATTTCGCCCCGGCGGGGGCACTTTGCGTTGAAGGAGAGAGTTGACGATGGCAGACCTGAGCGTAGACTTCGCGGGCATCAAGTCGCCCAACCCCTTCTGGCTGGCGTCGGCGCCGCCGACGAACATGGGCTCGATGATCGAGCGCGCGTTCGACGCGGGCTGGGGCGGCGCAGTGTGGAAGACCCTGGGCGAGCCCATCCGCAACGTCTGCTCGCGCCTGGCCGCGGTCGATTACGGCCCGCAGCGCATGATGGGACTGAACAACATCGAGCTGATCACAGACCGCCCGCTCGAAGTCAACCTGCGCGAAATTAGAGAGGTCAAGCGCAAGTACCCGAAGCACGCCGTCATTGTCTCGCTCATGGTGGAGTCGAAGCGCGAGGCGTGGCACGAGATCGTCGAGCGCTCGGAGGACACCGGCTGCGACGGCTTCGAGCTGAACTTCGGCTGCCCGCACGGGATGAGCGAGCGCGGCATGGGCGCGGCGATGGGGCAGGTGCCCGACTACACCTGCATGGTGACGGAGTGGGTCAAGGAGGCGGCGACGATTCCCGTCATCGTCAAGCTCACACCCAACGTGACGAGCATCAACCCGCCCGGGCGCGCGGCCGTCCGCGGCGGCGCCGACGCCCTCTCGCTCATCAACACCATCAACTCGGTGATCGGCGTCAACCTCGACACGCTCGTCCCGCACCCGAACGTCTCGGGGCTGGCCGCGCACGGCGGCTACTGCGGCCCGGCGGTCAAGCCCATCGCGCTCAACATGGTCTCGGAGCTGGCGCGCGACCCGGAAGTTAACGTGCCCATCTCCGGCATCGGCGGCATCTCGACGTGGCGCGACGCGGCCGAATTCCTCGCGCTCGGGGCGACGACCGTCCAGGTCTGCACGGCCGTCATGCACTACGGCTACCGCATCGTCGAGGACATGATCGACGGCCTCTCGAACTACCTCGACGAGAAGGGCTTCCGGTCAGTCAACGAACTCATCGGCGCGAGCGCGCCGCGCGTCACCGACTGGGGCAACCTCGACCTCAACTACAAGACGGTCGCGCGCATCGACCACGCCAAGTGCATCCAGTGCAACCTCTGCCACGTCGCCTGCGAGGACGGCGCGCACCAGTGCATCCCGCTCGTGCAGCTGGAGGCCGGGCGCTACCCCGTCGTGGAAGAGCACGAGTGCGTCGGCTGCAACCTCTGCTACCTCGTCTGCCCCGTCCCCGGCTGCATCTCGATGGTGCGGCTCGACGACGGCTCGCAGCCGCTCACCTGGCGCGAGTTCTCCACGCGCCAGCCCGAGACGATGACCGGCGACTGAGCCGACCTCGCACAAGGCCGAGCAGTTAGACGACGAAGGCGCACGCAACTCGCGCGAGTTGCGTGCGCCTTCGTCGTCAGCGCGATGTCCCGTCAGACACCGCAGAGCAGCGTTTCGAGGCGCTGCTCGCGGATGCCGTAGAACTCTTTGAGGGCGCGGAACTCTTCGAGCGCGGCCGCCTTGTCCGCCCCGCCTTCGCGGCGGACGGCGGCGATCATCGTGTTCTTGCGCGTGTGCTCGGTCGAGACGAATTCGAAGACCTTGACGCGGTAGCCGGCCGACTCCAAGAGGAGCGCGCGCAGAGAGTCCGTGACCGACTCGGCCTCGCGTTCGAGCAGGTGGCCGTGGCGGAGCACGCCGCGCAGTTGTTCGGGGGCGACGATCTGCGGCCGCACCTCCTTGTGGCAGCAGGGCGCGGTGACGATGACGGCGGCGCCGGCCTCGACGCCCTTATAAATCGCGTCGTCGGTCGCCGTGTCGCACGCGTGGAGCGCGATGAGCACGTCCGCCGGCGGCGTTTCGAAGTCGTGGATCAAGCCCTCGCGGAATTCCAGCCGGCGGAATCCCACGCGCCCTGCCACCTCGTTGCAAAACTCGACCAGGTCGGCGCGCGCCTCGACGCCCGTGACGGCGGCGCGCACGCCGCGCACGTTGTTGAGGTAGTCGTAGAGCGCGAACGTCAGGTAACCCTTGCCCGAGCCCACGTCCACGACCGACAGCCCTTCCCTCCCCCTCAGCGGCGAGGAGTCGTAGAGCCCCGCGACGATCTCGACGAACTTGTTAATCTGCCGAAACTTGTCGCCCATCGCCGGGCGCACCTCGCCGCGCTCGTTCGTCACGTCGAGTTCGCGCAGGTAGACGCTGTCGTCGGGGTCGATGACGCGCTGCCTCAGCCGCTGGTGCCCGGTCGTGGCGGGAGGGGTTAACGCCGGCGGGTGTGTGGTGAGACGAGCCTCGCCCCTGCGGTTTTGGTCAACCCGCAGGGTCTTCTTCGTGGTGAAGAGGTGGCCGCTCGCGAACCCGCCCCAAAGCATCTCGCGCACGAACCGCGCCCCCTCTTCGTAGGTGTGGTTCTTAACGGTGTCGCGCGTCTTGTAGCGGTAGAGGAAGGAGAGACGCCGGCCGCCCTTCAGCTCGACGGGCCGGACGTAGACGTTCTTCAACTCTGCATCGACGCCGCGGTACTTCGCGAGCGTGAGCTTGATGAAAGTGCCGCCCGCCAGACTCTCGTCCAGCGCGGCGAAGAACTTCTCGCGGTCGTCGGCTGGCATGACTCACTCGCCGGACGATTGCTGCTCCATCTTCTTGCGGAGGCTCAAGGGGCGCATGTCCGTCCAGACCTCCTCGATGTAGGCGAGGCACTCGGCCTTCGTGCCCTGCTTGCCCGCGTCGTTCCAGCCGAGCGCGTTCTCGCGGTCGGCCGGCCAGATCGAATACTGCTCTTCGTGGTTCACGACCACCTTGTAGATGGTCGTGTCTTCCCTCTCTTCGCTCATCTTCACACTCTCCTGTAAGGGTTTGAAAGTTGATCTGTTGAGGCGCCGCGCCGCGCCGCCCGCTTGAAGACTCGTGCGCCGGCACGGTCGCTCAGGCCCCGACTGCGACCTCTTCGGCCGCGAGCACGGGGGCCGCTTCCGGCTCGGCCGCGGGCGTCTTCTTCTCCTCCGCCACGTAGTCGGGCAGTTCGTCCTCGACGCGGCGGACGCGCGTCGAAGCGTAGGCGGCGAGGCCGGCCAGCAGCGGCAGACAGCCCGCGAAGATGAAGAGCAGGCCGATGCCGCGGCCCTGCCCCGTGCCGATGAAGGCCCCGACGTTCCCCGACAGCGGGCCGTTCAGCAACGGCTGGAAGACCTTGTCGGCGAGCGGGCCGGCGAGCAGGTAGGCCAGCGGGATCGAGAGCTGCCCGAACATCGAGCGCGTCGCGAAGACGCGCCCCTGCACGTCGGGCGGCGTCTTGGTCTGCCAGATGACCTGGCTGCTGCCCGTGATGACGGGCGTGACGAAGGCCAGCAGGAACCCGGCCGCGCCCACCACCAGCGCGCTCGCGCTCATGCCGCCGACCATCAGCGCCAGCCCCTGCACCATGCCGAAGAGGAGTATACCGTGGATGCGCCGCTTCGGCCCGCCCCACGCGCTCATGGCGAGACTGCCGCCGAGCATGCCGAAGCCGAGCACGGTGATGATCGTCCCCAACTGCGCGGTACCCGCGAAGCTGAGGACGAGCGGGCCGAGCATGACGTTGCCCATGCCGGAGGAGAAGTTGATGACGGCGAAGAAGAGGAGCAGGCCGAGCAGGCCGGGCCGCGCCTTGATGTAACCCCACCCGTACAGCGCCTCGCGCCAGATCGAGCCCTTCGCCTCCTTGCCCTCGTCGGAGGCTTCCGGGCGCGGGAAGTGCACGAAGAGCAGCGTGACGACGGAGAAGAGGAACGTCGCGTAGTCAACCGCCACGATGCCGTACAAGTGAATGACCTCGTAGAGCAGCCCCGCGGCGAGCGGCGCGAAGATGGTCGCCGCCGCCTGCCCGAGCTGCGTCATGCCGCTGGCACGCCCCAGGTGCTCCTTCGGCACAAGGAGCGTGGTCGCCGCCGAGAAGGCCGGCCACTGGAAGGTGCCGAAGACCGAGATGACCGTGACGGCGATGACGACGTGCCAGACGGCGAGGCAGTCGAAGTAGAGCAGCAGCGCGACGGCCAGCGTCCCGAGGCTCGCGCCCGCGTCGCTCATGATCATCACCTTGCGCCGATCCCAGCGGTCAACTATCGCGCCCGCCAGCGGCGAGATGAGGAGGCCCGGCAGCATCACGATGAGCGACAGCAGCGAGAAGAGCGTCGCCGACTCCGTCCGCTTGTAGACCCAGACGCCGATGGCGAACGCCGTGAGGTTCGACCCGAAGGCGGAGATCATCTGCCCGAGCCAAACGGTTGTGAAAACACGCATCCCGCGTGACGTTGAACGACCTGACATTTACTTTCTCCTCAAAATAGGGCTTGCGATTCTGCCACCCTTCAGCCCGCGACCGGCGCGCGGTCCTCCCCGTAGTGCCCGGCCGGCGTCAACTGCGCCCCGTCCAGACACCTCCGCAGAGCCTCGGCCAGCGCCGAGACGTGGGGCTCAAACACCATCCGCGCGTGCGCCCCCGGCACGTCAAAGGTCTCGACGGGAGCGGAGGTCAGCTCCTCCCAACCCATCGCGGCGCTCGTGGGTTCCGACCCGGGCTCGGCCTCCGCGGCGCGGAAGAGGGTCACGCGGCCGTCGTACGGCCGCGGTTCGTAGCGCCAGGCCGCGCGCACGCGCGCGCGGTAGCTCCGCACCAGCGAGAGCGCCTGCTCCATCCCGACCTCGCGCGGCAGCACCTCGGCCTGCCGCGCCGCTTCAAGCACGTACTCGAGTTGCGCCTCGCGCGAGTCGAGCGCGCGCAGCTCTTCGAACGAGAGCGGCAGCTCCTGTCCGCCGATGCCCGCCATCTCGACCGCGAGTCGCGCCAACAGTTCCGGGTCTTCGCCTTCATCTTCGAGGCGCCCGGGCGTCAGCGCGCCGCCGTCCGCGGCGACGGCTGCGAGCAGGGCAGCGCGCTTGTCCTTCTCGACGGGCGCGTTGGCGTCGATGACGGCCAGCAGCGCCACCTCCTCGCCACGCCGCCTGAGCTGTTGCGCCATCTCGAACGCCACCAGCCCGCCGAACGACCAGCCGGCCAGAAGATACGGCCCCTCCGCCTGCACCTCGCGCACCGCCGCCAGATAGAGGCGGGCCGTCTCCTCAATGCTCGGCTCGGCGCCCGGCTCCTCCACGGCCTGTAAACCGTAAAGCGGCTGCTCGTCGCCGAGGTGTCGCGCCAGATCCATGTAGCAGAAGGCCGTCCCGCCGACGGGGTGGACGCAGAAGAGCGGCGTCCGCGAGCCTTCGGGCTGGAGCTTGACCAGCGGCGAAAGTGCGCGATAGCCGACGCGCCGGATCAACAGCCGCGCCATCCGCTCGACGGTCGGCTCCTCGAAGAGCGCGCCCAGCGGCAACTCCTGCCCGAACTCGCCGTGTATCCTCGCCACCACGCGCAAGGCCATCAAAGAGTGGCCGCCGAGGTCGAAGAAGTTGTCGCGGACGCCGACGGGGCGGACGTTCAAGACCTCCTCCCAGGTGAGCGCGAGGCGCTCCTCCACGGAGTTGCGCGGGGCGATGAAGTCCTGTTGTGCGGCGCCGCGCTCGGCCCCGACCTCGGGCAGGGCCTTCCTGTCCACCTTGCCGTTGGGCGTCAAAGGCAGCGCGTCGAGCGTGACGAAGGCCGACGGCACCATGTACTCCGGCAGCAGCCCCCGCAGGTGAGCCCGCAACTCCGCCGCCCCCGGCGCCTCGCCCCAGCCCGCCGCCGCCACCACGTAGGCCGCCAGCCGCCGCTCGCCACCCGGAGCGTCACGCACACACGCCACCGCGCGCCCCACACCGGCGTGCCGCTCCAGCGCCGCCTCGACCTCGCCCAGCTCGATGCGGTGCCCGCGCACCTTCACCTGCTGGTCGTTGCGCCCCAGGCACTCCACCCGCCCGTCCGCCAGCCAACGCGCCACGTCCCCAGTCCGGTAGAGCCGTGAGCCCGCCTCCCCGGAGAACGGGTCGGGGATGAAGCGCTCCGCAGTCAAGCCGGGCCGGTTGAGGTAGCCGCGCGCCAACCCGTCGCCGCCGATGAGCAGCTCGCCGGAGACTCCCACGGGGGCGGGGCTCAATGATTCGTCAACGACGTAGAGTTGGGTGTTGGCGATGGGGCGGCCGATGGTGACGCGGTCGCCGGACTTCATCGGCTCGACCGCCGACCAGATGGTGGTCTCGGTCGGGCCGTACATGTTCCAGAGCTCGGCCCCGGCGGCGAGGAGCCGTGAGGCCAGCTCGCGGGGCAGCGCCTCGCCGCCGCAGAGGGCGCGCAGGCCGTCGGCGCGCCAGCCCCACTCCAGGAGCATGGCCCAGGTCGAGGGGGTGGCCTGCATGAGGGTCGCGCCGGAGGAGCGCAGGCGCGAGGCGAGCAGCGCGGCGTCGGCCGACTCGTCGCGGGAGGCCAGCTCGACGCGGGCGCCGCACAGCAGCGGGAGGTAGAGTTCCAGCGCCGCGATGTCGAAGGAGAGCGAGGTCACGGCGAGGAGCACGTCGGACTCACAGAGGCCGGGGCGCTCTTGCATGGTCTCCAGGAAGTTGACGAGTGCGCGGTGCGGGACTTGGACGCCCTTGGGGCGGCCCGTCGAGCCCGACGTGTAGATCGTGTACGCCACCTGTTCCGGGCTCACCTTGACCCGGCGCTCGGCAGACGAATCTTCGACGGCCTCACACGGCTCCGCGTCGAGGAAGATGAGCCGCGCGCCGCAATCCGGCAGCGCGTCGGCGAGCGTGCGCTCCGTGACGAGCACGGAGAGGCCCGCGTCCTCGGCCATGAAGGCGAGGCGTTCGCGCGGGTACGAGGGGTCGAGCGGCACGTAGGCGGCGCCCGCCTTGAAGACCGCGAGCGTAGCGACGAGCAGGCGCGTTGAGCGTTCCAGCATCAACCCGACGCGCGCTTCGGGAGCGAGGCCCTTCGAGAGCAGGAGCGCTGCCAGACGCTCGGCGCGCTCGTTCAGTTCGCAGTAGGTGAGCCGCTCCTCGCCGCAGACGACGGCCAAACGGTCGGGCATGCGCGCGGCCTGCTCCTCGAACAACTCGTGGAAGCACTTGTCCGCCGGATACTCTGCGCGCGTCTCGTTGCACGCAAGGGTCAGTCGGCGTTGCTCTTCGTCGGAGAGCATCTCCAAGTCCGAGAGTTTCCGCCCGGGGTCTTCGGCGATGGACTGGAGCAGGCGCGCGTAGTGGTCGCTCATCCGCTCGACGGTCGCGGCGTCGAAGCGGGCCGCGTCGTACATGAGGAGGTAGGAGAGTTGCGGGCCGGGCGCGACCATGATCGAGAGCGGGTAGTTAGTCTGCTCCTCGAACTGGACACTCCGGACGCGCAGTCCGCTCCCCCCGCCGTCGCCGCCCTGTGAGTCCGCGGCCGGGTAGTTCTCGAAGACGAGGAGGGACTCGAAGAGCGGCCGCCCGCGCGGGACTTCGCTCCACCCCTGCACCTCCACCAGAGGGCTGTGCTCGTACTGCCGCGCCTCGGCCTGCCGCCCCTGGAGCCGGCGGAGCCAGTCGGCGGCGGGCGCGTGCGGCTCGACCTCCGCGCGGACGGGGAGGGTGTTGATGAAGAGGCCGATCATCTCCTCGACGCCGTCGAGCTCGGGCGGCCGCCCCGAGACGGTGGCGCCGAAGAGGACGTCGCGCTCGCCGCTGTAGCGCGAGAGCAGCAGCGCCCACGCCCCCTGCGCCAAGACGTTGAGCGTCAGCCCCTCGCGCCGCGCGAGCCCTTGCAGCGCTTCGGTCACCTCGCGCGAGACCTGACCCTTCAGCCGGCCGTAGCCGTGTCCGGCGTCGCCTTCGCCCGCCGGTCTGTCTACGCCGAGTGGGGTGGGTGCGGTAAAGCCCTTGAGGGCCGCTCGCCAGTAGCGCTCGGCCTCGCCCGCCCCCTGCCGCCGCAGCCACGCCACGTAGTCGCGGTAGGGGCGGCGCCGCCTGGGCCTCGGCTCGCGCCCGGCGCACAGCGCCTCGTAGCAGGCGATGACTTCGCCGAGCAGCGGGGAGAGGCACCAGCCGTCGAGCAGGATGTGATGGAAGCTCCAGACGAGGCGGTGCGCGCC
>Ga0213876_10002378_pt1 | contig 11076 bp, 8 predicted proteins | sample BarmaccomBMRX_R9_FD_160113 | JGI IMG/M metagenome (GOLD analysis project Ga0213876, IMG submission 160113) | Root-associated microbial communities from Barbacenia macrantha in rupestrian grasslands, the National Park of Serra do Cipo, Brazil - RX_R9 | ecosystem: Host-associated > Plants > Roots...
TGGATCAGGAAGCCCTGCTTCTGATTGGTGGCCGAGTACAGGCCGACCGTCGGGTCCTGGGCCCCGCCGGCACCGAGCGCCTTGAGCGCCGCGTTCATCGTTGGCGCGAAGTCCTTGCGCTGCGGATCGAACAGCACCGGCGCCGGCACACCGATCGAGCCCTGCCAGGCGATCATGTTGGCTACGCCGGCCCCTGTCCGCTGTGGGTTGCCGTTCTCGTCGAGGGTGTAGTCCTGGTCTTTGACGCCGTAGTTGACGGCCAGGTACTCCTGGCTGCCGAATGGCGCGACGATATAGTTGATGACGTTCAACAGCAGCTTGATGCGTTCGCTCGACGCCTTCTTCAGCACGATCAGGCCGAAGTTGCCGATGCCGTAGTTGTACTGGGTTTTGCCGCCCACTTCGGCTGGCAGAGGCGGTACCAGGCGCACCTCCCAGGGCGGATTCTGGGTGGTCATGATGCGATGCACGGGCACCGCGCCATCGTCGTAGTGGTTGAAGTTGAGCGCATTCGAGAAGCGGAACGCGAAGCGCCCGGTGTCGAAGGCGTTGTCGGCGGTCGGCGTCGTGTACGAGCTATCCGGATCGAACGAGCCATCGGCGAACACATCGTGCGCCAGTTGGATGCCGGCCTTGAACTGGTCGGTCTCCCAATCCTTGGTCCACTTGCCGGCTGAGCTGACCCCCCAATTGTTGGGCGCACCGTAGATCGCCGGCCACAACTGGCCGCCGACGTTGGTGTTGCCGTAGGCGTAGCGGTTGCCCACCTCGAAGCCGATGCCAAACTTGGCCAGCTGCGGATTGGTGAGCGCCTCCATCGTCTGGCGGAACTCGGCGGCGCTCTTGGGCCAGTCGAGGTTGTTGGCCTTCAAGATCTCATGGTGCCCCCACAGCGCCCAGTAGAACTGCGACTGGGCGATCGGGACGGCGAAGATCTTGTTGTTGTAGACCATGCCCTTCCAGCCGATGGTCGGCAGCGCGGCCAGATTGGGCCACTCTTTGACGGCATCGCCGCTCACGAACGGCGTCAGATCCTGGACCTTGGCCTCCAGGAACGCGGGGAGCTCGGGGATGACGCCGCCGATGGGGATCATGGTGATGTCCGGCAGCTCGCCGCCCGCGACCAGCGCCTGGAACTTGCCGAACGCCCAGTCCGAGAACGGCGCCAGGTTCAGCTTGAGGTTGACGTTCAGCAGTTTGTTAACCTGCTGCCAGAGTGTGTTCTGGTCGAGGCCGATGAGGGCGTTGAACGTCTCGCCGGCCACCGTCACGTCACCGCCGTCGCCGGGTGGACTGGCGACCGACTGGGTGGGCGACTTCGGGTAGGTCACGAAGCCATCCGGGATCGGGTCGCTGCCCGCTACGTCGGGCGCCGGCCCTTTGGGCGGCACGTACGTTGGCAACGGGAGCTTGCCACCGGCCGGCTTGCTGGCGGCCGCGCCGGGCGCGGCGGTCGGCGCCGCTGCACCGCTCGCTGCGCCACTCGACGTGGTCGCCGCACCACCTGAGGCGGCGGTCGATGGGCCACTCGACGGACTCGGCGCGGCCGGGGTACAGGCCGCCAGGATGCCGATGCCGGCGCTCGCCAGCGCCGCCCAGGCGCCACGCCGCACGAACGTCCGCCGCGTCACACCGGTCGCGGCGGTCCCGTGGAGTCGCCCTCGCTCGTCCGTCATCGGCTGACGCTATCGCCCAGCCCCGGACGTGTCAATGCGGCGCCAAGCGAGGCGCGGGCGGGCGAGGCGCGGCAGGCGACCGAGCGAGACGGGCAGGGCGGAGCGGCCGAGCCGGCCGAGGCCGAGCACCAGCAGGCTCGTGGCGTAGAGCGCTGCGTTGGCGCGGTGGACGGCCCACGGGATGTCGTCCTGCCAGTTGGTCAGGCAGGCCACGGTGATGGCCACCAGGGCCAGCCGCAGCCGCAAGCTGCCGCTCGGGGCGAGGGCGCACAGGAACGGGAAGGCCAGGAAGATGTAGTTGACGTGCATGCGGGTGGCGACGAAGAAACTGCCCACGACCAGCACCGCGCCGGCCTCGGCCACGGCCCGCGGGCCAGGCAGGCGCCCGAGTCGGGCCAGCACGATGGCCTGGAGTCCGACCAGGGCCAGCAGGCCGGCGTCGCGGCAGGTCACGCCCGGCAGCAGGAGCGTGTCGTCGGGCACCGCGCCAAATGGTCCGACGCTGGCGTCGGGCAGGCGCCAGACCGGCAGCAGGGTCCACAGGTTGTCGGCGCTGTTCTGGGTGAACGCGTGCAGGCCGGCCATGGCCCCGAACGCCGCCCACACATCGCCGAGCGTGCCGTGCAGCACGAATGGCAGCAGGACAGCGAGCACCGTGAGCGCGGCGGCCGCCAGCAGGGCCGGCCGCTGGCGGGCCGTGGTCCGCCCCAACAGGACGAGCACGCCGAGCGGCACGAGCGCCACCGCCTGCGGCTTGGTCAGCACGGCCAGCACCAGGCACACCGTCGCCAGCAGCGGGCGGCCGTGGAGGGCGCCGAGCAGCGCCAGCACGACCAGCACCCCCAGCGCCGGGTCGCCGATCATGCCCTGCTGGGCGACCGTGACCAGCACCGCCGGGCAGACGGCGTACACCAGGCCGGCCCAGCGCGCCGGGCCGGGCGCCGACCAGGTGCGGGCCAAGGCGTAGACGAGCGCGGCCAGCAGCGCGTCAGCCAGCGACGGCCCCGCGCGCAGCAGCGCATCAAGCGTCCGCGTGCCAGTGGCTACCTCGGGCGAGCAGCACAGCCGATAGGCCTGGCCGATGATCCACAGTGGGTACAGAAACGCCGGCGGATACAGGCTGCCCGGGTCGAGGCTGGCGTAGCCGGCGTGCACGCCGACCAGCGTCACGCGGCGGGTCGTCTCCTCCCAGCCGGCCATGTCGCCGGCCTCCACGGCCGGGCCGGCCAGGATGATGGCCAGGCGGACGCCGAGGGCCAGCGTCCCGATCAGGGCCACGTCACCCAGCGTGCGACGGGCATCCACGCTCACCAGTATGCGCCGGCCGGCCGAGCCGGTATGTACGCGCCGGGCGTCCGAGCTCACGGCTGGACAGGCCGCCGCAGCCCGCCGCCCAGGCTGCCCAGCAGGCGGAGCAGGCCGGCGCGGGTTGGCCGGTGCTGCTCGTACTCGGCCAACCAGGCCTGGGCGGCGCGTGGGCCGTAGGCGCCCTCGAAGGTGGCGATGGTCTCGAGCGGTTGGTCGGCCAGTGAGGCGCAGTCGTCGGCCACGGCGAACTCGCCCGAGGCCGGCCAGCGCGGCGCGATCGGCGCCTGGCGATGCAGCACGATCGCCTCGGGGGTGTCCACAAGCAGCGTGTAGTCCGCCGCGGACTGCGCCGAGTGGAGCAGCGGCCGCCAATCGATCAGGCCGCGCGCCGCCTTCGCGACGTAGACGTCGGAGAAGATGACGCCGCGTTCACTGGCCCACGTGTCGAGTTGCGAAATGCCGCCCGGCGCGAGCTCGCGCACCTGCTGGAACAGGCACACCTTGCGGGCGTGGAGTTGGTCCGGCAGCCACTCGGCGCCCTGCGGCGTCAGCACGCTCTGACGCCCCGCCAGGACCGGCAACCACTCGCCGGCCATGTCTTCCTCCCAGGATTCGGTCGACGACAGCACCAGCACACGCGCATCGGCCGGGGTACGGCTGGCCAGCGCGGCCATCGTCTGGCGTTCGCCCAGCGACAGGCTGTCGAGGGCGAAGGGCTCGACCGGCAGGCGCGGCCAGAGGCGGTAGACGCCGGCCAGCAGCAGCACCAGCGCCAGCGCCGCTCCCGCGGGCCGTAGCGCCGGGACCTGCTCGGGACGCCAGCGACCGCGCAGCGTGGCCAGTGGCAGCCGCGTCCGAGCCAGGGCGCTGCGCGCGCTCGGTACGACCACCTCGGCCGCCGCCCCGCCAAGCAGCAGCGCCAGCGGCAGCACCGCCTCGGACGGCGCGCTGCGTGGGGTCAGCACGAAGATGGCCAGCAGCCACAGCGGCAGAAGCGGCTGGCCGCGCAGCAGGCACAGCCCGGCCGCCAGCACGCCCAGGCTGCCGGCCACGCTCAGCGGCAGGCTCGGCGGCGCCAGGAACTCGCCCAACGCCGACAGCAGGCTGCCAGGCGTCGACCAGCCGCTGGTCATACTGGCCGCCTGAAAGGTGCCCAAGCCGTGCCGCACCAGCACCGTCAGCCACCACGGAGCGGTCAGCAGGGCCGTGCCCAGGCCGACCACGGCCGTTTCGAGCACCGCCCGCCGCAGGCTCCCGCCGAGGCACAACAGGACCAGGCCCAGGCTGTAGAGGGCGAACAGCCCCTCTTCGAGATGGCTGGCCAGCGCCAGCGCGGCCAACATGGTGCAACCGACCAGTCGGCGGGTCGACGGCGCGCGCGCCAGGCGCACCGCCATGACGATGCACACGACGGCGAACAGGTAGCCGAGCGAGCGGGTCAGGCCGCCGCCCATGATCAGCCATTCGTAACTGCGCGGCAGCAGGGCGAAGACGACCGCCGCCAGGCTGGCCGCCCAGGCTGGGCGGACGAGGGCCCGCGCCAGGCTAGCGACGGCGGCCACGGTGCCGAGATTCGCCAGCAGCGGCAGCCAGCGGGTCACGGCCAGCACGTCGAGGCCGGTCAGGGCGGCGATGGCCGCCGCCAGGTAGAAGGCGACTGGCGGGTAGGCGAACGGAATGGCCTCGGCGTTGTAGGAGGTGAACGCCGGCAGGGCGAAGTGGCCGGCCAGCAGGTCGCGCGACATGGCGGTGAACAGTCCGCCGTCGTTGATCGGGAAGTCTGAGTGGGTGAAGTAGGGCAGCCGGGCGGCCAGGGCGAACAGGACGGCCACGGCGGCGGCCGGCCAGCCGAAGCGCTCGAACAGCAGCCGCAGGGATCGCAGCAGGTGCGCGGGCGCCGCCAGTGGAACGCGCGGCAACCACGCCGTCGGGGTGCGCTCAGCCTGCACGACGGTCCAGCATTTACAGGCAGTCTGACACCTCCCCCGACCGTACACAACTGGACCTTCTGCACATTTGCAATACGTGCCTGTTGTGCACCGCGGCCTGGCCAGCGACGTCACGTCGCGCCGAACCAGATTAGAGCTGGTCGACGCGGAGGCGGAGGTCGGAGAGCTGGCTGAGCAGGTCGTCGAGGTCGCGGCGGAGGGCGGCGGTGCGGTCGCGCTCGCCGCGGACGAAGCGGTCGTAGGGGGCCAGGGCGTCCTTGATGCGCTGGACGCTGCGTTCGAGCTCGTGGGTGAACTCGTCGCCCATGGCCGTCATCAGCCGCGCGCGCAGTTCCTCGGTGCGGGTGCGCAACTGCTGCTTGGCCTGGCGCCGCTTGCGTGGCAGCAGCCACAGGCCGGCGCCGGCCAGCACGCTGGCGGCCAGCAGGCCGGTGACGTCGGCGGCGACGCTGCCGACGATGGCCATGCTGATCGCCCCCAGGCCGACCGCGCCGGCCTCGAGCAGCGTGGCCTGGGTGACCGCCTCGCGGACGCTGGCCGCCAACTGGGTCGCCTCGCGCTGGTGGTCGTGGTGCTGCAGCACGCCCCGCGCGGTCTGGCCCAGGCTGCCGAGCAGCGCGCGGCGGTCGTATTCGAACGAGCCGGCCAGCCGTTCGGCCGGCCCCGAGAGGTTCGTCCGCCGCCGCTGCTCGACGCGCTCGGTGACCGTCCGCCACAGCCGCACGTCCTGCTCGACCATCCAGTCGATGAGCTCCTGGACGGCGCGGTCGATGCGCTGCGGCGTGTCGGCCACGACGATGCGCTCGAACTCCTGCTGCAGCGTCTTCTGGCGGAACAGGTCGACGATGCGGCCCAATCGGAGGGTGTCGTCGAGGTACTGGGTGCCGCGGGCGCCCATCTCGTGGAGGATGTTGTCGATCTGGTCCAGTCGTAGCCTGAAGGCGCCGCGCATGTCCTCGCGGTAGGCGTCCAGCTCGCGCTCGATCGACTCGATCAGGGCCGCATCCTGGGCCAAAAGCGCCAGCCGCTCGTCGGCGGCCATGACGTAGGTGCGGGCCGTCCGCTCGGCGATGCCCAGCGGCGTGGCCAGCTTCAGGCGCACGCGCCCGCGTTCGTCGAGGGTGGCGGCGATGAAGTCCTCGAGCACGCCGAAGCGGCTGCGCTGCCAGCCGTCCTCGGTCGACCCAGTCGATCCGTTGCGGGCTTGCAGGGCCAGCCGGGCCGAGACCGCGAAGACCTCGGGCCGGAAGCCGAGCAGCCGCTCGACGCCCTGCTCGACGAAGCTGACCTGCTCGGCCAGTTGGGCCTCGGCCAAGAGGTCCACTTTGTTGAGGATGACGACGACTTTCTTGCCCCAGGCGCGGATGCGCTCCATGAACGCCCGCTCGGTCTCGGTGAACGGCCGGTCGGCCGAGGTGACGAACAGCACCAGGTCGGCGCGCGGCACGAAGTGGCTGGTGATCTCCTCGTGTTCACGCAGGATGGCGTTGGTGCCGGGCGTGTCGACGATGGCCAGGTCGCGCAGCAGGTCAAGCGGATAACCCACCTCCAGCAGCGCGCCATCGCGGTGCTCGATGTGGGCGGCGGCGTAGCGCAGGCGGGTGATGACGGCCGTCGTCGGGGTGACGCCCTCCTGGAGGATGGGCGCGCCGACCAGGGCGTTGATGAAGGCCGACTTGCCCGAGTTGAACTCGCCGACAACGACCAGCAGGAACAGCTCGTCGAGGTCCAGCTCGGCCTGGCGCAGGCGGCGGACGTCCTCGGTGGCGGCGTCCTCGGCGGCCAGCAGCTCGCGCAAGCGGCTCAGCGCCTGCCGCTCGTCGGACAGCACGCGGCGGGCCGGCTCGGGCAGGACTCGGCTGTCCATGCGCACTGGTTATGCAGCGTACGCGCCGGACGAGCGACCCGGCGCGTCAGAGCCAGCCCTTCTGCTGGGCCAGCCGGGCGGCCTCGATGCGGTTGCGGGCCTCGAGCTTCTGGATCGCCTCCGACAGGTAGTTGCGCACCGTGCCCTCCGACAAGTGCAGCTGGCGGGCGATCTCGGCGATGGACGCCCCGTCGGCCGAGGCGGCCAGCACGTCCCGCTCGCGCTCGGTGAGCGGGTTTGGCCCCTCGCTGAGGGCCGCGGCGGCGAGCGCCGGGTCGAGCACGCGCTCGCCGGCCATCACCCGCCGTACCGCCGTGGCCAGCAGCCAACCTGAGCGCAGGGCCGGCTCGCGGCGGAGCGCGGCGCGGACGTTGCTGTGCATGCCGCCAGTCTTGGGCCGGCCGGCCGGGCGCAGTAGTGATGGCCATCCCCACTTCGGTATGACATCGATCACCCGCTCCCGCCGGTGCTCTGCGCGGCGACACGGAGCAGATGGCTAAGCGTCGCGGGCGGCAGCTACGGTGTCCTGGCCTTCGTGAGCAGCAGCGCCCGCCCGCGCCCGATCTCCTCCACGATCTGCTGCGACCCGAGCTGCGACTCCGCCACCATGTAGCCCGCGCCCACCAGCAGGATGGCCATGCCGACGATCGTCGCGGCCACCGGCACCACGGTCAGGCTGTCGCCCGCGAGGTGGTCGACGCCGATCGACAGACAGTCCAGCACGAAGACGACGACCGCGCCGAAGAACAGCGCCACCGACCGCTCGGCGTACAGCGCCCGACGCTGATGGCGGTCGAGGGTGCGGTGCAGGTCGTCCGCGTCGGCCACATCGCCGGCCCCGATGCTGGCGACGAGCGCTCGCGAGCGGTCGACCACCCGCCCGAGCCGCACCAGGGCCGTCGCGACGAGCGATCCGGAGGCGAGGATGAGCAGGGCGGGCGTGATCATCGCCGCCACCACGCTCTGGGCGGGCGACACCGGCTCAGGCCCGCATGAGGACGCCGAGCGCCTGCTGGGCTCGTGGCTGGGTGAAGTCGGCGGCCAGCTCACCGGCCAGCGCCGGCACGGACGTCAGGACCACGCCCGCCTGGACCATGCGCAACAGCGCCGCCTGCTCGCTGCGGTCGCTCACACCACCGCAGGCGTCCAGGACCACCTGGACTGCGTAGCCGCGGCGCACCCCGGACAGCGACGGTCGCTGGACGGCCACCTCGGTCGCCACGCCGGCGATGAGCAGCGTCGTGCGGCCGGTGGCCTCGATGGCCTGGCGGATGGGCTCGTTGTCGAAGAGGTCGGTCGTCACCCGCTGCTTGCGCTCGACCGGACCCAGCACAGCTTCGATCTCGGGGATGAGGACCGCCGGCCCACCATCCTGGCCGGGCACGGTCGTGACGATGACCGGTAGGGCGAAGATCTTGGCCAGTTCGGCGAGGTCGGTCACACCCTGGCCAAGCCGCGCGCGCTCGACGGTCCGCGCGCGCTCGACGATGCCCTGCTGCAGATCGGCGAAGATGACCAGCGCGTCGCGCGACGGATCAGTCCACGCCCCGGTTTGGCTGCTCATAGGCCCCGAGTGTGTGGGTCACCCGATACGTTCGTCTTGACCGAAATTGCACACCCTCCGCAGTGCCCGCGGCCCCCTTCACCCGCACGCGCCCTCACCCCGGCGCCTCCACCGCACGCGCCCCTCACCCGCGCTGCCGCGCGGCCTCTCCCCGCTGGGGCGAGGCGGACCGTGCCGTCCGCCTCAGAAGGACACTGCGCCGTTGCGGCCGACCGCGACAGTGCCATGCACCCCGTGTGCAGCCCTGTGCCGTTGCAGCCCGCTGCGTCAGGGTCGTCCACTAGTGTGCGGAGCACTGAGCCGTTGCAGCCCACCGCGTCGGTGTTTCTTGACGCGTGCATCGCCCGGTCCGCCTCGCCCCGCCGGGGCGAGGCCGCGCGGCAGCGCGGGTGAGGGGCGCGCGGCACACACACCGCGCCGGGTGAGGGGCAGCGGCACGGGCAGCACCATGGCGGGCCTTTGGTTAGGCGCGAACCGAACGCGCGTAGGCTCCTGGTGTCACGCCGACCAGCCGCTTGAAGGGGCGCTGCAGGGCGCTCTGTTCGCTGTAGCCTACCGCCAGCGCTACCTCGGCCAGCGGCACGTTGGCCGCAATCAGCCGCCGCGCCCGCGCGATGCGCAGCTGGATCTGGTACGCGTGCGGCGTCACGCCGAGCTGCTGCGAGAACGTCCGCAGGAATCGGAAGCGGTCCATGCCCGCGGCCTGGGCCAACTCGTCCAGTGTCACCTGCGCGTGGAACCTGGCGTGCAGCAACTCACGGGCCCGTTCGATCCCGCCGTGGGCGCGGGACCGCCTGGCATCCGAAGCACCGCTGGCAGCACCCACCAGCAGACCGGCGACGAACGTCAGCAGGCGCTGCTCGACGGCCAGCCGCTCGCCCGTGGCGATGGCGTCGTAGCACTGGGCGAAGCGCCGCGCGTGGCGCTGGTGGCGCACGGGCGCCCGCGGAAACGGGTAGTCGCCGCGGCGCAGGCCGACCTCGTCGATGATGGCGTCGAGAACGGGCGTGTCGACGCGGATGACGCGAAACTCGCCGCGCATGGCCGAGCGCGGCCGCAGGGCGTACGGCTCGCCAGGCTCGCCAACGGTCACCGAGGCCGGCTCGCACGGCGCGCGCACCCCCCGTGAGTGCACCTCGACCGCACCTTCGAGCCACGGGATCAGCGTGAACCACGTATACGCCTCGGGGATGCCCCGCCAGCCCCGCGTCAGCGCGGGGTAGCGTACAAGCTCGAGGCCAGGCAGCTCCGAACGACGCAGGAAGCTCACCTCGGGTGGGTCGCGGCGATCGGTCGTGCCACGCACAGCCCGACTGTAGCGTGGCCCCTGGCCCGCCACATCACCAACCCGGGTAGGTCGCGCACCCGTGCTCGGCAGGGCCACGTACACGCGCGTTCGCCGCGCATCGCCGGTGGCGCGCCGATGACGTCGGTGCAGGTCCTGTCGCGGCCGTACACGGCCAGCCTAGCCGCCAGCGACGAGGGCCACGCCGGCCAGGGCGAGGACGACGCCGGTCTGCTGGACGCGCGAGATACGTTCGTGCAGCACCAGCCGCGCCAGCACGATCGTCGCCACCGGGTACAGCGAGGCCAGCACGGCCGACAGGCTGACCAGGCCGACCGTGCTGGCGAAGCCGTAGAGCGCATTGGCCGCCTGGTCGAAGACGCCGACGAGCACCAGCGGCAGCCACTGCGGCCGCTCCACCCGCCAGGCCGGCCGGCGCGCCAGCAGGACCAGCAGCAGCACGCCCGAGCCGGTCAGGCGCTGCACGCTGATCGCCCACAGCACGTCGCGCACACTCGCCTCGTGGATCAGGATGAAGAAGCCGCCGAAGCCGAGCGCCGCCAGCAGGGCGAAGCCGATGCCGGCCGTTGCCTGGCGGCCAAGATGGGCCTGGGCCTGGCCGGTGCGCGAGGCGGCCACGACGCCGACCAGCGCCAGCAGCGCACCAACCTCCTGGACCAGGCTGACCGGCTCGCCGCGCACTAAGCCCCAGATCACCGGCAGCGTCGCGCCGGTGGCCGATATCGGCGCGGCCAGCGAGGCCACACCGAGAGCGATGGCGCGGTACAAGCCGGCGATGCCGACCAGCCCGGACAGGCTGCCGGCCATGGCGGCCAGGATCGCCGACTGGTCGAGGGCCGGCCCGCGATGCAGCACCGCCAGCGGCGCCACCAGCAGCAGCCCGACCACCTGATTGAAGACCAGCACCCACAGCAACGCGACGCGCCGGCTGGTGACGCCGCCGAGAAAGTCGCCAATCCCCCACACCAGGGCAGCGCCGAGCGCCAGACCAACCGAGAGCATGGATCGCCCACCCAGCCTACTCGGTTCGCCTCAGCGCACGAGGCTGCAGGCGGCGGCGGGGGGGCCTCAGCGGCGGAACTGTTTGCTCAACGTCAGGCCCTGGGACTGGTACGCGGAGCCGATGGCGGGACCGTAGACGCGGTCTGGCGGCCGCTGCAGGCGCTCGAAGATCAAATGCGCCACCCGCTGGCCGTCCTCCAGCACGTACGGCACCTGGTGCGAGCGGACCTCGAGCACCGCGCGGGTGCCCTTGGCGCCGTGCAGCCCGTAGCCGAAGCCGGGGTCGAAGAAGCCGGCGTAGTGGACGCGGAACTCGCCCAGGGCCGGCTCGTAGCCGACCATCTCAGCTGCAAAGGCCGGCGGCACGCTGACCCGCTCGCGCGAGGCGAGGATGTAAAACTCGT
>Ga0213876_10002379_pt1 | contig 11074 bp, 9 predicted proteins | sample BarmaccomBMRX_R9_FD_160113 | JGI IMG/M metagenome (GOLD analysis project Ga0213876, IMG submission 160113) | Root-associated microbial communities from Barbacenia macrantha in rupestrian grasslands, the National Park of Serra do Cipo, Brazil - RX_R9 | ecosystem: Host-associated > Plants > Roots...
TCGTTCTGGGGTGGCCTCGTCATCCTGGTGGGCCTGGTCGTGATCCCGCTGGTGCTGCACGGGTCGAACTTGCAGACCGCCGGCGAGGTGGTCGCGTTCGCCGTCACGTTCCTGTCGATCGTTGCGGTCACCGGCTACAGCGGTCACATCTCTCTCGCGACATCGGCGTTCGCGGGCCTCGGCGGGTACGTCACCGAGCGCCTGATCCAAGGCCGGCTGCCGATCCCGGTGGGAACCGCCGTGGGTCACGTGCCGGTCATCGTCGCGATGCTCATCGGTGGCCTGTTGATGGTGCCGGTCGGCATCGTCATCGGCTACTCCGCGCTACGCCGCAAGGGCTTGATCCTCGGGCTCGTGACCCTGGCGTTCGCCGTGATCGTCAACGCTTTCGTTTTCCAGTCGCAGAGCTGGTTCAAGAACAACAACACGTCGGGGGTCGCGCGGCCGCACTTCTTTGGCCTGTCGCTACAGAGCGATCGCCGGTTCCTGTACTTCGAGCTGGTGATCCTGGCGCTGGTGCTCCTGCTCGTCCGCAACCTGCGAAGCGGTGTCCTCGGCCGGATCCTCGGCGCGATGCGTGACAGCGAGAAGGGCGCCGTCAGCGTCGGCATCTCGTTGCGGCGATACAAGCTGCTGATCTTCGGCGCCAGCTCCTTCATCGCCGCGATTGGCGGCAGCCTGATCGCTCAGCAGCAGGGGACTCTCAACCTCCAGCCGAGCGGCCCGCTGTCACCGCTCGCCGGTCTCTACTGGTTCGGGGCAGTGGTGGTCTTCGGCCTGTCGTACCGAACGTCGGCGATTGCGGCGGCGACGCTGTTCGTCGCGTTCGACGTCCTCGCCGGCAAGGACCAGGCGAGCCTGATCATCATCGGCATCATTGCGCTGTTCATCGGTTACCTACCCGGTGGGCTCATCGGCAGCCTGCTCCGGTGGTTCCGCGGTGACTCGACCGACGAGGCATCCCCGATGCAGCGAAGTCTGGTTGCGTACGCCCTGGTCCAGCAGCGCGTGGAGTCCGCGCCGCCAGTGGGCGACGGCCTGGAGCCTTCGGCTTTCGCGGAGCGGCTCCTCACCGGGAGCCGGCGATGACCTCACCGGCCGCCACGCTCAACGGGGCGAAGCTCGAGGTGCACAACCTCACCAAGAGCTTCGACGGCTTCGTCGCGGTTCGGGACGCGAGTCTCATCGCCGAGCCGGGACGCGTGACGTCGCTCATCGGCCCGAACGGCGCGGGCAAGACGACGATGTTCCACGCGATCAGTGGGATCGCTCCGCCGGACCGGGGCACGGTGCTCCTGGGTGGCCGCGACCTCGGCGGCATGACGCCCGACAAGCGGGCGCGCGCCGGCATGGCCCGGACGTTCCAGATCCTGGAGCTGTTCGGGGGCCTGTCCGTCTTCGAGAACTTGCAGGTGGCCGTCGAGGGGCGGTCTACCAACCGGATCTGGCGTGACCTGTTCTCGCTGCGCCACAAGGACGACCCGCAGGTCCGTGCACGGGTCGAGCAGGCGTTGGAGCTCGTCGGCATCACGCATCTTGCGCATCGTCCGGCAGGGTCGTTGCCCACCGGCCTGTCCCGACTCGTGGAGCTGGCCCGGGCGCTCTGCACGGAGCCGCAGGTGCTGCTGCTCGACGAGCCGGCCAGTGGTCTGTCCGGCGCCGAGACCGACCGGTTGCACGAGGTGCTGTCCTCACTCGCCGACCTCGGGCTGACGATCCTGCTGGTGGAGCACGACATCGACCTGGTCATGGCGCTGTCGAAGCACATCTACGTGCTCGACTTCGGCACGATGATCGCGCAGGGCGCGCCGGCCGACGTACGGGCCGACGCCGCGGTACGTGCGGCCTACCTCGGCACCGAGGCGGAGGTCTGAGATGACCGCTGCCCTGGAAGTTCGCAACCTGTACGCCGGTTACGGCAAGACCACCGTGATCCGCGACCTCAACCTGTCGGTCCCTGAGGGTTCGACGGTTGCCCTGCTGGGTCCGAACGGCGCCGGCAAGACGAGCACGCTGGGCGCGATCACCGGGTCGGTGAAGGTGACCAGCGGCGCGATCGTGATGGGCAACACCAACATCACCCGCCTCTCGACGTATGACCGGGCGAAGCGGGGCATCGCCCTGATCCCCGAAGGCCGCGGCATCTTTCCCGGCTTGACGGTTGGTGAGAATCTTCAGATCGCGGCCGACTCGGCGCAGGGCGTGGATGCGTCCTGGAAGCGCGAGCAGATGAACCGGGTCGAGGAGATGTTCCCGCCGGTCCGTGAGCGCGCCAAGCAGCGGTGTGGCTCACTGTCGGGCGGCGAGCAGCAGATGGTTGCGATGAGTCGCGCGTTCCTGTCCAACCCGAAGGTCCTGTTGATGGACGAGATCTCCGTCGGGTTGGCACCCATGATCGTCGAGCTGCTGTATCAGGCGGTGGCGCGGTTGAAGCAGGACGGTACGACGATCGTGCTCGTCGAGCAGTACCTCACCTATGCCCTGAAGTTCGCGGACATCTGCTACGTGATGGGCAAGGGCACGGTGAACTTCGTCGGCGAGCCGGGCGAGCTGCAGGGCGAAGCCGCGGGTGCGTCGTACCTCTGAAGACCTGTCCGACGCTGGCGTGGCTATGACCGCGCCAGGTTCGGACCAGCTGGGTCAGTCGCTGCTGGGAAGGGGCTTGCTCTCCTGCGGGGCGAGGGTTTCGCCGTCGAGGCTGATGCTGCCCGCGCCGCCTTTGGTGATCAGCAGCTCGATGTCGCCGGCCTCGCGGCCGTAGCGCTTGCCAAGCAGCGTGCCTTCGCTGTGCGCTGGGTCGAGCGACAGTCCATCGGCAGCAGATTCCTTGATGTCGATCGCGGGGTGGCCGCCGATCAGCAGCTCGACATCGCCGGCCGGTGCCTTCGTGACGATCAGCTCGGTGTCGTCCACCTGGCTCTTCAGCCGCGATCCCGCTTTGAGGACTGTCATGTGCTCATTCTGCCTTTCTCGAGTTCGGCCGCGAGGACCGCGTGTCGGTGGTGCAAGCCGGGCTCGTTACGCCCGAACAAGATGGTGGGTTGCAGGCCGGTCGAGAGGTTCGCCTGGATCTTGGTCGCCAAGGCGTAGTCCTCGTCGCGCACGGTGTGGTGCGCGTACTCGAAGATGTCGTTCGACGCCTGTCGAGCGGCGTCGGTGCTGACGTCGAGGGAGGTCGCGTTCTGATGGAAGGTCACAGAGTGACCGGCGCGGTCGGTCGGGTAGACGCGGAAGATCTCACCGTTCACCGCCGTGACGGACAGCACCACGTTCGGGTAGATCGCGTAGATGACCGCAACCTTCTCGAGCGGCTTCCACTCGGCCTCCGGAACCTCGGCGAAGTCTTCGATGCCTCGCATCGGGAAGACCAGCCGATGATGCCGGCCGAAGCTGTCGAAGACGGTGCAGTTGCTGTGCGCGACGGTCGCGAACGTCGTCGTGTGCACGGTCGCGAAGTGATAGTTCTCGGAGAAGGTGTCGATGGCGAGCTTCCAGTCGATCGCGGCGTCGAGCCGCTTCTCGCCGATCGGCGTCCAAGCGCCGATGTCCCATGACGCGAGCTCGGCATCGAGGTCACCGAGGTGCGCGGCGATGTCGATGGCGGCGCCCGGCGTCAGGCAGATCCAAAGGAACCCCGCTCGCTCCTCCGCCGGGAGCTCGGTCAGCCGCGGCCCGTCGGCTCGGGCGGCGGGAAAGCCCTCCTCGCCGGGTATCCCGACGACCGCACCCTCGAGGTCGTAGGTCCAGGAGTGGTACGGGCAGGCGAGACGCTTCGCGATGCCACAGCCGCCGGCAACTGGCGCCTGCCGGTGCTGGCAGATGTTCTGGAAGGCGCGGAACCTGCCGTCGCGGGCGCGCGTCAGCAGGATCGGCTGGCCCATGACCTCCTTGGTCGCGAACGACCCGGGCTGGGGGAGCTCTCCCGCATAGGCGACAAGCTGCGGGGCATCCATCACGAGCCGCCGCTCCGAGGCTGATCGTGCGTCGTCGGTGTAGTGCTCCGCCGGCTCGCGGTGCTCCGACAGCGTCAAATCGGTGGTGTTCTCGCGGAGCAGCTTGATGGCGCGTCGCATCGCGTCCACGAGCTCATCGTGGGTCATGACGGCGTCACCACTTCGCTTCGTTCTTCGTGCCGTCCGTAGTGACAGTGACGGTCTGGCCGACGAGCTCCCGACTCTCCGCGTCCGCGAGCAAACCACCGTCGTGGACGCGCGCCAAGGTCCTGCCCTCGGGGACATCGAGTACGACGAGGCCGACCGTCGGCTGGTTGTCGCGGTCGTGCGCAACCGTGTACGCCGCGACGGTGGCCGCACCGTCGTAGCTGTCAACGAGGGGACGCCGAGCTTGCTGCGCCTCGACTGCGGCTTGCAGGTCCGCCGTCGGCGTGGCCGTGAAGCCAGGCCGATTGCTGTAGACCGCGAACACGTGCTTCTGCAGGTGCATGCCGACACCGGTGATCAGGGCGGTACCCGCCTGCGTCCGCAACATCTGCACCGCCGTTGCGATCGCGTGCATCAGGTACGCACTGGCGGCGCCGCCGGCATAGGGCAGCCCGCCGGTCACCGTTAGCCCGCGTGGGTCGAGCGGATCTATCCCGAGCGCATCACACGCAAGGTTCACCGACGACGGGAAGCACGAGTAGATGTCGAGCAGAGTGAGGTCGGCCGTCGTGACCCCCGCCGCGTCAAGCGCCGCTTTCGACGCCACGGCCATCGCGGCGGACCTCGCCAGGTCGGCGCGTTCCGCGATGCCTGCCGGGTCTTCGGCATACGCCGAGCTGTTGAGGTAGATCCGCTTGTCGGCGGCGATGCCGAGCGAATCGGCCCGCTCGGTGGTGCACACCAGGAGCGCGGCTGCCATGTCGACATCCATGACCGACACCTCGCGTTTGGTGTACGGCCAGCCGATGTAGCGATTCCGCCCCACCGGATCGCCGATGTCGGCCGCGGTGAGCGCGGTCTGATCCCAGGCATGCGGATTGCGTGCAGCGACTTGCGAGAGCCCCGACATCATCTCGGCGTTGGCTCGGTCGTAGTCCTCGAGCGACGTCCCGCGCGCCGCCCGGCGGGCGGTGTCCCACAGCGGAAAGGTCTCCCAGGCCTGAAACACCTCGTGGTTCAGCTCGACCGCCGGCGGCGGCTCCCACGGGTACGGCGAGCGGACCGTCTCCTTGTGGCTCCACTGCAGCTTCTCGCCGTTGCGCTTCGCGGCTCGCTTGGTGGCCAGCGCCTCCGCGCTGACGAGCAGCGCAAGGTCATACTCTCCCGCCTGCATCGCGACAGCGGTGTCACCGAGCATGAGCTGCGGAGTCGTGCCCCCGATGCCCGAGTAGAAGCGGTGACCCGGTGCGGCGCCGATCCGGTCGGCGAGCCGAGCGGTGGGGTCGTCGTACTGCCAGCTCTGGCAGTACACGATCTGCAGTGATCCGCTCGCCCCGAGCGCGTCAGGCGCACCGGCATCCTCGGCGGCCGCGCGAGCTACTTGCTCCCACGAGTCGAGTGGCTCCGGCGCCGGTCCGGGCGGGGGAGTCGTGTGCTGCGCAACGCCGATGATGCAAAGCGCGCGCGGATCGGTGGCCGTCATGATGAGCCTTCCGTGGTGCAGGGCAGTCGCTTGATGCCGTGGAAGAACGCGGACCGCAGCCGGACCGGCTCACCGGTCACCTCGAGGTGCGGCACCCGAGAATAGAGCTCTTCGAGCATCACGCGGATCTCGAGGCGGGCCAGCTGCGCACCCAGGCAGAAGTGCGTGCCAAGGCCACCGAAGGCGACGTGTGGTCCGGGCTTTCGACTGATGTCGAAATCGTGCGGGCGGTCGAACACGGCTTCGTCACGGTTCGCCGACAGATAGTGCATCGCGATCCAGTCGCCCTTGCTCAGGCCGTGCCCGTGCAGCTCGACATCGCGGGTCACCGTACGCCGGAAGTGCAGCACGGGGGTCGACCACCGCAGCAGCTCCTCGACCGCATCGAGGAGAACTCCTGGCTCGGCGGCGACGCGGGCTCGTTGCTCCGGGTGCTCTGAGAGCGCCAAGATGCCGTGGCTCAACGTGTTGCGGGTCGTCTCGTTGCCCGCGACCGCAAGCAACAGGAAGAACTCGCCGAGCTGGGCGTCGCTGAGACGCTCGCCGTCGATCTCCGCAGCCAGCAGCGCACCGAGGATGTCCTCACGGGGCGCACTGCCGCGCCGCGCTTCGAGCAGCTCGTTGCAGTACGCGAACATCGCCATGCCCGCCTCGCCGAGTGCCTCCGGCGTTGGCGCGTAGTCGGGATCCTCGATCCCGAGACTGCCGATCGCGTTGCTCCAGTCGAAGATCGACAGCCGGTCTTCAACGGGCACGCCGAGGACCTCGGCGATGACTTGGAGCGACAGCTCGGCCGAGATCTCAGGTACGGCGTCGAACTCGCCAAGCTCGACCACGCGGTCGACGATCCCTCGTGCGATGGCGCGGATCCGGTCCTCGAGCTGCGCGACGTTGCGCTTCGTGAATGCCTGATTGATGAGCTGTCGTACTCGCGTGTGCCGGGGCGGGTCGAGACTCGGCAACATCGCAGAGTGGTCACCGGCCGCGACCTCGACGAAGGTGTTGCCTGTCGAGGAGCTGAATCCGTGGTCGTCTCGGCTGGCGGCGGTGACGTCCGCGTGACGGGTCAGTAGCCAGACCGCGGGCAGCCCGTCGAGCTCAACGCGGTGCACCGGAGTGTCCCGGCGGAGCCGCGCGAGTGCGTCGTACGGCGCTCCGGTCGTGAAGACGTCGGGGTCGAAGACCGCCCGGGCGTCGAGGTCAGCCTGCGAGGTGCTGTCGACCGTCACGCCTCCGGCACCCCATAGATCGACTGGAGCTCAGTGAACTCCTCCAGCGCCTCGGGTCCGTACTCCCGGCCGATGCCGCTGGACTTGAACCCGCCGAACGGTGCCTCGAAGCCCGGCGCGTAGCTGTTGATGCCGAACGTCCCGGTGCGCACCTGCCGCGCGATCTCGAGCCCTGCCGCCTTGTCCTTGGTCCAGACCGATCCGCCGAGACCGTACGCCGAGTCGTTCGCGAGCCGGACGGCGTCGGCGGGCCCGTCGTAGGGGATCACCGCGATGACCGGACCGAAGATCTCTTCTTGCGCGATCCGCATGTCGTTGCGGACGTTCGTGAACACCGTCGGTCGGATGTAGTGGCCGCTGAGTCCTTCGACCGCACCCGGACCCCCGACGGCGACGGTCGCCCCTTCACTCAGGCCCACCTCCAGATAGGAGTGCACCCGCTCGCGATGTCGGGCCGAGACCATCGGGCCGATGTAGGTGTCGGGGTCCTCGGGGTCTCCGACGACGAGGCCCTGCGTCATGGCGACGAAGGCATCGACGATCTCGTCGTACCGCGCCCTTGGTGCCAGGACCCGGGTCTGCGCGACGCACGCCTCACCGTTGTTGAGGAACGACGCGAACTTCAGGCCCTCGACGGTGCGCGCGACGGAGGCGTCCTCGCAGACGATGGCCGCGGATTTGCCGCCCAGCTCGAGGCTGCACCGAGCGAGCCGCGAACCGCACTGCTCCGCGATCCATTTGCCAACAGCGGAGCTCCCGGTGAAGGCGACCTTGTCGACATCGGGATGGGTGACGAGTCGCTGGCCGGCGTCGGTGCCGCCGGGAATCACAGCGGCGACGCCAGGGGGCAGATCGGCGTCCGCGATCAGGTCGGCGAGAACCATGGCGTCGAGCGGCGTCTCAGGCGCTGGCTTCACGATCGCCGTGCAGCCGGCGAGCAATGCCGGGAACAGCTTGGCCAGGATCGTCACCTGCGGCACGTTCCATGGCGTGATGATCCCGACGACGCCGGCCGGCGCACGGCGCACGATCGACGAGCCACGGCGCTGCTCCCACTCGAGCTCGGTCGCGAACTGCACGGTCTGCTGCATCAAGAAGTGCGGGCCGTTCGCCTGACCGAGGTTGGAGAACCAGTACGGCGACCCCATCTCCGCCGTGATCAGCGTCGAGATCTCGGTGAGCCGTTCGCCGTACGCAGCGACGATCGGAGCGAGCGCCGCGCACCGGTCGGCGACCGACATGCGTGGCCACGGCCCGTCGTCGAACGCGGTCTTCGCAGCGGCCACGGCGCGGTCCACGTCGGCGGCGATGCCGAGCGGGGCGGATCCGACGACATGGTCGTCGTGCGGCGAGCGCACCTCCAGCCGCTCGCTCGATGCCGGCGTCACCCACTCGCCGCCGAGGTGAAGTCGATCCCACGTGTGCACCATCAGGCTCCGATCATGGTGGCGAGGTAGCGCGGCTGCGGGACCTTTGCCGTCCAGGACCGCGAGTGGCCGGCCCGCTCCATCAGGGCACCGATCCGCAGCACGATCAGGCCGCTGCGAATGTTCGCGAGCACCTCGTACCACTCGAGGTCGGCCACCGGTCGCCCGAGCGCGTCGCCGTAGGCGGCGATGAGCGCCGCGCGGCCGGGGTCACCCGGGAGCGTCGTACCTGCCGTTTCCGCAGCATGCTCGTGCAGGCTGAGGAACCAGGCGAGGTCGAGCTCGCCCGGACCGTAGCCGGCCATCTCCCAGTCCAGCACGGCGCGGATCTCCCCGTTGTTCCCGAGCACCAGGTTGACGAGTTGCGGGTCGCCCCACAGCAGCGAGGGCGGGGGCGGGTCGGCGGGGACCCGGGCACGACACCACTCGAGCGCGCGGCGGTAGATCGCGGCACCTTCGTCGTCATCGGTGGCCCAGTCGAGGTACCTGGTCCAGTAGTCGAGGATTCCGTTCAGGTCCGGGCCACCACCGCTGAGCTCGCCGAGCTCGTCGGGGTCGAACTGCGTGCGGTGCAGCGTGCCGAGCAGCTCGATGAAGCGCCGGATCGTTTGCTCCTGAAGCGCGGGTGTCGCGCCGGCGAGCCACCCTTCCGACAGGTACGACGGAGCAGTGGTGAGGGTGTGACCCGGGACCTTGGGCATCAAGAGGAACGGCGCGCCGACCCAGCTCTCGTCCAGCTCGACCGCGAGCGCGTCGGCGACCGGGAAGCCCGCGTGCGCGACGGCTCGCTGGATTCGCTGCTGGCGAACGAGGTCGTAGTCCGGGAACAGGCCGTCGGATGTCGGTGGCAGTCGCGCGACGAACTCGTCGTCGCCGCCTTCGTGGGCCACCCGCAGCAGGACGGTGTCACTGGACAGGCCCGGTTGCGGCCGGTTGACCGTGACGCGGATGTCAGACCAGCTCGGGTGTTGTGCGGTGAACCAACCGGCGAACGCATGGGCGAGGACGACCCGGCTGCGACTGCTATCCGACACGCGAGTCCTCCGGATGCAGATTCGACCGGCCATGCTCGGCGAACGCGGACCTGATCGCATCCCGCGCGGCGTCATCGAGCCGCCGGAACTCCCCGTCGCGCCGGTCGCGCCACCAGATCGGGTCGGCCGTCAGCCAGGCTTCACGCTGCAGGGCGCGGCGGTCGATCTTGTCGTGTCCGACGGTCGGGAGGCGCTCGCAGAGCCGGACCACAGTCGGCGCCCACTTCGTTCCGAGGTCGGGCTGCACATCGATCCAGCGAGCGAAGTCATCGAGGTCGAGCGTGCCATCAGGCACTTCGACGGCGGCCATCACGCGATCACCGCTGTGGGCATCCGGCACGCCGTACACCGCGACGCCGTCGACACCGTCGTACCGGCCGAGGATGCGCTCGATCGGCGCCGCGGCGAAGTTCTCCGAGTCGACGCGCAGCCAGTCACCGACCCGGCCCGCGAAGTAGAACACGCCGTCCGCGTCACGGTAGGCGAGGTCACCGGAGTAGAACCACCCGTCGCGCACCCGGTCGGTGTCGGCTTCCGGGTTGCCCCAGTAACCCTCGAACGAGCCGGTGGAGTCCCGGCGGACCAGCTCACCGATCGCGCGATCTGGATTGCGCAACAGCCCGTTCTCGTCGATGTCGGCGACGTCCTGCTCGCGGCCGGTGGCGGGGTCTAGGACTGTGATCTCGGTCCCCGCTGGGGCTCGTCCGAGCGCGCCGTGGCGACGGCTGGGGAGCAATGTGATCCCGCCCTCGCTCGACCCGTAACCGGTGACAACGGGTACGCCGAACCGCTCCGTGAAGGCCGCGGCGTCGGTGGGCGAGGTCTCGGGCGCAAGCACGATCTTCAGCATGTGGTTCCGGTCGGCGTCGCTCGGCGGAGTCGCCAGCAGATAGGCGAGCGCCCGCCCCACCGATGTCGTGAAGGTCGCGTCCTGCGTGATGACGTCGTCGAGCCACTGACTCGCGGAGAACTTCTCCCGCAGGATGATGCGGGCGCCGGCCGCAAGCGCGGGGAAGAGCAGGCCGAACAATGCGTTGCCGTGGATCAGCGGCATCGCGCAATACATGCCGTCGTCGGGGGAGAAGCCGAGCGGTGCGGCGGCAGCAACCCGCCCACTGGACCGCCGGACCGCCTTCGGCGCCGAGGTCGATCCGGACGTGAAGATGAGCAATAGCAACGAATTCGGGTCGGGCAGGCTCGTGGGCAAGCCTGCGCCGGCATGGGGCGCCCACGGAGTGTCCTCGACGAGCACGGTCGGGATGGTGCTGTCCGGGTCTCGCAGGCCCAGATGTGCGTGGTCTGACAACACGAACTGGCAGTCCGTGTGGGCGATGTCGCGCTCGAGCTCGGTCCCGCGGCGTGTCGCATTGATCCCCACCACGCAGGTGCCGGCGAGCGCCGCTCCGAACAGCGTCAAGACGTAGTCGGGCGTGTTGTCGAGCAGCAGTCCGATGTTCGCTGGGCGGTTCGGGTCGAGCACCTCGTGCAGCCATTGAGCTCGGGTCGCGGCTTCAGCGACCACCTCGCGCCAGGTCCAGGTCTGGTCGCCGGCGACGAGTCCGATGGAGTCATCCGCGGCGCGGCTCGCGATCAGCTCGGCGACGCCGATTCCTGACATCCGTCCGGATCCCCCTTCCCGATGATCTCGGCACCGTACTGTTCCAAGGATTCGAGGGCGAGGTCGAGCGACGTACCGGGCACGCCGACGCTGTTCCACGTGACGCCGAGGGCCGCCATGTCGGCGAGGCCTTCCAGGTGCTGGTCGACGTTGAATCGTGAGGTGCCCGGTCCGCCGCCGGCG